>Ga0209517_10001632_pt1 | contig 33467 bp, 32 predicted proteins | sample PeaSoiMetSII2010_FD_187695 | JGI IMG/M metagenome (GOLD analysis project Ga0209517, IMG submission 187695) | Peat soil microbial communities from Weissenstadt, Germany - SII-2010 (SPAdes) (version 2) | ecosystem: Environmental > Terrestrial > Soil > Wetlands > Peat | place: Germany... | reverse complement strand
TCGCGCCTCATGCCGCTGGTGTACCGCGTGTACGGCTGCGTAACGATGCGCAACGTTTCCACCTCGAACCCCGCCCTCCGATAAGCCTCGCTGGCGCTGTTCAGGAACTTCATGGTGTCTTCGTACCCGGCGGCGTACGTCTGGGGGTCGATGTTGATGAACGCGGTGACCGCGCGCACTTTGGGGCGCGAATCGGCCCCCCACGCGATAGATGCCAGGGCGAATACCATCAGGACTTGCCGCATGCGCTGTTTATACCATTTTCAAAGAAGTTTAGCTCGATCATGGGAACGCGCCAGGTCTTGCAGATCACGTCTTCGCCTTCCGGAGTTTCCAGGATAGCCCGCCCCACGATCTGTACCAGAGATCACAAGCCTCCAGGCCGGTCCTGCGTGCTACCTTGAGTAGCTATGGCAAAGTTCTTCATCGGCCTGCTCACCGGAGTCGCGCTGGTCTTCCTCACCTTCATCCTGATCTTCCTCGCCCTCCTGCGCTTTCGCGAAAAGCCGCCGCAGATCGCCGGCAACTCGGTGCTGGTGCTCCGCCTCGAAGGAGAAATCCCCGAGAAGCCGCCCGTCGAACTGCCCGAATTCCTGGGCGGCGACCGCCCCGCTCTTACGGTCTCCAACATCTGGATGACGCTGCGCAAAGCGGCCGCCGATTCGCATATCAAAGCCGTGATGCTGGAACCCGAAGGCCTCGCCGCCGGGTGGGCCAAACTCGAGGAAATGCGCGCCGGCGTGGAGCGGTTCCGCAAGTCCGGAAAGCCGGTCTATGCCTACCTGCGCGCCCCCGGGACGCGCGATTATTATGTCGCTTTGGCCGCCGGCCGCATCTTTCTCGGGCCGGAAGATCCCCTGATGCTCAAGGGCCTGCGCGCCGAGCTGATGTATTTCCAGAAGACGCTCGACAAGCTCGGAGTCGCAGTGGAAGTCGAGCACGCCGGCAAGTACAAAGACTTCGGCGATATGTTCACCCGCAGCGACATGAGTCCGGAAACGCGCGAAGTGATGAGCAGCGTGGTGGGCGATCTGTACACCAACCTGGTGGAGAAGATTGCGGCCGCGCGCAATAAATCGCCGCAGGATGTGCAGGCGATCATCGACCAGGGGCCGTTCACCGCCACCCAGGCCCTGAAAGCCGGGCTGGTGGACGAATTGCGATTCGAGGATCAGGTGTGGGGAGAGCTCAAGGACAGCCTGCACTCGGGCGAGCCGATCAAGGTCCCCGCCGAAAAGTATGCGAAGGTGCCGGCCGAGTCCGTCGGCCTCGGAGGTAAGAGCCGAGTGGCCCTGGTGATCGGAGAGGGCGATATCGTGCGCGGAGCATCCGGAGACAACGGCGCCGACGAGAGCAGCCTGACCTCATACGGTTTCGACAAACTCCTGCAGCAGGTGGCCAACGACTCGACCATCAAGGCGGTGGTGGTGCGAATCGATTCGCCCGGCGGCGAGGTCGCGGCGTCCGACGACATCTGGCGCCAGATGAACCTGCTCAGCAAGAGGAAGCCGACCGTGATTTCCATGTCCGACACCGCGGCCTCGGGCGGATACTACATGGCGCTGACCGGCGACCCGCTGGTGGCGTACCCCGGGACGCTGACCGGCTCCATCGGCGTGGTGTTCGGCAAGCCCAACCTGCACGGCCTCTACGACAAGCTCGGCATCACCAAGGACGCCATCCAGCGCGGAAAGCATGCCGGCATCGATTCCGATTACACCGCCCTGACTCCCGACGAGCGCGAGAAGCTGCAGCAAGGCATCGATGAAAGCTACCAGGATTTCGTCGCCAAGGTGGCCGCCGCGCGGCGCCGCTCGTTCGGCGAAATCGAGCCGCTGGCGCAGGGCCGCGTATGGCTCGGCTCGCAAGCCAAGGCCAACGGCCTGGTGGACGAATTGGGCGGCCTGGACACCGCTATCGACCTGGTGAAGAAGAAGGCCAACATTCCCGCGGGCGAACAGGTCAGCCTGGTCACCTATCCGCCCAGGCACAGCATCCTCGACGTCATCATGAAGCGCTCGCAGGAAGACGACTTGCTGGAGTCGAAGCTCGCTCGGGTGCTCGGGCGCGGGCCCTTTCATGCCTGGATGAAAGGCGGCTTCCTGCGCATGATGCCCTATTGGGTGGAGGTTCGGTAGACGTCGCCAAAACGTAGCGCACCGCGGAGGAACAGAGACGCGGAGATAAGCGCGGAGAAAAGCAAAGAGAAACGGATTCGCGCGAATTGGCCGGCTCGGCTTCGTCGTCGGGATCGAGAACGCGGAGCGAGCGGAGAAGCGGGGTGCCTTGGTATACGGCTTCGGAAGTTCACCGATGTATTGCGGACCCCTTTGCTGAACCCGGTTCCCCAGTCCCTTGTACCTCCGCCTCCTCCGTTTTCTCAGGGTCGACTTTCTCTTGATTTTCTCCGCGTTTTTCTCCGTGTCTTCGCGTCTCCGCGGTGAATTCAGATTTGCCTACCCGCCCAAAACTTCCTCTACCTTCCTATACAACGCCGCCGCCGTGAACGGCTTCTGGATGAAGGGGGCATCGGCGTCGATCATGCCCTGGCTCACCACGTTGCTATCCGTGTACCCCGACATGAAGAGAACCAGGATCCCGGGGCGCAAAGCCCGGATCTCCTTCGCCAGTTCCAGGCCGTTCATCCGCGGCATCACAATGTCGGTGAGCAGCAGATCGATGGCTTCGGAAGCGTCCTGAGCCAACGCCAGCGCGTCCGCGGCCGAGCCGGCGTGAAGAACCCGATGGCCTCGCCGCACCAGCATCGTGCGTGTCAGGTTCCGCACCTGGTCTTCATCCTCCACCAGCAGAATGTTGTGGCGGGCAACCGTGGCGCGTGTTTCCTGGCCGGCGGGCGCCGCCGCTTCAGCGGGCGCCACCGCGGCCGGAAGATAGATCTTGAAGACCGTGCCCTGGCCCGGCTCGCTGTAGACCAGAATCTGGCCGCCATGCTGTTTCACAATTCCATACACGATCGAAAGTCCCAGCCCCGTGCCCTTCCCTTTCTCCTTGGTCGTAAAGAAGGGTTCGAACAGCCGTGACTTCGTGACCGCATCCATGCCCGTTCCGTTGTCGCTGACCGAAAGCAGGACGTATGGTCCCGGCGCAAGATCCAGGTGGCCTCCGGCATACTCCTCGGTCAGTTGCACGTTGGCAGTCTCGATCGTGAGGTTGCCGCCGCTCGGCAACGCGTCCCGCGAATTGACCGCGAGGTTCATGATCACCTGGTCCATATGAGCGGGATCGACATGCACCGGCGCCAGCTCCGGCGCGAGGCGGATTTCGAGCTCGACATCCTCGCCGATGATCCGGCGCAGCATCTTATCGATGTGTCCCACCACTTCGTTGAGATTGACCATGCGCGGCGCCGACACCTGGCGGCGGCTGAAGGCGAGCAACTGGTTGGTGAGGGCCGAGGCGCGCTCCGCGGCCTGCAGCACTTCCCGGGTGTACTCGATGGCCGCCGGGTCTCCTTTTACCTGCTCGAACAGCATCTCGTTGTAGCCCAGGATTACGGTGAGCAGATTGTTGAAGTCGTGCGCCACGCCGCCCGCCAGCCTGCCCACAGCCTCCATCTTCTGCGATTGGATCAGTTGGCTCTCCAAATCGCGCCGGCGCTTCATCTCCCGGCGCACGTTCTCGAGCGCCTGCTCCAGCGATTCGGCCGCCTGTTTCTGTTCGGCCGCCAATTGCCGGTACATCGACTCGTTTTGGACCAGTTCGGCGGTGCGCCTCGCCACCCGGCCTTCCAGTTCCGCATTGACGCTGCGGACCTCCTCCTCGGCGGCGCGGCGCTCTTCGGCCTCCGCGGCGAGTTGCGCGGGACTGGGGAGCGCGACCAACTGCGGCATCATGCGGCTCAGCATCGCGAGCGTGGCGATCGAGGCAATCGCGGTGAGCGCTTTGATGACGCCTTCCAGCCGGTACACCGGATTCCAGACCGTCACCGCGCTCATCGCGTGGGTGGTCCCGCAGGCCAGGATGAACGAGCCGAAAGCCACGAAAATCCAATGGAAACCGATATCCCGCCGCCTCCTGGTGAAGTAGAAGAGCAGGAACGGAATCAGGTAGTACGCCAGGGCGATGAGGGAATCCGAGACCACCTGGAGCCACAGGACGCCGGAATCCCCGAGGAAGCACATCTTGTGCGGCATGAACTGGTTGGAGAAGAGCTTGCTGATAAACTCGAACACCCGGTTTCCCCCGGAACATACTTGTAACACGCGGCGCACGGCTGCCGCTCTGAATGCCGGCCGCCGGTTTTGCCGCCGTAATATGCGGGACTCAATAATTCTCGGTGGGAACCCTCTCTATGTGGTCAATCACCAGGATCTGAACAGGCAGCTTCCGCCCTTCCAGCTTTAGCCCCAGTTGCTCCTGCAAGGCCACAAAGATGGAAGGCCCGGTAGCGCTTTCGACCGGCTCTCCAGGCACGACGGGCAGGCTGTCTTCTGTCCATTTCAGCCTGAGGTCGAAGACACCTTCGAGCCCGGTGAGATCCTGCACCGGGCGGTCCACGTGTTGCGAGAGCAGGTCGGCGAAATCGGCCATGGAAAGCTTCGTGCCTCCCAAGAGGCCCCTCCCGGACGTCGTTCCAGGGGGGCCACCGCCTTCCGCCGGCTGGATTTTCGCGCCCTTCTTATCGACGATCAGGGCGTAAGCCGGGAGCATTTTCGAGTCGCGATGAAAAGCCAGCCTGAACCGCTCCACCAGCAGTGACTGCAGCATGGGCTTGAACACATCCGGCTTGGACCACTCCAACTGAATGCCGGACGGCGGCTTGGCGATCACATCGAAGCATTCCGAGTCGAGCCAGGCCGGCCCCGAGAGCGAATAGTCTTTCAGGTTGTAGGCCCACTCAATCCAGCTCTTGAGCGAGACATTTTCCATGGTGATTTCGCCTTTTCTGGCATATGTGGACGAATTACCGCACCCGGACTTGTTGGGCTTCACCGAGGCCACCTCGAACGCCGGGGCCGGGGTAGTTTGGGCGAAAACGCCCGAGGCAAAGACCGCAACAGCCGAAATGGCGATGGCCGGTATCATGCGCCCCATCCTATCTTACCGATACCTGTGACAGAGCCGCGACCGTCAGTACCTCCGTTGTTAGGTTCTTGCCGGAATTGCCAGAATCCGTCCGCTCCATCGGGCGTGGCTTTCTCTGCGCTCTCTGCTACCTCTGCGCTCTCAGGATTTGACTTTGGTTTTCTCCGCGCTTTCTCGGCGCCTCGGCGTCTCTGCGGTGAGCTTGGTTTTTCCTTTTTTGGTTTCGGCTCCGCCAGGGTTAGGGAGCGGATTCCGCAACTGAAGCACGAGATCCCGAGAACGTGTAATCACCCTACGCCAGCTCGATCCGGAACGTCGCCCCCTTCCCCGGCTGGCTCTCTACCGAGATCCGGCCGTTGTGGTCGCTCACCACCGACTGCACGATCGCCAGGCCCAAGCCCGTGCCGTGCGTCTTGGTGGTGTAGTAGGGCGTGAAGAGGCGTTGGCCCTCTTCGGGAGTGAGGCCCTGGCCCGTATCGGAAACCTCGATGCGCACCCCGGCGGGCAGCGCGGCGGTCCGCACCGTGAGGGTGCCGCCTTCCGGCATGGCATCGATGGCGTTCAAGATGAGGTTGCGCAGCACGCGCGTCATCTGCTCGGGATCGGCCTGCACGGTGGGCAGGCGGGGATCCAGATCGGCCTTGGCCGCCACCCGGGCTTTGGCGAGCTGCGGCTCGAAGAGCTTCAGCGTTTCGCCGGCCAGCGAGCTGAAGTTCACGGCCTGCATTTCGGGAGCGGGCATTTTAGCAAAATCGCTGAAGCGGCCGATGATCTGCTTCAGGTTGGCCAGCTCGGCGAGCAGGGTGGCGGTGCCCTCGCGGAAGACTTCGTCGAACTGATCGGGATAGCCCGCCCGCGCGCGCTGCATGTTTTCGACGGTGATCTGGAGCGGAAAGAGCGGGTTCTTCAGCTCGTGCGCCAGGCGCCGCGCCAACTCGCGCCACGCGGCTACGCGCTCGGCCTGCACCAGCCGCTCGCGCTGCTCCACCAGCTCATGAGTCATACGATTGAAAGCGCCCGCGAGGCGGCCGATCTCGTCGCTGGAAGCGATTTCCACGGTAGCGCCCCAATCGCCGGCGGCCACTTTGGCGGCGCTTTCGGCGAGGCGCCGCACCGGGCGGGTGACGCGCGCGCTGGCCCACCAGCTCAGCGCGATGCCGAGCAAGATCCCGCCCGCCGCCACCAGAATTCCGATGCGGCGAAGCGACGATTCCAACTCCACCAGCTCGCGGCGGGAGCTGCCGATCAACAGAACCCCGAGCAGATTGTTTTCGTAGCCGGGAAGCGGAATGGCGTGGAAGATTTCGGCGTCGGCGCCCTGCCCGATGGTGGAGGTGAGTTCGCGCTTCTGCTGCAGGGTCTGGCTGATGAGGGTTTCGAGATTGGGCAGCTCGGAAACCTGCCCCACACCGAGGTTGCGGTAGAGCAGCACGCGCATGCCCGCTGGCAGCACCAGCGACGAGACGAAATCCTTGTCGAGCTGCTGGCCACCGACGACGTACAGCGTGCGATCGGCTACATTGCGGGTGGCCACCGCCACCAGCGCGAGCGTGACGCTATCCGGAAGCTCCTCGCGTTTCAGGAACGCGCCCAGAGAGTTCCAGCCGGCGCCCGTGGTGAGCCAGTCCTCTTTGTAGCCGAAGCGGGCGGGCCACTCGGCGGAGGAGATGATGGTGCCATCGCCCGCCACCAGCTCCAGCAGGTCCAGGCCATGGGTGGCGGCCAACTGCACAGCCTCGCCGACGTATTCGCCGTAATCGGGCGCGATGGCGATGGTGGTGGCCGCATCGGAATCGGCAATGCGCTGGACCGCGCGGGCAATCTCCGCGCGGCGCCGAGCAAATTCCTGGCGGAATTGCGCCACCAGGACATCCACACGCTGCGATTCCAGGCGCTCGAACGCTTCGCGCGTCGAGACCGACACCTGCCAATCCGCCACGCCGACCGAAGCCACCACCGCGATGGTGAAGATCAGCAGCAGGCGTGTGCGGAAGTTCATGGCCGGGGCGGCTCCAGCCAGAGGTTTTCGAAGCGCCACTCGCCCAGGGGCGTGATGCCGGGTGCGCCCTTGACGCGCGGGTTGACGCCGTAGACGTCGGGCAGATGGAACAGGGGAACCACGCGGAAGCCTTCGAGAAGAGCGCGCTCAGCGGCGTACAGCGCTTCGGGCGATTCCGCCTTGGGCGGCTCGGGAAGCGCAAGTGCGGCGGCGAGAGCGGCGAGTGCGCGGGCCGGGTCGGAAGATTCGATGCGCACCTCGATGAGCCGCAGGTCGGCAATCGAGCTCAGCGGCGCCGCGGAGAGCAGCAGGCCGGCGTCGCGGGCATTGAGGGCGATGCGGTCGGCGATGCGGCGGTAGGCGGGGTCGGGCACGGCGAGCGAGAGGGTCCGCGCCGCCGGCGGTACGCCTGCGAGGAGAGAGCGCGCGCGCCCGGCGTCCTGCACAGCGGGAAAGAGAAATGCGTACCCCGACAGCCACTGGGGCAGCAAGGCGCCGGAGATTTCACCCTGGCGTTGCAGCAGCACGTTGTGAATGGCGGTGCGATCCACGGCCAGGGCGAGCGCTTCCCGGACTCGCGGGTCTTCGATGCGCGCGCCGAAGACCAGGGCGAGAAGGCGCACGGGCGAGGACGACCAGACCCGGCTGCGCGCGGGAGCGTTGCGGCGGGGTTCGTTGGCGTCCATCTCCACCAGATCGGCCTTGCCCAGGTCGAGGTCGATGGATTGGCCGGCAAGGGGGCGCGCCATCTGGATTTCGATGGCGTCGAGGAAGGGGCGGCCTCCGGGACCCTTGTCGTCGGCGCTGTAGATCGCGTGGCTGGGCGCGTCCCATTGGGCCGGAGCAAAGCCGGGAGGCAGTTGCGCGAGGGTGGGGCCCGTTTGTGGCGGGTCGGGGGACTCGATGGATTCGCGGATTTCGACGCGCAGCGTGCCGCCGTAGTGCGGGCGAGTGGCAGCGGAGGCGCCCAGGGCGAGGAGGACGAGGAGGCAACCGAGTGCGCGGTTGGCAGTCGAAAGCGCCCTGGATTGTCTGTGCCACTTACGAACACGAAATGGAGATGGTGTAAGCCTCATACTTGCCTGTACCTGGATTTCTGACAATCGCCACGGCCGCCGTCCCCCCGGAGGACCACAACGCCACCACAGGCCCGGGAAATTCCGCGGGCGCGGTAAGGGGCGTTGCCGCGCGGTCGACAATCGAGAACGCCTGAACGGCGTCGGGCGCGGTCGAATCGCCGGGCCGTGTGGCGAGCACGGAACCTCCGCCGCAGCGCGCATCGGTGCCCGCGATATCGCTGCCCCACGCGGCACTGAGCGTGCCGGCGGGTTCGAGCGCGGCGTCGAAGATCTGAGTGCGCCCATCGACCATGGCTAGCAGCCACAGAGTGCGTCCCTGTTCCTCCACGGAAGCCGCGGAATAGAAGGGCGCCACCGTCTTCCGCAGGCCGGATTGCGAAGTCACGCGCCCGTCGAAGTAGTTTCGCGCCGGAGCGAAAGCGGCCAGCAGCAGCGTCCGGCTCCCCGATTCCAGCACCCACGGTTCCTCGCTAGTCCGGCAGTCCATGGAGAGAGCGGGTTCCAAAGCGCCGCTACAGACCAGGCCGGGCAGAAATGCCTGAAAGGTCGTGCCGGCCACGCGCAAGTGGCCTCGCAAGTCGCGCGGCCACGGTTTGACCGGTGACAGGGACACGGTCTGCCCCTGGCCGGCCGCCGCCTGGCCCCTGAAGAACGCGAGTCTGGAGGGCGAGAGCACCAGCATTCCGCCGGCGGGAAAGGCAACGTCGAGCATGGGTTCGTCCTGCTCAAACACCAGTTTCTTGTCGAGCGTGATGGCGAGCGCGGTGAGGGACGGCGCGGCGCTGCGGTTCCATGACGCGATCCACACCTGCCGCTCTTCGCCTTTTCGCGCCTCTTCCACCAACAGGTACTGCGAGCGGTTTTCGGAAAGCGTGAGGTGCGCTTCAGCTAAAGGCGCCAGGTCGCTGAGGCGGCCGCCGGCATCCTTCAGCGCCGTCTCGAAGGCCGTGCGCACCTGGGCAAATTCGGGCGAGCCCAGCGACGACACGTTGCGCCAGACCGCCAGCACCGGTTCGCCGCGGCCTGCGAACACCACCGTCTTCCGAGCGAGCTCGCGCGCGGCGCCGTTCGAGTCTTCAGCGGCTGTTGCACCCGGCGGGAGGAAGAACAGGAGCGCGGAGAGAGCCGCGGGCCACCCCTTCACGGCTGCGATCATAGCACATCTCGGTTCGCTCCCCTCGGTAGTGAGCCGGATGTTACCAGCCGGATGACTCCGCGCAGACAGGTCCGCGCCACCAGGAACGAAACTGGAAACGTAATCGCAACCATCAGCACGCAACCAAGAATGTTGTCCATCGTTACTCTCCTTTACTGGGCATTCGGCGTGGCAGCTTGTGCGGCGACCTGCGGGGCAACCGGCGCGGCAACTTGGGCAACCAGCACGGCGCCAAAGATCTGCTCGGTTTCCGGGGTCCGCTCGCCCACTAGTTCCACCGGGTCGCCCACTGCGACCATTTCGAACAACTGCTCGACATCTCTGTTCCGCATGCGGATGCAGCCATGCGATGCGTTGTGGCCGATGGACGCCGGATTGTTGGTGCCGTGAATTCCGTAGCCCTTGGCGCTGAGCCCGATCCAGCGGCTGCCGACCGGGTTGTTCTTTCCGGGGGGCACGATGTGGCCGTGGCCATACCACGTAGGATCGGGGATGCGCTCCACGATCTTGTAGGAGCCGGCCGGGCTGGGCGATTTCGGCGCGCCCACGGCGGTCGGGAAGATCTTCACCACGTTGCCCGATTCAAGTACCGCCAACTTGCGGTCGGGGATGCTCACGACGATGCGCCTTGAAAGCGACGCCTGCCTGTCCTGGGCAAGGGCTTCCGCGGCAGCCATCAGGACAACGCTGCTGAGGGCTGCCAACCTCTTCATCCGATCTTCCAAGTGATTTCTGAACATCTGCCGATCCTCCGTACGGGATGGAAGGATGCAGGAGGGTAGCCACAAGGGAAATTATTGATTTTGCTTGGCTTACAGCGGGATGGGCCCGTGTCAGGCGCAACACGCGTGGGCAAGTGGACGCAAATGGCGGCATGGACCAACAATCAGGACTGGGAGCCACACGCCGAGACACCTCGGCCTTCGGCGCGACGGGATGCGCGGAAACTGGTGCCCGATGGATAATTCAGCTAACCACGATTGGGCTAATTCGTCATGAGTTGGGATCTGGAAATCGAATACCTGTTCAGCGGCTTGGTAGTGGCCGCAATTGCGATTTGCATTATGTTGTGGCAGCGGCGCCGTGCGCGGCGATCAGTAGCACTGGCCGTTCGCGAGTCGCCGAAATCGCCCATAGCCGCTCTCTCGTTTGAAGAGGCAATGTCGTTACAGCGATTCACTTTCGAAATTCGGCGCTGACGAACTCGAAAGCCTGACCCGCACGCTTGGATTGGAGCCGCTCCAATGTGTCGTCCAGGGCGTCTCGATGGCGAAGCAAGGCAAGCGTGGTACGCTTTTGTGCAGAATGTCCGAAGCCGGGCTCCGCGCATACGAATCCGGCCAAGCCAAGCTGCTGGAGCATAAAGGGAGCACGAAGGTCTTGCCGGTCCTACAAGACGTCGAGACAGGACGGACGTTCGAAATCATGAGGAGCGACACGACGAAGTGGCTTAAGTTGTCCGAGCTTTCGACGATTGTTGTCTCCGCGGCGCACGTCATTTCGGGGATGGACCTCTCGCGTAAATTGTCGGAGGCCAACCGCAAACTCGATAGACTACTAAAGGCCCGAAGAGATGATCAGATCTCGATGCTTGAGCATATCTTTGCAATGTCAAAAGAACGTCTCCATGAGGGCCCAACCGAAGACGGCGTAAAGGATCTGCGGAAGTACCGCGGTGACCTCCGTAAACTTCGAGGTGACTGGCGACGTGATAATGGCACGTGCGATCGATGACGCGCCTGATCCGTCGGTCAAGCCACTTTGGAAATTCTGGGGGCGGAGGGGTCGGGAAAAACAGATGGCTTCGCACATCAACGCGGAACTCCCCACCGGGGACCTGGTCCATCTCGCATTTTTGATGGACGTTTGTCTGGCGGAAGCAACCGGCACAACGCAACTTCTTCTATGCCGCACTCTGCCAGACGAACTGAAGGCACTCGAAAAGGTTGCAGCCGGTATGGCGGACAAGGCAGAGTTGCTCACGAAATCAAGAGATGGACTTAGAGAAGCCCAGGAATCGCTCAACGCTCTTTGCGAGATGCTAAACGGCATCGTCTGCAAATCCCAGGCCGACTCAACAGGCCTCACGGTTCGCAGGGTGGGCTCGACTCGCGCCCGAGATACACGAAAGTGAACACTCGTTCCACTCGAATCAACGCAACTGCTTTTCAGACGAAACAAACGTACGTGATATGATAGGGCTCGCGCCAAAGCGAAGAGTTCCTATGAGCTACTGCTGACCAGCTTGAGGGCTTCGGCCAGCTTTTGACCGGTGTCGTCGGCCAGGGCGGCTTCGCGCAGCTTTTTCAGGCGCGGGGCGGCATCGTCCATGCGGCGCAAAGTAGGAAGCGCGGCCATCAAGGCATCGAACTTGCGCATGCCGTTCACATGGGTGTCGCCGTAGCCCTTGATCAGGCGCGGGCACACGGCGACTTCCAGCGCGAGCGCGTGATTCTCCGCGGCCAGCTCCGGGATCAGCGTCAGCCACTCGCGGATCCTGCGGTGCTCCCTCAGGTAGCGCAGCGATTTGCGCCGCCACGGGCGCAGGGCGGCCACCGCGTAGAGGCGCAGGAAGCCACGCAATGACGTGGTCTCGACGACCTTGCCGTGGCGCGTGAAACGCTCCACCATCCGGCGCGCCCACCCCGTGCGGAGCAGCCATTCGCCGAGAGGGGCCGGGAGAATGTCGGCAAGCTCGCCGACCCGCGGATACACGTAGTCGTTAATCCGCACCAACTGACCCGCGCCGGCGCGCGATTCGCGATGCACGCGGTCGAAGCGCGCGGCGCGGGTCTTGAGATCGGCGACGCGGATGGCGTCCTCGTAAGACATCCACAGAGCGAGGTAGCGCGCGGTTTCGTCGAGCAGGGCGGGGTCGCCCAAGGCTCGGATGGGTTCCAGGAGGTCGAGGTATTCGGCGGCGTAACGCGCGTCCTGGTAGTCGGTGAGGCGCTGGACGCCGGCCTGTACGATGTCGCGAGCGGCGAACGTCCCCACAGGCAGGGATGCCTGTGCCACGCATCCCGCGGCAAAGGCGCGGAGGCTACCATCCACGCCCACGCCGCCGCGTCGAATGGCGTCCTCGAACTGCCAACGCTCGAAGGGCAATGCATGCGTAGCGGCGAGCGCGCCGAACAACGCGGCGCTGATCACGCTGTCGGCTTCGCGGGCGATGGCGGCGAAATCGGCGTGCATGAAGTTTTTCGCCGCGGCGCGGCCGGCCTCGATGAGAGTTGCGTCATCCACTCGGGCATCGCCGATGGCGGTCCTCTCGGTCATCGAATAGACGCGGTGCGTGGAGGCGATCAGGGTGGTGCGGTCCGGCGTGACGAGCCCTCGCTGGATGGCGCGTCCGGCCTCCATCAGCTCGCTGGCGAGCACGATGTCGAGCTCGCCGGGAACGGGCATCAGGGCCAGCACCGGCTCCTGGCCGGCGGCGCGCGCGGCGGCCTCGGGAAACATCTCCAGGTAGTAGATGGTCGAGCCGGTGCGCTGGGCAACCCCGGGGACGGAGGTGGTTTGGGCGTAGTAGCCGGAGTGCTCGGCCAGCGAGACCAGCCAATCGGCCAGCACGCCGCCGCCTTCGCCGCCCATGGCCAGGATGGCTACGGTGATGGGCTTAGGCGGCATGTTTTCGAGCGATGCCCTGCTGCAGGTAGGCGATCGCGGAGCTGCGGATGCGCGCTTTGAACCGTTCCCACCGGGTAGGGTTGGAGATGACTTCAGTGCGAAAGAACGACGGGCAGAGCACCGCGGCGTGGGCCACTTCGCCGCACAGACCGCATCCCACGCAGCTATCGATCACGGTGGCCACGGGGTCCTGGCGCAGGGGATCGGGATTCGGCTGAATGGTGAGAGATGGGCAGCCTGAGAGCCGAATGCAGGAGTGGTCGCCGGTGCAGGTGTCGGCATCCACGCCGAAGCGCTCGCGCACCACACGGCGGCCTTCGGCGGCGGATTGGCGAAGCTGCGGCTCGACGCGGCGCTGGCGGTTCAGCATGCACTCGCTCTGCGCCACGATCACCTTGGGGCCCTTCTCGCGGGTGGTGAGCGCCTCGCGGAGCGCGTCGCGCATGGCGGCCACACCGTAGGTGCGGGTGATGGTGCGGACCCACTTCACGCCGACGCCGCGCACGGCATCGGCGATGGAGAGGCGAGTGGTGCGGATGGGATTGGCGCCCTGCGAGGAGAGCAGGTCCTGGCCGCCGGTGGCAGCGGTGTAGGCGTTGTCGACCACCACCAGCACGCTGTCGTTCTGGTTGAAGACCGCGTTGCCGACCCCGCTGGTCAGGCCGTTGTGCCAGAAACCGCCATCGCCCATGACGCTGATGGTGCGCTTGCCGGTTTCGCGCGTGTTGAAGGCGGCGGCGCCGGCCCATCCGAGGCCGTATCCCATGGTGGTGGCGCCGATGTTGAATGGCGGCAGGATGGAGAACAGGTGGCAGCCGATGTCGCAACTGACGTGGTGCGAGCCCAGCTCGCGCTCCACCAGCTTCATGGCGGTGAAGATGGGGCGTTCGGGACAGCCGGTGCAGAAGGATGGCGGGCGGGGATGGATCTCCCGGTCGAGCTTCTGCAGCGCCTGCGGCTTGGGCGGCGCGGGGCGGACCACCGTGGGCAAGCGCTCACGGTGGATGCGGTCCGGCGCGCAACCCTCGATGAATTTGAGGATGCCGTGGATGACCACCGCGGCGGTGTACTCGCCGGCCATGGGCAGGAGGTCCTTGCCATGCACTTTGGTATCGAGCCCGGCTTTGCGCAGGATGGCGTGGAGGTTCTGCTCCAGGAAATCGGGCTGTCCTTCTTCGATGAGCAGCACGGCGCGCTTGGAGGCGCAGAAGCGCAGGACCTCTTCGTCCACCAGCGGATAGGTCACGTTGAGCACGTAGAGGGGCACCTGCGTATTGCCAAAGACGTCGGACAAGCCCAGCAGTTCGAGGGCGCGCACGGTGGTGTTGTACATGCCGCCCTGGAGGATGATGCCGAAGTCCTGCGCGGCGTTCTGCGCATCAGGGGCGAAGAGCTCGTTGAGCGCGTGGCGGCGGATGAACTGCTGCGCGGCGGGCCAGCGCTTGAGGATCTTTTCCTGCTCGTGCAGGTAGCTGGATGGCGGCAGCACGATGCGGCTGACGTCGCGCACCGGGTTCTCGATGGCGTCCTTGAGGGCGAAGGGCGGGCGCACGTTGTTTTTCGCGCGGAACCGGCCGTGCACATGGCAGGCGCGGATGCGGAGCTCCAGCATCACGGGAGTATTGCTGGCTTCGGAGAGAGCGAAGCCCTGCTCGACCGCGCGCACGATGGAGGGCAGGTTGGGGCGCGGGTCGAGCAGCCACATCTGCGACTTCATGGCGAAGGCGTGGGAGCGTTCCTGCATGATGCTGGAGCCTTCGCCGTAGTCTTCGCCGACGATGACGAGCGCGCCGCCGGTGACGCCGCCGGAAGCCAGGTTGGCCAAGGCATCGGAGGCCACGTTGGTGCCGACGGTGGATTTGAAGGTGACGGCGCCGCGCAGCGGATAGTGGACCGAGGCGGCGAGGGTGGCGGCGGCGGTGGCCTCCGAGGCGCTGTGTTCGAAGTGGACGCCGAGCTCCTGGAGGATGTCGTTGGCGTCGGTGAGCACGTCCATGAGGTGGGAGATGGGAGCGCCCTGGTAGCCGGCCACGTAAGAGACCCCGGATTCGAGGAGGGCCTTGGTGACGGCGAGGATTCCCTCGCCATGGAATTCGTCGCCATCGCCCAGCCGGAGCTTTTGGACTTCCCTCTTGAAGGAGCGTTCCGCCATGCCGTTCCTTACTTTATACCGAAATGGGGGAGGGACGGGGTGCGTAGGAGCTCCGGTTCGGGGACCAGGAAGCGGGTGTTTGGGGCTTTGTGACGCGTGTGACGCCAAAATCAGGGTTGTTGTGTGTTTTATTTTGCGCCTGATAAGCTGCCTTGTTTCTGTGAATTGCGCAGGTGGGTCTAAATTTTGTGACGCGTGGGGAGAGTTTCTTGGAAGCCACGCGTCACAAAGTCGGGGGCGGCGGATACGGCCGGGGACAGGGAGGGCGGGAGACGCAGGAGACGCAAAAATCGACCGTGCATCGTGTTTTATTTGGCGGCCTGTAAGCTGCTTAATTTGTGTGGATTGCAGGGGTGGTTCGAAAATGGGAGACGCATGGGGGCCATGTTTTTCGCACCATGCGTCTCCCGGACAGAGGGTTGGGCGCGTCGACGGTTGAGTACTTCGCGTGCCGGCGTCGGATTGGCGTGGAGCGGTCATAGGTTCGTGGCGAGGGACTGCAAATCCCTACCTAATTTCAAGCTACTATGCTGCTGATGGGATCGCGGACTTTCGGGGGTGGAAGTAATTGAAAACAATTAGAAAAAGTTCTTGCGGAATTTGTGACCGTATTTTGTTCGCCCTCGACGGTCTAGTGTCAGGGGAAGGTTTGCCGAGCTTTCGAAAATTGTGTAACCAGGATCCCTTCGGTCCCAAAAGATGCTGCCTTTGCCCGTCATGCGCGGGGATCATCGCGGTTTCCGGTTCCGCCAGCTACAGATCCTTCGGAGTCAGCCCGGTCTTTTTGGCCAGGACTTTCATAGCAGCGGGGCCGAGAGTGACTCTGTCATGGTAGGCAAATAACACGTCCGGCCAACCCGGTCGCGCCAGGATGCGGTGCGATGTGCCGCCTTGGCGCTTGATGGTCCAACCGATGCGGAGGAGCGCGGCCAACGCCTGCTTCGCCTTCGTAGAGGGCCAGTTCCGGGATAGGTTTTTAGGCGGCAATGAAGGAGACGTTCATCGGGCCCGGCACGGTTTCGCCGTGCTCCAGCCGATCTGCGATTAATCGCAACGCCAGCGCCTGCACGGCCGCGGTCGCCTGCTTTCGGGTCCGTCCGTATGCCGTCACGCCCGGTAGCGCCGCGATGTCGGCCAGCCAGCGGCCATCCTCTTCGCGGAAATACTCGATGGCCAACGAGAAGCCAGTTGGAGATTTCGGCATGAATCCATCATGCCATCAATTTGCCGATTGCGGGAAGGCGCAACACGGGCACCCGGCGGAAATCCTGTGCAGTACAGTTTGAATGGCGAATCGGCCGTGACCCTACTGGATGGGGCCGTTGAGTCCGCACACGCCACAGGTGTTGAACGGGAGACTCAGCCCGTTTTACTCACTCCTTCCGATAGGCTGGTCAAACTGGTTCGCAAGAGTCAGTTGAAGGCCGTTGACGAACCAGAAGAACAAGCAGTGGATGCGGCCCGGGCGCGCCGACTGGGCTTGGCGCTGGGTACTGGCAACGTCGAGGCAACCTGCAAGAGTCTTTTCGAAACCCGTATGAAACGCTGCGGCGCACGGTGGAAGGAGGAGACGGGTCAGCACATCGTGCAGCTACGAGCCCTCGCCCTCAGTGATCGATGGGGTAACGCAATCGAACTAACACTTCGCCCGCTGGGTAAGCCTGTCCGCGCCGCTTGACTGGTCAATGTCCAGTATGAGAACCACACCCAATTGGTGACCGTATTTTGTTCGCCCTCGACGGTCTAGTGGAAGGGTTAGTGAGCTTTGCAAATTATGTAACCATGATGCCGTCACCGGTTGGTCCGATGCGGAATTGACAGCCTGTAAACCACAGCGGATGCTCCACTTCCAGCAACCCCAGGGCCACACGTTGCGCGAGCCACCGAGAGTCGTTCAGGTGATGCTCCAGAGTAATCGGTGAACGGTTTGCCGACGCTCTGCGCATCCGCGTAGGTTGGCAATGTGTGGCAGGCACGTGCCGGCAGACGCACTCAAATGCCACCACGTCCGGCGGCCCATTCACCACGAGATTGCGCGCCGCCGGGAAGGGCGCGATCTGCTCCAGATCCTGGTAGCGGAAATTCGCGGTTCAGCGTGACTATTTCCCGCGCGTGCTCGTGCGTGAGCACCTTGCCGTGATAACGCTTGACCAGCCACCCCCGCGGCCCGCGCGGAAGTCCGCGACGTGCGTGGGTCCGGCAGCCTGAGCAGTGCGTTGTAAGGCCGGATCCAGCGCACATAGACATACCCGGGCATTGCGTTCAGGCCGAAGCCGGTCTGCCGCAGGAATGCCCGGGTCGAAGGTCGGAGCTTCCCGCGTTCGCGGCCGACCCAAAAGAGCAGCAGTGCGGAAAGCGCGGCAACCATCAAAAGCGCGGCCGGCCAAAACGCGGCGCGCATCCTGGCGCCGCCCGCTCAGTAGTACTGTATCGATATCCGATGGGCGACCCCGAGATCAAGTGCTGCGCCGGTCGGCGTTCCAGGGGGGGTGCCCACGAAGATCATATGGAGTTCCAGGCCGTCCGACTTCACCACGGGTACCAGGAGCCGCGAGACCGGCCCGATGGTAATGCCCAATTCGTTCAATTTCATGGAGAAGCTCGCCTGGATACTACAGTCGGACTTGATCGAATATTTAATGCCAACCAATGAGGCACTCATTTGGCCTCCGCCGGCGTTGAACGAAACCCAACCGTCTCCACCTCCAGCGCCGTTCCAGGTGTGGGCGCCCACCCAGGACATGGGGATGAGCCCAGTGGGCAAGCCGGGAACGCCCGGCAGCAGTTTCGACACGTCGACCCAGCCGTTGCCGGACATCGTATAAGTGCCGCGAAGATCCCAATTGGTCCAGTTGCTGCAATCCTGCGCCCTGACCACTGGCGAAACCGCCAGCAAGCAGGCGCTGAACATCGTTACAGAAGCAATCCGTTTCATGACTCCTAGCTCCTTTCTCGCTTCCGCGAAGTGCTTGTCATCACGTTTACAGATTGCGATAATCGGACCGGTTGGTGCATGAAGCCAAGCCGAAAAGTGGCTGAAATTTTGGCGAAGGGAGGGAGTCCCGGTGTGAGCGAGCGACCAAAGGAAGTCGTGGCTCCGAGGCGCACCGGTGTGCCAGGGGTGGAACGTTACCGGTTCGCGGACCTTGAAGCAGACGCCGGTGCGGGGACTGTGAAACGTGGCGATCAGACTCTGTCCCTGTCGCCGCTCAGCTTCGACCTGCTCCTGGCGCTGCTGCGGTGCGCTCCCCAGGTCCTTCGGCGTCAGGACTTGTTAGCGACCGTCTGGCCCAACGAGTTCGTCAACGACGATACTCTATCGAAGCGAGTTCGGCTCTTGCGGGACGCGCTTGGCGACATGGCAGAAGATCCGCGCTACGTGGCATCGGTTCGCGGCTGGGGCTACAAAATTGTCCCCAACGTCGAGCGCCTGGAGGACCAACCGCCGATCCGTGCGTTGGCGGTCCTGCCACTGGCTAATCTTTCGGGCGACCCGGAACAGGAGTATTTTGCCGACGGGATGACCGAGACCCTGATTTCACATCTCGCCAGAATACGATCCCTCAAGGTCATCTCACGCACATCGGTGATGCACTACAAACACACCGACAGGCGCTTGCCCCAGATCGCGCGGGAGTTGGGAGTGGACGCCGTGGTGGAAGGTACGGTGCAGGCGATCGGAGGAAGGGTGCGGGTCAGCGTGCAACTGATTCGGGCTTTAACCGACGAGCACCTATGGGCCGAAATCTATGACCGGGAACTCGCGGATGTTTTCGCTCTCCATGCCGAACTGGCGATGTCCATTGCGGCCGAAGTCCAAGCCTTTGTTACACCCGAAGAGCGAACGCTCCTGGAGAAGCGGCCGCGCGTCAATCCCGCTGCACACGAGTCAGAGCTGCGAGCCCGGTACTTCCTTGCGAAGTTCACCGGCTGCGATCTCGACCGCAGCATCGCTTACTTCGAGCACGCCATTCATCAAGATTCGTCATTCGCAGAGGCACAGTCCGGGCTGGCGCTCGCTTGCATGTTCCGCGCCATACCGCTGACCGCCGACTTGACTGTCGCACGCCAGCGCGAACTCCTTGGCAAGGGTAAGGCGGCAGCGAGGGGGGCGTTGGCGAGCGAATGCACGCTGGCGGAAGCACATGCCGCTCATGGTATGATCCTTCTCTACCACGACTGGGATTGGCAAGGGGCCGAAAACGCGCTCGAACGGGCTCTAGAGCTGGATGGCAATTCTGCGATGAGCCATGGGTGCCGCGCCTGTCTTGCAGCTACGACACTGGACCGCGCACGAGTGTTGTGCGAACTGCGCCGCGCCATCGAGCTCGATCCCCTCAACCTGTTCATTCGCGCGGAAGCCGCAGAATTCTGCTTCTGGGTCCGGGATTATGCCCAGGCCGTGGAATACGCATCCCAGACGCTCGATCTGAACCCCAGCTTTCCGCGCGCTCATTTCGTTCTCGGGCGGGTTCACGAAGCAGAAGGCAGAATTGCGGACGCGATCGCCGAGTATCAGCAAGCGGAAGTCATCTCGAGCGGCGACAAAAGCGCACTTCGGGCGTTCCAGCAAGGCGGGGCCGCCGGCTATCATCGTTGGGTCCTACGTTCCGGAATCACGGCGAGCCCATACGCAGCAGCATCGATTCGCGAGCGACCGTTCTTCCGCGCCAGGGCCTACGCACGGCTTGGGGAATTTGGTGAGGCGATCAAATATCTCGAGCAGGCTTATGCACAACGTGAATGCCTGCTCGTCCTTCTTAGGGCGCAGGAGTGGTGGGACCCCATGCGGTCCGACGCCCGCTTCGCCGATCTGGTGCGACGCGTGGGGATTCCGTGATCGGGAGGTCTCCAGGCGCCAGGCCCGCAACTTCAGCGGTCATGAGTCGTGTTTCCGAGAAAGGCCTGCGCGTGGGTGGAGTGGCGCCCGTGGACCTCGGTGTCCTGTAGAAAGACGCCGCGAACTTGTCTTCGTTCGGCTACCCGCGACTATTATTGTCACCAAGCGTTCGGTCAGTAACGGTTCGCCGGAACCCACTTGACGTGTAACGCCCTAACCGCGCATTTAGCGGTGGTTCGCTTGGATTCGCGGATCAATACCGATAAACGCGCTTGCGTCCACCGAACACCTCGGCATATCGCTGAGGAACTGCCGTCGTTGGCCCGCGCCGGATTCCTAGCGATAACAGCCCTTCCCACCAGCAACTCGGCGCCGGAGGAAGTTCTGGCAGGAGGTTGGATCCGGGACACAAATCCTTCAACGAATCCGCTGTTCCGTCTCAGCAGGTCGTCAACAAGGGCCGTTCGCCCTGCTCAGCGCGGCGTTGGGGCTAAGATTGCCGGCTGGTAGAATTCAATCTGCGATGAGCGATTTGGGCGGATCGTCCTCAATTTTGCCATTAGTCCGGCGGGCGGCGGGACAGAAGCTCCTGTTCCTTCCCCATGCCGTCCGGCAGATGTCCGGACCGAATAGAATGATTACTGTCGAGGAGGTTCGGCGAGCGGTGCTGGACGGCGAGATCATCGAGGACTATCCTGAGGACGTGCGCGGACATAGCTGCCTCCTTCTCGGGCCGGGTGAATTGGGGCGACAGATTCACGTTGTATGCGCTCCGAAGGCCGACTATCTCGCCATCATCACCGCCTATCTTCCAGAGGCGGAGGACTGGGACCCGGACCTCAAGACCAGGAGGCCATCGTGAAGTGCATCCATTGCCAGGGACAAATGAAGAGAACCCGCGCTCCCTTTCACATCGATCGTAAGGGGTACCATTTGTGCCTCGAGGCTGTGCCAGCCTGGGTGTGTGGCCAGTGCGGCGAGCCCTATTTCGAGGAACGCGAAGTCAAGGCCATACAGCGCCTTCTGCTGCAACTGGACAAGCAGACAGCGAATCTTACATCGGTGGCATGATGTGCGGACCTTCGAGCACGACTAAGAAACGCGCGGTACGTGCGCTCGCTGGCGGAGTTGTGCCTCGATGCCGCCGAGGGGCCGACGCCGTGCGCCAGTCGCCGGCTTTTCAGCCCCAAGGCTCTCCCAATGCCCGGGCTTACTTGTTCGGGCGGCGGCTCTTGACCCGCTTCGCCTTGCGGGGCTTGACCTTGTTGGCCCGATTGGTCTTGTAGCCCTTGCTTTTCTTGACCGAAACCTTGTGAACCGCGGGCTTCCGCTTCGCCTCCGCCATCCCGGTCATGGCGCAACCGAGGGCGAGTGCCAACGCCAATGTACGAAATCGCATGCTTCTTCTATTATTGCGCAGATCGCGAAAACCACAAGTACATCTCTAGAAAACAGACTACTGTTATCAGAATGCAGAACCATGAGGCGATGCGCCACAGCTTCTCCGTGGCCGAGCCCTCATGGCGAGGCTCGCCCGCGAGATATCCCACGCCGAAACCGCCAATGAGTCCGCCCACGTGCGCGGCCATATCGATTCCCGGCAGGAAGCTGAACAGCAGCCCGTAAATCAGCCAGCGCGTGAACATGCCCCGTATGGAGTCGCCGAAGGCCCCGCGGCGCCGCATCCCCAGCGCAATCATGCAACCGATCAGACCGAACAGCGCCGCGGACGCGCCCATGGACGGGCCGACCTTCAACATTGAGCTCACGTAAAAGCCGAGGGCGTTGGAAACGAAATAGATGACCAGCATGCGGCTCGATCCGTACATTTCTTCGACCACGGCTCCCAGGTCGAAAAGCGCCCAGGAATTCATCAGAATGTGCATCAGGCCGCCGTGCAGAAATCCAGCCGTCACCAGGCGCCACCACTGGCCCGCCTGAATGGCCGGCGTGAACATGGCGCCGAAATCGATGAGCGTATAGCCATCCAGGTTCATGGCGTTGCCGCGCCCGGAATTCATGCTGAAGATCGAGGTGGCCACGTACAGCCCAAAATTGACGATCAGGATGATGACCGTATTGAAGCGGGCGTGTGGGATAAAACCGCCCAGAATGGGTCCGGCGCTGCGCCGGCTGGCGGCGGGTGCGACGGCCTCGTTGCAGTAGGGACAAGTGCGATCGCTGGTGGTGATGAATGCCCGGCAATGCGGGCACATGCGGCGCGTTTCCATCTGACCTATTCTAGCGTGCGGCGGCCTGGACGCCCTTCTGCTACAATTTAGAATCCCGCATGGTGAAAACGGAGCGCGAGCATCGCGATGACATTTGCCGGGTGGGCCAGTTGGTATTCCAGAAGGGCTGGGTGGCCGCCAACGACGGCAACATCACCATCCGCCTGGATGCCGAACGAATCCTGGCCACTCCGACCGGCGTGTCGAAGGGCATGATGCAGCCGGACGACCTGATCATCGTGGACCGGAAGGGCAACAAGATTTCAGGCCGCGCCGAGCGCACCAGCGAGATCGCCATGCACCTCACGATCTACGATCTGCGGCCCGACATCAAGGCCGTGGTGCACGCCCACCCGCCCGTATCCACGGGCTGGGCGAGCGCCGGCAGGCCACTGAACCTGGGGCTGCTGCCGGAAGTGGTCGTCGGCCTGGGCTGCGTTCCACTGGCGGGCTACGGCCTGCCCGGAACTCCGGAATTGACCGAGCCCATGCTGCCCCTGATCCCCAAATACGATGCGCTGCTGATGGCGAACCACGGCGCGGTGTGCTACGGCGAGGATGTCTTCAAGGCCTACTTCCGCATGGAGACCGTGGAGCACTTCGCCCGCATCTCGCTGGTGGCGGAGTTGCTCGGGGGCGCCAAAACACTGCCCCGCGTGGAAGTGGACAAGCTGCTCGATTCCCGCACCCGCTACGGCGTGAAGGCCAAGAGCGCCGGGGAGCCGGGCTGCCCGTTGACCGCCGAAGACCTCAATGCCGGCGGCGGAGAAGATCGGTTTTACGTGACGCGCTCGGAGCTGATCGGCCTGGTGGACGAGGCGCTCAAAGCGCGCGGTTTGGCATGAGTGGGACAACTTGGAGACGATAGATGGGTGAAGCGCTAGGAATGATTGAAACTCGTGGCCTGGTGGCCATGATCGAGGCCTCCGATGCCATGGTGAAGGCGGCGAAGGTGACCCTGGTCGGCTGGGAAAAGATCGGATCCGGCTACGTGACCGCGATGGTACGCGGCGATGTGGCCGCGGTCCGCGCGGCCACCGACGCCGGTGCGGCCGCCGCGCGCCGCGTGGGCGAGCTCATCGCGGTGCACGTCATCCCGCGCCCGCACCAAAGCCTGGAAGACGTCCTGCCGATCGGCAAGTCGAACCAGGGAAAATAGGCGTCATGATTCTGGCCCGCGTGGTGGGCACCGTGGTTGCCACACGGAAGGACCCTCGCCTGGAAGGCAAGAAGCTGTTGATCCTCAAGCCGGTCTCGCCGGACGGGAAGGACGAGGCCGGCTACGTAGTCTCGGTGGATACGGTCAGCGCCGGCTACCGCGAGCGCGTGATCGCCGTGGCCGGAAGTTCGGCCCGTATGGCCGAGGGCTGCAAGGATACGCCCGTCGACAGCGCCATCGTGGGCATTGTCGACGAAGTGCACCTGGATTAGCCGATGTATCTGGGCCGCGTGGTGGGTTGCGTGTGGTGCACCGCCAAGGACTCCAAACTCGACGGAATGCGCATGCTGGTGGTCCAGCCGTTGACCCCCGAACTGGAGAACACCGGCAAACGCATCGTCTGTGCCGACTGCACCGGAGCGGGCGCCGGAGAGATCGTCTACTGGGTGCGCGGCAGGGAGGCCATGTTTCCCTTTCTGCCGGCCGAGCCGCCGGTCGACACCACCATCGTGGGCATCGTGGATTCGGTGCACGTCAAGCGCCCGGCGAAAACCCGCGGGAGAAAGGCCAACTCATGTTGATCGGCCGGGTGGTGGGGGAACTGGTGGCCACGCAGAAGCACGCCAGCCATGAAGGCCGGAAGTTGCTGCTGGTGCAGCCTCTGAACCTGGACGGCAGCAACCGCGGCGACGCCGTGGTAGCCCTGGACGCGGTCGATGCGGGCGTCGGGGACCGCGTTCTATTGGCCACGGAAGGTTTCAGCGCCATGACTTCCGTGGGCCGGCCGCAGTCACCGATCGATATGTCGGTGATCGGCTTTATCGATCATATCGAGCTGCTGCCGGGCGTCTCCTCGTGATTCCGGTGGCGGTGTCCCACACGGCTAGATCGGCGCCGCCGCCAGTCGTACGTCGATCTCAGCCTTGGCAGCTTCCGCCGACTCGCCGAGCCAGGAAGCCCCGGCGTTGGGCACGTACGCGATCAACTCCTCGTAGGTCCAAGCTCGCTTCGGAGAGAACGCGGCATAACCCAGCACGTCGCTGAGACGCCAGCTAACTTTGATCAGGTTGCCCAGGCTGAGATCCCCAGGGACCGGTTCGTCGTGGTGCGTGGCGATGGCCGCCGCCAGTTCGTCGGGAAAACTCCAATCCTGGGCGAGGTAGGCGCCGGCTGCGCAGTGGTCGATCTCGAACAGATCGCGTTCCGTCTGCAGCAGGTCGAAGCCGAAGTCGTTGGACACTTCCAGCATGCGCGAGTATTCGTCGGGGAAGGCCGACATCATGCCGAGCGTGCCGAGATTGTGCAACAGCCCCGCGGTGTAAGCGCTGTCGCAGGCGACCCGCGCCGAGCGGGCCGCCTGTTCGGCGATCACCGCCGTCACCAGGCTGTGAATCCACACCTTCCGCAGCGCTTCCAGACGGACCGAGGAGCGCACCATCCGGTTTACCACCACCAGGGTAGCCATGGTTTTGACGCGCTCCGTGCCAACCATCATGATGGCGTGAGTGAGACTTCTCACCTCGCGCTGGGCGCCAAACAAGGCCGAGTTAGCGAAGCGCAGCAACTCGGCGGAGAACGACGGGTCCATCTTGACCAGCTCACCCACCTCATGGATGCTGGCGTCGTCGTGGCTGACCAGCTTCAGAACGCGCTGCGCAACGGCGGGGAACGGTGGCACCAGGCGGAGCGCCCAAGGCGCCTGCGGTCGTGCGAAAACATCGGTCATGAGTCCTCCAACACCCATCTATCGGCCGTAATCGCCAAAAACAACACAGGGGCCCCCTGGTGTGGCGCAGCCACTCGTGGCTGCAGCGCCGAGACTCGTCTCGGCGCTTCTTCGTAACGGTGAGAATTTGCCCGCCCACGAACCACTGATTCACATGCGACAATTCCGCCGAAGTCTGCCTCACCGCCATCCAGACGGAAAGTGGCTTTTCGTCACTTGGCATCTTCACGGGAGTCTCCCACAGGCGATGTATCCGCCTCCCGGCAAATCCTCGTCGGGCTCGGCTTTCTTCTGGATGGATCGCTATCTCGATTCAGCTCGCTGTGGGCCCGTATATCTGGCTCAGGAGCCGATCGCCCGCATAGTGGCCGCATCTCTGCGGCGGGGCGTGCTGCTGGGCCAGTATGAACTCGGCGCCTATGCGATTATGGCCAACCATGTCCACCTGTTGTTATTGCCGAAGGTCTCACCATCGCGCCTGCTGCAGTCCCTGAAGGGGGCGACGGCACGCCAGGCAAATCTGCTCCTCGGCTGGGTGCGCGACGAAAGCGAATGGAACCGCATTGCTGCCTATATCGAGGACAACCCGGTGAAAGCAGGGCTGGTCGAGTGCGCCGAAGATTACCGATGGTCGAGCGCAGGTAACTGGAACAAAAGCGCCGAGACGAGTCTCGGCGCTGCAGCCACGAGTGGCTGCGCCACAACCGGCCCTACACTCCCCAGCAGTAGTCTTCGACGGCGCTCTCCACTGAGCCGTCCGTTTCGGTGAGCCGCATCAACTCCAGCCGGATGGCGTCCACCAGCGCTTTCCAGCTCGCTTCGATCACGTTGTCCGACACCCCCACGGTCGTCCAGCTCCGGCGGTGGTCGCTCCACTCGATGAGCACCCGCACCTTGGCCGCCGTGCCGCGGTGCGAATCGAGCACGCGCACTTTGTAGTCCGTCAGGCGCACGTCGCGAATCTGCGGATACAGCTTGGCCAGGCACTTCCGCAGGCACTGGTGCAGCGCATGGAACGGTCCGTGGCCGTTCTCCGTGGCCGAATGCACGCCGTCCTGCGCGCGCAGCGTTACGGTGGCGGTGGTTCGCGAAGGGGCCAGTCCGCCGGCCCGGGTGGCCACTTCGTAGCTGTCCACCTCGAAGAATTGCAGGCCCGGATGCAGGGCCTCGCGCACCAGCAGCTCGAAGGTGCCTTCCGCCGCCTCCAGTTCGTAGCCATCGTACTCCATCTGCTTGATGCGCTCCAGCAGCTCGCGGCGCGCGTCTTCGCCCAACCGGCCGGCCAGGCCGTGCTGCTTCAGCTTATACATAATGTTGCCGCGGCCCGAGAGGTCGCTCACCAGCACCCGCTGCCGGTTACCCACTTTTTCCGGCGGAACGTGCTCGTAGGTGGCCGCATCTTTTAGCACCGCGCTGACGTGCACGCCGCCCTTGTGGGCAAAGGCGCTCTTCCCCACGAAGGGCTGGTCGTTGCGCAGCGGCAGGTTGGCCAGCTCCGCGATAAAACGGCACACCGCGGTGAGGTTCGCCAGGTTCTCCGCTCCGATGGCCGTGTGGCCCAGCTTCAGCTCCAGGTTGGCGATCACCGAGGCCAGATTGGCATTACCGCACCGCTCCCCGTACCCATTCATGCACCCCTGGACGTGCGTGGCCCCGGCCTCCACGGCCGCCACCGTATTGGCCACCGCCACGTCGGAATCGTTGTGCGTGTGGATCCCGATGACGCCATCGAACCGCCGCCGCACCTCGCCCACGATCTCGACCAGCCGCCCCGTGACCGTGCCTCCGTTGGTGTCGCAGAGCACCAGCACGTCCGCGCCGGCGCGGTGCGCCGCCTCCAGGGTATTGATGGCGTACTCCGGATTGGCCGCATAGCCGTCGAAGAAATGCTCGGCGTCATAGACCACTTCCTTGCCGTGATCCTTCAGGTATTTCACGGTTTCGGAGATGAGCTGGAGGTTCTCCTCCCCGGTGATGCCCAGGGCGCGGCGAACGTGCAAATCCCAGGTCTTGCCGAAAATCGACACCACGGGAGTGCCCGCCTCCACCAGCGCGCAAACGTTGCGGTCCTCCTCCACGGGATTCTTCGCGAAGCGCGTGGACCCGAACGCGGTGAGCCTGGCATGCCGCAGCTTCAACTCCGCGGCGCGCGCGAAGAACTCCTTGTCCTTGGGGTTGGAGCCGGGCCAGCCGCCCTCGATGTAGTCGATGCCCAGCTCATCCAGCTTCTGCGCAATGATAAGCTTGTCATCCACGGAGAACGAGATGGATTCGCCCTGCGTTCCATCGCGAAGCGTCGTATCGAAGGTGAAGATTTTCATAAAATGCACCCGCTCCCTTTGGTCGCGGCTCTGCTACGCCTGGGGTACTCCGACTTCCTTCTTCTTTTTGAGGAAGGTCATCATTTCGCGCAGTTCCTTGCCGACCTTTTCGATGGGCTGATTTTGCGCGGCCTCGCGCATGGCGAGAAAGTTCTTGCGGCCGGTCTTGTTTTCTTGGATCCACTGGCGCGCGAACTCGCCCGACTGAATCTCGGCCAGGATCTTCTTCATCTCGGCGCGGGTCTGCTCGTTGACGATGCGGGGGCCGCGCGTGTAGTCGCCGTATTCCGCGGTGTCCGATACCGAGTACCGCATGTAGCCCAGCCCGCCCTCCTGAATCAGGTCGACGATCAGCTTCAGCTCATGCAGGCACTCGAAGTAGGCGATCTCCGGCGCGTACCCCGCCTCCACCAGCGTTTCAAACCCCGCGCGGATCAGCTCGCTCGCGCCCCCGCACAGCACCGACTGCTCCCCGAAGAGGTCGCTCTCGGTCTCCTCGCGGAAGTCCGTCTCGATCACCCCGGCCTTCAGGCAGCCCAGCGCCAGGGCGTAAGCCAGCGCGCGCTCCAGCGCGTGCCCCGACGCGTCCTGATGGACCGCCACCAGCGCCGGCACCCCCACGCCTTCGGTGTACAGCTCGCGCACGCGATGGCCCGGCGCCTTGGGCGCCACCATCGACACGTCCACATCCTTGGGCGGCGCGATCTGCTGGAAGTGGATATTGAAGCCGTGCGCGAACATCAGCGTCTTGCCGGCCGTCATGTGGGGCGCGATGTCTTGGTTGTAGAGGTCGGCCTGGATGTGATCGGCCACCAGGATCATGACGACATCCGCGGCCTTCGCGGCCTCGCCCGTGGTGAGCACCTTCAATCCCGCGGCCTCGGCCTTGCTCCACGACTTGCTGCCGGGGTACAACCCGACCACCACGTCGACACCCGAGTCGCGCAGATTCAAGGCATGGGCGTGCCCCTGGCTTCCGTATCCGATAATGGCCACCGTGCGGCCGCTCAAGTGTTCCAGGTTTCCGTCTTTTTCGTAAAAGCGTCTTGGCATTGTCAGTAGACCTCTTCCAGTTTCTTGGTCGGCACGGGCGGCTGCAGCTTCAGCTTCTTGGCTTCGAGCGCGATCACCAGCGCTCCGGAGCGCGCCACCTCGATCTCGCCATAGCTTCCCATGACGTCGATGAACTCGCCCAGCTTCTCCGGATCGGCCGTCACCTCGATCACGAATCCCTCGGTGGAGGAATCCACCACGCGCCCGCCGAAGATCTCGGCCTCTTTCAAGACCGCCTGCCGCGACTCCTGTGGCATGCGAATGCGCACCAGCACCAGCTCCCGCATCACGGACGGCAGCTCGGTCAGGTCGGTGGCCTGCAGCACGTTGATCAGCTTGTTCATCTGCTTGATCACCTGCTGGCGCTGGGCAGCCTCCACATCGACGGCGATGGTCATCCGGGAAACCTCCGGATCCAGGGTGCGCGCGACCGTGAGGCTCTCGATGTTGTAACCGCGCTGGCTGAGCAGGCCGGTCACCCGCATCAGGGCGCCGGGCTTGTTCTCCAGAAGTAGGGAAATTACTTGCATCATTGTTTTAAGCTCCTATGGCACTTCGTTTTAAGCTCCTATGGCACTTCCACCGGTTGTGGCGGCCCCAGAACCATCTCATGGATGGCGCCGCCCGCCGGCACCATCGGGTACACGCACTCGAAGGGCGTCACCTTCACGTTGAGCAGATACGGTCCCGGCGCCTTCACCGCTTCTTCCAGCGCGGGCGCCAACTCCCAGGGCTTGTCAATGGTCTTACCCTTGAATCCGTATGCCGCGGCGAGCTTTTCGGCATCGGGGAAGCAATCCAGCTCCACCGCGCTGAGCCGGTCGTTGTAGAAGAGGGTCTGCCACTGCCGCACCATTCCCAGGTAGCCGTTGTTCATGCAGACGATCTTGATGGGCAACCCATAGCTGGCTACCGTAGCCAGCTCGGGGATGGACATCTGGAAGCCGCCATCGCCCACCAGCGAGAAGACCAGCTTGTCGGGACGCGCAAACTGCGCGCCGATGGCCGCGGGCAACCCGAAGCCCATGGAGCCCAGCCCGCCGGAGTTCAGCCAGAGGCGCGGCTCGGCAAAGCGGATGAGCTGCGCGGCCCACATCTGGTGCTGCCCCACGTCGGAAGTGACAATCGCCTGCCCCTTGGAAAGCCGGTCGATCTCGGCCATCAGGTGCTGCGGCTTGATCTCGGTTTCCGAGGTCACGACTTGCAGCGGATGCTCGACCTTCCACTCGCGGATCTGGCGCCACCAGGCCTTGCGCGCCGCCGCCGGCACCACGCTCTTGTCCTCCGCCAGCAGTTTGTTGATCTTGGCGAGCACACGCTTCACGTCGCCGACGATCGGGACATCCGGCGCGCGATTCTTGCCGATCTCCGCGGGGTCGATATCCACATGGATCACTTTGGCGTGCGGCGCGAACGCCGCGAGGCGCCCGGTCACGCGGTCATCGAAGCGCACGCCCAACGCGATCAGCAGATCGGCATTGGTCATCGCCATGTTGGCCGCATAGCTGCCGTGCATGCCCGGCATGCTGATGAAGTTGGGGTGTTCCGAGGGCAGCCCGCCGAGACCCATCAGGGTGTTGACCGCGGGCGAATCGGTGCGTTCCACGAATTCCCGCAGCTCCGCCGCGGCCCCCGCCGCGATAATGCCGCCGCCCGCATACACCAGCGGCCGCTCGGATTCCTGAACCATCTGAACCGCGCGGCGGATCTGGCCGGTGTGGCCCTCGGTGAAGACCTTGTATCCCGGCAGATGAATCGACGTGACCGGCTGGTAGTGGCCCTGGGCCTGGAGGGCGTCCTTGGTGACGTCCACGAGCACCGGGCCGGGCCGACCGCTGGCCGCGATATAGAACGCTTCGTGGACGGCCTGCGCCAGGTCGTCGAGCCGCTTCACCAGGAAGTTGTGCTTGGTGCAGGGGCGCGTGATGCCGAAGGTGTCGGCCTCCTGAAACGCGTCGCTGCCGATGAGCTTGGACGTGACCTGGCCGGTGATGGCGACGATGGGGATGGAATCCATCATGGCGTCCACCAGGCCGGTGGTCAGGTTGGTGGCGCCGGGTCCGGAGGTGGCGCAGCAGACCCCGACCTTACCCGTGGCGCGCGCGTACCCTTCGGCGGCGAACGCGGCGTTTTCCTCGTGGCGGACCAGCACGTGGCGCACGTGGTGCTCGTAGAGGACATCGTAGAAGGGCAGGGTGACGCCGCCCGGGTAGCCGAAGATGCAGTCCACTCCTTCGCGAACCAGGCATTCCAACAGCATTTTTGCGCCGCTCATCAACGTCGACATATGTTTTGCCTCAAATCAGTCGTATAACAAAAAAGGCCATCGGCCGGGTTGCTTTACCCCGCCGATGGCCTTGGGAACTCAGTTCCTGCTGGCCTAAGCGGGGCCGGCTACGATGACCAGGAGAATAATAATGCCTACAGGAATAGCGATGGTGCTGGAGAGGAGAAAACGCCGGCCTGTGAGACTAGGGGACATCGTGAACTAAACTCCGAGTCTATCGTACAACTTTTCCAAATGCAAGTGGCTGCGGGTATTAATAATATTAATGGGGTGATTGTGGATGGGGCCAGGGGCCGGGGGCCAGGGGCGGGGATCACCGGGGATCACCCGCGAGGCACATCTGTTTCGGGTGTGTCGAGTTACTATTCGTGGCGTCTTAAATTCCTCGGTTTCTGTGGGTTGCGGAGCGGGGTCGAAATCGGGAGGAGCAAATGGAGGGTCGAGGGGCGGGATGCGTTTTCTGAGGGCCAAAATCTGCTCTGTCGCCGAGATTTTGGAAGGGCGATAGCGTGTGGTGCCAAGACCGCCGGCGTCACCCGAGCGGACTGATGGGATGGGATCGGAAAGTTGCGGTGCGGCCTAGTTTTCCGTGGGGACCTTTTCGGCGTGGTCGACGATCAGGAGATCGAGCGGCATCTTGCGGGACTCCAGTTTCAAGCCGAGCTCCTCCTGCAGGCCGGTCATGATGATCGGGATCGGGTCAATCGGCGCTCGGCCGCCGCCGCTTGCTCCCCTCCCCTCGCCAATCTCGGGGAGGTACTGCGCCACATTGAGGGTGACGTCGTACTTCCCCTTGAGCCCCGTCTCATCCAGCACAGGAGCGCGCAGGATATTCGACAGTACGTCGACCAACTGCGACAGGGGCGTCCTTTGGATGACGACCGCCATGCGGTTCAATTGGGGATCGACGCTGGGCTCGCCCTCGGTTTCCGATTCCTTGAATTTCGGACCACCCTTGGCGACTAGCAGCACGTACGCCGGCAACTCCTTGGTCTGGCGATGGAGCGTGAGCTGGAAGCGATCGGCAAGGAGCGTCTGGAGCATCTGGCGAAGCTGGTCTTCGGGCACAGCGGCGGCGGATTTGGCGGTAATATCGTAGCGCTCGCCCGCCAGCCAGTCGGGACCCGTAATCTGGTAGTCCATGACGTGGTACGCCCATTGAATACAGGACCGGAAGCTGACGTTGCGCATGGTCACGCTGTCCGGCGAGAACTGGATATTCTGGCGCCGGCTGCCTGGGCCGCCGGCTTTGCCGATCTGGCTCACGCGGACCGACGCCACGTCGAACGCCGGAGCCGCCGGTGCGGACTGGCCAAAGGACTGGCAGGCAAAAACGATCAGGCAAACGCCCAGCGCGAAGCGCCGCATGCGTAGTCCTCCTCTGTTGCGATTAAACTCGCGCATGCAAGGATGACGAGAGCGGGCGGCGGGAATTAACGCGGAGCGGGGAGAAAATGCCGGGCCGGCAGGCCGGGGGTGGACCTAAGAGTTCCACGAGCTTCGCGGCGGGAACGCGGAAACCCTCAGCTTCGGCCGTGAAGCCGTCTCACGGAACTCATCCCGCGATGACGCTGGGCGGGCTCAAACTTCCCAGAACCAGATTTCCGGCCCGCGTCGAGCGGCCAATCGGCGAGAAGGGCGTCCGCGTCAAGTTGACGGATCTCCCCAAGGCCCGATTGGTGCATCGGCCGCCCGCAGTCTAAAGACGTAAACCGCAAGTGCGTTCGGTATCATAAAGCCCATGCGGATCTTCCTCACTCTGCTGTTTCTTTCCGGCATCGTTCGAGCCCCTGATCCCCTCGCGGGCACGTGGGAACTCGATATTGCGAAATCCAGAATCGACAATCCACAGGTCCTCAGAGGTTCTGAGATGACCTTGAGCGAACAGGATGAGGGATTGGCTTGGGAGGATCGCGTGGTCGACGAAGAGGAGCGCTGGCATGCAATCGGCTGTGCCGGCGGTATCGCGATCCTGCTCGTAGTTCGCACCGGCGAGGAACAACATGGTGAAGAAGAAATCCGTATCATCTCGGCAAGAAAGGCGAGCCCCCGCGAGCGTGCTCTTTACCACCCCCATCAGTGACAAACAGCGTCGGGAACTTAGGCGACTGGCCGATCTTCCGGATTCGCAGATTGACTTTTCCGACGCGGCTGAACAGAGGCCGCGCGCATCCGACGTTCAGGTCGGCCGTTTTTATCGGCCAATCAAGCAGTTGGTGAGCCTTCGGGTCGATGCCGACGTACTCAATTGGTTCCGGGGGCGAGGCAAGAAGTACCAGACGTATATGAACGAGGTCCTCCGACGCGAAATGCAGGCGAACGAGCGGGGCCGGTGACAACGTCTGAGCCCGGCTCGCGTTCCTGGCGATAAAGCCGCCCCGGCGATCAGGGAATCGGGTGCGCGGTCCGGATACGGCCCTTCTGGGACATTACTCCCGTGAAATCAATCCCGATCAGACTACGCGCAGATCCGTCCGACCACACTGCCGTACGCCGAACGTCGGACAACGCTCGCGGTCTCCGGCAAACTACACGAGCCAGCCGGACCCGATTCGGTAGGCTGCGGTCTGCCAACCACAATGCCTCCATAATAATCGTCCCTCACCTACCGCAAAAGCCGCCCCTCCGAAAATCGCAGTGACAAAGGAGCGAACTTTATTTTCACCCGAACGTTCACTGATTCTAAACTACCCTCGGCGCTCGCCAAGAGTTGACCACTTCCGCTCGTTTAAACTGACCCATGCCGAGAACGCGATTTGGCGCAGTGCAAAGAGGAGGCCAGCGATAT
>Ga0209517_10001631_pt1 | contig 33475 bp, 31 predicted proteins | sample PeaSoiMetSII2010_FD_187695 | JGI IMG/M metagenome (GOLD analysis project Ga0209517, IMG submission 187695) | Peat soil microbial communities from Weissenstadt, Germany - SII-2010 (SPAdes) (version 2) | ecosystem: Environmental > Terrestrial > Soil > Wetlands > Peat | place: Germany... | reverse complement strand
CCGCGCGGTTTCGGAGACGTTGCGGTTGCACATCTCGTAAATGCGCTGGATGTGCTCCCAGCGCACGCGATCGGCCGACATCGGATTGTTCGGCGGCTCGGATTTCTCGGTGCCGCTGGCGAGCAGGGCCGCAACCACGTCATCGGCGTCGGCCGGCTTGGAGAGATAATCCACCGCGCCCATCTTCACCGCGGTCACGGCGGTGGCGATATTGCCATAGCCGGTCAGTATGATGGCGCGCGCATCGGGGCGCTTGCGCTTCAACGCGGACACCACGTCGAGCCCGTTTCCGTCGCCCAATCGCAAATCCACTACCGCAAACGCCGGAGCCGCCCGGCCGATTTGCGCAAGGCCCTCGGCGACGCTGTCGCAGGAGGTTACCGCGAAGCCGCGGCTCTCCATGGCGCGCGCAAGGCGCTCCAGAAACGGCTTGTCGTCCTCCACGATCAGGAGGGAGCGATCGGCGTGCCCAGTTAGTTCGGCGATGGCGCTCACAATTCGGTTACCCTTGGTGTCGGTCATCTCAACATATGGCGTGGTAGCCGCCGCTGCCAAGGCCACATAAGTCGATCCGGCCACGCTGCCGGCGGCGCGTTAAGGCGGTTCTGCGCTGGGCTCCTGCGCTTCAAAGCGGTTTCGCGGCCAGGCGATCTGAACCACGGCGCCATGGTCCGGAAACACCCGGTTGGAGAAGGAAACCTTTGCGCCCGTACGCTCAAGCAAGGTGCGTGCGATGAACACGCCAAGACCGAGACCGCTGCGCGAGCCCTCCGCCTCGTCCCCACTGCGCCGCCGCGACAGATAGGGCTCGCCGATGCGCTTGAGCATGTCGGGTGCAATTCCCGGCCCGTCATCGGAAATGACGATCTCGACGGTCTCGGCGTTCCACCAGGCGTTCACCTCGACGGTGGTCCGCGCGAAATCGACGCCGTTTTCCAGGATGTTGCCGACGCCGTAAAGGACGGCGGGATTTCGGGTCCCGACCGGCTCGGGAGTGCCCGCAACCGCGATGCGGACCTTGATCGCGACGCCGAAATCGCGGTGCGGCGCCACCGTTTCCTCGATCAGCGCGGACAGGGGCATGCGGTCGAACGGCGCGCCGGTGGAGGAAAGCTGGGTGATCTTGGCCAGAATGTCCCGGCAACGTTGCGCCTGTTCCCGCAACGTCTTGATGTCGCCCGCGAGCTGGCTGTCGTCCGGCAGGGTCTGTTCCAGCTCGCGCGAGATCAGGAAGATCGTCGACAGCGGCGTGCCGAGTTCATGCGCGGCCGCGGCGGCCAGACCGTCAAGCTGGGTGAGATGTTGCTCCCGCGTCAGCACAAGCTCGGTCGCCGCCAGCGCATCCGACAATTTGCGGGCCTCCTCGGCCACCTGGAAGGCATAGAGGCTGGTGACGCCGATGGCGACCACGATCGAGAGCCATACGCCAAACAGATAGATCGGCGGCAACACCAGGGGGTCGTCAATGTCCCATGGCAAAGGCAGATGAAAGAAGACCAGCACGGAGGCGCAGGCGACCGCGAGAGCTCCCAGCGCGATGGTCAGCCGTATCGGCAGCGCGGTGGCGGAGATCAGAACCGGGGCAAGAAACAGAAATGAGAACGGGTTTTCCAGACCGCCGGTGAAAAACAATAGTCCCGCGAGTTCGACGATGTTCAGTGCCAGCAGTGCCGCCGCGAAGGACGGCTCCAGCCGCTGCATCGGGTTGAACCTGATCTGCAGCACAAGGTTGAGCAAGGCGGACAGACCGATAATGGTCAGGCACGGAGCGATCTCGACGTCGAATTCAAGCCCCTGTTCCACGATGAAAATGGCCGCGAGTTGCCCGAGCGCGGCGAGCCAGCGCAGCCGCAAGATCGTGTCCAGGCGGACATAGCGGCGCGGATGACGAAAATCGGAGGCGGCGACGTCAGTCATGCGCGGGGCGGGGCTGTTCGAAGTTCGAGATATTTCGTGGCACCCTCCGATACGGCAAGAAGGCAAAGGGGGCGCCGGCCACCAGCAATCCTGGCACGGCCTGCGATTCGAACTCCCTGCCGTGAGCCTGAGACGACGGCAAATCGGCCGCAATCGACTTTAGCCGCCTTGGACGCCCGCGACAATTCAGCTTTCCCGGCGCCATATCGGAGGTTTGCAAATTCTCGTGGGAGCCTTGCGCTTATGGCCCCGATGCCCCAATGAACAGCCCCATGATGAACGACGGCGCGACCATATCCCGACCCGCCGCGGCCGCTCCGAACCAGGCGGCCGCGATCGAGGTCGCGCGCCTGACAAAGCTCTACAAGACCGCCCGCGCCGTCGACGATGTGTCCTTTCGCATCACGCGCGGGAGCATTACCGGGCTGCTCGGCGGCAACGGCGCCGGCAAGACCACGACCATTGCCATGATCATGGGGCTGGTGCTGCCGAGTTCGGGGCGCATCCGGGTGCTGGGTTATCCGATGCCCGAACAGAGCGCCGATGTGCTCGGCCGGATGAATTTTGAAAGCCCCTATGTCGACATGCCGATGCGGCTCACGGTTCGGCAGAATCTCACCATCTTCGGCCGCCTCTATGCCGTGGAAAACCTGCATGAGCGCATCGAAAAACTCGCCGCCGAACTCGATCTCGGCGAGTTCCTCGATCGCGCCAACGGCAAGCTTTCCTCCGGACAGAAGACCCGAGTGGCGCTGGCGAAAGCGCTGATCAATCAACCCGAGTTGTTGCTGCTGGATGAACCGACGGCGTCGCTCGACCCCGACACCGCGGACTGGATCAGGCAGCACCTTGAGGCCTATCGCAAGGAAAATGGCGCGACCATCCTGTTGGCATCGCATAACATGTTTGAAGTGGAGCGCCTCTGCGACCGCGTGATCATCATGAAGCGCGGCCGTATCGAGGACGACGACAGTCCGGACAAGATCATGGCCCGCTATAACCGGGCGACGCTGGAGGAAGTGTTTCTCGACGTCGCCCGCGGCCGCGTTCAGGAGAGTACGCCGTGAGCACACTCGTTCTCGCCGGAGGTATCGCGCCGCACCGGATCAACGCGATGATCCTGCGTTACTGGTATCTGTTGATGTCGTCATGGCCGCGGCTGCTGGAACTGCTCTACTGGCCGGCGCTGCAGATCATCACCTGGGGATTCCTGCAGACTTACATCGCGCAGAATGCCGGGTTTTTCGCGCGCGCCGGCGGCACGCTGGTCGGCGCGGTAATCCTGTGGGACATCCTGTTTCGCGGGCAGCTCGGCTTTTCGATCTCCTTTCTCGAGGAGATGTGGGCGCGCAATCTCGGCAACCTGATGATGAGTCCGTTGAAGCCGATCGAGTTTCTGATCGCGCTGATGATCATGAGTCTGATCCGGCTTGCGATCGGAGTCATTCCGATGACGCTGCTGGCGATCATCTTCTTCGACTTCAATCTCTACGGCATCGGATTTCCGCTGATCGCTTTTTTCTGCAACCTGATCTTCACCAGCTGGTCGGTTGGAATCTTCGTATCAGGGCTGGTGCTGCGCCACGGCCTCGGCGCCGAAAGCATCGTCTGGACGCTGATGTTCGGCCTGATGCCGCTGGCCTGCGTTTACTACCCGGTAACGGTACTGCCGCATTGGCTTCAATATGTCGCATGGGCGTTGCCGCCGACTTACGTGTTCGAGGGCATGCGCGCGCTGTTGATGCAGCACGCGTTTCGCGCCGACCTGATGGCGGATGCGCTGGCCATCAACGTCGTGCTGTTTGCTGCATCATTTGCGGTATTTCTTGCGCTTTTGCGCAGCGCGCGACGGCACGGCTCGTTGATCCAGAGCGGTGAATAAACCCGGATTTGGTTAGCTTTCGGCTTGTACGGCCGGTAGAAATACCGATCTCCCGCATTGACGCTTTATTACGCTTTCGGCACTATGCTGCGATGCAAAAGGGATGAGAATAAATGCCGATTGGTGAGTTTGGCGGCGCACCGCCTCTAGTGGCTGAAGGCAGTCCGGCGCTTACCACGCCGATGTACTGGATGTATGAGATGGCGCATGCGTCGCTCAATCCTGTGCGCGCCGTGACCGACGCCACGAAAATCCTGTTTCAGAATCCCCTCAATCCGTGGTCCCACTCCGAATACGGCAAATCCATTGCCGCCGCCTGCGAGCTGTTCGAGCGCACCACCCGCCGCTACGGCAAGCCCGAATGGGGCATCAACGACACCGATGTGAACGGAGTGCGCACGCCGGTCGAAATTCGGGTCGTGTGGGAAAAGCCGTTCTGCCGCCTGTTGTACTTCGATCGCAAGCTGACCCGTCCCTTGCGCGCGCCTCAGCCGCGTGTGCTGATCGTGGCGCCGATGTCGGGTCACTATGCGACGCTGTTGCGCGGCACGGTCGAAGCCTTCCTGCCGACCCATGAGGTGTACATCACCGACTGGGCCGACGCCCGGATGGTCCCTTTGACGGAGGGCCGCTTCGATCTCGACGATTACGTCGATTATCTCATCGAGATGCTGCACATCCTCGGCGGCAATATGCATGTGATCGCGGTGTGCCAGCCTTCAGTGCCGGTGGTGGCGGCGGTCTCCATCATGGAGGCCGAAAACGATCCCTTTGTTCCGATTTCCATAACGCTGATGGGTGGCCCGATCGATACCCGCCGCAATCCGACGGCGGTGAACAATCTCGCCGCCGAACGCGGCATCGAATGGTTTCGCAACCACGTCATCACCAAGGTTCCGTTTCCCCATCCGGGCGTGATGCGCGACGTCTATCCGGGCTTCCTGCAGCTAAATGGCTTCATCAGCATGAACCTCGACCGCCATATGGACGCCCACAAGGATCTGTTCCGCAATCTGGTGAAGGGCGACGGCGACCTGGTCGACAAGCACCGCGATTTCTACGACGAGTATCTGGCGGTCATGGACCTGTCGGCGGAGTATTATCTGCAAACCGTCGATACGGTTTTCATCAAGCACGCTCTGCCGAAAGGCGAGATGACCCATCGCGGCAAGCCGGTGGACCCGTCCAAGGTCAGGCGCGTCGCGTTGATGACGGTGGAAGGCGAAAACGACGACATTTCCGGGCTCGGGCAGACCGAAGCGACCCACACGCTGTGCAGTTCCATCCCGAAACATCGCCGCGTGCACTATGTGCAAAAGGGCGTGGGCCACTACGGCGTCTTCAACGGCTCGCGATTCAAATCGGAAATCGTGCCACGCATCTCCGATTTCATGATGTCGGCGGCAAACATGAAGCCTTCGCTGGCCTATGCCGCGGAATGAACCGCAATTTGGGACGTTCGACGCGGAACCGCACATCGGCAAGAAAAAATGGACCTGATTCGAGGGGGTAGGTAACCCCCTGAATTAGCCCGCGGAAACCCGATTCAGGGCCCTTTCAAGGAATGAGGTTTGGTCCACTCCTTGGGACCCCTGGCCAAGCCCTTTTCGACCAGATTTTTTTATGGGCGACCCCATCCTGTAGGGCCGGTTAGCCCCCCAGCCCCTGTATATTGGGCAAATGATTTGTTTTTGCGCCGAACGATTTCCCTGGCGGCGGATATGGCAGAATCCGGGCGAACTCCTGATCCCCGGACTAGCAGACATGGCCACTCGCGCGCTCCTTTATCGGCGGCCTTACGAACCTTCTCGCCTTCTGGTCAAGCACGGCTCGCAAATCTATTCGGTCAGGCTGCGCCGCCACCGGCGTGCGCGCCGCTACACCTTGCGCATTCATCCCAGCGACCGCGAAGCGATCCTGACGATGCCGCCACGCGGCACCATTGCCGACGCCAAGGACTTCGCGCAGCGCCACGGCGGCTGGATTGCCGCGCGCCTCGGCCGCTTGCCAAAGGCCGCGCCGTTTCTTCCGGGCACCGTGGTCCCGCTGCGCGGCGCCGCGCATCGAATCGTGCATCGCGCCGGTCAGCGCGGCACGGTCTGGACCGAAATGCGCGACAGCGGCGAGCGCATCCTCTGCGTGGCGGGCGGCGCGGAATATATCGAGCGGCGGGTCTACGACTACCTGAAGCGCGAAGCGCGCAAGGACCTGCAGAAGGCTTCAATCTATTATGCCCAGGCGCTGGGCGTGAAGGTCAGGCGGCTGTCCATCCGTGACCAGTCGAGCCGCTGGGGTTCCTGCACGTCCGCAGGCTCGCTGTCATTCTCCTGGCGGTTGATCCTCGCCCCGTCTTACGTGCTGGACTACCTCGCCGCCCACGAGGTGGCGCATCTCGTCGAAATGAACCATTCGACGCGGTTCTGGAGGGTCGTCGCAAAGACCTGCGATCATGTCGAGCGCGCCAAGAACTGGCTCGATACCCACGGTAACGACCTGCATCGCTACGGCATCCAGGACTGAGTTGAACTGACGGCGCGCGAAGCCGCCGTTCGAGCAAAGCCGACCTCGCACTCAAGGACCACCACGCCGCCGCTTGGCCCTCGATGCGTCGGCGCTGGTATGCGCTTTTCGTCAGATCACGAATTGCACATGGATGTTGTCAGGCGGGACGCGGCGTTGGATAAGTCGGAAATGCTTGGCGTGACAATCGTGAGCGGAACCGCGACGGCGGTTCTTCTCCTCATTCATATAGCCGCAACCCCTGCCCGCGCCGACACCATGGAGGCCGCGCTGCTGCGCGCCTATCAAAACAATCCACAGCTCAACGCACAACGGGCTTCGGTCCGCGCCACCGATGAAGGCGTGCCACAGGCATTGTCCGGCTACCGCCCCAAGGTCGCGGTGACTGCGAGCGGCGGAGGGCAATTCACCAATCAGCTCGCCAATACCTCGATCGGCCAGAAAATCGAAGAGGGACCTCAAGGCCCTCACGCCGCGGGCGCCACGGTGACCCAGACGCTCTTCAACGGCAATCAAACCGCCAACAAGGTCCGCGCCGCCGAGAGTCAGGTTTCCGGAGCGCGCGAAGGTTTGCGGCTGCTCGAACAGTCCGTCCTGCTAGCGGCCGCCACGGTCTACATGGACTACCTGCGCGACGCCGCGATTTTGGAGGTGCAACGCAGTAATACAAGGGTTCTTGAGGAAACCCTGAGGCAAACCCGTAAGCGATATGGCGCGGGGCTTGTCACTCCCACCGATGTCGCCCAATCGGAAGCCCAGCTAGCGGCAGGCCGCACCCAGGAACTCGCCGCCGAAGCCACCCTGACGACGACGCGCGCGAACTTTCGCCGCATCATCGGCAACGAACCGGGACAACTCGCGCCGGGCTCGCCCGTGGACCGCTATCTGCCGGAAACCCTGCGCGATGCCGCCGATATCACGCTCACGGAAAATCCGAACGTGACTTCCGCCATGTATGGCATCGACGTCAGTTTTCTTAATGTGAAAATCAACGAAGGCGCGCTGTTTCCGACGGTCTCGCTGCAGGCCAGCGTTCAGAAAACCTGGCAGCAAACCATCACGCAGATACGGCAATTCAATGCCTCGGCGGTCGCCCAGGTGAGCGTGCCGATCTATCAGGGCGGCGCGGAATATTCGCTGATCCGGCAGTCGAAGGAGACGGTGGAGCAGCAGCGTTTCAATCTCGAACAAGTCCGTGATCAGGCGCGCGCCGACCTGATTACGGCTTGGGGCCAGCTGCTCGCGGGCAAGGCGCAGATCGCGTCCTCGCAGGCCCAGGTCGAGGCGTCGGAGATCGCCCTGCTTGGCACGCGCAAGGAGGCAACCGTCGGCCAACGCACGGTCCTCGACGTTTTGAACGCGCAACAGGCGCTGGTCAATGCCCGCGTCGCGCTCGTAACCGCGCAGCACGACCGCGTGGTTGCGTCCTATGCCGTCTTGAGCTCCATCGGACGGCTATCGCCCCTGGTACTCCATCTGGCAACGCCGGTTTACGACCCGAGCGTCCACTATCATCAAGTGCGCGACAACTGGACCGGCGTGCGCACGCCGGACGGCCGCTGACGCCGGCAGACGAAGGCGATCTTCGCGACGCCGTCGTTCCGCCGATTACAAAAGAAAATCTACCGCCCGAACAGCCGGTCCATCAGCCAACCGTCCAACCCGCTCGCGGCTTCCGGGCGCACGGAGGTCCGCGTCGGTGCCGGCCGGCCGGCGGCGGTTGCCGGAGGGTTGGCCGGCACGTTGCTTTGCGGCGTGGCCTGCGCGAGATTCGCCAAGGTGCCGCCCGTTTGCGAACCCGGCAACGCCGCGACCGGCACGCCCTGGTGCGCTGCCCGCATGAAGCGGGTCCAGATCTCCACCGGCAGGCCGCCGCCGGTGGCCTTCTTGGTCGGCGAATTGTCGTCGTTGCCAAGCCAGACGCCGGTCACGAGATTGGACGTGTAGCCGATGAACCAGGCATCGCGGAAATCCTGGCTGGTGCCGGTTTTGCCGGCGGCCATCCAGCCCGGAAGCTCCGCCTTGTGCGCGGTGCCGCTCAGCAGCGTTTCCTGCATCATGGTGTTCATCATCGCGACGTTGCGCGGATCGATCACCTGGCCGAGCTGGTCGGTGGGCCGCAGATACAGCACCTTGCCCTCGACAGTGCGGATCTTGTTCACGACATGCGGCGAGATACCAAGGCCGCCGTTCGAAAACGGCACATAGGCGCCGACCAGTTCGACCAACGAGACTTCGGAGGTACCGAGCGCGATCGAAGCATTGGCATCGAGCTTCGATGAAATGCCGAGCCGATGCGCGGTACGCACCACGTTCTTCGGCCCCACTTCGAGACCGAGCCGGATCGCCACCGTGTTGAGCGACATCGCCAGCGCCTGCGTCAGCGTCACCGCGCCAAAATATTCATGGCTGTAGTTCTCGGGCTTCCAGCCCTTGACGTCGAGCGGCGCGTCCTGCCGGATCGTGTCCGGCGTGAGGCCGGCTTCGATCGCGGTGAGATAGACGAAGGGTTTGAAGGCCGAACCGGGCTGGCGCTTGGCGGTGACCGCGCGATTATACTGGCTTTCGGCGTAATTGCGGCCGCCGACCATGGCGCGGACCGCGCCGTCCGGCGCCATCGCCACCAGCGCGCCCTGACTGACGTTGAATTTCACGCTTTTCGCCGCGAGTTCGTCGATCACCGCGGCCTCGGCGACCGCCTGCAGTTTCGGATCGATCGAGGTTTCGACCACGACGCTCTGATCGATCTGGCCGATGAGGTCGTCGAGCACTTCGCCGATCCAGTCCGCCACATAATTGACCGTACCGGCACCGACCGGCTTCACATTGTAGGAGGGATGCCCGATCGAGGCTTGCGCCTGCGCTTCGGTGATGAATTTGGCATCCGCCATGGCGGCAAGCACCGTTTGCGCGCGCTGCTCTGCGCCTTCGGGATTGCGATTGGGCGCGAGGCGCGACGGCGACTTGACAAGCCCTGCAAGCATCGCCGCCTCCGCCAACGTCACGTTCTTGGCGGATTTGCCGAAATAACGCTGGGCCGCGGCCTCAACGCCGTAAGCGCCGGAGCCAAAATAAACGCGGTTGAGATAGAGTTCGAGAATCTCGGCCTTGGAGTGCTTTCGCTCCAGCCAGAGCGCCAGTTCGACTTCCTGCAATTTCCGCTGAAATGTCCGCTCCTGGGTCAGGAACAGATTCTTCGCCAGTTGCTGGGTGAGGGTCGAGCCGCCCTGCGAAACGCCGCGATGCAGGATGTTGGTCACCGCCGCGCGCGCGATGCCGACGGGATCGACGCCATAATGCGAATAGAAGCGCCGGTCCTCGATGGCGATGAAAGCCTTCGGCAAATAAGGCGGCAGATCCTTCAATGCGACATTGGCGCCGGCCATTTCGCCGCGAATGGCCAGAACACTGCCGTCGGCGCCGGTGATCTGGATCGTCGGCGGCCGTTTCGGGATTTCGAGCGACTGGATCGCGGGCAGATGCGCCCCGACCCAGACGACGACACCAACGGCCGCGATCGCGCCCCAAAGCCCGAGCACCGCACCCCAATAGAACAGGCGAAACAGACCGCCGCGCGCCCGGCCGCTTGATTTGCGTTTTCGCGCGGCCCGGCTCACGCGCGGCTTGCGCTCGCGCGGGGCCTCGTCGTCTTCGTCGCTCTCCGCGATCTTGCGCTTGGAGGATGGCTTCTTCGGCTTCTCTTCCTCGGCCGTAGCGACCCGATCCTGCGGGCCGAGACGCAATTCGGCAAGCGAGGCGCCGAGGCCGAATTGCGGCTCCTTGCGCCCGCCGCCCTTTTTTCGTCCCCACGCCATACGCGAACGCCCACACCATCCGATGCGGGCCAAAGTAGCGGGGCCGGTTTAAAGCCGTCTTAAACGATGGTTAATCGCGGCACCGGGCGCAACGCGCAACTGCCTGACATGCAAGGCATTCAGACCGGCTTAACCCTACCGCCGGCGGGAATTTAAAGGCGCCGTCGCGAGGAGCATCGCGAAGGCGCCTTGGCTGTGGGTGTCAGAAATCAAACCGGCATCAGCCGGCGGCGCTTGTATCCTCGAGGATCGGACCGAACAGCTCCCAGCGTTCGCCGTTGAATTTCATCATCTGCAACTGTTTGTTGACCCGATAATCGTTGGGCGTGGTGTTGCCGACGATTCCGGGCAGCGCGAGGTCGAGCTGGACGTTCTTCAGGTTGGTGGCCTGCTTCATCACGTTTTCACGGGTCAGGTCATCGCCGCACTGCTTCAGGACATGAACCAACAGCTGGGCGGTGCCGTAGCCGTAGGTATTGAAACCGGAGTTCTTGTCACCATCCGGGTAGTACTTCGCCATGAAGTCGAAATACCTCTTCATGCCCGGATCGTCCTTCCAGGTCGGATCGAGCGGATCCTTGCCGTAGTTGACGCTGATCACGCCTTTGGAGGCCTCAAGGCCTGCGGGCTGCATCACCGCGCCTACCGATGTGGCGTTGATGTCGAGGAAATGCACCGGCTTCCAGCCGAGTTCGGCATTCTTCTTGATGGTCTGCGCCGCAAATTTCGGGGTCGACGCACTGAACAGCACGTCGACGCCAGCGGATTTCATCTTGAGGATTTGCGAATCGATGGTCGGATCGGAGATCTCATATGACGCCTCCGCCACGATCATCGTGGCGGCCTTGTCGCCGAGGCCGGCCTTAATGCCGTTCAGATAATCCCGGCCGAGATCGTCATTCTGGTAGATCACACCGACCTTGGCGTTCGGATATTCCTTGAGAATGTACTGGCCGTAGATGCGGCCTTCGACGAAGTAGTTGGGATTGAAACCCAGCGTCCACGGATAATTCTTCGGGTCGGTGAATTTGGAGGCGCCGGTGGCGGCGAACAATTGCGGCACTTTTTTCGCGTTGAGATATTTCTGCACCGCCGCGTTGGACGCGGTGCCGATGATCTGGAAGGTCAGCAACACCTCGTCGCCTTCGACCAGTTTGCGCACTTGCTCGACGGCCTTGGGCGGGCTGTAGGCGTCGTCATACTGGATCAAGGTGATCTTGCGGCCGTTCACGCCGCCTTGCTCGTTGATCATATTGAAATAGGCCGCCTGGGTCTTGCCGACGGAGGCGTAGGCGGAGGCCGGCCCGCTGAACGGCACGGTCTGACCGATCTTGATCTCGGTGTCGGTCGCGCCGGTGTCGTATTTCTTTTGCGCATAGGCCGCCGACGCCGATAGCGCGAGTGTAACTGTCGTCGCGGTGACGAAATGAAAAAGGCTGTTCCTCATGTCGCTGCCTCACCTAATGTTTTGATTTTTCCCGATGATCTCGTCCAAACCTGACGCAGTCACCGCTGAAAGGGATACTGGATGAACGAATATGGCAATGCAAGTTATCGAGCGCCTGCAGGCCCTCAGGCCAGCCAGAGCAGAACCAGGGCGAGCGCGGCGGGTGCCGCCTGGACGAACAGAATCCTCCGGCTCACGCTAAGGGCGCCATAAACCCCGGCGACGATCACGCAAAGGAGGAAGAACACCTTGATCTGGAAGGCAAAATCTGGAACCGGCTGGACCAATCCCCAGACCAGTCCGGCGGCCAGAAAACCATTATAGAGCCCCTGATTGGCGGCGAGCACGGCGGAATCGGCGGCCTTCTCCGGCGAGTTCCGAAAGGTCTTCAGGCCCAGCGGTTTGGTCCAGAGGAACATCTCCAGAATCAGGAAGTAGACATGCAACGCTGCGACCAGCGCCACCAACGCGTTGGCAATTGTGTTCATTCTGCGCTCCCCCTGGACGAAGGCGAGTAAGACGCCCTCCTCATGCTAGCATGCCACGGGCGGACGCAAGGGTGCGATGGTTGGCAGCGAGACGAGGACGATGACAGGTTATATCGACCCGACGAAGGAAGTATTTTCCCAGTTTCGCGACGATAATCGCGCCGGGCCCATCCACATGCTCAATCTGGTCCGCTTACGCGACCGCGCCGCCTATCCCGATGGACGGACTGCCACCGGCGCGGAAGCCTACGCCGCCTATGAACGCGAAAGCGGACCGGTCTTCGCGCGCCTCGGCGGCAAAGTGGTCTGGCAGGGCTTCTTTGAATTGATGCTGATCGGGCCATCGGACGAACATTGGGACCATTGCTTCATCGCGCAATATCCGAGCGTTGCCGCGTTTGTCGAAATGATTCGCGATCCGGTGTACCGGGAAGCCGTGAAACACCGCCAGGCCGCCGTGGAGGATTCGCGGCTGGTCCGGCTAAAGCCGCTGGCGGTCGGCAAGACGTTCGGCGAAATTCCACAAAACAGGTGATGATGGTTCGGCGGTCTACGCCGCGACCTGCTCGCTGGCGAGCAGGTGCACGAGCGCGCTCTTGATGGCGGCCTGCCGCGTCGGCGCCGTGATCTGCGCGCCAAGCAGATCGGTGACGTAAAAGACGTCGCGGGCGCGCTCGCCGAAGGTTGCGACATGGGCCGAGGCGATGTTGAGGTTGAGCTTCGAAATCGCCGTGGTCAGCTCGTAGAGCAGGCCCGGCCGGTCGAGGCCGGAGACCTCGATCACGGTGTAGCGGTCCGACCACTGATTGTTGACGGCCACTTCCGGCTCGACCACGAATGGACGAGCCTTGCCGCGTCCCAAGGTCCGGCGCGCCACCACTTCGGGCAGGCGAAGTTTGCCTTCCAGCACGTCCTCGATCATCTCGCCGATCCGCGTCGCGCGCCGTCCTTCGTCCTCATCGCGATCGTATTCCCGCGTGATCGCGATGGTGTCGAGCGCGCGGCCATCGGTGGTGGTGTAAATCTGGGCGTCGACGATATTGGCGCCCGCCGAAGCGCAGGCGCCGGCGATGATCGACAACAGCCATGGATGATCCATCGCGAGGATGGTGAGTTCGGTGACGCCGCGCGCCTCATCGAAGCCGACATTGATCGCCAGTTTGTGGCCGGCCTGTTCGCTTGCGCGCAGGAAACGGGCTTGGCGGATCTTGCGCGGCAGCTCGACCTTGAGCCAGTAGGCGGGATAATGCCGCGCCAAATAGGCATTGAGTTCCTGCTCGGGCCATTCGGTGAAAGCTTCGCGAAATTCCCGCTGGGCCACGGCGATACGCTGCGCGCGGTTGACCTCGGAAAAGCCGCCGGTCAGCACCGGCTCGGTTTCATAGTAAAGCGTGCGCAATAGCTGCGCCTTCCAGCCGTTCCAGACGCCGGGACCGACGCCGCGAATATCGGCGGTGGTCAGGATGGTCAAAAGCTTCATCTGCTCGACCGACTGAACGACGGCCACGAAATTCTCGATGGTCTTGCGGTCCGACAGGTCGCGCGATTGCGCCACCGTGGACATCGTCAAATGCTGTTCGATCAGCCACGCCACCAGTTCGGTATCGGCGGTGCTGAAACCGAGCCGCGGGCACAGCCGCCGCGCCACTCTCGCGCCCGCGATCGAGTGATCCTCGGGGCGGCCCTTGGCGATGTCGTGCAAGAGCGTCGCGATGTAGATCACCGCGCGGTGCTCGGGGCGAATCTTGCGCATCAAATCGCTGGCGACGATGAATTCGTCGTTGCCGCCACGCTCGATCTCCTGCAGGTAACCGATGCAGCGCAAGAGATGCTCGTCCACCGTATAATGGTGATACATGTTGAACTGCATCATCGACACGATCTTGCCGAAGGCGCGAATGAAATGACCGAGCACGCCGGTTTCGTTCATGCGCCGCAGCACGACTTCCGCGTCATTCGACGTCAGGATTTCCATGAACAGCCGGTTGGCTTCGGGATTGTCGCGCAGCTCGGTGTTGATCAGCTTCAGCGAGCGCGTCACCGTGCGCATGGCGTCAGGATGGAAGGCCAGGTTGTTCTTTTGCGCGAGGCGGAAGATCCGGATCAGGTTGACCGGATCGTGCTTGAAGACATCGGGTGCTGCGAGATTGATGCGGTTGTTGTCGACGATGAAGTCGTCGCTTTCGGGCACCCGGCGGCGGTTGGCGCTCGGCCGGAACCGCGCCATCATGCGGCTGAGCACGGGCACGGGCTTGGCCTGCTCGTTTTCCAGCTTGGCGCACAGGATCGCGGTGAGATCGCCGACCTCCTTGGCGACCAGGAAGTAATGCTTCATGAAGCGTTCGACATCCTGCATGCCGGGATGCGAAGTATATCCAAGCCGGACCGCGATCTCGCGCTGCATGTCGAATGACAGCCGCTCCTCGGCGCGGCCCGCGAAAAAATGCAGATTGCAGCGAACCGACCACAGGAAATCGGCGCAGCGGCGGAAGGTGCGGTATTCCTGCGCGTCGAACACGCCGCGCTCGAGCAGTTCGTCGGTCTCGCGCACGCGATACACATATTTCGCGATCCAGAACAGCGTATGGAGGTCGCGCAGGCCGCCCTTGCCGTCCTTGACGTTGGGTTCGACCAGATAGCGCGATTGTCCGGCGCGGCGGTGGCGCTCTTCACGCTCGGCGAGCTTGGCAGTCACGAACTCGGCGGCGGTGCCCTGCACCACCCCCTTGTCGAACCGCGCCACCAGCTCGTTGTAAAGCGGCTGATCCCCGGTCAGGAACCGGGTCTCGAGGATAGCAGTGCGGATCGTCATGTCGCCGCGGGCCTGGCGGATCGATTCATCGACCGAACGCGTGGCGTGGCCGACCTTCAATCCCATGTCCCAGAGACAATAAAGCACCGCCTCGGCGACCTGCTCGCCCCAAGCGGTTTGCTTGTAGGGCAGGATGAACAACAGATCGATGTCGGATTCCGGCGCCATCAAGCCTCGGCCGTAGCCGCCGGTGGCGACGACCGCCATCCGTTCGGCGCCGGAGGGAATCGGCGAACGGTAGAGATGGCGCGTGGCGGCGTCGAACAGGATGCGGATGATTTCGTCCTGGACGAAACACAGCCGCTCGGCGCAGCGCCGCCCGTGCCGGTCCCTCAACAGCACGGCCTGCGCCATGGCGCGCGCGGCGATCAGCTCGGCCTTTAATAACTTTGCGACCGCGGCACGGAAAACGTCTTCGCGCCCGGCATGCTCATCGGCAAGCGCGTCGACCGCGGCCGTGATCCTCGCGGTCTCGAAACGTTCGTCGGCCTCTGGCCGGGCATGTGCGACGACACTATCCATCGCCTACCCCGATATCGGACGGCGCTGAGCCTGTCACGGGACATTGCGTAAACAGCAGCAGATCGATGCTGCTATCCCTCAACGCCAGAGAACGCCGTTCTCGCCGCAAAGCGCCGGAGGCGCTTATTTTCTGGTTGACGTGTGACCTAACTGATTGAAATAAAATGGTGTTTCCTAACGTCCTTGAAAGGGGGCTCAAGAACCCCGAACCTTTGACGCTCCCAATCTGCCTTGATCGTTCCATTCTCATGGAGAGTTCGACAATGCCCCGGATTTCACGGCGCGCCCTCGCCGCGATGGTAGCCATCGCGGCGCTGTTCCCCGGCAATCTATCCGCCGCCGACGCGCTCAAGGAGATTCGCCTGGATTGGGCGACATATAATCCGGTGTCGATGATCCTCAAGCAAAAGGGATTGCTGGAGAAGGAATTCGCCAAAAACGGCATCGGCATTGTCTGGGTGCAATCGGCCGGTTCCAATAAGGCGCTCGAATTTCTCAACGCCGGATCGATCGATTTCGGCTCAACGGCGGGTTCCGCCGCCTTGGTCGCCCGGATCAACGGCAACCCGATCAAATCGATCTACGTCTATTCGCGCCCGGAATGGACGGCGCTGGTGACGACCAGGGATTCGAAGATTGCAAGCGTTGCCGACCTCAAGGGCAAGCGCGTCGCGGTGACGCGCGGCACCGACCCCCACATCTTCCTGGTTCGCGCGCTGCTCGAGGCCGGCTTGAGCGAAAAGGACATCACGCCGGTGCTGCTGCAGCATGCCGACGGCAAGACCGCGTTGATCCGGGGCGATGTCGACGCATGGGCCGGCCTCGATCCGATGATGGCGCAGGCGGAAATCGAAGACGGCGCAAGGCTGTTCTTCCGCAAGCCCGACGCCAACACCTGGGGCATTCTCAATGTGCGCGAAGCGTTTCTGAAGGAGCATCCTGACGTGGTCCGCCGCGTACTCGCAAGTTACGAGGAGGCGCGCAAATATGCGGTTGCAAATTACGACGAGTTGAAAAAGACCGTCGTCGCCGTGACAAAGCTGCCGGACGCCGTGGTCGAGAAACAGCTCAAGGAGCGCACCGAACTCACGCACAGCCGGATCGGCGCGCCGCAGCGCGAGTCAATTCTCGCCGCGGGCCTGGCGCTACAGCAGGCGGGGGTGATCGACGCCAAGGCCGACGTCAAGGCCTCGCTTGACGCGCTGATCGACGATCAGGTTCCGTTGCCGACGAATTGATGATCGAGATCTACGTCTCGCGTCATTGCGAGGAGCGCAAGCGACGAAGCAATCCAGACTTGTTGTGCTGACCGATGGATTGCTTCGCTCACGCTCGCAATGACGGAGAAGCCGTTAATCCCGACTAGCCGGCGTCTGCACGAATCCACGGTTCCAGGTCGGACTGATCAGGATCTCGTTGACGCAGACCCGCGGCGGCATGCTCGCGACAAAGGCGATGGTGCGGCCGAGATCTTCGGGTTGCAGCATTCGGGCCTGCTCTTGTTCGGAAGGCACCACGGGGCGCAACTTCAGAATTGGCGTTGCGACCTCGCCGGGAGACAGGCAACAGGCGCGCAATCCGTTGACGCATTCGTCCATGTTGAACGAATGGGTCAGCGCCAGCACCGCATGCTTGGTGGTGGTGTAGGCGGGGCCGGGCATTTTCGAAACGTGACGGCCGGCCCAGGACGCAACGTTGATGATGCAGCCGTCCTGCTGCACCCGCATCGCGGGCAGCACCGCATGCATGCAATACAGCACGCCATTGAGATTGATCTCGACCAGCCGGTCCCAGCCCTCCAGTTCCATATCGGCCCAACTGCGCTTCGGCACATTGATACCGGCACTGTTGACCAGGAGATCGATGCGGCCGTGACGCCCCAGAATTTGTTCCACCGCCTTGTTGACGTCGTCTTTTCTGCTCACATCGAGCGCGATCGCCTCGGCCTTGCCGCCGGTCCTGGCACCATTCTTGGCGATCTTCGCCACCACGCTGTCGAGGGTATCCTTGCGGCGGCCCGAAACCACCACGGTCCAGCCATCGGCGGCGAGCGCCTCCGCGCCGGCCTCGCCAATCCCGCTACCGCCGCCGGTCACCCAGGCCACGCGTTTCCCGCTATTCGACATGCAAACTGTCTCCGTTGCTTTCTGAAGGGCGTCTTTGCTATTGAAACCCTTGTGGGATTATGCAGCCCGATCAGACCGCGTCCGCCCACCGGAATGTTGCATGAATGCGCCCGTAAACGCCAATCTGCTTTCCGGCCTGTTTGAAATGCAAGTCGCGGGCGTGGTATGGGGCAGCTCGGGTTTCCCAAAATTACTTTCGCAGAAAAATGAGGCAAGAAGCGCATGCGCCCGCTTGAAGGATTACGTGTTGTCGATCTCACCCGGGTGCTGTCGGGGCCATTCTGCACCATGCAGCTCGGCGATCTCGGCGCCGAGGTGATCAAGGTCGAGCGGCCCGTCGAAGGCGATGACACCAGAGCGTTTGCACCGCCGTATCAAGGCGATGAAGCGGCTTATTTCTTGTCCGTCAACCGTAACAAAAAAAGCATTACGCTCGATATGAAGAGCGAACGCGGCCGTGAGGTGCTCTGGCGATTGATTGACATTTCGGACGTGCTGGTTGAAAATTTTCGACCGGGCGCAATGGACCGTCTTGGCTTCGGTTACGCCGCCGTAAGCGCGCGCCGCCCGACCATGGTGTATTGCTCGATTTCGGGGTTCGGCCATACCGGCCTGCAGAAGGACCGCCCCGGTTACGATGTCATCGTGCAGGGCGAAGCCGGCATCCAGGATCTTACCGGCGCGGCCGACGGACCGCCCTACAAAGTGGGCACCTCGATAGCCGATCTGGTATCCGGATTGAACGGATCGCAGGGCATTCTCGCCGCTCTCTACGCGTCCAGGATGACCGGGCGTGGCCAGCATGTTGCAATTTCGATGTATGAGGCTGTCGCATCGCTGCTCACCTTCAATGCAAGTATTTATTACGCCACCGGCGTGTCGCCCAAGCGCCGTGGCAATGCGCACGCGACCATCGTCCCCTATGAGACTTTTGAAGCCAGCGACGGCTGGATCAGCCTCGGCGTCGCCAATGACGAATTATGGAAACGTTTCTGCAGCGCGGTCGAGCGGCCTGAACTGACCGACGATCCACGTTTCGCCAAAGCGGCGGACCGCGTGCGCCATCGCGAAATCCTGGTCCCTATCGTCAAGGACATCATCAAGCGGCGAGCCCGCGATGAATGGCTGCCGTTGATGGATGCCGCCGGCATTCCGAGTGGCGCGATCCGGACGGTCGGCGAAGTCTGCGAGAGCGACCTCTTGAAGTCGCGCGACATGATCGCCGAGATGCCGCATGCCGGCGCCGGCCTTGTCAAGAACATCAAGAATCCAATGCACCTCAGCGACACGCCCCTTGGTACTTACACGGCTCCGCCCAGGCTTGGCGAGCATACCCGCGAGATTTTGACCGGCCTGCTTGGCTATAGCGCAAGCGAAGTCGAGGAACTGGCGCGCAGCGAGACGATCTAGCTGCCGGCTTTCGCCGGCAATGGCTGGTGGAGCAGGTCCAGATCATCACGTCAGACGGCGCGGATATTGGCTGGATGCCGCGCGCCCACGAAAGCGATGCGCTTTATCTCGGGCAGATATATATCGATGCCGCTTTCCAGCGGCGCGGCATCGGCACGGAAATCATCAATGACCTGATCGATCAAGCCACGCAAGCCGGCCTGCCGGTCACGCTCGGCGTCGTGAAGATCAATCCGGCGCTGGGGCTTTGCGAACGGCTCGGATTCCGCATTACCCATGCGGATGACCGCAAGTTCTATATGCGGCGCGAACCTCGAAGCCGTTAGAGCAGGCTGACCACAAACCGTGCGCCGGCGATGAAGAGATAGCTGCCATAGGCACGCTCCAGTGTCTTCTTCGACATCGCATGCGCCGCCCTCACCCCGAGCGGCGCGGTGAGCAGGCTGGTCGGCATCGCCAGCACCGCGCCGATCAACGAAACGTAACCGATCGCAAACGGCGACTGCAGCGCCAGCACGTCCGGGTAATGCGCGGCCACCGGCCAGCCGGCATAGACATAGCCGAGCGCGCCGGGAATCGAGACCAGCACCGCCAGCGCCGACGATGTCGCGACCCCCTGATGAATCGTCCGACCGTGAAACGTCATCAGCAAATTCGCAAAAAGCCCGCCGCCGACACCCATCAGCGTGGCAAGCAGCCCGACAAGGAAACCGTAAAGCCTCATCAACGGTCCCTTGGGGAGGTCGTCCCCGAACCGCCAGCTCTCGCGCGCCGACAGCATTCGCGCTGCGGCGAACCAGGCCACCGTCACGAACACGATCTTGAACAACCGCTCCGGCGCGTAGCGCGCGATCACGCTGCCGGCAAGGACGCCGATCAGCACCGGCAGCCACCATAAACGCAGGATTTCCGTATCAACTGCGCCGCGGGCGTAATGAGCGCGGAAGGAGCGGATCGAGGTTGGAATGATGATCGCAAGCGACGTGCCGACGCAGAGCGGCATCCGCACCTCGAGTGGAACGCCGGCCAGCCGAAAGCATTCATAAAACACCGGCACCAGGATGGCGCCGCCGCCAATGCCGAAAACACCTGCGAGAAAGCCGGACAGCGCGCCCACCGCCACCAGCAAGATCGCCAGTTGGAGGAGCCCGGAGAGATTGAGACCAGCAATCGCCATCCCCGATTCTTCCGCTTTGCGCACACTTGAGCGGCGCGTTCATGAATCGTGCTTCAGGTATACCAGCCACCAGCACACAGGTGCGCTGTCAATCCCCAGTAATGCAAGGCTCATCTGAAGCTATGAACAAAGGTTCGCAGACTGCGGATTTCGTCATTGCACTGACTGTTTCGACTTCGTAAATAGACTTCGTCTACCGCGATGCCCATAGGACCCTCCCGGGTCCTGAAAACCGTCAAAGCCGCCAATGACCGCCAGGATCGAACGCCCGCTTTCGCCACATGCGCAGATTTATCGCTGGACCCTGACGATGGCGATGTCCATCGTCCATCGCGCGACCGGCCTCGCATTGTATTTCGGCACCTTGCTACTCGTGTGGTGGCTGATCGCTGCCGCATCGGGCCCAACCGCCTATGCCCAAGTGCAGGCTTTCACCTCAAGCTTTCTCGGCCGCCTGATCGTGTTCGGCTACACCTGGGCGCTGCTGCATCATCTTCTCTCAGGCCTCAGGCATTTTGTCTGGGACCTCGGCTACGGCTTCAAGGCCAGCGAGCGCGAAGCCCTGACCTGGGGCGCCCTGATCGGCGGCATCTCGCTGACGGTGCTCTTGTGGATCGCCGCCTATGCGATCGGAGGCGGACGATGAGCGCACCCAACGACCAGGCGACCAACTCGATGCGCACGCCGCTTGCCCGCGTCCGCAATCTCGGCGCCTCGCATTCCGGCACTTCGGACTTCTGGCGCCAGCGCGTCACCGCCGTGGCGATGGTGCTTTTGATCGTGCCCGTGATCGTGGTTGTCATGATGCTGCTCGGCCGCAACCAGGCCGGCGCCAAGGAGATCCTGGGTTTGCCGCTGATCGCGATCATCCTGTTGCTATTCATCATCGCCAGCGCCTGGCACATGAAGATCGGCATGCAGGTGGTGATCGAGGATTATGTGCACCAGGAGACGCTGAAGCTTACGGCGATCATGGCCAACAACTTCTTCTCGATTGCGGTGGCGCTGGCCTCGATCTACGCCATCCTCAAATTGGCAGCCGGAGTGTAACCCATGGCCGCAGGCGGAAATGGCAACGCCGGGAATGGCAGTGGTGGCCCCGCCACCAATGGCCGCGCCTATCCGATCGAAGACCACACCTACGATGTGGTGGTGGTCGGCGCCGGCGGCGCTGGACTGCGGGCGGTGGTCGGCTGCAGCGAAGCGGGACTACGCACCGCCTGCATCACCAAGGTCTTCCCGACCCGCTCGCATACGGTGGCCGCGCAAGGCGGCATCTCGGCGGCGCTCGGCAACATGCATCCGGACGACTGGCGCTGGCATATGTACGACACCGTCAAGGGATCGGACTGGCTGGGAGACCAGGACGCCATCGAATACATGGTGCGCAACGCGGCCGAGGCTGTGTACGAACTCGAACATTGGGGCGTGCCGTTCTCGCGCACCGAGGACGGCAAAATCTATCAGCGCCCGTTCGGCGGCATGACGCTGGACTACGGCAAAGGCCAGGCGCAGCGCACCTGCGCCGCCGCCGACCGCACCGGCCACGCCATGCTGCACACCATGTACGGCCAGGCGCTGCGCCATTCGGCGGAGTTCTACATCGAGTTCTTCGCCATCGATTTGATCATGGACGACCAGGGCGCCTGTCGCGGCGTGGTCGCGCTGAAACTCGACGACGGCACGCTGCATCGCTTCAGCGCGCAGACCACGATCCTTGCGACCGGAGGCTATGGGCGCATCTATCATTCCTGTACCGGCGCCCACACCCAGACCGGCGACGGCAGCGCGATGGCGCTGCGCGCGGGCCTGCCACTGCAGGACATGGAGTTCGTCCAGTTCCACCCGACCGGCATCTACGGCGCCGGCTGTCTCGTCACCGAAGGCGCGCGCGGCGAAGGCGGCTATCTCGTCAATTCGGAAGGCGAGCGCTTTATGGAGCGCTATGCGCCGTCAGCAAAAGATCTGGCGTCCCGCGACGTGGTTTCGCGGGCGATGACCATCGAAATTCGCGAGGGCCGCGGCGTCGGCAAGAAGAAAGATCACATTTTCCTGCACCTCGACCATCTCGATCCCAAGGTGCTGCACGAGCGGTTGCCTGGTATTTCGGAAACGGTGAGAATTTTCTCCAATGTCGACGTGACGCGCGAGCCGATCCCGATCGTGCCGACCGCGCATTACAACATGGGCGGCATTCCCACCAATTATCACGGCGAAGTGCTGACCAAGAAGAACGGCGACGACAACGCCGTCGTGCCCGGCCTGATGGCGCTCGGCGAAGCGGCCTGCGTTTCGGTGCACGGCGCCAACCGTCTCGGTTCCAATTCGCTGATCGATCTCGTGGTGTTCGGTCGCGCCGCCGCTTTGCGCTGCGCGGAGAAACTGACGGCGGGCGGCAAGCAGCCGGAACTGCCGGCCGGCTCCGCGGACAAGGCGATCGGCCGGCTCGATTATTATCGCAATGCTTCCGGCGGCACCCCGACGGCAAAGCTGCGCGACAGCATGCAGCACGTGATGCAGAACAATTGCGCGGTGTTCCGCACCGGCGAAGTGCTGAACGAAGGGCACAATCTGATTCACAAGGTGCACAGCGGCGTCAGTGACATCTCCGTCAGTGACCGCTCGCTGATCTGGAATTCCGATCTGATCGAGACGCTGGAATTCGACAATCTGATCGTCCAGGCCGTCGTGACGATGGACTCGGCTGCGAACCGCACCGAGAGCCGCGGCGCCCATGCGCGGGAAGATTTTTCCGCGCGCGACGACAAGAACTGGATGAAGCACACGCTGGCCTGGATCGACGATCGCGGCAACACCGCGATCGACTATCGCCCGGTGCACGACTACACCATGACCAATGACGTTCAATACATCCCGCCGAAGGCGCGGGTGTATTAATCACTACGCGTCATGCGCGGACTTGATCCGCGCATCCATCTTTCTTCGAAGAAGGATGGATTGCCGGGTCCAGGCCCGGCAATGACGGATTGAACCTAAAAAGGCGTGACCCGATGGTTGAATTCGCACTGCCCAAGAATTCGAGGATTTCAGGCGGCAAGGTCTGGCCGAAACCGGACGGCGCAGCCGAGACGCGCGAATTCAAGATCTATCGCTGGAACCCGGATGACGGAAAGAATCCCAGCACCGACACCTATTTCGTCGACACCCATGATTGCGGCCCGATGGTGCTCGACGGCCTGATCTGGATCAAGAACCATATCGATCCGACGCTGACGTTCCGCCGCTCCTGCCGCGAAGGCGTGTGCGGCTCCTGCGCCATGAATATCGACGGCCAGAATACGCTCGCCTGCACCAAATCGATGCATGACGTGAAGGATGGCGCGGTGAAGATCAATCCGCTGCCGCATCAGCCCGTCATCAAGGATCTGGTGCCCGACCTCACCAATTTCTACGCGCAATACGCTTCGATCGAGCCATGGCTGAAAACGACGACGCCGACGCCGCAGAAGGAGTGGCGGCAGAGCCATGAGGATCGTGAAAAGCTCGACGGCCTCTATGAATGCATTCTCTGCGCCTGCTGCTCGACCTCATGTCCGAGCTATTGGTGGAACAGCGATCGTTATCTCGGCCCGGCCGCATTGCTGCAAGCGAACCGCTGGGTCAAGGACAGCCGCGATGAAGCAACCGGCGAGCGGCTCGACAATCTCGAGGACCCGTTCCGGCTCTATCGCTGCCACACCATCATGAACTGCACCAAGGCCTGTCCGAAGGGACTCAATCCCGCCGAAGCGATCGCCGAGCTCAAGCTGAAGATGGTCGAGCGGCAGATCTGATGCGCAGCACACGCCTGCGGGCGCTTGATCTCTCATGATGTGGCTTCCGACGAACTGGCGTTCTGCCGGGGGCTCGCACGCGGAGACGGCACGATGACCGTACATCCCATCATTCTGCATCATTTCGAACAATCGCCGTTCTCCGAAAAAGTCCGCCTCGTCTTTGGCCTGAAGAACATCGATTGGACATCGGTCGTCATCTCGCGAATCATGCCGCGTCCGGACTTGATGCCGATGACCGGAGGCTATCGCCGCACGCCGGTGATGCAGATCGGCGCCGACATCTATTGCGACACCCAATGCATCATTCGCGAGCTGGAGCGGCGGTTCCCCGAGCCAACGCTGTTCCCCCGGGGATATGATGGCCTCGGTTCGGCGACCGCGATGTGGACCGACCGGTCATTCTTTCAGAACACCGTGAACCTGGTGTTCGGCGCGCTTGCCGATCAAGTTCCCCAGGATTTCATCGCCGACCGCAAGAAACTGCGTGGCGCCAAGTTCGACGTCGCGGCCATGACGGCGGCGATCCCGCAGATGCGCGACCAGTTTCGCGCGCATCTGCAATGGATCGAAAACCAGCTCGGCGATGGCCGGCGCTGGATGAGCGGCGCCGAGGCCAGCCTCTGCGACGTCAACGCCTATATGAACATCTGGTACGTGCGCGCGCATCTTCCGAATACCGACGACCTGCTCGGCGAATTCGCTGCTACCCGCGCTTGGGAAATGCGGCTGCGCGCGATCGGTCACGGACGCCGCCATGAAATGCCGGCTGCCGCGGCACTCGATATTGCCGCCAACGCCTCGCCGCAGACCGCCGAGCTGTCCGACCCCAACGATCCCAATGGCCGCAAGCCCGGCGACAGGGTCGAGGTCGTGCCCGACGACTACGGCAAGATCAAAGTGAGTGGCGAGATCGTTGCGCTTTCGTCGCAGCATATTGCAATTCGCAGGCACGATTCGCGCGCCAGCGATGTGGTGGTGCACTTCCCTCGCGCCGGCTTTCATGTTCTCCCCGCCTAGAACTAGAACATGATTGGAACCGAATGGCCGCCGGTAATTGCTGCACGGCCCCGTGCACAGCCAGGCCCGAAATTCGCTTGCTCCTGCCTTCCGGTTGGGAAACTATCCGGCCGTCCGGGGAAGATAAAATGCGAATCTTGGGGATCGTAGTGTTGTGCGCCGCGTTGGGCGGTTGCGGCGCGCCGCGGCAGGAGGCGACGACGACGGCCCGGCCCGGCGATCAATTGATCGGCCAAAATGTGGACGCGCTTATCGCCCGGTTTGGGCAGCCGACCAAGAGCGCCAGGATGGAGGGCGATCTGAGTTCCTATGTCTGGGAGCTTGCCGCCGGACCAGATGCGGTCGATCAGCCCTCTCAAACTCCTCACGGAGGTCTTTACGGAGACGGATACAACCCCGGCGCTGTCTCCCAGGGTTTCTCGCCCTATTGCAAGATCAACGTGATCGTGTCGCCGACCGGGACCGTCACCCAGGTCCTCACCGAGGACTCGAACGGGACCGGCGCCAGGTCGGGGGTTTTCGGCTCCAACGGGACTATTTGCGCTCGGCGTCTGGGGATGAGATCCTAGATCCTTGCCGAGGGCAGAAGCGGGCTGCGCTAATCAACGCGGGTGTCGTTGGAGCGGCCGACAAAAGTCGGGTATGAAGGCGCGGCATTTCCTCTCGCGAGCCCATCCGTGATCTCATCAACGCTGCCCCCAGGCATGGCCCCGGCCAACGATCCCGCCTCGCCGCCCTTCGGGGCATTCGCGCCGACGCGCGTGCAGGCGGCGATCATCGCGGCCGCTCACCGCTCGCGGCTCAAGCGCGGCGCGTTCCGCCCGATGCTGTCGCGGCTGATCAACGCCCTGCGCGCGGGACCGGTTGACGTGCACTATCAGGGCGCGCCGTTCCGCTTCTATCACCAGGCCAGCGCCACCGAGCGCGGCGCGCTGTTCAATCCCGACTACAATCTCGAGGAACTGGAATTCTTGCGGGCGCACACGCCAGCAAGCGGCGTGTTCGTCGATGTCGGCGCCAATGTCGGCACCTATGCGCTGGTTCTCGCGCGGCATGTCGGCGCATCCGGAAAGGTGATCGCGATCGAGCCGCATCCGGTCACCCACGCAAGGCTGGCGTTCAACCGTACGGCCTCGGGCTTCACGCAGGTTCACCTCGTGGCCACCGCCGCCGGCCCTTCCGACGGCGAACTGATGATCGAGACCGACGGCGACAATCTCGGCGCCAGCCACATCGTGTCGGGCGAGGCGCGCGGCAACGCCATCAAGGTGCCGTCGCTGCGGCTGCAACGCATTCTCGGCGAAGCCGGCGTCGACCACGTCGATGCGCTGAAGATCGACGTCGAGGGGTTCGAGGATCGCGTTCTGACCGGCTTCTTCAGGGATATGCCGCAGGGCCTGTGGCCGCGCGCGGTCGTCATCGAACATTTGTCGCGGAATGAATGGCTCGAGGACTGCATTGCCGACATGCGTTCGCGCGGCTATGCGGAAACCGGCAAGACCCGCAGCAATACGATGCTGGTGCGCGCGCAAGAAGCCGCCATGGAACCGAAAGGAACGCGACCGCAATGGGCATGCAAAACCGCGATTTGAAATAGCCGGCTGAATGCGTCATGAACGAAGGCGCATTCGGACCTGGCGACGCTGGAAATAAATCCAGATTCTCGTTTGAAAGCCGCCACAATCCGGCCTAACGCTTGTTTGTTGATCGCCGGAGTGTTGACGGACCTTGCCAAGAATTTGCAGAGAATTTCCCTGGGGACCCAAATCATCATGACAAAAACACGACTAGCACTGCTTGCCACGACAGCTCTTACGGCCATGCAATTGGCCGCTGCTCCATCGCACGCACAGTCCGCGCCGATCGTCGTGGCGCAGGCCAAGGAGGAACTTGGTCCCGACGGAAAGCCGAAGCATCCAAAGGAGCAACCGAAGGCAGCGCCGCCGGCGCGCCCAGCCCCCGCCGCCCCACCACCTCCTCGGCCCGCTCCACCGCCTCCGCCCCCACCCCACCCCGCGTCGCCCCCACCGCCGCCGCCGGCACACCCCACGCCGCCTCCGCCACCCGCCGCCGCGCCGCCGGCCGCGCCAAAGCCCCCGGCAGGACCTGCCATTCAGCAGCAGGAGCGGGAACGGGAAATGGAGCGGGAACGCGAGCGCCAGAAGACGGCGCCACCTCCGCCGCCACCCGCCGGCGCAACGCCGCCGGCTGCACCAAAGCCCCCGGCTGGACCTGCCATGCAGCAGCAGGAGCGAGAACGCGAGCGCACCCCGCTGGCACCAACCCCCGCTCCCAAGGCGACTCCAGGCACGCCAGGCGGCGGGCAGACCGGGGTGCGGCCCGGAGGAGGTGCGCCGCTCGAGCGTCGTCCACCGCCCACGGTTGCCGCGCCGATCCCCGCACCCCCTGCGCCGGCGCAGGCCATGACCCCGATTGCCCCGGGTGCGGCGCCGCAAGGACCGCGCCGCCTGGAGGATTTCCGCGGCCAACGGCAAGAAAGCGATCAGGGTGGCCGCAAGGTGTTCACCGAGCCCGGCCGCGTCATCGTGGTCGACCCGGGCGGACAATCCTTCATTCGTCACAACGAAGAGGAGCGCTTCCGCTTCGGCGCGCGCGATATCCGGACCGAGCAAGTCGGCGGCGAGACCCGCACCATCGTGATTCGTCCCGACGGCTCGCAGATCATCACCATGGTTGGCCGCGACGGACAGTTGCTGCGCCGGATTCGCAGGGATCGCGACGGCCGCGAAATCATCCTGATCGATGACAGCTTCCGTGATCCTCGCGATGCCGGCGGCTTCTATGTCGACCTGCCGATGCCGGTGATCCGGATTCCCTACGACCGCTACATCGTGGACGCCGACCTGGCGTCGCCCGACCTGATCTACGATACGATGGAGGCCCCGCCGGTGGACCGGATCGAGCGGCGATATACGCTCGACGAAATCCGCTACAGCCCGTCGGTGCGCATGTTGATGCCGAGCATCGATCTCAACACCATCAACTTCGAGACCGGATCGTGGGAGATTCCGCCCGACCAGGCGGCGCGGCTGCAGGCGATCGCGGACGGACTCAACCGGGCGATCGCGCGCAACCCGCGCGAGGTGTTCCTGATCGAGGGTCACACCGACGCGGTCGGCAACCCCGTCGACAATCTCTCGCTATCGGACCGGCGCGCCGAAGCCGCGGCCGAATTGCTGACGCAGCAGTTCGCCGTGCCGGCGGAAAACCTGACCTCGCAGGGCTATGGCTCGCAGTATCTGAAGGAGCAGACCGACGGGCCCAGCCGTATCAACCGGCGCGTCACCATCCGCCGCATCACGCCGCTGCTCAACGGCGGCGTGGCCCTGCCGCCGCCGCCCCCGGGCACCGCCCCGCCGCGGTAAAGGCGGGCCTTGCTATTCACCAGATGAAAATGGCCGGGAGCAATCCCGGCCATTTTTTGGTTCTGCATGATGCTCGCCGAAACGGCGATGCTGCCGTGCCTGGGCGGCAGGATCCAGGAAGTCGAGGGCGCGCCCGTGCGGTTCAGCTCTTGTCGCTTTCGAGTCTGAAGATGTGGGAGCCTTCTCCGATCGATAGCAGCCCTGTCTCTGTGTAGAGACTCAGCTTGTCGCGCGTATCGGCAATGTCGAGGTTGCGCATGGTCAACTGGCCGATGCGGTCCGCTGGCGTGAACGCCGCATCGCCCACCTTTTCCATGCTTAGCCGTTCCGGCCGATAGGTCAGGTTGGGGCTCTCAGTGTTCAAAATCGAGTAGTCGTTGCCACGGCGCAGTTCAACCGTCACCTCGCCGGTGATTGCGCGAGCCACCCAACGCTGAGCCGTTTCGCGCAGCATGAGGGCTTGAGAATCGAACCACCGCCCCTGGTAGAGCAGCCGGCCAAGGCGCAGGCCGCTGATCCGGTATTGCTCGATGGTGTCTTCGTTGTGGATGCCGGTGATCAGGCGTTCGTAGGCGAGGTGCAGCAGCGCCATGCCGGGAGCTTCGTAAATGCCGCGGCTCTTTGCCTCGATGATCCGGTTCTCGATCTGATCGCTCATGCCAAGGCCATGTCGGCCGCCGATGGCGTTGGCCTCGAGGAATAGCGCGACCGGATCGGCAAACGTCTGGCCATTCAGCGCGACGGGCTGACCCTCGATAAAGCGCACGGCGACCTTTTCGGCCTTGACGACACAGTCGTCGCGCCAAAACGGCACGCCCATGATGGGACTGACGATCTTGATGCCGCTGTCCAGGCGCTCGAGATCCTTGGCCTCGTGGGTCGCGCCGAGGATATTGCTGTCGGTCGAGTAAGCCTTTTCGGCGCTCATCTTGTAGTCGAATCCGTTGGCGGCGAGGTACGCCGACATTTCCGCGCGGCCGCCCAGCTCGTCGATGAACTGCTGGTCGAGCCAGGGCTTGTAAATCCGCAAGCTCGGATTGGTCAGCAGGCCGTAGCGGTAGAACCTCTCGATATCGTTGCCCTTGAAGGTGGAGCCATCACCCCAAATGTTGACGCCGTCCTGCTTCATTGCCGACACCAGCATCGTGCCGGTTACAGCACGGCCGAGGGGTGTGGTGTTGAAGTACGTGATGCCGCCGGTGCTGATGTGGAAGGCACCGGATTGGATGGCGGCAATACCTTCGTGAACCAATTGCGTTCGGCAATCCACGAGTCGGGCCTCTTCGGCGCCGAAGTCCAGCGCTTTACGCGGAATCTCGTCGTAGTCGGCCTCGTCGGGTTGGCCGAGGTTGGCGGTATAAGCAAAGACGCGGGCGCCTTTTTGTTTCATCCACAGCAGCGCCGCGCTGGTGTCGAGGCCGCCCGAGAAAGCAATGCCGACTTTTTTCCCTTTGGGCAGGCCTTTCAAGATCGTACTCATAGAGTTTCCAATCGGTCGTAAATGCTGATGTTTCTTGCGAATTGAGTGCGCGAATATCAAATTTCGCGCCGGTGAGCACGCATTTAATAGCAGATGGCGCTCGAACGGCCGGAGTAGGATTACCCCGGCTTACGGAAACGAGCGCCGAGCCGCGTCAGCGCGGCATCGACGCCGGCATCGGTGAGGCGGGTCGACGGCCAGCGGTAGATGTAGCCGTGGACCAGCCAGATCACCAGAAAAGTTATCAGCCCGGCGGCGGCAACGTCGGTAAAGAAGTGCCCGCCGAACGCCATCCTGAGCAGGCTGGTCGTTACCCCAAACAGGGTTGCGGCGGCGTAGGCCAGCGGACGCCACGCCGGCGGCGTCAGTGCTGCGGGCGCATAGGTCCAGAACGCGGTCGCGCCTTCGCCGGAGAAGAACGAGCAGTTTCGTCCGCAGCTGCCGCGCGGATCCCACCACGGCACGAAGGGCTGATCGCCGTTGAACTGCGTCACCACCACCGGGCGCGGCCGGCCCCAATAGCTCTTGAAGGTGAGGTTGGTGAGAACGCCGGCGGAAAGGGTCAGCGTGGTGAGCAGGAAGATGATCGCGCGCCCCGACATCAAGAGCGGCCGGTCGGGCCGCGCCAGTTTGACCAGCAACGAAACGATGGCCGGCAGCGCCAGACCCCACGCGATCCACATCGCGCCGTCGCGCGCGATCGCAGCCCAGGTGTTCAGCTTGAGCGGAAAGGTCTTGCTCGGCGCGTCGTAGAACCACGCGGCAAGCTTCAGATCGAGTTCGGGATAGATTCCAAACAGCAATCCGACAGCGAGCGCCAGCGCCAGCGCAATGATCAATCCGGTCCGGTTCATGGCGCGGGGTTTAGCCGAGGAGCATCGCTATGGAAACCCCCCGTCATTGCGAGCGTAAGCGAAGCAATCCATCGCGAGGGAGGTTGGATTGCTTCGTCGCTTGCGCTCCCTTGCGCAAACGCTTTGCGTTTGTCGCAGGCAATGACGGCTGGGGTTTTCACGACGCGGGCGGCGAAGGTGTCTGCGACGGCAATGGCGGCGGCGGCCGGAGCGGGGGCGGCGGCTCGCGCCAAACGCCGGCATTGCGGCCGGCGATCATCCAGTAGACCGCGCCGGCGACGATTCCGGCGCCGGTCATGATTTCGAGATGCCGCCGCACGATGCCCTCGAAGCGAAGCGTGTCGGGATCGAAGGGGACAAGGCCGAGATAGCATGCGAGCCCGACGATGCCGCCGCCGACCGCATAGGTCAGCGCGCCGCGGATATTGAAGGCTTCCGTGATCAAGACCACGATCATCGCCGGTATCAGCGCAAAGCCGCTGACGAAGATGAAGCCGAAGCCGAGCAGGATGTTCAGCGCGCCCGGATCGACCGGTCCGGCACCGAGGTCGCTGAATTCGGGAAACATGATCGCGCCGACCACGATCATCCCCGCCACCAGACAGGCGGCGAGAAAGGCGAACAGAATGACGAACAACCGGCCGATTAGTGCCATGGGAAGCCACCGTCATTGCGAGGAGCACAAGCGACGAAGCAATCCACAGCCACGTCCCTCACTCTGGATTGCTTCGCTTCGCTCGCAATGACGAAGAAAGCGAGACCGCGCATCATCGCTCAATCCGTCATCGCCATCGCGCGCAGCGCCTGCCGCTCGCGGACGGACAATTTCTCGGTTTCCGATTTCAACTGGCCGCAGGCGGCCAGGATGTCGCGGCCGCGCGGCGTGCGCACCGGCGAGGAGTAACCGGCGTTGAAGATATATTCCGAGAATTTTTCGATCTGCTCCCAGTCCGAGCATTCGTAAGAGGTCGCCGGCCACGGATTGAACGGAATGAGATTGATCTTGGCCGGGATTCCCTTCAACAGCTTGACCAAAAGCCTGGCGTCATCGAGCGAATCGTTGACGCCCTTGAGCATCACATATTCGAAGGTGATGCGCCGTGCATTGGAGGAGCCGGGATAATCGCGGCAGGCCTGCAGGAGCTCGGCAATCGGATATTTGCGGTTCAGCGGCACCAGCTCGTTGCGTAGTTCGTCGCGCACCGCATGCAGCGAGATCGCCAGCATCACGCCGATCTCCTCGCCGGTGCGGATGATATTGGGCACCACGCCCGAGGTCGACAGCGTGATGCGACGGCGGGAAATGCCGATGCCTTCGTTGTCCGATACGATCAGAAGCGCATCGCGCACCGCATCGAAATTATACAAGGGCTCGCCCATGCCCATCATCACCACATTGGTGACGAGGCGGCCGCCGTTCGGCGTGTCGCGGTCGGCCCAGTCATTGAGGCGATCGCGCGCCACCATGATCTGGCCGACGATTTCGCCCGCGGTCAAGTTGCGCACCAGCCGCTGCGTGCCGGTGTGGCAGAACGAGCAATTCAGCGTGCAGCCGACCTGCGATGAGACGCACAGCGTGCCGCGGTCGGTTTCCGGAATATAGACGCACTCGACTTCATGCGCCTTTTCGAGCTTGTCGCCGCTCGGCAAACGCAACAGCCATTTGCGGGTGCCGTCGTTGGAAATTTGCTCGGCGGCCACTTCGGGGCGCGCCACCGTGAAATGCGCTTCGAGCTGACCGCGCATTTCCCTGGAAATGCTCGTCATCTCCTCGAACTGTTGCGCGCCGCGGACATAGATCCAGTGCCAGAGCTGCTGCACGCGCATCTTGCGCTGCGCGGGCGCGACGCCAATGGCGCCGAGCTTGTCGGCGATTTCGGCGCGCGACAGGCCAACCAGCGACGGCTTGGCTGGCGGGACATAGGATTTAAGCGCAACCTTTTCCAGCGGCGCGCGGGCGCCGTCGGTGGTCTGGCTTGAAGGGTTGGTCAGGGTCTCAGTCATGGCACATCAGATAGGCTTTTCACGCCCCTCTGGAAAGGTAGCAATTGCAGCGGTCCAGCGATTGAAATTGGCCTAGCGCCTGCAGTCCTGCGCCAGCCGGTCGAGCGCCTGGGAAAGTCCCTTTAGCGAGAACACGTCGGTGGTCTCGGTGCCCTTTGCCGACACGCCCTTGACGGTGACGTCGGCGGCCTTGCGCATGGCATCGACCATCCGCTCTTCCTCGGCGGCGTTCTTGATCCAGAGGCCGTCGCCCTGGGTATACATCGCGTAGGACGCGCCCCCGACCTCGAGCGTCGATTCCGAGCCCGGCTTCAGCGTATAGCCGATCATGATCGAGACTTCGTTGACGACCTTCTCGGCCGGACGCGTGGAGACGAACGCATAGGCCGGGTCGCGCGGGCGATTCGGCGGGTTGGTTTTTGACGATGAAGGCTTTGCCAGCGCGAAGCACACCTTCTTTCCGTTCGGGGTTGCCGTATAGGCACCCCAGGTGCCGAACTGACCAATCAGCGCGGGCTCGGTAGCGCCGGCCGCGGCGGCAGGTTCGGGCTTGGCCGCCGCTGACTTGGCCGCACCCTTCGACGATGCACTCTGCGCTTGCGCGAGGCCAGAAACCCCACACACCAGCGCACCCGCCATCATCGCTGTCAGCATTCGCCGCACGGACATCGCCAAATCTGGTCCCTCATCATTGTGACTGGAAGATGGCCCGACACCGCTTGTTACGAAACCGATGGATAGCCGGTAAACGCCTGATTGGGAAGGTAGTTACAGCCCCCGCGTCAGTACCGCCGATTACCTTCCGGGACCGGCTCCGCCTC
>Ga0209517_10001630_pt1 | contig 33475 bp, 27 predicted proteins | sample PeaSoiMetSII2010_FD_187695 | JGI IMG/M metagenome (GOLD analysis project Ga0209517, IMG submission 187695) | Peat soil microbial communities from Weissenstadt, Germany - SII-2010 (SPAdes) (version 2) | ecosystem: Environmental > Terrestrial > Soil > Wetlands > Peat | place: Germany... | reverse complement strand
TCCTGGAAGAGCAGGTGCGGCAGTTACGGGGTTCCGGTCGCATTCTGTCCGAAGGGTGACGCTTGCGGGCCGCGCCGCGTCGCCATGGCGTTCCCGCCGGCACGGTGGCCCCCGCGCCCGGTTGGAAACCCCGCCCCGTCCGGCTATCATCGGCCACCCATCACGAAGGACACAAGCACCAGCACGGACCTGACTGCGGTCACACTGGGATCGTGCACGACAACCATGTCGATTACTTGCATGAAGGGCACTTGCATCACGCAAACGGCGGCAAGGTTGAGGAACATCAGCTGGCCGTCAGCGCAGCCAATCCTGCCAAGTGCACTCCCAAGCATGATTGCGGCAAACACGACAAGGGGCACAAGCACGGTCCCGACTGCGGCCACGCGGCCATTCCGCACGGCGATCACGTCGATTACATGGTCGGCGGGCACCTCCATCATCCCCACGGCGATCACTGCGACGATCACGGGCCGGTGCAGCGGGCCGATTGACAAATTTCGCGTAGCAACGATGGAACAAAACCCCAGAACATTCAGGGGGACATCGTAGTTTAGCGCTTACCAACGGGGCGCACAAAGAAGGCATCGTACTTCTATGCTGCTCTCCGGCTCCCGGATAACGAATATTCTTGGTCGACAGTCTTTCTGAATCGGCCACGCGGTCGTACGCTGGCTGCCGAGCCTAACCGCTGCGCCGTCTCGTTGATCCAGGCTACGCCGAGATGGTGGTCCGCGAGGTGATGCGGCTCTATCCGTCCGCCTACGCCATCGGCCGCCAAGCTATCGCCCCATGCGATGTCGGTGGCTACCGCGTGCCTGCCGGGGGCACTGTCTTGATGAGCTAATCCGCAGGTTACTTTGCGCCCTTCGGGCCCAGTCCGCCTCGTCCTTCGGTCTCGCCAGTTACTCTTCAAACCTTCATTTGCATGCCAAGCACGTCAGTCATAGCATCGGGAATGGCTTTGGAGATCGCTCGGTATCTTGAACGCGAGCGCTTGGCATTGCCCCTTTCCACGGCCGATCTGGGAGGGCGATCTTGAACGGGACCGACCATCATGGCGACGCGCGCAAGGGCATTTGCGTTATTTCTCGATCCCAGCACTCTAACTTCTCAGGCGGTTCCGATGTCACGATCTTGCGGGTATCTGGCGCTCATCTTGATCGCAGTCGGCATCCAATTCACCGGCACCAAGTCGCTGGCGGATCCCGCGCGGCAACCGGCCGCGACCGGTTGGACCTCCGATTCTGTCCTTGAAGACGTAAAGGTTCTGACAATGGATGGCCTCGGCGCCATGCAAGGCGTTAGCTTTCATGATGGCAAAGTGTATCTCTATGGCGATTGCTACGATGTCAAACCGCGCGTGGGAGTGATTCGGGAGTACTCCGCGGATTACCAACCCACTGGGAAAGTGATCTGGCTGCGGAACAAGGACAAGCCGTTGCTCAGGCATCCCACCGGTTTGACGTGGCATCCCCGCTGGGGCACGTTTCTAGGCGATACGGTCAATCGCAAAGGAATCATCTACCGCCTGGACTGGGAGCGCGCGCTGGCCGACGGCGACCTGAGCCGGGCTGTGCTCGCGGTCATCGAGGACGACGCGGCTGTGAACGGTTGCCGGCCGGAGTTCGTTTCATTGGCTGGCAAGGATCTTCTGGCGACGGCCGACTATGGCGACAGCCGGCCGGAAGTAAGGCTCTATGATCCGGAAAAGCTTCTGGCCGACCGACGTACGAGCGCGCCGGGAGTAATCGCCTATCGATTTCTCGCTCCGCCATTCAACCAAAACCTGCATTGGGACAAAGACGCGAAGCAACTTACGTGCGTGCTGAACGTCATCGAAGGCCGTGGCTGGCGTTTAGAGACGTTCGATCTCAAGCGCGCTGTCGCGGACGGACGAGCTTGGGGCCCAGACGTTCGCGTTCGGACACAGACGTTTCCAAATCGCGATGAGCTGGAAGGTTACCGGCCACTTTCACATGGCCTTGGGCTGTTCGTCACATCGAGCCGTAGGAACAATCTTGTGGTGGGTAGGATGAAAGCGGCATCCACATCGGACAAGTAGCGGAGACGCGGTTAACTGGTTCATCGATTCTTCATCGTAAGATACTGGCTAACAGCACGTTTCCAGGCGACAATGACCGTAGTGAAGCTTGTCTCATCAGCATCCGGCAAAGGAGATCCACCCATGGCTGGCGCGCGCGGATTACTTGCAATTGGAGTCATGCTCTTCTCTCTCGGCCTCATCTCCGCTCAGGAGAAGCTGCACTATGCCGGGCCGACCCAGCAAGGATTTCTCCTGCCCAACGGCTGGACCATCTCTCCTGCCGGCAAACAGGTGACGCTGACCGATATGCCGTTGAACATCATTGCGCTGGCGGATAATCGGCACGCTCTGGTTGCCTCGAGCGGCTACAACGAGCACAAGATCGTGCTGGTGGACCTCAAGAGCCAGCAGATTGTCAGTAGCCAGACCACTCCTAGCAGTTGGTTCGGGCTGGCCCTTTCCACGGAACAGAACAAGGTCTGGTGGTCGGGTGGCGGATCGGATCGTTTGCACACCTATGATCTGAAGCAAGAATCCTTGGTGCCCACCGGTTCCCCGGAGCCGCCGATCGGTCACTCGAGCGTGTCAGCCAAAAACTCCGGCCAGCGCAATTTCCGCAGCGGCCTGGCCCTCGATAACGGCCGGGGCCGTCTTTATTCTTTGGATATCAACCGCGGCCTGATCACGGCAGTGGATCTCAAGTCTGGGACGTCTTCCAAGCCGGTACGCTGCGGCGACCGGCCTTATGACGTGGCTTTAGCCCTTAACGGGACCCAACTCTATGTCTCGGACTGGGCGCAGCGCTGCGTTTTGGTGCTTGATCCGGCCGATTTGCGCGTAGTCGCCAGGATCGGCGTCGGCGAGCATCCCAACCAGCTGGCGCTCCACCCGCGCGATGGCCGGCTCTTCATCGCCTGCGCATCCTCGAATTGCGTTTCAGTTGTGGACACTGCTCTCGGCACGGTCACCGAAACCATCATGACGAGCCTCTTCCCACGCGCACCGGAAGGAAGTACACCCGATGCCCTGGCCGTCGCACCCGATGGCAAAACGCTCTTCGTGGCCAATGCCGACAACAACTGCGTGGCTGTAATCGATATCAGCGCCCCCAACCGCAGCCAGGTGAAAGGATTCATCCCAACGGGTTGGTATCCAACGGCGCTGGCGGTCACTCCGGATAACAAGAATCTGCTCGTGGGGGTCGGCAAAGGCAACCAGACCCAGCCCAATCCGATCTTCTCTGCGAATTCTGAAAAACGCGACGCCAAGAAGCCCGCGCGGAATTGGCCCTACATTGGGACGACCATGACCGGTGCGCTGTCGATTGTCCCCATCCCGGACGACAAGCAACTGGGCACTCTTACCGACTTGGTCTATCGCAACTGTCCCTATTCCGACAAGCTGCTGAGCGGCGCGCCGTCGGCCGTCAAGACTGTGATTCCCGACAAGGTCGGCGCTCCGTGCCCGATCAAGCACGTGATTTACATCATTAAGGAGAATCGCACGTATGATCAGGTGTTTGGCGATGTGAAGCAAGGCAATGGCGACCCGGCACTGGTCATGTTCGGCGCCCAGGTGACGCCGAACCACCACGAAATCGCGCGCGAGTTCGTGCTGCTCGACAATCTCTACTGCAATGGCCAGGTATCGCAAGACGGCCATCCCTGGTCCACCATGGCCTACAACACCGACTACGTCGGCAGAGACTGGCACTTGACCTATTCAGGCCGCAAGGGCGTGGACGATGACGACGAGGACAATCTCGCCAAGGGGCCGTCCGGCTACCTGTGGGACGCCTGTGCCCGCAACCGCTTGAGCTACCGCAGTTACGGCGAGTACGGCCATCGCGTAAGCCAGGGCGGCGTGAGCAAGATGGAGGGCCGGGTGCCGGGGCTCGTTGGCCACATGTCTCCGGAGTACGGGATAGCCAAGAAGCCTGGGGCGCGCGTGCGGGATACCGACAATGTCGAGGTGTTCCTGAAGGAATTCCACCAATTCGAGAAAGACGGCAACTTACCGCGGTTCATCGTGATGAGTTTGGGCGAAGATCACACCCAGGGTACGAGTCCGGGCGCCTACACGCCGCAAGCCTGCGTGGCCAGCAACGACCTGGCCCTGGGCCAGCTTGTGGAGGCGGTGACGCGGAGCAAGTACTGGACCGAGACGGCCATCTTCGTCATCGAAGATGACGCCCAGAATGGCCCCGACCACGTGGACGCGCACCGGACCGTAGGCCTGGTGATCAGTCCGTACACGAAGCGCCATTTTGTCGATAAAACGCAGTACAGCACGGTGAGCATGTTGCGCACGATTGAATTGATTCTCGGCCTGCCGCCCTTGAGCCAGTATGATGCCGCCGCTCGACCCATGTTCAACTCGTTCATGGACAAGGCCGATCTCTCCCCCTACAAGAGCGAGTTGGCGCGCATCGATCTGAACACGAAAAACACGCCCAAGGCCTATGGCGCTATGCGCTCCTCGAAAATGGACTTCAGCGACTATGACCGAGTGAACGACTTCGAGCTGAACGAGATCCTCTGGCGCGCCGTCAAAGGCAAAGACGCACCGCTGCCCCCTGCCGTGCGGCGTGCGATTGCCGAGCGGAACTATGCGGAGGCGAAGTGAGTGGGAAAAGGACACGTCTTCAATTCTGAGAGGAAGCCTGTGCGGCTCCAGTCAAACGGGCCGATTCGGTTTTTTAACTCTCGGCTGGAACAAGCTGCTTGCCTGTTCCGGTGTCATCCAGCCTCGCGCCGCATGCTCTGGGTTCTCATTCGATGAAGGTGCCTTCGCTAGGCAACAGCTCTCCGCCAGTAACCAAGCGTCTCCAGACCAATCTGCCTGGGCTGGTCGGCATTGATGGCTTCCAGGCAATCCAGAAATGCCCGAGCGCGCTCCGACAGCCCCAGTTCCGTCAGGCATTTGAGAATGCGCGTAATCCGCAGGTAGTTGTGGTTACAAGGGTGAATCCAGTTCCTCGAGCGTTCTGGAAAATCTCCGCTCTTGACCACGCTGCTGGTTTTCGCGTCGTATTCGAGACCATAGAACCGCAGCATCACGTCGAGCGAGGTTGCCAGGTTCTCCCGCAAGGATTCATTCTGCAGAAAGGCGGCGATGGTCGCCTGGTCCAGCAGAGGTGCCCTGGCGTTAACCTGACTCAACTCTCGGTTGGGAAAGAGGACCTGGATGAAGTCGTGGATCTCTTCCAGCCGACCGTTGTCCCACTGCCAGATGTCCCGGAGCCACCTGCCGAGGTAGTCGGGCTGCGCGTGCAAATAGAAGCTGACGATGGCTGTCACGAACGAGACCTTTCCGACGTTGCCACTACCAGGCGGGGAGAGATGGAGCATGACTAAACGCAGAAAGAGTCATGGCTCGCGAGCGTGGGAGAGACCTCGCCCGCTGCTCGCGACCGGCCGTCGTACTCGGCGCCCACGGCCTATCACCCCGGCCGGAGGCGAGTCGGCCAGGTAAGTTGAACACGCGAACTCCCAGCGCTTACGAAAAGATTTGACTACTTCAGATCAACGGTAAATTCCTGCACCGAATCGACCAATTCGATAGATAGCCCAGATCGATTGGGATCACCGTACAGAGCGGGCAGACCGAGGGCGGAAGGGTTCCCAGCAGGCGGTGGTGCACTAGCCTTCACCGTCTTGGCTCTGTCGTCGCTCTTGGACCGTTCCATGGCGAAGGTGTTTTGGCCTTTGAGCGCAACAGCTTTGGAACTCGGCTGGGCTCGAGGAGCCGGCCGGGGCCTATCGGCCTGGATTGCCACCAGGATGTGGCCGCGACTGGCTGCCGGGACTTCGTAGGAACCGTCGCTAGCGATTCGTGCCTGTGCGGTGCTGTTGTCGGGACTGACCAAAACGATCGTCCCACCCGTGACAGGCTTGCCCTTGTAGAGGACCTTCCCGTGCACGCGCGACTTCGGTTCTGAGCAACCAAATATCGCAAGGAGCGCAAAAAGGAGAGCAAAAACCAACCTGGGCATGGCGAAAACCCCGGAAACTGACAGGAAATGGAACACGCCCCTGCCGAACAAACTCCGCCCGCCTGCTCTCCACTTTTTCACTCATTTTCTCCGCAATGACACTGTCAAAGTGCGGAGCCGTCAATCACTTCTCCCTGATTCGGAGTGCAAAGAGCCCACCAAGTATTCGGATCGATGCTTGCGGAGAGCAGGTGCACGCTGCCGTCGCCATTTCCGACCAGAATGCCGGCCGGACGTGGAGAACTGGCGAACCGCGGATCGCACGTTGCATTCGGTCCAGAAGTAATCGGATTCACCTGAAACTTTGACGCGGGGCCAGTAACCATGTAGGCAAACACCGGATTCCACTCCGGCCAAGGTGTACGCCCGTAAGCCCAAATGGGGTAATAGACCGTGTCAACGACGTTCCCATTGAAGTAGTTGCCCGAATTCGGGTCTGTGTAGTTGGGATTCGAGCAGACGGTGACCTTTTCCGTCATGAGAATGGTATTGGAGAGGCCATCGGTGATATCGGCGATACGCATGGTCTTGAAGTCGACAACGCCTGTGCCTGTGCCATCATTAAAGAAATGCCCGAGGCTTTGGAAATTCGCCACATAGCCGGTGACACCGTAGTCACCGTAAATACTGGGGGGATTCCACGGGTCCGGAGTGTTATCGGTGTACACACCGCTGCTTGGGCAGGTGGCATCGCTGGGGTTGACGTACGTTTTAACCCCATAAGCAGGATCGTGGTAGACGTTCCAGAAGTAATAGTTCCCCTGCCAATCCGCGATTGCAGCCAGTGGACTCTGTTCAATGTAAGGGAGGATGTAATAGTGGGTCGAGCCGCAATTATTGTAATACTGCGGGTTCCAATCTGAATCCCAATCCACCCATGCCTGGGGAAAGTGTCCCATCGTGTCGTGATAGTTTTGAATCGCGAGGCAGATCTGTTTCAGATTATTCATGCTCTGCATCCGAGCAGCAGCCTCGCGCACTTTTTGGACTGCTGGCAGGAGCAGACCGACCAGGATGGCAATGATCGCAATGACAACCAGCAGTTCGATGAGTGTGAATGCCTTCCGATTGCGAACTGACGCCATGAGAATACCCCTAGAGGAGAGTGAAAGAGATATCCAATGTTGCCAGGCAACAAGACCCGGTACAGAAGCGACCGCCCATCAGCGAGACAAACCTTTGGGCCTCCGATCACCGCAAAGGGTCGCTAGTACACCTCGGGTCGTACGTGACAGTTTATCAAGAACCTCCGAATTGCCATATGTCAGATGAAAATCGGGTACTTGCAGTTGAAATCGCGTGAATCCTCGCTTATTTGAGGACTAGTACCGCGCCGCGCGCATTCGCCGTTGTATTTGGCGCCTTAGCCAGGCTTCGTCGGCGGAGGCTCAGGCGCCTCGCGAATCAGCTATTGCTGCACTCGTCCCAGCGCACCACCATCTGCTGGGAGTCGTAGCAGCCAGTTGAACTGATCTTTCTTAGATGAACGCCAACTCGAATCGCGGACTGAATACCGGGGTATCAACTTACGCCCCGGCCAGACCGAAGTCAAACATTTTCCTGTCTGGATGAATTCCGGACCGCGTTCGGAGGGTTCCGGGGCCGCCGGCGCAGGCGTTTCTCTGCCGGGAGATACCAAATTCAACCATCCGGGCTTCTCGCTCAGCCTTGAGCATTGAGAGCAATATTTGGATCATCGGCCACGTTCACCCAGACGTGCACGTGTGGTTCGCCGCGGAAATACCAGACGAACGCGGGGCCCTCGATGCGCCAGTTGTCCCATTCCTTGTCATTGCCGATATCGCCGTCCTTGTAAAATGCCAAGCTGCAATGATCGAGGCCGCCCCGGCGTTTGAGACATGCCAGCGCCTCTTCCTGATCTTCCTTGCGATAGGGTTCAACCAGGGCCAGCAATACCCTTTGCAGTTCGGCCTTCTGATCATGCGTCAGTTCCGCGACTGGGATGCCGGGGAAGCCACCCTTGTCTCCGCGGAAGGCCACCGCGGCCTCATCGGGCCGAGTGGCAACCAGCGCCTGCTGCTGCTGTTTGCCGTCCAGCAGCTGGTAGACGAAATTCGCCTTGCGCCCTTGTTCCCAAAAGACGTTGCCGGGATGGCCGGGCTTCTCATTGAAGCCGCTGGCGGCGTGTCCATAGAAAATCGGTCCGCCGAAGGCGACGTGATTCTCGCTGTGGCCGTCGGCGCGAATCGTCATGTGCCGGCCAGTAAGGACAAACTCGAATTTCTCGCCCCCCGGAGCGCCGAAGATAGCAATGCTCTGCGACACGCCCCACTGCTTGCCGCCGGTGTCGTCGCGAAGCTGCTTGAGGAAGCGGACGTACCATTCCGGATTGATGATCGCCCGAAAGATGTCGTGGATGATCGTCTGCTGTTCCCTCGTGTAAAAGTCGCTGAGAATCTGCGGTTTGGTGATCTGCCAGTTGTTGGAGACGTGCGTGCGCAGCAGGCCGCGCTTGGGGTCTTTGTAATTCCAGTCAAAACAGATTTGTTTCTTCTGCGCGTCGTTCAACGAATCGAAGAGGACCTTCACGGCCGTTTCCGCAGCGCTTTGGGGCGTGGCTGCGGCATGAGCCCGCGCGGTGGCGAAGAGCGGCAAGCTGGTCGTCGCAGCCACGGCAGCCGTGGCGCCGACCGTCTTGAGAAACTCGCGCCGGCCAAGCTCCTGTTCCTGAGCAACCTCACAATCCGGACATACGCGTGTTTTCTTCTCCATACGGCTCTCCTTGTGCGATGATGACGAACGGGTTTTGAGTACGCCTTCCTCTTGCAAGGTAACAGCGTTGCCAGCGCAACGCCAGAAAGAAGTCGCAGGCCAAGTCGTTCCACTTCCTTGACGCGCGTCAACGATCCAGCTATCCAGGATGAACACGGGAGTGTCAATCCACCAATCTGAATGTCGCTGTTGGCGACCGAGGACTGAGATGTTCAAAAACAGGACGGTCGAGGCCTTTCTATTCATCAGCCTGGGATCAATTCTGGGTTACGCGGCCGCCTCGGAGAGACTTGCTCCTTATCAGCGCGCAGATGCAAGATCACCTGCGGCTGAGGAAGATGATTCCGGATGTTTCGAGACTGGGAAGGTTTCAGCGAGCCTGAGTTGTTTTGGGGAAAGAGATGTAGGCAGGTGGGATGTCAGCCTGGTGGATAACTCGAGCTCGGGGCACGAGGACGGCCCCCTCACCCCCAACCCCTCTCCCCCGAGTACGGGGGCGAGGGGAGAAGAGGCGCAACGGGGATTGGATGATTCGGATTCGCGGAAACAGAAGGCCGGGAGCGAACAGGCGCCGGCGACAACGGGCAAGAAGCCCAACATCGTCTTCATTTTGGTGGACAACATCGGCTGGGGAGATTTCGGCTGTTACGGCGGCATGACGCCAACGCCACACATCGATGCGTTGGCCAGGTCGGGCATCCGCTTCAAGAATTACAATGTCGAGGGCCAGTGTACGGCCACGCGCTCGGCCATTCTCACCGCCCGCATGCCGGTCCGCTCGGGAACCTGCACTATTCCCGCGCCGGGGGAAGGCGTCTACGGGTTGTGCCCGTGGGAGTATACGCTGGCCGAATTGTTTTCGGAGGCCGGCTATGCCACGGCCATGTACGGCAAGTGGCATCTGGGGGAAGTGACCGGCAGGCTACCCACCGAACAGGGCTTTGACAGGTGGTGGGGCATCAAGAATTCTTGGGAGGAAGCTGGCTACTCTTCGTATCCGCTCTTCAATGCATTGATCAAACAATCTCGAATGATGCCGCCCCAGGTCTGGGAAGGGCTGAAGGGAGAACTTTCCACGCCCGCCATGCCGCTGAACCTGGAAACCCGGCCCACCATGTGCCAGAAAGTCACCGAGCACACGACCGCCTATATCGCCGAGCGGGCTGCTGCCGGGAAGCCTTTCTTCGCTTACGTGGGTTACCCCGAGATGCATCCGCCGGTCATGCCGCATCCAGACTTTTTGGGCAAGTCGTCCAGCGGCCCAGACACATACTCCGCCATGTTGCGAGAAATGGACTTCCGCGTGGGGCAGATCCTGGACGCCATCCAGAAGGCGGGTATCGAGGACAACACGATCGTCGTCTTGAGCAGCGACAATGCATCTGGCGGCGCAGCAGCGTATCTCGGCGGGTCGAACGGCCCCTGGCGCGGCAATTTCTTCACACCGCCTTTCGAGGGTTCCCTGCGCGTCCCGGCGCTGATTCGTTGGCCGGGCAAGATTCCTGCCCATGTCGTCACGGAGCAGCTGTTCGCCGCCCTCGATTGGCTGCCCACTCTTGCGGGCCTGATTGGCGCCTCGAACCTGGTACCCACAGACAGGCCGATGGACGGCCTCGATGCCTCCCGGTTCATGCTCGGGCGAAGCAACACCACCGGGCGCGACGCATTCATGGAATTCGGCATGGAATCCGAACTAATGTGCCTCAAGTGGCGGCACTACAAGATCGTGTTCCGCTACTGCGAGGGCATCGACAAACCGATCCTCAAGCCGCGGCTCCCCCTGTTCTACGATCTGAACAGCGATCCCCACGAGGACCATAATCTCAACGACACCAAGATGGACTGCGGCTGGCTGATGCTGCCGGCTTTCAAGCACATCGAGGAATATGAAAAGAGCGTAAAGAGATTTCCCAACATCAAGCTGGGCGAGGAATTCAAGGGCTACAGCAAGTAAGTCTCAGAACGGGTTGAAAAAGCGGGCAGATCCCCTAGAGAATCGTGGCACTCCGCCCACTTCTGAGGCACCAGGCTCTGCAAAACTCAAGGGGTCTGACCCCTTTTTCAACACACTCTCAGCGCGCGGCTTGGTACCCGGGCGGTAGTTCCATTTTGAGATTCTTTACCAGAAACGCCCACTCGTCGGCTGTTTCATCGACGAGCTTGGCCGTGGGTTTGCCGCCGCCGTGCCCGGCTCGCGTCTCGATGCGGATGAGCACCGGAGCGCGACCAGCTTGCGCGTGTTGCAATTCCGCGGCGAATTTGAAGCTGTGGCCAGGAACAACGCGATCGTCCGTATCCGCGGTCGTGACCAGGGTGGCAGGGTATTTTGTCCCTTCTTTGATGTTGTGGTAGGGAGAATACGCCCGCAGCGCCTTGAATTCCGCCGGGTTCTGCGGCGAACCATAATCATCCACCCAGTAACGGCCAGCGGTGAACTGGTTGAAGCGCAGCATGTCCATGACGCCGACGCCCGGCAAGCACGCGCCAAACAAATCGGGCCGCTGAGTCAGAGCCGCGCCCACCAGCAAGCCGCCGTTGCTCCTGCCCTCGATGGCCAGGCGCTCGGTGCGGGTAACATGATGGGCGACCAGCCATTCGGCCGCGGCGATGAAATCGTCGAAGACATTCTGCTTGTGAAGACGGGTGCCGGCCAGATGCCATTCTTCGCCGTACTCGCTGCCGCCGCGCAGGTTCGCCACGGCCAGGACACCGCCCATGTCGAGCCAACCCAGCCAGGCGACACTGAAGCGGGGCGTGGAAGGAATGCTGAAGCCGCCGTAGCCATAGAGCAACGTCGGGTCGGAGCCGTCGAGCTGGATGCCCTTCTTGTGGGCCAGGAACATGGGAACCTGCGTGCCGTCTTTGCTTTTGTAGAAGACCTGCCGCACCTCATAGGTGGTCGGATCGAACTTCACCTGCGGCTGACGGAAGAGCGTGTTCTTGCCTGTCAACAGATCGTAGCGATAGATGCTGGGCGGCATTGCATAGCTTTGGAAGTTGTAAAAAGTCTCCGTGTCGCTGCGCCGGCCTGCGAAGCCCGCGGCGGAGCCAATGGCGGGGAATTGCACCTCGCGAACGAAGCTGCCGTCGGTGGCATACATCTTGACCTGGGTGCGCGCGTCTTTCAAATAGCTGGCGATGAACATGTTGCCGACCAGGCCGATGCCGCTAAGCGCCTCCCGAGCCTGGGGAATGATCTCCTTCCAGTGCTTGCGCTCCGGCCTGCGCAGATCAATGGCGATGAGCCGGCCGCGTGGCGCGGCGAGGTCGCTCTGAAAGTAGAAGACTGGTCCATCGTTGCCGACGAGGGTGTACTGGTTGTCGAAGTCCTCGACCAGATCGATCGGCATCCCGTAAGGCTCTTCCAGGTCCTTGTAGGCGATGCGGTGCTTGTGGGCCGTTCCTTTGGAAGTGGTGAAGACCAGGTAGCGGCCGTCCTCCGTGACGCGGGCCTCGCAATCCCATTCAGGATGCTCGGGCCGGCGGTAGACCAGCACGTCTTCCGCTTGCGGCGCGCCGACGCGATGGTAATAGATTTTCTGGTTAAGGGTGGTGTTTTGAAACTTGGCGCCCGGCTTGGGTTCGTCATAGCGGCCGTAGAAGAAGCCTTTGCCGTCATGGGTCCACGAGGTGCCTCGGTACTTTGTCCAACGGATCTCGTCCGGTAGCACTTTCCCCGAGGCAACGTCCACGACGTGCCAGGTTTGCCAGTCGGACCCAGCCTCGGCAATACTGTAGGCGACATACTTGCCGTCCTTGCTGACCGACAGACCCGCCAGGGCCACCGTGCCGTCCTTGGACCACTGGTTGGGGTCGAGAAGAACGCGGGGTGTGCCCTCCAGCGCTTCGAGCACGTAGAGGACATCCTGGTTTTGGAGACCGTCGTTCTTCGAGAAAAAGTACCGACCGCCAACCTTGCGTGGCGCCGAATAGCGCTCGTAGTTCCAAAGCTCCCGCAGGCGCCGGCGGATGGCCGCGCGCTCGGGAATGGCCGCCAGGTAAGCAAACGTGACCGCATTCTCAGCTGCGACCCACTCGGCAACTTCCTTGGATTCGCGAACGTCTTGCTCCAGCCAACGGTAGGGGTCGGGGACCTTGCTGCCGTGATAATCATCGATGTGATCGACGCGCCGCGTTTGCGGATACTGAATGGGCTCGTCGCCGACTGCCGGTCGGGAGGCGGCGCTGAGAGCGCCAATCAGGATTAGCAGGAATGATGACTGACGAAACATGCGAATGCCCTCATTGTCGGCCAGGGATGGGTGCTTCGATAGAGTGCAATGTAGCGAAAAAAGATATGGGAGGCACGGAGCTGGTGATGCCGACGATTTTCTCGCGGTTTCTCACTCCTAGGCTCTGCCTTGGAGCGAGGGCGGTGCCGGTTGGGCAGGCTAGGGACTTGTCGGGTCCGTTACTTGCGCTTCGAGGAGGTCCGACAGTGGGAGTCGGAATCCGGGGAGTATTTGGCCAGCGTCGAGCACGTCCGCGCGGGTCAAGATGCTGATTTTTTGCGGCGACTCGTACACATAGACCTCTCCCGGGTCGGGGTAAATGACCCAGACGAGTCGAACGCCGGCCAGGAAGTAGTCGTGGAGCTTGGCCACGATCTCATCTGCGGTGTTCGAAGGGCTGACCAGTTCAATCGCCAGGTCCGGCACAACATGCCAGGCAGCTTGGCTGCGCGGAGGCGGACGGTTATAAGGCCAGCGCTCCGTAGAGACATAGGCGACATCCGGCCGCCGCTGCCTGGCGGGCAGCCCGAGATCGAAGAGTGCCTCGACGACTGCACGGCCTAGCTGGGAAGGGTCGGCATGCTTCTGGAGAATGAACATGAGAACAGATGCAATCCAACTTTCGTGAACGCCCATCGGCGCGATCTCCACTCGACGACCGTCAATCAATTCGTAGAGGGACTCGTCACCCGAATGTACGCGTGCTGCTGTTGGCTCGATGGCGGTTGCCGGTGCCATGGTAGACTCCTTCGCACGTAATCATGCGCACTCCGACATTATAACAGCGCTTCGCGACAACCCGAGAATATAGCCAACTATCCAATGGTTCCGGCAGAACAGTGCCTGGAAAGGTACACGCTTCTTGCCCGAATCGCGCCTTCTCTCATCGTCCCCTACCTTGCCGGAATGCCGCAATGGAGCCTGTTCGAAGGAATTCGATGGGAGATCTTACAAAAGCGCGTTGGAGGTTGTTGCAAAGGGCCTGCCCAGGATGCGCCCAGACCCGGCATTGGTCCGAGCCTCAACTGATCGTTTGCAAGCAGGTTACGCTGAATCGTTGCAGCGCGACGTGAGATTTGGCACACGCCTTGCATTAGTATCTTCACGACCCAGCCAACTACTGGGAAGAATGCCTTGGCTCCCGGGAAGACCGGAGTGACAGAGGCACCCAAGCAGAAGCATCACGGGATGTTTCGGGTGTTCTTCCCCCTTTCAGACTCCTGCCGAGACCCCAATCAAAAAAGCCCCTCCACCGCCACCTGCTTCCCCCGGCAGGTGGATCTTTTTTTAGCGCTGGTGATGGGCAGTCCCTTGTTCTTCGAACTGCAACACCGTGCACGATTCCGCTGATTCTAGCCCGAAGCGTCAGCGAGGACCTCGCTAACGCGTCGAGCTAGTATCAGCCGATTTGCAAATGGTCATTTGGGGAAAGGCTGAACGTGTGGATCGCTTTTTTTAGCCACCTTGGCGGGGAACCAGACTGCCTATCTGCGAAAGCTGGCTCAGTCGGTGGCAGCGGCCGTGATGACGCGGATGCGTTGATTGCTTGGGGACTCATCGCCCAAGCTGCGGCCGGTCCTTAGATTGTCTGGAGCGTCCATCCTGGCGAATTCCAGAGAAGGCGTCTGTCCAGCTGCTCCGCCCCAGCCAGGTAAGATCCGCAATTGCCGCAGCAGATTGGGCATCAGGTTCCGCGACCGACTTGCGGCTGCTGGGGAAATCCCTGCCGCGGCCGCCTGCAAATCCTTGACCGCGTAAAATGCCTTCGGATCGAACCCCCGGATGAGCGAAACAATCTCCTTCAGTTCCCTCCGCTTGATCACACTAAAAATGACGCGCACCTGGCCCGTCGCGCCGCGCGCGTCGAGAGTCGTGACGCCATAGTCGGCGGCTCTGAGGCTCTCGATCAGCCTGCTCGCGTCTTTGTTGGTGGTTATCTGGACAACGAGGTTGCCGATCGCCAGTTTCTTTTCGATAAGCACGCCCAGAAAATTGCCGAGGCTAAAGCCTGTCGCGAAAGCGAGATAACAGGGCAGGCTGCTGAGGTTTTGCATGATCTGGCCAATCGCGAAAAGCCAGATCGAAACCTCGAAGAACCCCAGCAGGGCCGCCAGCACTTTGCTTCCCCTGGTGAGACAGATCGTCCGGACCGTGCACAGCGTCACCACGCAAGTCTCGGCACAAAAAACCAACAGAGGCAGCATGGGCGCCGCGGGAACAAAGTGGAAGACTGCGTAAACCACGAATCACCCCTCCGCTGCGTAACGATGGCCGCGGCAGCGAGGACAGATGCAAGTCGTCTCGAAAGTCGCCGTGGCCGGTGTTTTCACAGACATGGAAGGGGGGATTCATACGGTCAAAGAAAAACGGCTTCAAGCCCAATAATAAACCGTTCTCCCCCAGGATCTGATCTGACGTGCACCTTGCAGTCGCTCGAACTGGATCCCAGGCCGGCGCCGTGCTCGCTGAGGACAGCTGCGCAAGCGGCACCCTCAGGATTTGTGATGGCTGTCGGGCCTTCTTGCTCGAAGCCACTCTGCTACAATCTCCAATGGAAATGGCCGAGCTATTAGCTGCACAGTTGCGGAAGCCCCTGAGCGCCGCCGGTATTCGCCAACTGTTGCACAGGGCTCGCGAGAAATTTGCCGATTCTCTCTTGCAACAAGTGGCGCAATCCCTGGACGAACCCACGGCCGATCGGATCGAGGAAGAATTGTGCGAGTTGACCTTGCTCGAATACTGCCGGCCAGCTCTCCAGCGCCAGCAGCCAAGTTGACCAGGAGTGCTCGCCATGCCGACTGAGCGAACGGGGAACCCTGGTCCCTCTAGAGATGAACCCACGCTCGATCACCCCGATGCCGCCCGGCAACGTGCGAGCGAGGAATACAGCACGTTGTCTGCAACGGCATCGCAAGGTGCATCCACGGGCATGGCGCCTACCTTCGCCGCCCCTGCCGAGAAAATGAAGGTGCACTGCGGCCGCGTCTTGCCCGGTCTCGGTCAGCGCATTGATGATTTTGAGCTGCTGGCCGTCTTGGGCGAAGGGGCCTTCGGCAGGGTCTTCCTGGCCCGGCAGGTTTCGCTAGACCGGCAAGTCGCCTTGAAGGTGACTGCCAACAAAGGCAGCGAGGCACGCACGCTGGCGAGCCTCGAGCACGATCATATTGTCCACGTCTTCAGCGAGATCCTGGATCAGGGCCGCGATCTCCGCCTGCTCTGCATGCAATATGTGCCGGGCACGACGCTGCAGCGGCTGCTCGAGGCTCTGCGGCGCCGTCCGCAAAAAGAGTGGACCGGCCTGGCCCTCCTGGAGGCAATCGACGAACTTACGGTTCACCCGGCCTCTTTCCATGCCGATGCGCTGCGCGATCGCGAGATGCTCGCGCGCGACGATCACATCCAGGTCGTGTGCTGGATGGCTGCCCGCCTGGCGGACGCGCTGGATTATGCCCATCACCGCGGCATCCTGCATCGCGATATCAAACCCGCCAACATCCTCGTCAGCCAATACTGCAGGCCCCTGCTGGCCGATTTCAACTTGGCATTCCACACCGAACCTTTGGCAGGAGCGCCAAAAGAAAAGCTGGGGGGAACTCTTGCCTACATGGCTCCGGAACACATCGAGGCCTTCGACTCCCAGGGCGCGATCCCGCCGCAGCTGGTCGATCAGCGCTCGGACATTTACTCGCTGGGCGTCGTGGTCTTCGAAATGCTGACGGGCGTTCGACCCCACCCGGATCCGAAACGCGAGTCGAGCGAGTCGACCCTGTTGCGGGAACTCGCGGCACAGCGAAGAGGGCCCGTGCCTTCTCTGCGCAAGTTCAATCCGGAGGTGCCGGAGGTCCTGGAGCGAGTCGTGCAGCGTTGTCTCGATCCCGATCCGGGGCAGCGCCCTCAGACGGGGGCAGAGCTGGCGCGCGCCCTGGATGGCTGCCGGGAGCATCGCCGCATCGAGCGCGAGCTTCCTGTAGGCGGCATCCTGACGCGAACCGCAACAGCTCACCCGTTTCTGATGCTGCTCTTACTGGTGTTCTGGCCCCATTTCCTGGGCAGCGTCGTCAACATCTCTTACAACCAGATACGCATCGTCGACGACTTGAGCGCCGCCCAGCAAAGGGCCTTCGTGCAATTGGTCCTGGGCTACAACCTGGTCGTCTATCCCGTATGTTTCTGGATCCTGTACTGGCAGGTCGGTCCGGTGGTTCGACTTTGGCGTCGCCTTGGGGAAGGCAAAGAAGTTGGCCCTGCCGAAATGGCTTCACTCCGGTCTCGGGTGCTGCGCATGCCGCTCTGGGTGGTCGCGTTGTCTTGCCTGGGTTGGCTGCCTGGGGGGCTCTTTTTTCCCCTGGCCATCTGGCTGCTGGCTGGGCCGGTGGACAGCGGGGTTTTCGGCCATTTCCTGGTTTCCTTCGCGCTCTCAGGCTTGATCGCGCTGACCTATTCCTTCTTTGGCACTCAGTACATCGCGCTGCGCATTTTGTATCCGCGGCTCTGGGTGAATGCCTCCGGAATCCGCGAGACGATTCGCCGGGAGGTCTGCGGGCTGGCTCGGCGACTGTGGATATTCCAGCTCTGGGCTGGGCTTATTCCACTTGCAGGCGCCATTCTGATGATTGCAGTTGGGCCGGAAATCTCCGGCTACCGGACATTCCGCCTCCTGGCGACGTCACTGATCATCCTGGGGCTGGTTGGCTTTGGGCTGGCTTTGATGATGACGAACTTCCTCAACCAGACCCTGGTCACGCTCACGCGCGCGGCTAGCTGGCAACCGACAAACTGGAGCGCTTACTTACATGCCGGGGTCGTGAAAGGCGAGATGCCGGGCAGGGCTCCAGCGACGGAGCAAAAGCAAAAGACGACCGGGATTCAGAAGATTCCCTAGAAGCCGCGGCCAGCAGACCGCATCCACAGTTCGGGACTTGCAGATACTAAATGACCGTGCGGGATTCGGCAGTAGGTCAGGTTTCCAACCTGACCGGACAGGTTGGAAACCTGTCCTACGCCGCTGCCGAATCAAGCACGCTGAGATAGCCCGTGGCACGCAATACCATTCCTAGCGCCTGATCGCGCACAGGTGCTTTTCAAAATCGGCCACCAAGTAGCGTTTACCCTTCGCGATCACCTCGTGGCCTTCAGATTCCAACAGGTCCTTGAGCACGTCGATGCCGCCTGGATACTTGGGATTGAGCTCACCTCCGGATTTGAGTGTGCGCCAGTAAGGAGTGGTGTTTTTCTCACCCTGGGCGGCAGCTTCCGCGGCGGCATGGGCAGCGATCCAGGCGAAGATGCCTGTGGTGATTGGACATCCGATGGAGGCACCATGCTTTGCCGCCAGGAGCGCGCGAATCTCGTTGATCGTGATCACCTTACCGGGCGGCACGCGCTTCATGATTGCATCGACTTCGCGCGGCGCCGGAATGACCACGGTGCCGCGTCCCCAGCGGGCTTGCATTCTTCCCGTGATCGACACGACTTTTGGCAGGTCCTTATCATCCGCGAGTTTTTCCCGCCACGATTTCTTCTTGGGCATGGGCTCACCCGGGGGTTGCTGTCACGCGGTTGCCTTTGCCTTGGTTAAGTGTTGGCGTTCTTTCCTCACATTCTACCCTGAAACCTGGGAGTTTAGTACGATTGCCGTGCCGAATCGGCAGCTCGAATGTGAGGTCTCGGTCCAGTTCCTTCCCGTCAGAAAGGAATGCCGCCGTGCGTTCATTCAAGAGTCTCAGCGAGCAGGAAGTGCTTGCCCTGGCCATCTCCCTCGAAGAGGAAGATGCACGCATCTACGAGGATTTCGCGGATGGACTCAAGGCCGACTACCCTGCTACCGCCCAGATCCTTACCGAAATGCGTGCCGAGGAGGATGGCCACAGGCACCGGCTCATCGATCTGTATCGGCGCAATTTCGGCGACCATATTCCCTTGATCCGGCGGCATGACGTCAAAGGTTTTGTAACGCGGAGGCCGATCTGGCTGGTCCGGCCACTCGGTTTGGATGCCGTCCGCAAGCAAGTGGAGCTGATGGAACTAGAGACCAAGCGCTTCTATGAGACGGCGATTCGCCAGACCACGGACGCAGGAATCCGACAATTGCTGGGCGACCTGGCCGAGGAAGAGCGCAAGCACGCGCTGCTTGCCGAGGAACTGGAGAGTAGCCGGCGCTCCTCGGGCGCGCTGGCGGAGGAGGCCGCCACGAAGAATCGGCTCTTCGTCCTCCAGGTCGTGCAGCCCGGCCTGGCTGGGCTCATGGATGGTTCGGTGTCCACGCTGGCGCCCCTGTTTGCAGCTGCCTTTGCAACAGGCAAGACCTGGCCGACGTTTCTAGTCGGGATGGCCGCGAGCCTGGGGGCCGGCATCAGCATGGGTTTCGCAGAAGCCCTTTCGGACGACGGCAGTCTCACGGGCCGAGGCCGGCCCTGGTCGCGAGGCTTCGTTTGCGGGCTGATGACGGCCCTGGGAGGACTAGGGCACACGATGCCCTACTTGATAACAGACTACAAAACCGCGACGGGGGTGGCGATCGCGGTCGTGGTCGTGGAACTTCTGGTCATTTCCTGGGTCCGCCATCGTTTCATGGACACCCCCTTGACCTCCGCAATCTTTCAGGTTGTCGTGGGGGGCGTGCTGGTGTTCATCACGGGCATCCTTATCGGTAGCTCTTGAGTTCGCCGTGCAATCTGTAAGCTGTGTCGGGGTTCCGGGCAGAGTGGCTGGATTCCAAAACCGCTGTACTTGCTGGAGGAGACCCTCTCGTGGCTAAGTCTTTGCGGAAGAAAACGACGAGGTCGATCTACGGCGTACATCCCGGGGTGTACATGGTTCAAAAATGGATTCAAGAGCTGCCGGAGAAGACAGGTAAATCGCTCGAGCAGTGGCTGGCTCTGGTGAAGAAATCAGGGCCGGCGACGTTAGCGGAACGCCGCACGTGGTTGAAGGAGAAACATGGCCTTGGAACAAACTCCGCCTCGTGGATCGCCGAACGGTTGGATGGAAAGGGGACCGAAGAGGACGATCCCGATCGTTACCTGCAGGCTGCCGAGGGCTGGGTCGAAGCCATGTTCGCGGGGAACAAGGCGGGGTTGCGGCCGATCTACGACGCTCTTCTCAAGCTTGGCTTGAGCGTCGCCAAGGACGTCAAGGCGTGCCCCTGTCAGACAATCGTTCCGCTCTACCGCAATCATGTCTTCGCGCAGATCAAACCGACAACTCGAACCTGCATCGATATGAGATTTGCGCTCAAGGACACGAAACCAACGGGCCGGCTCATCGATACGGGCGGTTTCGCCAAGAAGGACCGCATCACTCACCGAATTCCGATTACTAGCCTGAAGGAGATCGACGACGAGGTCGAACGCTGGCTTAGGGTGGCGTATGACATGGACGCATAGCCGCTCAATCACTGTGTCGGCACGCGTTTGCAGACGTTCGATTTAACGACGCTTGACCCCACGGGAATTGCGCCACCGAGTTAGGGTCACGCCAGAAGACCATTACTGCTTCGGCTGCTCTGCTTCCTGCAGGCTAGTGTGGCCAGACTGGCATCTCTTGCCGCGCCGGCCGGAACCTGCCTCCAGCACCCTTACAATATCGTCCGCGGACATACCCCGCTGAAGCATGTCGTGCTTGAGGGAGGCATCCAACTCTGCCTGCCGGGACTTTTGCAGATAAGTTGTCACCGTGCCAAGGACGATGGCACTGATCGGGATCAAGCAGCCCAACACAATGACGATGAGCCAGGGGTTTGCACTGAATAATTCAAGCATGGCAGGTCTCCATCAGGATTGGACGAGAGTTGAACTCGGCATCTATCGATTACTTGTTCGTTCCAGGAGTAGTGGCATTTGCACGGTGCGCAGGGAAAACCAGACCAACCAGCCGTCATTGTAACAAATGGCCACTCCCGAAGGTACGATTTGCGGTGGAGAGTAGACGGGAGTACACACCCTGCACTTGCATTGTGGCTACGGGGGCGTGAGAATCTCCTGTGTGAATCTCGCACAAGGATATTTGAGGAAGGGGAGAGGGAACGCGAAAGTCGGGGATCTTACGAGTAAGCGCCTATAGGAGCAATGTTTGTCCCCGGACTTTGCTCACGATCTCGGGCATGCAATCATGAATGAAGTTCTGGGGAAGCAGGTCATCCTCGATTGCTGGGGCTGCAACAAGAAAATTGCCTCCGAGGATGCTGTGCGCGCTGCCTTACTGGAGGCCGTGGCCAAGGCGAACGTCACATTGCTGGAGCTTTCAGTCCACCAGTTCCATCCGCAGGGCATTAGTGCTGTCGCGCTCCTTGCCGAAAGCCATCTCTTCGTGCACACCTGGCCCGAAAAGTCCTACCTGGCAGTGGACTTCTTCACTTGCGGCAGCAATGCTCTTCCGGAGGAGGCGTTGGAAGTGATCCGCGCAGCTTTTATGCCGACTGACACGAAGGTGCAGCAAATCGAACGGGGTATCCCTCGTTCCCAGTAGAAGGCGAGGTTCCCGCCAAGGGCGCATCATGGCAGCCCCCGACTGCCAATCAGCGGTCGGTCTTCTCCTCGGCTTTGCGATCCCATTCTTCGATTTGCTGTTTGAGCTCGCGCTCGAGGCCCTTCGCTCGTTCCTTGGCCTTACGCGCGTCGTTCTTGAACTTTGCCTTGTCCACGTGAACATTGATCTCCATTTTGTCCTCCATGGGATCATCACTCGTGGAAAAGCTGAACCAGTCCAGGTAATACCCAGCTGCCATTACAACGACCGCCAGCACAACAATTCTGGAAAGAAATCTGCCCATCGCGGGACCTTCCTTTGTCAAAATCTGCGTTCTCCGACTCGGCGAGAGCTGCCCCCCATGTTCTTCTTCGCACAAAATGGACACGCATTTAAGCAGCAGGAGAATTGCCGGCTTTAACGGCGCGGGGAATGGCGAAAGCAAGCGACTAGGTGATCGTCGACCATGCCGACTGCCTGCATGAAGGCATAGCAGATTGTGGTGCCGACGAATTTGAAGCCTCGTCCCTTCAAGTCCTTGCTCAGAGCATCGGATTCGCTCGTGGAGGCCGGCACCTGCCTGTGCTGTTTCCACGAGTTGACTTTCGGCCCACCTCCCACGAAGCGCCAGACATAGGCATCGAAGGAACTGAACTCTGTCTGAACGGCCAAATAAGACCTGGCGTTCTGGACCGCAGCCGCGATCTTGAGCTTGTTGCGAATGATTCCGGGGTCAGCGAGCAGCTTGGCAACCTTGGCCTTTCCGTAGCCGGCCACAAGTTCTGGATCGAATTGATCGAAGGCCAGACGGTAATTAGCGCGCTTTTTGAGGATGGTCGCCCAACTTAACCCGGCCTGCGCGCCTTCCAGAATGAGAAACTCGAAGAGCTGGCGATCGTCATGGACCGGCACTCCCCATTCGTTATCGTGATAGGCGATGCTAAGATCGGTCGTGGCCCAATGGCAACGATGCAGTTCAGTCATGCGGAAATCCCACCCGACTGGAAATGCCTTGCCCGTGCGAATTTCTCAGGCAAGGATCTCCTTGACAACCTGCCCATGCACATCCGTGAGGCGGAAATCCCGGCCTGCATACCGGTAGGTTAGCCGCTCGTGGTTCAGGCCAAGCAGCTGCAGGATGGTGGCCTGCATGTCGTGCACATGGACTGGATCTTCCACGACATTGAAACCAAGTTCGTCGGTCGCCCCAAAGCTCATGCCATGTTTCAGGCCGCCGCCTGCCAGCCACATCGTGAATGCCTGGGGGTGATGGTCGCGACCCAGGCTCCGGCCCAAGGCGAGATTGGACTCCACCATGGGCGTGCGCCCGAATTCGCCGCCCCAGATCACCAGAGTCTGATCGAGCAGACCGCGCTGTTTCAGATCGCGAACCAGGGCTGCGGCCGCCTGATCCGTTTCCCCACAATTCTTGTGGAGATTGCCCGAGACATCGGTGTGCGCGTCCCAGCCTTCGTGGTAGATATTCACAAAGCGCACGCCACGCTCCACCATGCGCCGAGCGAGCAAGCAAGCGCGCGCGAACGACGGCTTAACCGGATCGGCGCCGTACATCTTCAGCGTGTCCTTCGTCTCGCTGTGTAAATCCATCAGTTCCGGGGCGGAAGATTGCAAGCGGTAGGCCATTTCATAAGAGGCGATCCGCGTGGCAATTTCCGGATCGCCGTCCCCGGCCAGGCGCCGGCGATCGAGCGCGCCGATCAGGTCAAGTGAATCGCGCTGCAAGCGCGCGTCAACGCCCTTGGGGCTTGTGACGTTGAGAATGGGATCGCCCTGGTTGCGAAAGCGGACGCCGGTATAAATCGTCGGCAGGAAACCGCTCGACCAGTTGGCAGCTCCGCCGCTGATGCCGCTTCCCGTGGACATCACGATAAATGCAGGCAGGTCGCTGGCCTCCGCGCCGAGACCATAGGTAACCCAGGAACCAATGCTCGGCCGGCCCGGCTGAGAAAATCCAGTATTGAAGAAGATCTGCGCAGGTGCGTGATTGAACTGGTCGGTGTGCATCGACTTGATGATGCAAATGTCGTCGGCAATCTTCGCCAGGTGAGGCAGCACCTCGGACAGTTCCGCGCCGCACTTGCCGTGGCGTGCGAATTTGAAGCGTGGACCAAGGGCGGCAGCGTCGGGGCGGATGAAGGCGTAGCGTTGCCCGCGAATGATTTCCGGCGGGATAGGCTTGCCCTCGTATCGAGCTAACTGCGGTTTGTAATCGAACAGGTCGAGTTGGCTTGGAGCGCCGGCCATGAAGAGGTGAATGACGCTCTTCACCTTGGCGGGGAAGTGAGGCGGCTTGGGTGCCAGGGGATTGTTGGTGGCCGGCGCCGCATGTGCAGTGCTCCTGAATGCATCCGTCAGCAAGGACGCCAGTGCAATCTTGCCCACGCCGACTCCGCATTCGCGGAAGAAGTAACGGCGCGTGATATTCTCGAACGCTGTTTTGCGGGAGAGCATGAGTTATTCCTTGGTAATCGTCTCGTCCAGATTGAGCAATGCCCGCGCCGCGGCTGTCCAGGCGGCCCGTTCAACCAGATCTCCGTCTCCGGGGCCGGCAAGAGCCTTGGCGTCCTGCTCTTTCTTTGCAAAGCGCTGTTTTTGGGTGTTGTAAAAAATCAGGAGGAGCGCCAGCTCTTCCTTATCCGGCGGCCGCGTGAGACACCGCCGGAAGAGCTGCACGGCCCGCGTTTCCACGGGAGCAGGCCCCGTAGCAAGACTGCGCCCGAGCGCCTGCGCCGCTTCCACAAAGGCCATGTCGTTCAGCAGCGTCAGGGCTTGCAGCGGCGTGTCGGACACCTCGCGGCGCGCCACGCAGGTCTCGCCGCTCGGTGCGTCGAACGTGTTGAACATGGCATAGGGAGCCGAGCGCTTACTGAATGTGTACAGCCCGCGCCGATAGCGGTCGGCCCCTTCGCTAACTTTCCACGCCAGCACCCCATAGGTTCCCTCCGACGTGACCCCCGCCGGCTGCGGCGGGAAAACGCTGGGGCCGGCGATCTTGTGGGACAGCATGCCGCTGATCTTGAGCGTCGCATCGCGAATCAATTCCGCTTCAATGCGGAAGCGCGGGCCACGAGCCAGCAGCAGGTTGTTTGCATCCTTCTCGAGCAATTCCTGGCCAACGCGGGAGGACTGCCGATAGGTGGCACTGGTCACGATCAGGCGGTGCACGTTTTTGACAGACCATCCCTGCCTCATGAACTCGACCGCGAGCCAGTCGAGTAACTCGGGGTGCGTAGGCGGCTCGCCCTGGTAGCCAAAGTCCTCGGTGGTGCGCACGATGCCACGTCCAAAAAATGTTGCCCAGTAGCGATTGACGGTCACTCTGCCCACCAGCGGATTTGCGGGGCCGACCAGCCAGCGGGCAAAGGTCAAGCGATTAGGCAAGGCATGCTCGGGAAGGGGCGCCACTACGGAGAGCACGCCCGCCTTGACGAGTTCGGTCGGCTGCAGGAACTCGCCGCGGCGATGCACGTGGGTGGGTCGCGGGTTTTTCGGCGGCCTTTCGGCAAAGACCAGCGTGGTCGTGTATGCTGGCTCGGATTTGCGTAACTTTTCGATATTCGCCTGTTCAGCCGCCAACTCGGGAGCCGTCGACAGGTAGTACTGAAGTAGCTGAGCGCGCTGCTCGGTGGTTCGCTGCCTCGATGGAACCAGCAGGAGTTCCTCGATTGCCGCCGGCAAGCCAGCTTTTGCCGGCCGGGTATCGTTCGTGACGGAAATGCGAAACCTCCCCAGCGCTGAAGCGTAGTAGCGCTCGAACACCAGCCGCAGGGACAAAGCCTTGGTTTCAGACAGCGGCGTCGCCAGATTGAACACCGCGGATTGAGCCTTCCCTTGGCCACCGTTGATCGACCAGCCGGTTTCAGGTTTGCCGTCAATCGCGGCGGCGGCCACATTTTTACCGTCGGCAAAACTCTCGCTGGCCTTGCAGAAGCGCACAGGGCGGCCGTCGGCTTGCAAGGTTAGCTCGCTCAAGAAGAAGTCGCCCGGCCCCCCTTCATAGTAGACCCGCCCGGGTCCGTGCCCTGGTAAACTGTCGTCGGGAAGCACTTCTAGGCGAGCGGCCGTGATCCCTTTCACGCCCGTTCGCAAGGCGAGGTCATAAACATCGCGCTTGGTCTGGTCGCCGCTGGCCAGCACGGAGCCGTCGCTCAATACGCACAGGTGCGGCAGGTTGCTCTTGGCTTCGAAGGGCGGCACAACCGTCCAATGGACAGCCCGGCCTGCCTCTTTCTCCAGCCAGGCCGCGAACGCGCGCTCGAGGTGTTCCTTGCGCCGCACGGCTAGCGGTCTAGAGTCGTCGCGCCGTTGTCCAAGACTCAGCCGGAACCGGCCCAACGTGTGCTGCAAGCCGTGTTGTTGATCGAGGCGAAACGTCCAGCGCGTGCCCTGGGCGTATCCAGCTGGCCGTTCCAGGGTAAAGACGGCCGTGTGATTGGCGTTGAGCGGGCCGTCACCATGGATTGCCCAACCAGTCTTCGGATTGCCGTCGATGGCGTGGCTCGCCGGGAAGCCATTTTGCGCCAGGTCGGCTTCGGCTCGCACGAATTTCAGGGCCTGTGCCTTGTCCGTCGTCTGGCGCGGCGCGGCGGTTGCAGCGATCTCACTGAGCACAAAGTTGCCATGCGGCGTGCGTCCGGGTCCGGTCTTCGACAACGATGGATCGGTCAAGGCTTCCAGCCGGACCATCGTCACTTCCGTCAATTCCGTGTCGATGACGACCATATAAGTATCCCGCTCGGGGTTCTTCCCCGAGAGTCGAATGGAACCATCCGCAAGGATCTCGACAGTGGCTCCGCCGGCCGAGACGGCGCTCACGGGTCGAGGCGTGACCCAGCGGACCTCTTCTTCCAGCGGAAAATGGTTCGGCAGGTCCTGGAGTTTTGCCGCGATCTGCGCCTCCAGTTTCTTGCGCCGTTCTGCCACCTCCCGCGACGGTATTTGCATTTCAGGTTCATCCGCGTTGTTCATGAACGCCATGAACTGGTAGTACTCGCGCTGCTGGATCGGGTCGAACTTGTGCGTGTGGCACTGGGCGCAACCGACCGTGAGCCCGAGCCACACCGTTCCGGTGGTCGCGACCCGGTCGGTCATGGCGTGAAAGCGAAACTCCAGGGGATCGATGCCGCCCTCTTCGTTCAACATCGTGTTGCGGTGGAAGCCGGTGGCGATGCGCTGCTGGGTCGTTGCTCCGGGCAGCATGTCGCCGGCAATCTGCTCGATGGTGAATTGATCGAATGGTTTGTCGTCGTTGAGAGCGCGGATGACCCAATCGCGGTACGGCCAGATCGAGCGAACGCGGTCCTTCTCATAGCCATTGGTGTCGGCGTAGCGGGCCAAGTCGAGCCAGCGCCTTGCCCAGCGCTCACCGTAATGCGGGGAAGCCAGCAGCCGATCGACCAGCTTCTCGTAAGCATCCGGCGCTGGGTCGTTCACGAATGCGTCGGCCTCATCGGGAGTTGGCGGAAGACCAATCAGATCGAGGTAGACCCGGCGCGCGAGCGTGTATCGATCCGCCTGTGGGGCTGGTTGAAGGTGCTCCGCTTCCAGGCGTGCCAGCACGAAATAGTCGATCGCATTCTGGGGCCAGGCGACATTGCGCACCTTAGGTAGTGGGGCCTGGACAGGCCTCACGAAAGCCCAGTGCTGCTTGTATTCGGCTCCAGCGGCAACCCACTTTCCCAGGATTTGTTTCTCGGCTTCGGTAAGCGGGTTCTTGGCGGCGGGCGGCGGCATGACCTCACTCGCTTCGGCCGAAGAGATGCGGCGTAGCAACTCGCTGTCTTGCGGTTTCCCCGGCACGATCGCATGTAAACCGGACTTGGCTTCACTCACCGCGGCGGCGCGCTCATCGAGCCTGAGCTTGGCCTTGCGCGCACCTTCATCCGGTCCGTGACATTTGAAACAATGCCGTGCGAGGATTGGGCGAACGTCGCGATTGAACTCGACTTCCGCGCCGGAGGCTTCGGAGAGCGAGGCTAGCAACAGCGCCAGAATCGGCGTGGCACGGAGAAGTATTGTCTGCATGAATGGTTCTCCGCCATCTGCCGGCCAGGTCCTGGCGCCCGGCGGCTGATGCTTGGGTGGGGGCTGCTTGCAGATACTCTTCTATTGTACAGCGCCAGCGCTGGACAGACCGCATGCGAGGTGGAGCGAACAATTCGATTCTGTATACTTTCTAGGCAAGTCATCAGGTAGGGATGCTGAAGGGAACGCCTTTTCCGCATCCCCGCGACCGAGTTCCGAAGGGAGGCTGACAAGAAATGGGCGCCACACCACGGATTCTCGCCCTGGGCGGCAGCACGCGCAAGGATTCGTACAACAAGAAGCTCGTTCAGATAGCAGCAAAAGGGGCACGTTTGGCGGGGACTGAGGTCACGCTGATCGAACTGCGCGATCTGGCGCTGCCCTTGTTCGACCAGGACCTGGAAGCCGCCCAAGGCCCGCCGCCGGGAGCGATCAAGCTCAAACGGCTCATGATCGAGCACGACGGTTTCTTGATCTCCTCTCCCGAGTACAACAGCTCGGTTACAGGGGTTCTCAAGAACGCGATCGATTGGGCATCGCGACCTGCACCGAATGAACCACCCCTCGTCGCGTTCAAGGGCAAGGTGGCCACGTTGATGAGCGCATCGCCTGGAGCCCTGGGAGGACTTCGCGGACTCGTTCATCTTCGAGCCATTCTGGGGAATATTGGAGTTCTTGTGCTGCCCGATCAGGTTGCAGTGGCCAAAGCTTTCGAAACGTTCAACGAGGATGGCTCCCTGAAAGACGCCAAGCAGCAGGCAGCGGTCGAAGGATTAGGGCAGGGGCTGGCTGCCATCCTCGTCAAGATCAAGCCATGAGTGCGACTAATCTCTTGAGAGTTGCACTGGCAAGACAATTTACCGCTCGCAGCGACCGCAGTACCGGCGCAAGGCGAACGAACGAAGTCCAATAAGCCCAAAGGCTGCTGCAAGAATCGCAACCGGCTTGAAGGTAGCGGCAACCAGCCCATACTCGAACAAACCAACAACCCCACCCAGGACGGCGCCCGCGAGGATCCAAACGCAGAGTTTCCCAAGCGCACTCATTGTGCCTGCTCGGACGGGCTCCGGAGGTTTAGGATTATCGGTTGCGGTTGTCATCAGTTAAGACTCGGGCGCAGGAGCATTTCTCGGACGCTCGGTTTCGCCGACGCATGGGTCTGAACTATTCCTCGTTTGGCACGCCGCGAGCGCGACGCCTTCACAGCAACCGGGCAGAACTCTGCCTGTCCCGGAGCAGCAACGCCAATCTTGATTTGGTTGCCTTCGATCTGTATGACCAACGGAATGAATACGAACATATGCAACCTGCCTATCCGTAAGATCCCGAAGAGCGTTACGCCAACGTAATGCATTCCCTATCTTTAAGCGAAGGCTGTGCCGTTCTTCGCCTGACCTTTATTTTGGACACAACACCAGTCTGATTAAAGAATTAGAGCGAGGCACCGCCTGCAAAGCGAGGCGTCGCTTTTGGCAGACGCTGCTTTGGTTCTGCCGGACACCGTGCCACTTTGGCAGCGATTCTCAGTGCGTACTGCTTCTAGTTTGCGTGTACGAACGGGCTAGCGGGCGCAAAGATCCTGGGCGGGGATACGATCCCATTCGACGCCCAGTCGGTCCCTCCGCCCGCTGGCAAGACGGGTGCGCCACCAACACGCCGGCCGCTCTCCGTTCTCATCGAACGAGGGTGGCCAGAAAAGGTAGATGAAATGCATAGCAAGAATAGATGCGCGCGACAGAGATTGGCTCGGGAGAACATCGCAAAAATCTGATATTTCCCTTGACCTTAACCAAATATGACAATAATGGTATAAGCGGTGAAAAATGCCCAGAACGGCAATCCGAATCTATCCCCACAGCAGCGGGGAAGTGTTCCTGCTGGATTGGCTGGGAGATTTGAAAAAGACGAACCGGAAGGCGTATGCCAAGTGTCTTGGACGGATACGACTATTGGAAGAAAAGGGGTACGAGTTGAGACGACCCATTGCCGATCATCTTGACGATGGGATAAGTGAGCTTCGCACAGAACATCTGCATGTTAATTACCGAATTCTTTACTTCTCTTGCGGTCCAAATGCTGCTTGCTTGTCTCATGGGTGCACCAAAAAAGGCAAGGTACCCCAGGTAGAAATCGAACTAGCCAAGACAAGAAGAAATCTCGTTAACCGCGACCTCGACAGGTATACGGTCGTTTGGCCAAGGTGAAGAATGGCTGAAACCAGAAATTTTGGCGACATTATCCGCGATGAGTTAGCTGCCGATCCTAGGCTTGCCGAAGAAGTCGCCATTGAAGAGTTCAACGCTGATCTTGCGATGAAAGTTTATGAAGCAAGGACGGCGGCAGGACTAACTCAGAAACAGCTCGCCCATCTGGTGGGTACTCAGCAGTCCGTTATTTCGCGAATTGAAAGCGCTGACTACTATGGCCGCTCTCTGACTTTGCTGCAGAGAATTGCGCGAGCGCTCAATCTCAAGCTGCGGGTTGAGTTTTACGAGGATGAGGCTGCCCAAATCGATCAGGGATCCGCCCGTGAGATGGTGCCAGAAAGCAAGCAATACGCCGAAGTGGTTTCGATAGGGCAGGATTTTTCCATGAGACTCTTCGCGCGATTTGGCGGGCGAGAATCTTCGATTCAAGAAACAAAAGCGACTCTTTGAGCTATGGCCAATAAGAAACAACAAAAGAAGAAACGCGGCCCCTATCTTGCAGCGGCGCTCCTTTGTGATCATGCAATGAATGATAAGGCTGATGGTGCTTTAAGCGTTATTCGCATTGTCGATCAAGTAAAGCTGAGCTTGCCTTCGGACGCAGCACCGGATTTTCCTTCCAAAGAAAACAGGCTGCCCGTGTACATGGTGATGGTTCTTTCTTTCAAAACTGGCGATTCTCCGGGGACGCATTCGCTTCGTGTTGTCATGGAATCGCCATCGGGAAAGATCGAAACGGCGATTGAACGCGAGCTGGCCTTTTCCGACGAGCAGCAGGGCGGATCGAATGTGATCCTCAAAAACACCATCATGGTTTATCACGGCGGAGTGTTTTGGTACAACATCTACCTCGATGGAAAGCTGATGACCCGAATGCCCCTAAAAGTCACTATTGAAAAAGACCTGCCCCCCAAGTATGTTCCTGCCGTCCCGCCAACTCCCACCGACCAGAGCGAGCCCAAACGCAAATCCAAGAAAGCTAGCCGACGTTAACAACTCTCTGCCGCAGAATCGAACAACACGCCCGAAAGCAGTACCTGTCAGTGCCGAATCGCGTCTAATCCTCCTTACCCCGAGCCCCTTTGGCCTCACTTCGACCACGATTGCGACCCGCTTGATGCGCTCGCCTATGTTCGAAGGGAGTTGGCCCAGCCGTTGATCCATCTCCCGGCGCCATTTCTAGAATAGAGGCCAGCGAGCAGGGGCTGCGTCTGGCATGGAGTAGCAATGCGTCGATAACGCCCAGAGGGTTGGAACCGTCGTGCGAGCCGGCTGGCGATAATCCCCTCGCTGTAGACTGAATGGCAGTCCAAGCGCCCGCGAGAGTCTGACTTTAACTCACGAGGAAAACGATGCAGACACCAGTACGCCCTCGCTATCTTCCCCCGCCCTACCAGGACGCCGCCGAATGCGGCCGACTTATCCTGCGCGACGGAACGACGGCTCAAATTCGCCCTGCGCGGCTGGAAGATTGTGACGCCCTGCGGGTCTTCTTCGAACGACTGTCGCCCGAATCACGCCGCCGGCGCTTCTTTTCCGCGTCGACGCCACGCTCCGAACTGCTCACGACACTCTGCGATGATTCCAACCCGAAATCAGCGTTCACACTGATGGTCATCCGCACCGAGGAAGGCGCGCCCTGCATCGTAGCGACAGGCTCCTATCTGGCCAAAAATGACAGCACGGCCGAGGTCGCTTTCGCGGTGGACGACGCCTTGCAAGGCAAGGGGCTGGGCACGCTGTTGCTGGAGCGCCTGGCGCTCTTGGCGGTTCGGAACGGCTTCACCCGGTTTTGGGCGGTCACTCACACCGACAACCAAGCGATGCGCGACGTGTTCCACGAGTCCGGCTTCACGGTCGAGGAAAGGCTACAAGGCGGCGAGATCGAAGTGGACCTTTCCGTCGTGCCGAGTGAAACCAGCGTGGCTCGTCTGGAGATGCGGGACCGCGTGGCATCAGCAGCCTCGCTTCGCCCCTTCTTCCAGCCGAAATCGGTGGCCGTGGTTGGCGCTTCAAGAGACCCGTCGAGCATCGGCTACCGTATCCTGGAGGCCCTGGTCTTGTACCGCTTCCAGGGGCCAGTCTATCCGGTCAACCCGAAAGCCACGGTGGTCGGCTGCTTTCGCGCGTACCCGTCAGTGCGCGAGCTGCCCGAGCCGGTAGACCTGGCCGTCGTCGCCGTGCCCAGGGATGCCGTGATGGGCGTGGTGGACGACTGCGCGGCCCGGGGCGTACGTGCCCTGGTGATTATCACCGCCGGGTTCGCCGAGGTCGACGCCGAGGGGCGCGAACTCCAGAAAAGGCTGGTGGAGAAGGTGCGGGGTTACGGTATGCGCATGATCGGTCCCAACTGCATGGGACTACTCAACACGGCACCCAGTGTGCGGCTCAATGCCTCCTTTTCCCCGGTGTTCCCCCCGCCGGGCCGGGTCGCCATGTCGTCCCAAAGTGGGGCGCTCGGCCTGGCGATCCTGGGGGCCGCCAAGCGCTTCGGACTTGGATTGTCCACGTTCGTCAGTGTCGGGAACAAGGCCGACGTCTCCGGCAACGACTTGCTGCAATACTGGGAAGAGGATCCCGGCACGGATGTCATTCTGCTGTACCTGGAATCGTTCGGTAACCCAAGGCGGTTTGCCCGGATCGCCCGGCGGGTCAGCCGGCACAAACCGATCGTGGCGATCAAGAGCGGGCGGACGAAAGCCGGGGGACGCGCGGCCGGATCGCACACGGCCGCCCTGGCCGCCAGCGAGGTGGCTGTAGACGCCCTCTTCCGCCTGACTGGTGTGATCCGCGCCGAAACACTGGAAGAAATGTTCGACCTTGCCGCGGGCCTGGGAAGCCAGCCTTTGCCCCGCGGCCGCCGTGTCGCCATCGTCACCAACGCAGGAGGGCCGGCTATCCTGTGTGCCGATGCGTGCGAAGCGGGCGGCCTGATCATCCCTGAACTTTCCAACGTGACAAAATCCCGGATCGCAACCTTACTTCCGGCAGCGGCCAGTGTCGCCAACCCCGTCGATATGATCGCATCCGCCACGCCCCGGCAGTACGCCCAAGTGATCGAAACGGTGCTGGCCTCGGGAGAAGTGGATGCCCTGATTGTGATCTACATCCCTGTAGGGTTAAGCGCGACCGAGGCCATTGTTGCTGCCGTGCGCGAGGGTGTTGCGGCTGCGCGAACCCAGGGGGCAGGTGATAAACCAGTGTTCGCCTGTTTGATGGGAGAGCAGGGCATCCCGACGAAGTTCGATTCGGCGGAGGAGAAGATCCCCTCTTATGCATTTCCCGAAGCAGCTGGCCGGGTGCTGAGCAAGATAGCCGCGTATGCCGAGTGGCGCACCCAGCCCGAGGGCTTGATCCCGGACTTCGACGACCTGGACCTACCCGCTGCACGGGCAGTTTGCCGAAAGGCGCTTGCGCAACATGGGGCTGGTTGGTTATCTGCGGAAGAGACGCGGGAGCTACTCACATCGGTACGCCTGCCCTTGCCGCCGAGTGGCGTTGCCGCGACGGCAGAGGAGGCCGTCGAGCTGGCACGGCGCATCGGCTTCCCCGTGGCGGTGAAGCTAGTCTCGCGCCAGCTAATACACAAGACCGAGGCGGGCGGCGTTTGCCTTAACCTGGCCGACGCCAGCGCTGTCCGCCATGCTTTCGAGGAGATCCGCGACCGTCTCGCTCGGGCCAACCAACTTGGCGCGATGGAAGGGGTCCTGGTCCAGCCGATGCTCGCTGAAGGCGTTGAGGTCATGGCGGG
>Ga0209517_10001629_pt1 | contig 33502 bp, 27 predicted proteins | sample PeaSoiMetSII2010_FD_187695 | JGI IMG/M metagenome (GOLD analysis project Ga0209517, IMG submission 187695) | Peat soil microbial communities from Weissenstadt, Germany - SII-2010 (SPAdes) (version 2) | ecosystem: Environmental > Terrestrial > Soil > Wetlands > Peat | place: Germany... | reverse complement strand
CAGTCTCGTACCCCGTCTTGAATCCCTCGTCCGAAGGTTCCGGCCAGATCACCATTACCTCCGATCCCGACGCCGCTGAAATCTACGTTGACGGGAAATTTGTCGGCAATACGCCCGCAACCCTGAAAATTTCCGCTGGCCCGCACGTCTTCCTGCTGAAGTCTCCCAGCCGCCCGGACTATTCGCGTACCGTCGAAGTGCCGAAGTCGTCCAAACTGACCTTGAAAGCGCTCTTCGAGCCTCTGGCACAATCCGGGAGCAAATAGATGGCAGAGAAGTCTCAGCGCGCCATTAGCTCTTTGTGATGCCTTCTCGCCCCTGGGCAATGGGTCAGCTTCCGAATACGGCGTCCACCAGGCATGTAGGAGAATCAGGGTTACCGATACTGGCTTTGACGTGGGTCATGCTTCACACAACTTCGAGAGTCTTCGTCCCATCCCCCGCCTTTGGGAGCAAAGTCGCTACGTTCGTTGAAGAATCTCGCCGCTTCCGGTAACAGGTCGCAGAGGCTATCGCATCCCCGGAATGAATCCAGACAACCGAAGTCCCACCGCTTCGAAACCTGATGCTGAACTGTAGGTGAAGATGGTTTGGTCCAAAAGCTCCAGAAACTTCCACCTCCGGTCGCCATTTCCAGATTTGCAGGTGAGACGAAACGAAGGTCGGGGGGTACCGGCCATTGCAAGTAATCGGCGGTAGGGTCTCGCTCGAACTCGCGTGGCTTTTCCGAAAGCCGCCAGGAAGTCCCGAGCCACATGGTCTTGCCTTCCACAACCACATCACTTTGAACGGCTATGACCTGGTGTTTTTTGACGGCTATTTCGCGCACTACCAGCCATTGTCGGAAACCCAAGGCTCTTCTAAACCGTGCATTCATACCAATCCCAATTGGGTGCTCTCTACCATTAGACTTGTAATTCGAGAGCGTAGGAAAGCGCCAAGGGTTGATTTCAAGGACGTAGTTAAAGTCTTCAAGGGCACCGAGCTGAACGTCCCAACGATATCCGCCGAAGCGCTTTAGCATGGGCCTGATTGAGTCCTCACTATCTCCGACGTTCACTGCTTGGACCTTCGTTAGCATCTGGGAAGCACGGTGAATTTGATAGGCAACAAGCAGCCGTGCGGTCACATAGCAGAGGAGGAGAACACCAACTGCGACCGCGAGCAATCGGACAACTACGCCGAGTCTCCGTCTCATGTAATTTAGGACACCAGCTCCAGATGTATTGTTCCCCAAAATTGTGGTGGGAAACCAGTTCTCAGCTCCCGGCGAGTCACCTAATCGGAAACTGGCCTGCTACACCCCCCCGCTCCGTTGCCCCTGCCAGTTCCATGTGCTAGCATTCCCCCGTTAAGAAGAGCGGACCAGGGACTTAACTTTTTTCCTTTGCCCCGCTTTGCGGGACCCAGGCAGGGCCTAGCTCTCCTTCAAACCAACAACCTCGCCAGGCGCAGGCCCGCGCCTGCTGTTTTGTCGGCGGACCATCGCCCGGTGACCTCAGTTGGCCACACCTACGCGGAGGTTTGTCATGAAAATCTATCCCACCAAGGACATCAGAAACGTTGGCATTGTAGGCCACGGCGGCACCGGCAAGACGCAACTGGTGTCGTCGTTACTTTTTACCGCCGGGGCGACCCAGCGCTTTGGCAAAGTTGCGGAAGGCACTACCACCACGGACTGGGACGAAGAAGAAATTGCCCGTAAAATCTCCATCCAACCTGGACTCGCTCACGCCGAATGGGCCTGCACTCTTTGCGCGGGCAATACCGTCAAAATTAATTTCCTCGATCTCCCCGGCTATTCCACTTTCATCACGGAAACCAAGGCGGCTCTCGTCGCCGCTGACGCCGCGCTCATTACCGTGGACGCCCATGTCGGCGCTCAGGTCACCACGGAAAAAGTCTGGGATTATTGCGCTGAATACGACATCCCGCGCGCCTTTGTACTCACTTGGATGGACCGGGAACTTTCCAGCTTTGAGCGTTGCATGGAATCGCTGGGGGAGCTCTTTGGGCGCAATGTCGTGGCCCTGCAAATGCCTGTCGGCTCCGAAAAAGGTTTTCGCGGCGTGATCGATCTCGTGGCCATGAAGGCCCATCTCTATACGCCCGATGGCGATGGCAAGGCTACGATCGAAAATATTCCTGACGCGCTCATGGATGAGGCCAAGGAAGCCCACGAGAAGCTCGTCGAAATGATTGCCGAAGGCGACGACGAAATGATGGAGGAATTCTTCCGCGAAGGCACAATACCCGTTCAGGACCTGATTCCCGCGGTCCGCAAAGCCATCGTCGCGGAAAAAATTATTCCCGTGCTGATGATCTCTTCCACGCGGAATATCGGCAACGCCAGCCTGCTTACCTTTCTCGCCGATGTTTTCCCGCATCCGGACGAGCATGCGCAAGTCGGCTTCAAGGAACCCGGCGGCAAGGACGATCGCATCGAACGCAAATACGACGACACGCAGCCCCTCTCCCTCTTCGTTTTCAAGACGCTGGCCGATCCCTTCGCCGGGCGCATCAACTATTTCAAGGTGAAGAGCGGTGTGCTCAAGAACGACGCCACGCTATTCAACTTCAATCGGAGCGTTCCGGAGCGGTTTCAGCACACTATGGTTGTGCAAGGGAAACAGCTCACCGAGATTCAGGAGCTCCACGCCGGCGATATCGGCGCCATCGCCAAACTGAAGGAAACCATCACCGGCGATACGCTCGGCGACAAAAACGCTCCCATTTTCTACCAGCCTGCGCAATTGCCGGAGCCTTCCATCACCTTTGCGGTCGAGCCGAAGTCCCGCGCCGATGAAGATAAAATCGGCGTTGCCATTCACAAAATCATGGAAGAGGACGCCGCGCTGCGTTTCTCCCGCGATCCACAAACCAAGGAATTTCTGCTTGCGGGGAACGGGCAGCAGCACGTTGAGGTGGTTGTGGCCAAGCTGCAGAAGCGCTACAACGTCAATCTCACGCTCAAGCCACCCAAGGTTCCTTATCGTGAAACCATTCGCGCCAAAGTCGACGCCGAGGGCAAACACAAGAAACAGTCCGGGGGGCACGGCCAGTTTGGTGTATGCCGCGTCAAGTTCGAGCCCACCGAGCGCAACAAGGGCATCGAGTTCGTCGACGATGTTTTCGGCGGCGCTATTCCCAACAATTGGATTCCTTCCGTCGAACGCGGCATCCGCGAAGCCGCCGCCCGCGGCTTTCTTGCGGGTTTTCCCGTGACCGATTTCCGCGCCACGCTTTACGACGGCAAATACCACGACGTCGATTCCTCGGACATGGCGTTCAGAATCGCTGGCTCCCTGGCCTTCAAGGAAGCCATGAAGCAGGCGCGGCCCGCGCTCCTCGAGCCCGTCATGCACGTTGAAGTCTACGCGCCGGATCAGTATTCCGGCGACCTTATGGGCGACCTCAGTTCGCGCCGCGGCCGCATCGAAGGCAGCGAATCGCGCGGGCACAACGTCATCGTCAAGGCCATGGTGCCGCTCGCGGAAATGCTTTCCTATGCCACGGACCTGACCTCCATGACGCAGGGCCGTGCCAGCTACTCCATGGAGTTTTCTCACTACGATTACGTGCCGGGCGAACTGGCGGACAAAGTCATCGCCGCCCACAAAGCGGCCCACGGCGAAGCCCTCGTCGAGGAAGAAGCCTGAATCTTCTGGAAAAATTGCCTTCTGCCGCAGAGCCCGGTGTTACATCTCCGGGCTCTGTTGTTTTAGGGTTTGCCTGGCGGAGATCCTGGCATCAGCCGCATCTCATATCCACTTCGGCAAAAACATTCCCGTGTGCCTGGCGTGCTCTTCAAAGCCGTCCCCAAACTCCTGCCGCAAGAAACGCTCCTCGCGCCTGGCCTTGAAATAGAATGTCCCCCACACAATCAGGAACCCCAGCCAGCTCTGCGCGTGTCCCTTGATTGTTGCCGTCCCGATCATAGCCAGCAGGATTCCCGTATAGATCGGATGTCGTATCCACCGGTACAGCCCCTTGCGGATCAATTCGTGGTCATCTTTCAACGTCACCACACCGCTCCAGTTTGCTCCCAAGCTTACCCGTGCCCAGATGCTGATCGCCACGCCTGCTGCCGTCAGAACCAGGCCAAGCCACCATGCCGCTGGAGTATCTGGCACCAGCCTCATGTTCAGCCCGTTCCAATTCCTTCCAAACAGCAGCCAGAATCCAAACAGCAGTGGTATCAGATGCTGCGCTCTCTCCCACGAACTCTCGCGCTTCTTTGCCCTTTTCGTGCCGAACCACATGACCACCCATACGCCCCAGAGCGCCGCCCAAAAGTATTCCGCCCACGCTGATGCACGGCCCGCATCCATCGCCAACCAATTCATGTTGGGTCTCTCCCCTGTTCTACGATCTCACAAACCATCTCGAACCGAATACCGAAGCCTCCAGTCTCCGCCAATTTGGTGGTTGCCATGTTGGACCCGCCAGGCCAATAATCGGCGCCATGAAGAAAAACCAGCACGCTCCCCTAAAGCCCGCGACCCGCGCCATTCATGCCGGTGAACCCCCGCGTCATGGCGTGGATGCGCCGGTCAGTGCCGAGATTGTGCGCTCCTCTACTTTCACCTTTTCCTCCAGCGCAGAGATGAAACTCTGGGCCGAGGGAAAGAGCAAAGCCTATATCTATACTCGCTACGCCAATCCCACCCTCGCCATTGCCGAATGCAAAATAGCCTCTCTCGAGGGCGCCGAAGCCGCCATCGTCACCTCCTCCGGCATGGCGGCGATCTCGCACTCGCTTCTCAGCGTGCTGCAGCAAGGGGATGAGCTTATTTCCACCGCACAGCTCTATGGCGGAACGTACCGGCTGATGCGCGACGTTTTGCCCCGCATGGGCATCACCGTGCGTCACGCGGAAACCTCCCTCGAAAACATTGAGTCCCTGGTCACGCCCAAGAGCAAGTGCCTCTATATCGAAACGCCCACAAATCCCACGTTGCGGCTTGTCGATCTCCACAAAGCCATCGCCTTTGCCAAAAAACATAAGCTCGTCAGCATCATTGACAGCACGTTTGCTACACCGCTCCTTCAGAAGCCCCTCGCATTGGGATTCGATATTGTCGTGCACAGCGTCACCAAAGCCCTCTCCGGCCATTCCGATCTGCTCGGCGGCGTTGCTTCCGGCAGCCACAGATTCATCGATCCCGTCCGGCAAATGGTGATCTATCTGGGGGGCTGCATGGATCCGGAAGTGGCCTTCCTGCTGATTCGCGGGATGAAGACGCTGGGCGTGCGCGTGGAGCGCCAGTGCGAGAACGCCATGCGCGTCGCCAAGTTCCTGGAGAAACATCCGAAAGTGGAACGCGTTCATTACCCCGGTTTGAAATCGCATCGCGACCACGCGCTCGCCAGGAAGCAGATGAGGGGTTTCGGCTCGATGCTGGCTTTTGACCTGAAGGGCGGGTTGCCGGCCGCGCGTAGGTTTTGCGACCGCGTGAAGCTATTCCTTCTGGCGGTAAGCCTGGGGGGTACGGAGTCGCTGGTATCGCTGCCGATTTACAGTTCGCACTACCGTATGAGCGCAGCCGAACTTCAACGCTCGGGCGTCAAAATGGGCACGGTGCGCGTTTCGGTGGGGCTCGAAGATGCCGCGGATCTCATCCAGGATTTGCAGCAAGCGCTGAACTGAACTCGCCCGCTTCAGCGCGTCGGTTTGATTCTCAAGTAACCGGGGTTTCCGTGGGAACTTCCCATTCCCGATTCTCGGGAAGCATGGACTTCACAATGTCCTCAAGCTCATGTGAGCTCTTCACATCGCCCGGATAATTGTGCGCCGTAAGATCGAAGCTGAATCCATACTTTGCCCGCGCAGCTTGCAACTCTTCCTGCAGCCGCAGGGCCACGCGCTTGGCGTTCAGCGTGTCGGTTTCGGGCAGCACGATGCCGAAGAAATCCTCGGCGAGGTGGTAGATGGAATCCGTGGGGCGAAGCCGCTTGGACATGGCTTTCGCCGCATCGCTCAGCGCCGCTTTCTGATCGTTCAGGGAAGCGTGCGCCCCTGGCTTGGCCTTCACCAACACCAGGGAAAGATTCTTCTGCATGGTCATGGCGCGGCGGAACTCCATCGTCAAGCGATCCCAGAAGTAATTCTGGTCGGGCATGGAATGCAGCAAATCCGTGCTTGCCTGAATCTGCAGTTCGACGTTGCGTTCCAGTTCACCAAGCAGATGCTGCTTCAGCTTGCCGAAGGTGCGCTGGCGATCGAAAAGGTACCCGACAAAGAGCAGCGTCAGCGCGCAAAAACCAAAGTAGGCCACACGCAGCGTCCACTTGTTGCCTTCCGGATGCACAAACACCAGGGGGTACATGAACATAGCCAGGCCGCTGGCAAGCACTATTACAAACACAGCGGAGAGAATCGTAAGCTGCAGGCTGCGCCGCTCAAGACGATCGAGTTCCTGACGATCAATTGTCGCCATATTTACACCTGTATGAGGCAACTTCCCCCAAGGGAGCCCTGGAGTTGCCGGGATACAGACAGATTCCATTTCAGCAAGGAGGATAGCAATAGGCGTAGTGTACTTCTGTGGCGGAAGAGCAAACAGGGTACCTGTACCGAATGGATAAGGGCGATTGCCCAGCCCCAGCCGGGTCGTGAACTCCAGGTTGTAAATGTGAAGAACGGCGGATGACGCTGGGTGGCGAGGTGGGTCCCAGGGCCTTGCCCAAGGTATGCTGCGACGGCGTGTGTTAGCATTTAGTTTTGCCCAAGGGTGCGGTCCTGCCTGACGGAGGAGCCTGCCGGAATGCCTGCCACGATGAAAGCTCTGCGCAAGACCAAAGCGGGGAAAGGGCTGGAAATGCAAGCGGTTCCGGTGCCGTCAATTGGCCCAGCGGACGCGCTCGTGCGTGTGAAGGCCACCTCGATCTGCGGGACCGACCTGCACATTTACGGGTGGGATCGCTGGTCGCAAGCCCGGATCAAACCCCCGGTGACCCTGGGCCACGAATTCTGCGGCGTGGTGGAACGCGTGGGTGAAGAGGTCGCGGCGGTGAAACCGGGCGACTTTGTCAGTGCGGAGATGCACGTGAATTGCGGTCATTGTCACCAGTGCCGCTTGGGCGAAGCGCACATCTGCCAGAACGTCCGCGTCATCGGAATTGACCAGGACGGCGCCTTCGCCGACTTTGTCAAAATCCCCGCGACAAATATCTGGAGGCTGGACCCCGCGATCCCGGAACATTACGGCGCCATCCTCGATCCGCTCGGAAATGCCGTGCATACCGTCCTGGCGGGAGCAATTGCGGGGCACACGGCGCTGGTGACGGGCTGTGGTCCTATCGGGCTGATGTCCATTGCCGTGGCCAAAGCGTGTGGCAGTTCCACCGTGTTTGCAACCGAAACAAATGATCACCGGCGCGCCATGGCGAAGCAGATGGGCGCCGACGTGGTGCTGAACCCCGCCGAGGGAGATGCAGTGAAAAAGATTCTGGAGGCCACGGGCGGCACTGGCGTGGATGTACTTCTGGAAATGAGCGGCAACGCCACCGCGATCCAGCAGGGGTTCAAGGCGTTGCGCGCAGGTGGGCGCGCCTCTCTGCTGGGGATCCCGACGGAAAACGTGCCGCTGGACCTGGTCAATGATGTGATTTTCAAGGGTGCCACCGTACAGGGCATTTATGGGCGGCGCATGTACCAGACCTGGGTGCAGATGACCGCGCTGCTGAAGGCGGGGCGCGTGAATCTTGAGCCACTTTTTGGAGAGCGCGTGGCGCTGGAAAAATTTGAGGAAGCTTTTGCGAAACTACAGAGCGGTCTAGCGGGGAAGATTCTGATGTATCCGAATGGGATGCCCAAATAGCACGCAGATTTCCCCTCAGAGTACACAGAAACTACGGCAACCTGCCTGACACGCAGAGCTCACCACAAAGACCGCAAAAGAAACGTGGAAAACACGCAACTCCGGGAGCAAGAACATGAGTGAATTGGGAACGCCAGCGACAAACGAGAATCCGCTGCGGTATGTCAGCGAAACCCTGCAGGATTTGCGCGCGAAAGGCGTGGCGCCAAAACTGCGCATCTTGGAGGGCGAACAAAAACCTGTTTGCATTTTCGATGGGCGCGAAGTGATAAACCTGGCGTCAAACAATTATCTGGGACTGACGTCGCACAAAGCGCTGCGCAAGGCATCGGTGGAAGCGGTGAAGAAGCTGGGAGTTGGCGCAGGGGCGGTGCGTACCATTGCCGGCACAATGAAACTGCACATGGACCTGGAAGAACAAATCGCGAAATTCAAGCAGGTGGAAGCTTGCGTGGTGTTCCAGTCGGGATTCACGGCGAACGCCGGAACGGTCTCGGCGGTCCTGGGCAAAGAAGACCTGATCGTTTCGGATGAGCTGAATCACGCATCGATCATCGATGGCGCGCGGCTGTCCAAAGCGGCCATCGAGGTCTTCAAGCACAAGGATCTGGAAGATTGCGAAAGAATTCTCAAGGAAACGGCAGCGTGGCCGGGTCACAAACTGATCATCACCGATGGCGTATTTTCGATGGATGGCGATATCGCGCCGCTGCCGGGGCTGTGCGGCCTGGCGGAGAAATATGGCTGCATCATGATGGTGGACGATGCGCATGCCAGCGGCGTGCTGGGGCGCGGCGGGCGCGGCACGGTGGATCATTTCAATTGTCACGGCCGCGTGCACATCCAGGTAGGCACGCTAAGCAAAGCCATCGGGGCCATGGGCGGATACGTATGCGCGTCGCGAGACCTGATCGATTTCCTGTACCTGCGGGCGCGGCCCTTTTTGTTTTCAACATCGCACCCGCCGGCTACCGCTGCGGCGTGCCAGGCGGCCTTTGCGCTTCTGGATTCGCCGGAAGGCGAAAAATTGGTGAAGAAACTCTGGGCCAACACGAAATTGTTCAAGCGCGAATTAAAGAAACGTGGATTCCAGTTCAAGACCAGCGAGACCCCCATTGTCCCGATTCATGTTGGGGATGCCGCAAAGGCATTTGAATTCTCGCGCAAGTTGTTTGAAGCGGGAGTGTTCGCCCCCGCGGTGGGCTATCCGACGGTTGCGGAAGGAAAGGCACGCTTGCGGGCAATAGTCAGCGCAGCGCACAAGCGGGAGCAACTGCTGAAAGCGGCGGAGACATTGGGAGAAGTCGGCAAATCGCTGGGGATTGTCTCCTGAGGGATCTCCCCTGACGGTAGTCTCCTGCCCCGCGGCTGCGGTGATGCGGGCCAACCGCACCACAAAAGAAGACCTGTTATACTCGCGCGATGGCGGCGAAAGACGAAACCTCGAAAAAACTCTTCCTGGTAGATGCGATGGCGCACATCTACCGCGCCTTCTACGCGCCCATGGTTCGCATGAATGCGCCCAGCGGCATTCCCACCAAAGTGCCTTTCCTCTTCGCCAATATCCTGCGGCGCTTGATCAAGGACTACCAGCCCGAATATCTGGGAATCGTATTTGATACCAGCAAGCCCACCTTTCGCGACAAACTCTTCGAAGCCTACAAGGCACAGCGCCCGCCGATGCCGGACGAAATGAAAGTGCAACTTCCTTATGTCCGCCGGCTGTGCGAAGCGATGCACCTGCCCATTCTGGAGCTGGATGGCTACGAAGCCGACGACGTTATCGGCACCATGGCGAAAAAGGGCGCGGAGAAGAAACTGGAAGTGCTGGTCATCTCCAACGACAAGGACATGATGCAGCTCGTGAGTCCCGGCGTGCGAATCCTGCGCACGGGGTCAGGCGGCGCAAAGGCCGACGTGATCGTTGATGCGCAGAAGGTCGAGGAAATCCTGGGTGTACGGCCGGGGAAAGTCATCGACCTGATGGCTCTGCTCGGCGACACCGTGGACAACATTCCCGGCGCAAAAGGAATCGGCGAAAAAGGCGCGACCGAACTCATTCAGAAATACGGCAGTGTGGAAAGTGCGCTCGATCATGCCGGCGAAGTGGCGAATAAGAGGTATCGCGAGGCCCTCCAGCAGCAGCGAGATCAGGTAATGATGAGCAAGAAGTTGGCCGCGATTGAGACCCGCGTGCCGCTCGAACTCGACCTTGAAAAGTTGCAAGTACGCGAACCTGATGCCGCCGCGTTGGCGGCGTTGTATCGCGAACTCGGATTCAACTCGCTTCTGAAGGATTTGCTGGCAGGTGGAGCGGCTAAACCGAGTGTCGAGATTGGGGCGGAAGCGCAGGGGCAGCCAGGAGCAGGCGGGCAGCAGCCAAAAGACTACCTGCAGTTTCAGGGAGCAGACGAGTTCCGCGAGTATCTGAAAAAGCTTCCGGCAAAACGCTCATTGGCAGTTTGGCTGAATCTGGAAGCGGGCAAACGCGAATCGGAGGGGTTTGGGACGCGCGTCAGCGGGGTTGAAGTGTCCTCGAAATCGGGCGAAGGGCGCGCCGTGTGGATGGACGAAAAGGGCGAGGGGCTGAAAGCGCTGCAGTCCGTATTGCAGGAAGCGAAACGCGCCAAAATCGTCCACGACCCAAAACTTTTTCAGCTTCTCGCGGGTAAATCCGAAAATATCGAGCACGCCACGCAAATCTATTCGTATCTGCTGAGGCCAACCACCGCGAAACATGACTTTGCCGACGTGGTCTTCAGGCAATTCAACGTGCCGCTGGGCGGGGGTGCCGGCGAACGCGCCGATTATCTGCAGCGCATTGCGCCCATCTTGCGGGAGCAGGTTGAAGCACAGCAACTCACCGACGTGTACGAAAAGATCGATCTGCCGTTGGCCCCTGTCCTGGCGGAGATGGAACGCGCCGGTGTTCGCGTCGATCCAAAAGCGCTGGAAGCGATGTCGCACTCAATGGAAAAAGAAGTCCGGCGGCTGGAGAAAGATATATGGAAGCTAGCGGGCACAGAATTCAACGTGAATTCTCCCACGCAGCTCGCGGAGATACTTTTCGACAAGTTGAATTTGCAACCGCCGGCACGCCGCGGGAAAGGCAAAGTGCGTTCGACCGCGGCGGACATCCTGGAAGAAATGGCCGGCCAGCATGCCCTGCCTGGCAAAGTGATCGAGTACCGCGAGATCGCCAAACTGAAATCGACTTACGTGGATGCTTTGCCGAAGCTAATACATCCCGAAACGGGGCGGCTGCACACCAGCTTCTCCCAGACGGGCACGGCGACAGGCCGGCTGAGCTCCAGCGATCCGAACCTGCAAAACATTCCCGTGCGCACCGAGTTGGGGCGCGAAATTCGCGCTACTTTCGTGGCGGAAAAAGGGTACATCCTGCTCTCGGCAGACTATTCCCAGATCGAGTTGCGCATCATGGCGCACTTCTCCAAGGATCCCGTGCTGGTGGAAGCGTTTCGCAACGGCGAGGACATTCACGCGCGGACAGCGCAAGAGGTTTTTGGCGTCGGGCCGCTCGCGCAGACCGCGGAGCACCGCCGCGCCGCAAAAGCGATCAACTTTGGCATCATTTACGGGCTTTCGGCGTTCGGCCTCGCACAGCAATTGGGAATCGGACAGAAGGAAGCAGCGCAATTCATCAACGCCTATTTCACGCGCTACCGCGGCGTGAAACAGTACCTGGACAATGTGCTCGTCGAGACACGCAATACCAGTGTTGCGAAAACCCTTTTCGGCAGAATCCGGCCCATCCCGGAAATCAATGCACCGCAAATGCAGTTGAGGAATTTTGCGGAGCGCACCGCGCTGAACTCGCCGCTACAGGGGACTGCGGCGGACCTGATCAAGTTGGCCATGATCGCCATCGATGATCGGCTTCGGAAAGAGAAACTTACGGCTCGCATGATCCTTCAGGTGCACGACGAATTGCTATTTGAGGCGCCCGCAAAAGAGCGCGAAGCACTGGAAAAGTTGGTCAAGGAAGAGATGGAAGGCGCGCACAAGCTTGCCGTGCCGCTGGTTGTCGAAATCGGCGCCGGGCCAAACTGGCGGGATTTGGATTGAATCGCGCTATAAACCAGAAAGAACGCTCCTGTCCCCAATTCACGAGTTAGGAAAGCGGCCCTTCCCTGCATCACAAAACACCCCGGAAATATTTTGCAACCACACCTGTCCGCAGGGACAGGAACTCTATACGGCACGTCACTCGAAGTGCTCCGCCCTTCAGAAGAAGGCCACATGCTACGCTGGCCACGCGTGGTTGATTGGGGAGAGTCTATGCGCCGAATCTGTGAATTCCTTTTCATTCTTACTTTTGTTCTGTCCATCGCCGGTTGCAGTGGATTGTCAGACGTGCCGAACGGTGGCGGTGGGCAAGTCACAAGCGTGACGGTCTCGCCAGCGACCGCCTCGGTTGCCCCCTTTACAACGCAAGCGTTCACCGCCAACCAGAGTGTGACCTGGCAGGTCAATGGCGTAACCGGTGGCAGCGCTACGACCGGAATCATCTCCGCCGCTGGACTCTACACCGCCCCCCACTCCATTGCTGCGAGTCTGGTTCCTGCCACCAACGCGCCGATTACCGTGACGATCACCGGGATCTCTCAGGCGAATGCAGCCGCCACAGGCACCGCAATCGTCACTCTGACGACGCAGCAGCAGCAAACTCAGACCGAGCCGATTGAGCTGGGAACCTCCGGCGGCATTAGTAATGACGCGAATGGAAATTATTGTTGCTCCGGCACGCTGGGGGCATTAGTAACGCGAAGTGGCACGCAGTACATCCTGAGCAACAACCACGTCATGGCAAATAGCGCCGGGAACGCTGGGAGCGCTGATGTGGGTGTTGCCATCACGCAGCCCGGATTGATCGAGGTCAATTGTGTGAGCAGTTCGACGCATACGGTGGCAAATCTTTCGGAATACTTTCCTCTGGAGACCGGGCCAATCCCGAAGATCGACGCGGCCCTAGCGGCGGTGACGAACGGCGCAGTCGACAACAGCGGCAACATTCTGCTGCTCGGCAGCACGCTCACGAATGGCGTTCCCGTTCCCGGTGCACCAAAATCTGGCATCGGCTTGACTCCCGCCCAAGCGATTGTTGCTCCGTACAACGGTGCGGTGGCGAAGAGCGGCAGAACCACCGGGTTGACCTGCTCGACGATCCTCGGCACCAACGTGGCCTCCAGCGTCGATTATTACGCTCACTGTGGCGACACTAACGCATCCTTCACCGTGAACTATACGGACTTGGTTGCGGTTAACGGCGGGGATTTCAGCGACACTGGCGATTCGGGTTCCCTGATCGTGACCCAATCTACGGCCGAGGCGGTGGCGCTCCTTTTTGCCGGATCCGATACGGACACCGTCGGCAATCCCATCACCGACGTGCTTCCCGATTTTCCCGGCGCGGGCAACGCCACGCCGACAATCGTAGGAGGCGCAACGCACCAAGTAATCGGCTGCACCGTGCCGGCATTGAAGGCAGTCACCACGGTCCCGCAGGTGCAGGCGGTGGCCGAATCCATTCAGCAAGCCAGCGCAGTGCGTGATCTGCACGCACCGCAACTCCTCTCCATCCCGGCAATTAAAGCGGTGGCCGTGGGAGAGAGCTACGATCAACCTGGCAAAGCGTCAATCCTCCTCTTTGTGGGCAGCGGAGAATCGCTTGCGGGTATTCCCAGGACGATCGACGGTGTGCGCACGCGGCTGATTGAAGGGAGCGATTGGGCGCATCACGGGCTCCTGAACAGCGAAGAGAGCGCGAACCTGCTGAGCACCGTGGGCAGGCCGCAAATCGTCTACCCCTTGCAGCAGGGCGAATACCTGCGCGCCAAGACCGTGCACAGCGCTCACGTGACGCAACTGCTGAAGCAGGCGGGTATCCTTGGCGTTGGCATCACTTCCAGCATTGACGCGCCGGGAGAAGCGGCGCTGCTGATCTACGTCCTGCGTGGAGCCTCGCAGGACAACATCCCGGCCGAGATCGACGGCTTGCGGACACGTGTTCGCGAAACAAGCCCCTTCACCACGGGACGCCGGGGCAACGAGCCCGCTCGGAGTTGCAAGATGCCCGTGGCCAAGACTGTGCTCACTAAAACAAACCCCTAATCACGGCGAAACGATGCAGATATGGTGCCTCCCTTGTTCAGGGTGAAACCGTCGTCTCAATTCACCCTGGACCTTTCTTTGTGCAAGGTGCGGTTGTAGAATCACTTTAGACGGTGTCGAACTTGCTCCCTCGACCCTTCCTTCCATTCAGGGGGTATATATGCGGCGAAATGCGATTTTGTTCGGTACAGCTCTGCTCCTCAGCTTGGGCATTGGCTTTGCGCGACAGAAAGACAACGCCCAAGCGCCCGAGGGGGCCCCGCCACCCGCTTCCGCGGACGATGCAGCGAAAAAGAATCCCGTGAAACCCACACCGGAAGGCCTCGCCGAAGCCAAGCGTCTCTACGGCTATCACTGCTCGATGTGCCACGGGAAAGACGGCGACGGTAAGGGTGACTTGGCCGTTTCGATGGATCTAAAGTTGCACGATTGGCGAGATCCCAGCACGATCGAGAAAATGTCCGATGGTGAACTCTTCTATATCATCACCAACGGACGTGGGAAGATGGTTGGCGGTGAAGGCGACCGTACCAAAGAATCGGTGCGCTGGAATCTGGTGAACTTGGTGCGTTCCTTCGGCAAGAAGAGTGGCACATAGAACGCCCAGCGGCGAGTAACACGATTGGCACGGTTTGCGGCTTTGAGGGCGCTCCATGGAGTTTGGAGCGCCCTCTTTATTTCACCGCCGCAGGCCATGGTAGGCTCTTGGGGCAGGTGAAACGATGAGGAGGAAAGCATGGCACACGCTCCGAAGTTTCTGGCATTGGTGAATGAAGCGAAAAAACGCGTAAAGGAAACCAATGTGGCGGACGTAAAACGCCGCCTGGACGCCGGCGAAAAGCTCGTATTGATCGACGTACGCGAGGAGAGCGAATGGGGCCGCGGGCACTTGCCGGGAGCCGTGCACCTCGGAAAAGGCATCATTGAACGCGATATCGAGCAGCGCGTGCCGGACACCAATTCCAAGCTGATTCTTTATTGCGGTGGGGGTTTCCGGTCCGCGCTCACCGCGGACAACCTCCAAAAAATGGGCTATACAAACGTCGAATCAATGGATGGCGGATGGAGGGGTTGGCTGGAAGCAGGCTTTCCGACGCAGAGGGAGTAGCGCCGGCCTCAGAAGCAAACTCGATCGGGGTCACTCTCGGCCTTTAGAGAGTTGGCTGGGGCGGAAGGATTCGAACCTTCACCATCCTCATTAACAGTGAGGTGTCCTACCGGTTGGACCACGCCCCAGCGGCGTTTAGTGGCCGCCCCGGGAAGAGCCGGAGCAGCGGCGATTCGCCGCAGAAGCGGCGAGATATTGCAAGAATAGCACGCCAGAGGCCATCAGCAAGAGTCGAATGCGCTGGGACTACGCATAAGGAACATTTATGAAGCAATTCAGCGCGACACTCGCGCAAATTCAGTAACGATGATGGTAAAGGGTAGCTAGAGTTCCACGCTGGAACGAACCGGACCGAGTCCCACAACTTTGCTTTTGAAACCTCCAAACCGAGCAACTCTCTTGAAATGATTAGCTCTGAAGTTGGCCGAGAGTCCCATTCTGGCTTTCGGGTTGCATTCCAGAAGAATTTGATGGAAACTAGCGGGTCGTTTCGGCCTGGCCCTGCGCTGTCCGGCATAAGAGTGGAAGATTCTCCCGAGAGCATGACCCTTCCGGAGAATCAATCTGCCCAAGCGCAACGCTGACATGGCACAAATCTTTCACCGTAGTGCGAATTTTCTAGCGAGATTTAGTCTGCTCGGAGCGGTCGTCCTTGGAGGCGTGGCGCTGACCGGCGTATTGGTGGTGGCAAGGTCGCCCTATATCACCAATGAGCGCGTTTCCCGGGAGCAACCTGTACAGTTCAGCCACAAACACCACGTGGGAGATGAAGGCATCGATTGCCGCTATTGTCATACCAGCGTGGAGAGTTCGGCTTACGCGGGCATTCCTCCCACCAAGACGTGCATGAATTGCCATTCCGTTCTCTTCAACAACATCGGTTATTTGGAGCCTGTTCGGGAGAGTTACCGCACGGACCAGTCCATCCAGTGGGTTAAGGTACACCGTTTGGCCGACTACGTTTATTTCAATCACAGCATCCACATCAACAAGGGCATTGGCTGCTCATCCTGCCATGGTTCGATCAACCAGATGCCGCTAGTCTTTCAGGCTTCTCCGCTCACTATGAGTTGGTGCCTGGATTGCCATCGCGATCCCCAGCCCAACCTTCGCCCCAGGGACCAGATTTTCAATATGGATTGGAAAGCGCCCGCGGATCAGGAAGAAGCTGGAAAGAAACTCGCGGCGGACTACAAACTTCGGACCACGGCCGAGCTCACCAGTTGCTCGACGTGCCACCGCTAGCTAATGGATGCTATGAGCGAGCACGCAAACGACAAGGAACTTCGCGTTCTTCAGGGTGCCCTGCCAAACGCGGCGGCCCATGATGACGGCCACGATCACGAGCATAAGGTTCATGCCGAAGACAATACACTTCGCGAATTTACCCTGAACCTCGCGGCTGTCCGCGCAAAACTGAAGGGAAAATCCGGGAAGCAGTATTGGCGCACGCTGGAAGAACTGGCCGACGACCCTCATTTCCAGGATTTGCTGCACCGCGAATTCCCCCGTCACGCCTCCGAATGGGACGACGCCGTAGACCGCCGCAACTTCCTGAAATTGATGGGAGCGTCGTTGGCCTTTGCGGGCCTCGCCGGTTGCGGACGCCCTGATGAATCGCACATCGTGCCATACGTGAAGCAACCGGACGGCATGGTGCTGGGCAAGCCGAATTTCTACGCGACCGCCATGCCCTTTGGCGCCGATGCCGTTGGTGTGCTCGTGGAAAGCCACGAAGGACGCCCAACCAAGATCGAAGGCAATCCCGATCATCCGTCGAGCCTGGGTTCCACCGATGCCCTTGTTCAAGCTTCCATCCTGAATCTGTACGATCCGGATCGTGCGCAAACTGTATTGGAGAACGGGGAAATCCGCTCGTGGTCTGCGTTCCTGGACGCTGCGCAAGGACTTGCGACCGCCATGAAAGCGCAAAACGGCGCCGGCTTCCGTATCCTGACGGGCACCGTCACTTCGCCCACTTTGGCTTGGCAACTCCGAAAACTTTTGGCGCTTTATCCATTGGCCAAGTGGCACCAGTGGGAGCCCGCTTCCGGCGGTGGCGCCCGTGAAGGCGCGAAACTCGCGTTTGGCCGGAACGTCAACACGGTCTATGTGCCGGGCAAAGCCAATGTCATCCTTTCGCTCGATTCCGATTTCCTTGCCAGCGGCCCAGGCCACATCGCCCACGCCAAGCAGTACGCGCGGCGGCGGAAACTCGATGGTCCAAATGACACCTTGAACCGCCTCTACGTCGTCGAGCCCACGCCGACGGTCACGGGCTCTTCCGCGGATCATCGCTTGCCGCTGCGGGCCGGGGATATTGAACTCTTTGCGCGCGCGCTGGCCGGAAAACTCGGCCTAAGCAGCCCCGTGCCTCTCTCTGGCGAAGCGGCAAAGTGGCTTGACGCGGTTGCCACGGATCTCCAGAAAGAGCATGGCGCATCGCTGGTGGTCGCCGGGGAGTATCAAGCGGCAGCCGTCCATGCCCTCGCGCACGCCATCAATGCCTCTCTTGGCAATGTCGGTAAAACTCTCTACTACACGGATCCCGTGGAAGCCGAACCCACGGGTGACCCCGAATCACTGCGCGAACTTTGTGCCGACATGGATGCAGGCAAAGTTGATCTGCTGCTGATTCTGGGCGGGAACCCGCTTTACGACGCGCCGCACGATTTTGATTTCACCTCCAAGCTGAAGCGCGTGCCGACGGCGATTCACCTGAGTCCCTATTACGACGAAACTTCCGTCTATTGCCACTGGCATGTTTCCGAATCGCATTACCTGGAAACCTGGAGTGATGCGCGGGCCTACGACGGAACCGCCACGATTATTCAGCCCCTTATCGCACCGCTCTATTACTCGCGTTCGGCCCACGACGTTGTGGCTGCATTCAGTGACAAACCCGGTTTGCCTGCCTACGATGCCGTGCGCGCTTACTGGACGGAAGAGTCCGCACGGCTTGGTGCCCCCATTGACGTCGCTTGGCGTAAGTGGCTGAACGACGGGATAGTCCACGGCACAAAATTTACGCCCATTGCGGCGGAACTCAAGTTCAGCGCGACGAGCCTTCCCGTGTTCAAGCCGACGCCCGCGGACCAAATCGAATTCATCTTCCGTCCCGACCCCAACGTGCATGATGGGCGCTTTGCGAATAACGGCTGGCTGCAGGAATTGCCGAAGCCCGTGACGAAATTGACGTGGGACAACGCCTTGTTGGTCAGCCCGAAGCTTGCGCAAAAATTGGAAGTTGCCCACAAAATCGCCTCGCGCGGCGGCGAGCACGGCCAGGTTCGCTCGACGGTCGTGGACATCGCGCTGAATGGTAGCAAAGTGACCGCGGCAGCCTGGACTTTGCCGGGCCAGGCGGAGAACTCCGTCGTCCTGTCGCTCGGCTACGGCCGGACACTCGCAGGTTTTACCGGCTCCAACAAGGGCTTCAACGCGTATGTCGTGCGTACGTCAAACGCCCTCTGGGTCGCCGGCGATGGCAAAATCACTCCCACGGGCGACGATTATCCGCTGGCCTGCACGCAGTACCACTTCAACATGGAAGGCCGGCAGATCCTCAGCACAGCAACACTCGCCGAGTATCAGAAGAATCCGGCGTTCGCGCACGAAGGCGCGGAAGCTCCCGCGAAAGACAATTCGCTTTACAAAGAATTCGAATACAAAGGCTATGCCTGGGGCATGGCCATCGATCTGAACAAGTGCAATGGCTGCAATGCCTGTGTGGTGGCCTGCCAGGCGGAAAATAACATCCCCGTGGTCGGCAAGGATCAAGTGATGCGCGGGCGCGAGATGCACTGGATCCGCATCGACCGCTACTATGCGAACTCCGAGTCGGCTGCCAGCGGCAAAGCGACTGGCGATCCGTCCGAATACAATCCCACTCTCGACAACCCGCAGACTTTCTTCCAGCCCGTGCCCTGCCAGCAATGTGAAAACGCACCCTGCGAACAGGTCTGCCCGGTGGGCGCAACGGTTCACAGCGCGGAAGGCCTGAACGACATGGTCTACAACCGTTGCATCGGCACGCGCTATTGCTCCAACAACTGCCCTTACAAAGTGCGCCGCTTCAATTTCCTGCGCTTCCAGGATTGGGATACGCCTCAACTGAAGCTTCTGCGAAATCCCGAAGTCTCCGTGCGCAGCCGCGGCGTGATGGAAAAGTGCACCTACTGTGTGCAGCGCATCAACAACGGGCGCATCGAAGCGGAAAAGCAGAACCGCCCGATCCGCGACGGCGAAATCGTGACCGCTTGCGAATCAGCCTGCCCGTCCGAAGCCATTGTTTTTGGTAATGCCAACGATCCGAATAGCCGCGTTGCCAAGCTCAAAGCGCAACAGCGGAATTACTCGATACTCGGTGAACTGAATTCCCGGCCGCGCACCACGTATCTGGCGGCGGTGCGCAATCCGAATGCGGAGTTGGAAAAGGCATGAGCGTGACGCAGCCACCTTTGGGCACACCTGAGATCCGCCGGCTGGACCCGGTGCTGGGGCCGGGGCACACCTATGCCTCGGTCACCGATAAGATCGCCTCGGTGGTACTCACTCGTCCGTTGGGCATCGGCTGGCTCGCGGGCTTTGCGCTGACCTTCACCGTGGTAATGGTCCTGTTCATATCGATAGCCTGGTTGATCATCAAGGGCGTCGGAATATGGGGCATCAACGTTCCCATCGGCTGGGGCTTTGCGATCGTCAATTTCGTCTGGTGGATCGGTATCGGCCACGCGGGCACGCTGATATCCGCGATTCTTTTCCTGCTAAATCAAAAGTGGCGCACCTCGATCAATCGCTTCGCAGAAGCCATGACTCTTTTCGCCGTGGCCTGCGCCGGCATCTTCCCGCTGATCCACACCGGGCGTCCCTGGATGGCGTACTACATGATGCCGTATCCCAGTACCATGGGCATCTGGCCGCAGTTCCGCAGCCCGCTCATCTGGGACGTCTTCGCGGTTTCCACTTACGGCACAGTTTCACTGCTGTTCTGGTTCGTCGGCCTGCTGCCGGATTTGGCCACGCTGCGGGATCGCGCCAAGAACCGCTTCCAGCAACTGATCTACGGCGCGCTTGCCATGGGCTGGCGTGGTTCGGCGCATCACTGGCATCGCTACCAGTCGGCGTATCTCCTTCTGGCCGGCCTCGCGACGCCGCTCGTGCTCTCCGTGCACACGGTCGTGAGCTTCGACTTTGCCGTCGCCATCGTGCCCGGTTGGCACACCACGATCTTCCCTCCCTACTTTGTCGCGGGCGCCATCTATTCGGGTTTCGCGATGGTTCTAACCATAGCGATTCCCTTGCGTAAAGCCTACGGCTTGGAAGATTTCATTACCATGCGCCATCTGGACAACATGGCGAAAGTGATGCTCGCCACCGGATTGATCGTTGCTTACGGCTACTTCGTCGAGTTTTTCATGGCCTTCTACAGCGGAAATAAATTCGATGTGTTCCTTGCGGAGCAGCGCCTGCATGGGCCCTATTCGCATTATTACTACGCGCTAATCCTCTGTAACATCCTTACGCCACAGTTGCTCTGGTTCGAAAAGGTGCGCCGCAATGTTGCCTTGCTCTTCGTAATGTCCCTCGTCATTAATACAGGCATGTGGCTTGAGCGCTTCGTCATCGTCGTGATTTCGCTGACCCGCGACTTTGTACCCTCCGCCTGGGGCCGTTATCAGCCGACCTTCTGGGATTTCAGCACGCTACTGGGCACCATCGGGCTCTTTGCCATGCTGCTGTTCCTGTTTGTTCGAGGCCTGCCGGCCATCGCCATTTCGGAAATGCGTGAACTTGTCGGGCAAGAATCGCATTCCGGTCGAGATCGCAAATGAAGGAAAACCGCTCACTACTCTTTGGCGTGATGGGCGAGTTCTCAACGCCTGAACAGATCCTGAGCGCCGCGAAACAAGCGCGCTCGGCGGGCTACAAGCACGTCACTGCCTACACACCCTTCCCGGTCGAAGGCCTAGCCCACGCTATCGGTTTTCGCTGGACCGCAGTACCCCTGATCACGCTGATTGGCGGTATTGGCGGAGGCTTGACAGGCTTTGGCCTGCAATACTGGGTTGCCGCTATCACCTATCCCATGAATATCGGCGGGCGGCCTCTGAACAGTTGGCCGGCCTTCATTCCCGTCACCTTTGAACTGACCGTCCTCGGCGCATCGATCTTTGCCGTGGTGGGCATGCTGGCCCTGAACAAGCTCCCGCAGCCGTACCACCCGATCTTCAGCGTGGAACGCTTTGCACATGCATCCACGGATCGTTTCTTCCTGTGTATCGAGGCGCGCGATCCAAAATTTGATTTAGCGGAAACAGCCCGCTTCCTGCAAAGCGTGGCCGCGGAGCACGTCAGCGAGGTGAAGTATGAAAGCTAACTCCTCGCTTCGCGAGATCCTCCTCGCTTTTCTGGGCGCAGCCTCTTTGGCCGGTTGCAACTACACGCTGCGCCAGGATATGGCCAACCAGCCGCGCCAGAACACACTATCGCCTTCGGACGTCTTTGCCGATGGACGTTCCGAGCGCCAACTGATTGAGAACACCGTCGCGCGGGGTTCTATTGAAGAGGACACTTTGTTCGTGCCCAAGGATTCCAATGCCTTTCCCTTGCCCATCACGCTGGAATTGCTGCAGCGCGGCCAGGAACGCTACAACATTTTCTGTACGCCTTGCCACGGCATGCAGGGAGATGGCCTGGGCATGGTCGCCGTGCGCGGCATGAAGCACCCGCCGAGTTACCATCAGGACCGCCTGCGGCAGGAACCCAGCGGTTACATCTACGACGTGGTCACCAACGGTTTTGGCGCGATGTACGGCTATTCCGCGCAGATTCCGCCGCGCGATCGCTGGGCTATCATTGCCTACGTCCGCGCGTTGCAGCTCAGCAGAAACGCTCGTGTGGCGGATCTGCCCGCTGATTTACGGGAGAAGCTCATGGCTCAAGGAGCCGCGAAGTGAACGAGCAAGACTACCAGGCGCCCGCAAGCGTCAGCCGCGTTCAGATCGCTGGACTGGCGGTTGGAGGCGTGGCGTTGCTCTCGGCCATTTTCGGCGCGGTCTCCTCGCCCGAGAAGTTTTATCAGGCTTATCTCTTCAGCTACATGCTCGTGCTGGGTCTCACGCTGGGTTCTCTCGGTCTGCTCATGCTGCAGCATCTCACCGGCGGACATTGGGGGATCATTATCCGGCGCCCGCTTGAGGCCGCATCGCGGAATATCTGGCTCGTGATCCTGATGTTCGTGCCCATTGTGCTCGGCATGAAGTCGCTGTACCGCGCTTGGCTCGATCCCGAGAAACTCAAGGCAGAGCCGCTCTCAGCCTATCAGCAGGGTTACCTGACTCACGGCGGGTTCCTTGGCCGTGCCGTGCTCTATTTCGCGATCTGGGGAGCTTTGGTGTGGCTTTTCAATAGCTGGTCGCGGGAGCAGGACCAGAACCGCGAAGACCGCGAGCTGCGCCGCCGTCTGAAACTCCTGGCGGGGCCGGGCATCATCCTCTACGTTCTGGCCATGACGTTTGCCGCGATTGATTGGGTGATGTCCCTCTCACCGCACTGGGCCTCCACGATTTACGGTTTTATCTTCGTCGCGGGGCAGGCCATCACCGCGATGTCTTTCATGATCATCGTCGTAGCGGCGCTCTCCGGCTCCGAGGCCTACGCCGGAATCATCCAGAGGCGTCACCTCCATGATCTCGGAAAACTACTCTTCGCTTTCAACATGCTTTGGGCCTATTTCGATTTTTCGCAGTTGCTGATCATCTGGTCCGGCAACCAGCCCGAAGAGATTTCCTTCTACCGTACGCGGTTGTATGGCGGCTGGGGTGTTGTCGCGGTGATCGTTTTGCTTTTCAGCTTTGCGCTGCCGTTTCTGGTCCTGCTGTCGCGCGACGTCAAGCGCAGCGCCGGCCTGATTTCCAAGGTTGCCGTCTGGATGATTCTGATGCGCCTTGTGGATTTGTTCTGGATGACGCGGCCCGAATTTTCCCCCCGCGCCCGGCCCACCTGGCTGGACATCGTTGTTCCCATCGCCCTGATCGGACTGTGGGTAGGTTTCTTCGCCTTCAACCTGAAGCAGCAGCCGCTGCTACCCTTGGGAGATCCGAAACTTGCGGAGGCCATTGCACATCATGAGCACTGAGCCCCAGAAGCACGCCCACGGCGAGGCAGGAAGACCGCTGCACGACAACGTTTCCTTTGAACCGCGCGACGTCCGCACCAGCGCCATCCTGAAATTCCTGATCTATCTCGGCGTCACCATCATCCTGTCTTACGGCTTGACCCTGCTTGTCTACCGGGGGCTCACACACTACTGGCAGGACACTTACACCGCGCCGCCGCCTTCCCGCGGCAACGCCGCTGCCACGATGCCGCCCGAACCCCGGCTGCAGGGCATGCCGGGCCACTTGAGCGATCCGCAGAAAGATTGGCGCGATAAAGTGAAAGCCGATACCGAAGCCAACAACCAGCTTCTCTGGATCGACAAGAACGGCGGCATCGCGCAGATTCCGGTTAGCGAGGCCATCAAGATCATCTCCGAAAAGGGTTTGCCGGCAGTGCCCGTAGCTCCGGCAGAAAAGAAGAAGTGAAATGAAAGTGCTGCGTTATTTCCTGGGAGTCCTGGCGCTGCTGCTGAACCTGTCGGCCAGCCGCGCACAGATGATTCCCGACAATGTTGGCCAGTCTTCCAATGGCCTGCCGCCGGCCCTGGTGAATGTGGGATTTGATCCGCAACTCAACGCGCAAATTCCGCTGGACGCCGCGTTTACCGACGAGATGGGGAATCCTGCGAGACTGCGCGATTACTCCGGCAAGAAGCCCATCGTGCTCGTCTTTGTCTATTACAATTGCCCCATGCTCTGCAGCCAGGTGGAACAAGCCGTTGTCGGCTCACTGAAAATGATCTCCTTCAATCCGGGAACGGACTACCAGGTGGTCTTCATCAGTTTCGATCCAGCCGATACGCCGGATGGCGCCCTGAAGAAAAAGCACGAAGCGATGTCGCGGTTCGCGCGCCCCGCGACGCAGGCCGGCTGGCATTTTCTGACGGGCAGCAAGGAATCGATCGATGCGGTTACGAAGGCGGCCAATTTCCGTTTCAGTTTTGACCAGAAATCGCAGATCTTCGCGCACGCCAGCGGCATTCTGCTGCTGACGCCTGATGGACGCATTTCCCGCTACTTCTTCGGCGTAGAGTATCCGCCGAGCAATGTGCGTCTGGGACTCGTGGATGCGTCTGCGGGCAAGATCGGGTCGCCCGTCGATCACTTTCTGTTGTTTTGTTACCAATATGACCCCACGAAGGCCCGCTACAGTGCCACGATTCTCACGGTGATCCGCATGGGCGGTGTCGTGACGCTGTTCTGCATCGCCATCGGTTTCGTTATTTTCCGCCGGCGTGAACATCGCGCCGGCGCGGCCGGCAATTCGGGCCAGATCTTGCCGAAGCAAGGAGCACATTAGAGCCGTGCAGTCACCGCTGCCATTTTTTCCGGAGCAGGCCTCCAATTTCGCGGGAAATGTGGATGCCCTCTTTTCCTATATTCTTGTCACCGCGATCTTTTTCACCGTGCTGGTGTCGCTTCTGGCCATTTTTGCGGCCTTCCGCTACCGGCGGAAGAACGCCAGCGATATTGGCGCTGAAATTCACGGCAACACCGCACTGGAAATCGGGTGGACCCTGATCCCGCTGATTCTGGCGCTGGGCATGTTTGCCTGGGGCGCCGTGATTTACGTAAACTACCGCACCGCTCCAAAAGATACGCTGGACATTTACGTCATCGGCAAGCAGTGGATGTGGAAACTGCAACAGCCGACTGGGCGCAAAGAGATCAACGAACTGCACGTCCCCGTCAATCGCAACATCAAGCTGATTTTGGGCAGTGAGGACGTCATCCACGACTTTTATGTGCCCGCATTCCGCGTGAAAATGGACGTCGTCCCTGGACGCTACAACACCATGTGGTTCCGCCCCACCAAGGTTGGCAAGTACCACTTTTTCTGCTCGCAGTATTGCGGCACGAATCACGCGATGATGGGTGGCTGGGTGACCGTGATGGATCCCGCCGAATATGCTGCCTGGCTCGCCGACGAGGGCGGAGACGTCAGTCCGGTTTCCGCGGGCGAGAAGCTCTTCACGCAACTGGCTTGCACCACCTGCCATGTGCCCAACGGCACCGGCCGCGGCCCCTCGCTCAACGGCGTTTATGGCGCCAAAGTGCTGCTCGCCGATGGTTCCACCGTGACTGCCGACGAAGGTTACATCCGCGAATCCATTCTGCAGCCTAAAGCTAAGATTGTGGCCGGGTATCAGCCCGTCATGCCCACGTTCCAAGGCTTGGTGACCGAGGAGCAGATCCTGAACCTTACGGCCTACATCAAGTCCCTGCAGACGCAGCCCGTGCCCGCCAAGGGCGCCGGCGTCGCGCCAGCACCATTGGGGAAGAAATAGTTATGAGCACCGCTGCAGCAGCACCGGTGAAAGCTTTGCCGGAACATCATTATCTGAACGCGACCTACGGCATACGTTCGTGGCTCTTGACCGTGGATCACAAGCGCATCGCCTTGCTCTATCTCGCTTCCGTCACGTTTTTCTTTTTCATTGGCGGCTTCTTCGCCATGATGATCCGCCTGCACCTGCTGACCCCCAGCGGCTACCTGCTCAGCGCGGACACCTACAACCGCATGTTCACGATGCATGGCGTGGCCATGATCTTCTTCTTCCTGATCCCGTCCATTCCTGCCGTGTTGGGGAATTTCTTTATTCCGCTGATGATCGGCGCGAAAGATCTGGCCTTCCCAAAGATTAATCTGCTGAGCTGGTATGTCTATGTTGTCGGCGCCGCCTTTACGCTTTATTCGATGGTGTCCGGTGGGCTGGACACCGGGTGGACCTTTTACACGCCGTTGAGCACGGTTTATTCGAACTCAGCGGTCGCGCCCGCGGTGATCGGCGTCTTCATCACCGGCTTCTCGTCGATTCTGACCGGCTTGAATTTCCTGGTCACGATTCACACCATGCGCGCGCCGGGCATGACCTGGTTCCGCCTGCCGCTGTTCGTCTGGGCCCACTACGCTACTTCGATCGTGATGATACTCGGCACCCCGGTTGTTGCCATCACCCTGGCACTCGCCGGCATGGAGCGCCTCTTCGGTCTCGGCTTCTTCAATCCGGCCATGGGCGGCGACCCCATCCTTTTCCAGCATTTATTTTGGTTCTATTCGCATCCGGCCGTGTACATCATGATTCTCCCGTCCATGGGCGTAATCAGCGAATTGATCCCCACCTTCGCGCGCAAGCAGCTCTTCGGCTATCACTTTGTTGCCGCCGCCAGCCTGGCGATTGCCGTCATCGGCTTTCTGGTCTGGACGCATCACATGTTCCTGACCGGCCAGTCCACCTATGCCGCCTTGGCCTTCTCCTTCTTGACATTTCTCGTTGCCATTCCCTCGGCAGTGAAAACTTTTAACTGGGTGGCGACACTCTATGGCGGCTCGATTTCGTTCGACACGCCGATGCTGTACGCTTTCGGCTTCCTCGGCCTGTTCCTCATTGGCGGGCTCACGGGGCTCTTCCTCGGCTGCCTGGGCACGGACATCCACGTTCACGATACCTATTTCGTCGTGGCGCACTTCCACTACATCATGGTCGGCGGCGCAATCATGGGCTACCTCGGCGGCTTGCACTTTTGGTGGCCAAAGATGACCGGCCGCATGTATCCGGAATGGCTGGCGCGGATTGCAGCGCTCATACTCTTTGTCGGCTTCAACCTGACGTTCTTCCCGCAATTTTTGCTCGGCTATCTGGGCATGCCGCGCCGCTATCACGTCTACCCGCCGGAATTTCAGGTCTATAACGTGATGTCCACCGCGGGCGCGTCGATTCTTGCCATTGGTTACCTGATGCCGATGATCTATCTCACCTGGGCCGCGTTCTTTGGCAAGGTGGCGGGAGATAATCCCTGGCCGGCGACGGGTCTCGAATGGAAAACGCAATCGCCTCCGCTCACGGAGAATTTTGAGGTCACTCCCATCGTCACCTGGGAACCCTACGACTTTCATAATCGGCCCGATTTGGGTCTCGACGCAGTTGCACCGAACGAAGTTTTACCGGCCCACGGACACGACTAGACGGCCGCTGGGCTGCAGCCCGGCGCCAGGCGTGCCGCTTGCGCCTGAAACTGACGAAAGAGGAGTGCGGAGTGCATCGCACCGGCGAACTGTACGGACAATTCAAGACCCTCGAGCAGCAGAAGGAAACTGCCACGCTCGGGATGTGGATCTTCCTGATCACCGAAGTCATGTTCTTCGGCGGCATCATGCTGGCCTACGCCCTGAACCGCCATGTCTATTACCCGGCGTTTGCTGTCGGCAGCAATACCCTCAGCTTGAAGCTGGGCGGCTTCAACACCGTGGTGCTGCTGGCCAGCAGCTTCACCATGGCCATGGCGGTATGGTCTTCTCAGGTCGGCAAGAAAACGCTGATTTCCATTTTCCTCCTGCTCACCATCACTCTGGGTTTTGTATTCTTTGGCGTCAAATACGTTGAATACAGCCAGAAATTCCAGCACCACCTGGTACCGGGCAAAAACTTCAACATCTTCTATTGCGTGAACAATCCCGCTGGCTGCCCGGACGTGGACGCGCCAGAACTCATGGAGGAAAGCAAACTCCTGGATGAAGCCAAGGCCGCCGACCCGGATCTAAACGCGCATGCGCAGTTGTACTATTCCGCTTATTTCGGCATGACCGGCCTGCACGCGCTGCACATGGTCATCGGCGCGGGCTTGCTCTTCTGGCTGTTCAAGGGATCGCTGGCCGGCAAGTTTACGCCGCAATGGAATACGCCCGTGGATATTGTGGGGTTGTATTGGCACTTCGTCGATATTGTGTGGATCTATCTGTTCCCGCTGTTATATCTGATTGACCGCCATAAGTAGGGAGTGACGCGTGTCTGAACAAGAACATTCCGAGCACATCGTTCCGCCAACCACTTACCTGATGATCATCCTGACGCTGCTCGTCCTGACCGGCACCACGGTTTGGGCCGCCTTCGTGAATCTCGGCCGCTTCAACATCGTCGTGGCTCTTGCGATTGCCACTCTCAAGGCTACCCTCGTCGTGCTCTTCTTCATGCACGCCAAGTACAGCCCCAAGCGCACCAAACTCATCATACTTGCCGGCATCTTCTGGCTCGCCCTGCTCCTCGGCATGACCCTCAGCGATTACATCAGTCGTGTCGACTATCGTGGCGTGCGCTTCCCGATTTCCCAAGTCAGCCAGCAGCTCCCCCCACAGCGCGCCTGATCCCCGCGCCGCTCATAACCGCAGAAGTCAAAACCCGTACCCTGGAAAACCACAAGGGTACGACACCCACGGTGTGCAAACTTGCGAAGGGTGCTGAACCCGCCGAATTTTCCCGGTTCGGAGTGTCCCATCCCTGACGCGTGATGCCGCCAAGACGGCTAGACCACCCGTCCTTCGGGAGACGGATTACACCCTGCCCAATGGTCTTGCGTTACCGCTCGAAAAGTAGGCACAATCAGGCACGCAGGAAATCTACGGCACACCATCCCGATATGTTAAATCACTTCGTTAACTTGCTTGGTCACTCATGGCACGCGATGGTGGCAGGAACGTCAACAAACACACTGGGTTTTGTTCTGTGGACTCTTGCTCTTGCAGCTGTAGGATGGGCATCGACAGTAGCGGCTAAATGGCGGGGGTTAAAACGACAGAAAGCAAGCTCACCTCTTCGTACCGCCCTTTCTGATTCCCTTTGGCCGGGAATAATCTTCAGTGCTGGTGCCACATACGGATTGGTCATAGTCGTTTTTGCAGCCTTCATGGTTCGCACCATCTACCGGGACCATCAAGACCTTGTCGGTGCCATGGAAGAAATCAGAACCGAAAAAAGAGAAGTCGAGGGCGAGCTAGAGCTGAGAAGGCACATCATTCCCACCACTGATCCGTTGTTTGGGAATATAAACCAACTGCTTATGGCTTTTGACATGTACCGTCACGAAAGACATGGAGTCCCATGTGTAATTTGGTTATCCGAACCGCCTGAATCCACGACTAGTTTGGCGAGTGAAGTCGCCCAGTTCTCTAATTCCGTATCTGATTGCTTTACATTTGGACCGTTTCCGGGCGGTGGGAATCCCGACCTAGACAAAGAGGCACTTGATGGAATGGTTTCCGACTCCGTGATTGTGCACATAACAAGAGGCGACAAAGCAGAATTTACTTTGTTCAACAACCTTTCAAACTTAATGAAGACAAAACTCAGCTATGACTTTCCGCCTAGGATCAGGTCACACTATGCTCTGCCATCGCAGTTTGCGGGAAAAGAACGAGTGATATGGCTACAGTTCGGAATGGAAGTGAAATGGAATTCCCAGAGAACTGAACATATAGCCAAGAACACGCCGAAAGCGAGATAGTCCAGACTCTCGGGTTGTGTGCAGAGTTTTTCGCACATTTGTTGAAGCATAGGCCTGGTGGTGCTCGGCTCCCCCACAGGCTGTGGGATGCACGCCGCTCGCCGGTGCCCCGCCTTTACAAGGATGTAGTACATATCTCACAATGTAAGTCACACTGCATATTGACTTACATGTGCTCCAACGGTATACTTATCTCGAATCCTACGCCTTGGAGTTCGCATGAAGACAGAAGTCTCCACCGTCACCACAAAAGGCCAACTGGTTATTCCTTCCAAGCTGCGGCGCAAATATGCGATCAAAGAGGGAACGCAGGTGGCCTTTTTGGAGCAAGAAAACCGCCTGGTGCTGCAGCCCCTCACACCGGAGTTCATCCGCAGCCTCCGCGGCTCCCTCAGGGGCGAACCGTCCGCGTTGAAAGCTCTGCTGGAAGACCGCAAACGGGAGCGCGAGCTATGAAGCGTGTCGTGCTCGACGCTAGCGCGCTCATCACTTTTTTTGAAGATCGGCCCGGGGCCGGCAGAGTCGAGGAGCTGATTCGCATGGGCCTCGAAGGCAAACGCCAGTTGCTGATGTCCGTGGTGAATTGGGGCGAAGTCTACTACTCCACATGGCGTGCCAAAGGGCCCGGCGTTGCGCGGAAAGTGCTGGAAGACATCGCACAACTCCCGCTGGAAATCGTGGACGCCGACCTCGAATTGACACGCACCGCGGCCGAATTCCGCGCCGAACACAAACTGCCTTATGCCGATTGTTTCGCCGCCGCGCTCGCTGCCAGTCGCAAAGCCTCTCTCGCCACTAGCGACAAAGACTTCGCTAGCGTCGAAAAAAATCTAGACATCCTCTGGACGATGGGGCCGTGAGCAAATGAGGGACCTTGCCGATCACGAAATTGTGACTCTAGCGGCATTTCTGCTGGGTGTCCGATCGCGTTTCAGCCGCTTGGTCAGGTTCCAGGGACATGCTTGTTGCGGAGTGCGATCCAGGGGAATGAAAAAAATCGCGGAGAGGTAGAAGTGAGGGGAAGTACGAACCGGCCCAGCCCTCAATCCCCTAAAGGGATCCTCGGCTCGACTCCCCCACGGGTTCAGAGGATGCACGCTGCTCGCCAATATAAGCGCCTTATTTTCATTATTTTAAAGTAGAACGGCGGGTAAAAATGCACTACCCCCGGGGAAAAATTTACTCTGAAGCAGCCTCGGAGAGGATTTTCCGCAGAATTTTCTCCTCATCTTCGCCCATCCCTGCCGGGGTGCACGACAAGAAAGTGATCAGTCATGCGGCCCTGGGTTCTGACCTGCGTTCCCAGAAGTCCTGAAAGCGGCCGCTGAGTTTTGAACAGCGAAGCGCGATGATGGCGTTGGAGCCGAGAACGGTCCAGTGCATCCCGGTGCGCTTGAGTCGTGTGCCGATGGCGACCTTGCATCCAGCCTCGACAACACCGGTGGAAGTGCACAAGCCTTGCGCGTGAAACTGCGGGTAGCGCATACGTTCTCGGTTGGTCTGGAAATAGTGGAGGCAACGGCGTGCGTCCTCGGAGCGGGGTACCTGGCGCCGGATGGCCATGAGCAGAGCTTGGAATTTTCCCGTGTCGAGTTCTTCCTTCCGACGATCCGCCCACTGGAAAGCTCTTGGCGCCGTGGGCCCGTACAGAGCTTTTCCGAGTTCGCTCAAGTGTTGTTTGGCGTGAAAGCGGTCGACGATCTGCAGGGCCTCAGGAAACTGATCTTCCGCGATGTTCCAGATCCACGGAGCGCCGTCGCCGAGCACGACCTGACGGGGCGCTTGGTTGAAGCGGCGACGCAGGGCCTCGCGTCCGACACGCTGGGCGAAAGGAGAACGTTCGGCAGCGGTGTCTGCGGCCCAAGCGCTCTCTAAGGCCGCCGAGTAGCTGACCGATCCTGCATCGCGGATGGGCGTGCCTTCTTCATCGAGCAATTCCGCACTCCAAATGGTACAGAGCTTCACCTCGCCGGTCTTGGCCGATCCGTCCGGTTGTTTGCCGCTGCGGCCCGCCAGTTCCTCTGCGCGCAGTGGAATTCCGGTTCCGTCCATGCCGAGATACAGGGTCTGTGGCAGAGGCCGCGTGTCGGAAGGTTGGCAGTCCGCACGCTCATCTGCGGCGATTTCTTTTCCCAACGCTTCTGCGGTTCTTTCTACCTGCTTGGCATCGACGGCCACGCCGGCCAGCTCGCGCAACAACGCACTACCTTCCTGAAAGCTGACCATCGCTCCCACCGTGCCGATCATGCGCGTGAGGGCGGGCGATAAGGAGGTGCTTTCTATCCCCAGATGTTGATCACGAGGATAGAAGCCGTGGCCGCATGCGGAGCAGTGATAGTAGGCCCGTTCCAGTCGCAAGGGGCCCAGCACACTGACGACGTTCTTGGTCCGACGTGCGACATGGCGTGCTTCGTTGCCACAAGCACAACGAAGTCGGGCACTCACTTCATCGGAAAAGTCGGCGTTGAGACGCTGCTCTATGGCGTGGGCCGCGAGCCGCAGAGTCCGCTGGCGCAAAGCGACTTCCAGGGATTCGAAATCCAACTCCGCGAGGGCTTCCCGACCTAAGAGGGCTTCGACTTCTTGGGCCACTTCGGCTTCCAGCGCCGTCTGGAGCCCCTTTTTTGGGCGGCCTCGGAAGCGGCCGCCGGACCTTCGAGTTGAGCATTGGCCCATTGCTCGCAGGCCTCCCAGAAGGCCTCGACTTGGCGTCGGAATTGTTGGCCGGCCTGGACCTGACGGCGCACCAATTCGGCCTGCGCGGCAGAAACAAAGCGAGATGCGGTTCGACCCCCAACTCCCCGCGTAAGACTGAAGTATGGGCCGTGGCGGGCATCGGGGTTGCTGGCACACGGACAGCCAGGCTTACTGCACTTGACGTAGCGTTCCGACAGTGAGCCTCGTCGCATCGGCCGGGGCTGTGCCAAGTGTGCAGCGAGATCACGAATAGCTGCCGGACCTTCGCGAGAATCAGGCATAAAGTTCCTCCTTACGGCTATAATAGCCGTAAGAATACCTTCTTACCACCCTATTCTTACGCCGTTCTCACTTCTATGTCGTGCGCCCTCCCTGCCGTCCTGCCTTGACCGCTACTCGCACGAATTGCTATGGTGAATGATTATGCTGGGCCCAGTCTACTCACTGGGCGGCGGCGTCTCCTGTGAGGGGAGCACTCTGGGATTATGGGACTCACAAAACTGGTTGTGCGCGGCGCTCGCATGCACAACTTGAAAAACATCAATATCGAAATCCCGCGAAACACCCTCACGGTCATCACCGGGCTGTCGGGTTCCGGCAAATCCTCGCTGGCCTTCGACACCATTTATGCGGAAGGCCAGCGCCGCTACGTTGAATCTCTCTCCGCCTACGCGCGCCAGTTCCTCGACCAGATGGAGCGGCCCGATGTGGATGTGATCGAGGGCCTGTCGCCCTCCATCGCCATCGAACAGAAGACCACCACGCGCTCGCCGCGTTCCACCGTCGGCACCATCACCGAAATTTACGACTATCTTCGCGTCGTTTACAGTTCCGTGGGCGTGCCCCACTGCCCGAATTGTGGCAAGCCCATCACGCGACAGTCCAGCGAACAGATTGTCCAGGCCATCCTGCAGGGAGAGCTTTGCAAACCCGACGATCGCATCATGATCCTGGCGCCGATCGTGCGTGGAAGAAAGGGTGCGTATCGCAAGGAACTCGAGAAGCTGGCACAGGATGGCTTTGTCCGTGTGCGCATCAATGGAGAACTGCTGCCGCTGGACGAAACGCCGGTGCTGGACAAGCGCAAGAATCACACCATTGAAGTGGTGATTGACCGGTTGCTCCTCAAACAAGGCATCGCCTCCCGCCTCGAACAGTCCATCGCCACGGCGCTAAAGCTTGCGCAAGGATTGGTCACCGTGGCGGTCGTTGGCGGGAAGGAGCACGTCTTTTCCGAAAGGCTGGCCTGCCCGGATTGCGGGCTATCTGTGCCGCAACTCGAGCCACGCTCGTTCAGTTTC
>Ga0209517_10001627_pt1 | contig 33513 bp, 28 predicted proteins | sample PeaSoiMetSII2010_FD_187695 | JGI IMG/M metagenome (GOLD analysis project Ga0209517, IMG submission 187695) | Peat soil microbial communities from Weissenstadt, Germany - SII-2010 (SPAdes) (version 2) | ecosystem: Environmental > Terrestrial > Soil > Wetlands > Peat | place: Germany... | reverse complement strand
CTCCGGGCTGTAGTCGAAAAACTTCGCCATCGCGTCTCCTCCCTCGTGCAGTATAAGACGCGCGTCAACCCCAAGTTCTCACACAGACTCTCTAGCCCTTCTATTTTCGCAACGTATTCGTGGGGCTGAAGTCCCGCGCTTCGACCATTTTCCACATCCTCTTCCGAAAAACTCCGCAAACGCTTACACTGGCCCGCTCGTTTCCTTCGAGCTGATTTGGGGAGGCACGGCTGTGGCCATCGAGCGGGCGCTCATCAGCGTCTATGACAAAACCGGCGTCGCGGAATTCGCGCGGCAGCTTGCGTCGCTGGGAATCGAGATCGTTTCCACCGGCGGGACCGCGAAGCTGCTGCGCGACGCGGGAATTCCCGTGCGCGACGTGGCCGAGCTAACCGGCTGGCCGGAAATGCTCGGCGGGCGCGTGAAGACGCTGCACCCCAAGGTGCACGGCGGAATTTTATTCCAGCGCGGCAAGGCCGAAGACCGCAAGCAGACCGCCGAGCATTCGATCGTCCCGATCGACCTGGTGATCGTGAACCTGTATCCATTTTCGGCGACGGCGGCGAAACCGGGGGTCACGCCGGAAGAACTGATCGAGAACATCGACATCGGCGGGCCGGCGATGGTGCGCTCGGCGGCGAAGAATTTTCAGAGCGTGGGCGTGATCACCGATCCGGGCGATTATCCGGCGATCGCCGCGCAGCTGCGCGAAAAGCGCGAGTTGACCCTGGCGACGCGCCTGGCGCTCGCGCGCAAGGCCTACGCGCGGACGTCGCGCTACGACGGCGAAATCGCGACGGAACTCGAACGCCTCGCGGCAAACGGCGAAGTGACGCTCGGCCCGCTCGAAAAATTGCCGGAGCGAATTCACGTGGCGCTGGAACGCCGCCAGGCCATGCGCTACGGCGAAAACCCGCACCAGGCTGCGGCGCTCTACGTTCTCGCGGGGCGTCCGGCGGCAGGTCTCGCGGGCGCGAAGCAGCTTCAGGGCAAGGAGCTTTCCTACAACAATCTGGTGGATCTCGATGCCGCGGGGGCGCTGGTTGCGGAGTTTCAGCGTCCGGCCGTCGCGATCATCAAGCACAATAATCCGTGCGGCGCAGCGGAACAGGAGTCGCTGCGCGACGCGTATCTAAAGGCGCTCGAGTGCGATCCTGTATCCGCTTACGGCGGCGTGCTCGCGTTCAACCGCGTGATTGACGCGGCCACGGCCGAGGAAGTGGCGAAGCTGTTCGTCGAATGCATCGTCGCGCCGGGCTATGAGCCCGCAGCGCTCGAGAAATTCGCGTCGAAGAAGAATCTTCGCCTGCTCGAAATGTCGCGCGAGACGACCAGCCGGGAACTCCAGCTCAAACCCATCTCGGGCGGCATGCTGGTGCAGGAGGCGGACCTCCACGAACTCGCGGAAGCCGAGCTGAAGGTCGCCACCAAGCGCGCGCCGACCGCCGCCGAGCTTCGCGCGCTGCTCTTCGCATGGAAAGTGGCCAAGCACGTGAAATCGAACGCGATTCTTTTTGCGCGTGAAGGGCAGACGGTCGGCGTGGGCGCGGGGCAGATGAGCCGCGTGGATTCGGTGAAAATCGCGGTGATCAAGGCGGCGACGGCGAAACTTTCGCTCGCGGGCAGCGTGGTCGCTTCCGACGCGTTCTTCCCGTTTGCCGACGGCGTCGAAGAAGCCGGGAAGGCCGGCGCGACGGCGGTGATCCAGCCCGGCGGCTCGGTGCACGATCAGGACGTGATTGACGCCGCGAACAAGCTCGGCATGGCGATGGTCTTCACCGGCGTGAGGCACTTCCGGCATTAAGAAACCGCTGAAAACATCGCACGAATCTTCCGGGGTTAAAACCCCGGGGTAAAGCGACGGCTTGTCGCGGGGTTGAAACCCCGCGCTTCCACCGTCTCACATTTATCAGCGACCTATTGAGTAGCAAGCATGGAAGAGAGAGCCAAACCGGGCGGGCTGGGCGGGCTGCGGGTGTTGTCCCTGGAAAGCCGGCGCGCGCCGGAAATGGCCAAGCTCATCGAGAATTACGGCGGCCGCGCCGTCGTGGCGCCGTCCATGCGCGAAGTTCCCCTGGAATCCAACACCGAAGCGCTCGAGTTTGCACGCGCGCTTGCCGCGAACGGCTTCGACATGGTGATTTTTCTTACCGGCGTCGGCACGCGCGCGCTCGCGCGAGTGGTTGAGACAGCTTATCCCCTGGAGCAATTCGCGGCGGCGCTGCGCCGAGTGATTGTGGTGGCGCGCGGGCCGAAGCCCGTGGCCGCGCTCAAGGAATTGAGAGTGCCGGTGACAATCGCGGTGCCGGAGCCGAACACCTGGCGCGACTTGCTGCGCACCCTCGACGAAAAATCCGACGTGGCGGCGCTGAAAGGACGGCGCGTGGCCGTGCAGGAATATGGCGCGTCGAATGCCGAGCTTCTCGCCGGACTTGCGGAACGCGGGGCGCAGGTGACGCGCGTGCCCGTCTATCAGTGGGCGCTGCCGGAAGACACCGAACCGCTGCGGGCCGCGGTGGAAGCCATCGTGCGCGGCGAGGTCGATTTCGCTTTATTCACGACTTCTATTCAGGTAACTCATCTGCTGCGGATCGCGCGGGAAATGAATCTGGAGCGGGAGCTTCGCGCCGGTTTCGCGCGAATCCTGGTCGGCTCGATCGGTCCGATGACTTCTGAAGAGCTGCGCGAGCAGGGTCTTTCACCGGATTTCGAGCCGTCGCATCCCAAGATGGGATTTCTGGTGAATGAGGCGGCGCAACGTGGTGCGGAATTGCTGAAACAAAAGCGGGGGAAGACTGCGGGGTGATCTTCTGAAGGCTTTCGGCGACCGGCCGGGTCACGGAAGGTTTGGGTGGGGGGGAATGCCGGGACCCGGCCGCATCGGCGAATGCAGGCATCCTAGCAGGGGTTTTGCTTTGCGCGTTCGTCGAATATTGGATTGGACGTATTCGTCTTCCAAATTCGCTCCCAACTTCCTGATTTAATTCGCTTTCCAGCGTAAGGAATCCGTAAAGGCGGGCCGCGTCCGATTCACTTTTTGCTTGCGTTGCGCCGCCGCAGAAACTTTTCAAACGAAATTTCGCTCGCCAGGCGATGCAGCAGGGACTTTCGGCGCACAGGCGAAATCGTTTTCGCGAAAAGGCGTTTGCGCGCGGCGCCCAATTTCTTGAGCCATTGTTCGTACTCGGCTCCAATTTCCTGTTCGAGTTCTTTTCTTAGGCGCTGCGCAAGCGCGGGGCTGTGTCCGCCAGTTGAAATCGCGATTTGCAGCTCGCCGCGACGCACCACGGCGCCGTAATAGAAATCGCAGTGCGCGGGATCGTCCACCACGTTGCACAGGACGCCGCGGCGCCGGGCCAGCCGGTAGATTTTCGCGTGCAGCGCCGGTGAAGACGTCGCGGCAACCACGAGAAACACACCCGCGAAATCGGCGGGCCGGAATTTGCGCGGTTCCCAGCGGATTTTTTTCGTGCCAGCCCACGCGCGAACACGGTCCGTGGCATCCGGCGCGACGACGCGCACTTTCGCGCCCGCGCGGAGAAGGGTGTCGATTTTTTCCTCGGCGATCGGGCCCGCTCCGACCACCAGGCAGCGGCGCCCGGCCAATTTCAGGAATGCGGGGAAAAGCGGCATCGCGTTACACCGATTCGCCGCGAACGAGGTCGTCGTATTTCTCGCGGCGGCGCGCGACGCGGAAGCGGCGGCCTTCGACGAGAACCTCGGCGGCGCGGCAGCGGGCGTTGTAGTTCGAGGATTGCACAAAGCCGTAGGCGCCCGCGGTCCACACGACCAGCAGGTCGCCGGATTTCACCGGCGCGAGCGGCCAATCGCGCGCGAGAAAATCTCCTGATTCACATACCGGCCCGACGACATCCACGCGCGATTTTTTCGTGGCGGCGCCGGAGGCGCGAACGGCGGGAGTAATTGGATGCGTGGCGCCGTAAAGAACCGGCCGGATCAGATCGTTCATCGCCGCGTCCACCACCACGAAAGTTTTCTTGTCATTTCCCTTCACGTAGAGAACGCGCGTGAGCAGCACGCCAGCCGGGCCAACGAGCGTCCGACCGGGCTCGATCAGCAGGCGGCAACCGAGCGGCCGGACGATTTCGGCGAGCGCCCGGGCATACGCAGCGGGAGGGAGCGCGGATTCGTCCGTATAGCGGATACCGAGGCCGCCGCCGATATCAATGAATTCGAGGCGAATTCCATTTTTCGCGAGGTCGCGCACGAACGACGCAAGCCGCGCGAGCGCACGGCGATACGGCGCCACGCTGAAGATTTGGGAGCCGAGATGCGCGGTGATCCCGCGCCACACAATCCAGGGCGAATCCTTGTGCGCCAGATACAGCCGCCGCGCTTCCTGCCAATCCACGCCGAATTTGTGCTGGTGCGCGCCGGTGGCAATGTGCGGATGGCCGCCCGCGAGCACGTCGGGATTCACCCGCACGGCCGTCGCGGGACGGACGCCGCCCGCCGCGACGTGCCGCGCCGCTTCGCTCAGCAGAACTTCCAGCTCCGCGGCGGATTCCACATTGAAGAGCAGGATTCCGCTGCGCCGCGAGCCTTTTCCGGAGTAGCGCAGCGCGGCGCGAATTTCCTCGCGCGTTTTCCCCACGCCCGAAAAAACGATGCGATCGCCGGGAACTCCGATGCGGCCCAGGCGGTCGAGCTCGCCGCCGGAAACGATGTCGAAGCTGCTGCCGAGCCGCGCGAGGACGCGCAGCACGGATAAATTCGAGTTCGCTTTCATGGCGTAGCAGAGCGTATGCGGAAGCGATCCGAACGCGCGGTCCAGGCCGCGATAGGCCGCCTCGATGCTGGCTCGGCTGTACACATATGCGGGCGTGCCGACAGCGTCCGCGATGCGCGCGAGCGAAACGCCTTCGCAGTGGAGCGCCTGCGTTCCCCGTACGGCGGGCCCGTAGGCGTAGCTCGGCGTGTACGCGGTGGGATCGGCGCTGCGCGGCGTCTTGCGCCTGCTCGCCGAATGGCGAGAGGGTGTCATCGTGACCCACCAACGCACAAGTCGGAATGGGCTGAAAAAATCATGGGCACCATCATACAAACTCTGCGAGGAAAAGCCATGGGTCGCGGGTGCGGGATTCGCAGGTTGGAAGCCGGCTGCGATTTCATCGCCATATCTGATTCTACTGAACTGAATTTCGAATTGGCTTGTGATTGGCGCTGAAATCGAAATGTCGCGCCTCGAATCCGAAAACTGGAAGTACTCGAAGGAGCCTCGGACGCGCAAGTAGGTCGAAGGCGGCACGTCCAAGAAAGTTTCCGCTCGATAACTGTTGTCGCACGGACCCAGCCGCCGATTGCTTGACTGCGCAGCATGCCGCCGCTAGACTGGATTTGTTCTTGGTAGAGGTGCGGAGGCCATGAGTAGCCGGGCCGAAACTTCCGGGCAGCTTCGGAAGGCCGGGTGAAAGGGGTTTGTAGGCAGCTCGCTCCGCCGAAACCGTCGCGATAGCTGAATCACGCCGGTTGGGGGATACGCCGAAAGGCGGGTCCACTGTCATCCGTTGCAAAACGGGTGGAGCGCTATCGAGGAGTGAAGACACGAGCGGCGCCTCTCGCGTATCCTTCCTTCTCGTTTCGTTCCATCCCCAAAGCAGGTAACCGATGAATGTGCACGAGCTGACTCGAGCGCTGGTGGATATCGAGTCAATCACCGAAAATGAGGGTCCGGTCGCGGCGTATCTTCACGGCCATCTCGCGAAGCTCGCCGCGCGCACCGGCGGGCAGGCCGAGCGGATGGAGGTCGAGCCGGGCCGCTTCAACGTGCTGGCGACGTGGGGCCGGCCGGTCGTGACCCTCTCGACGCACATGGACACGGTGCCGCCGTTTTTTCCCTCGCGCGAGGATGCGGAGTTCATCTGGGGGCGTGGCGCATGCGACGCAAAGGGAATCATCGCGGCGATGCTCGCGGCGACGGAAAAGCTGCTCGCCGAGGCCGTGACGAATTTCGCGCTGCTCTTCGTGGTGGGCGAGGAGCGCAACAGCGCGGGCGCGGCCGTGGCGGCGAAGGCTTCGCGCGGGTCGAAATATTTGGTGAACGGCGAACCGACCGAAAGCAAAATGGTGCTCGCATCGAAAGGAATTCTGCGCTACGAAGTGGTCGCCCGCGGAAAAATGGCGCACTCCGCCTATCCCGAACTGGGCGAGTCGGCGATCGAAAAGCTGCTCGACGCGCTGGACGCGCTTCGCAAAGTCCCGCTGCCGACCAATCAACTAATGGGACCGTGCACGATGAACATCGGCACGATTTCGGGAGGCCGCGCGCCCAATGTGATCCCGGATGCCGCCAAGGCGGAAATCATGGTGCGGCTGGTCGGCGATGCGGATCCGATCCGCGAGGCGTTCAAGCGCGCCGTAGGCACGCGCGCGGAATTAGTCGAGATTCTTTGCATTCCGCCGATACGGTTTGCGAGCGTGGATGGCTTGCCCACGACGGTTGTGTCGTTTGCGACGGATGTTCCGGTATTCGGCACCTCCTGGGGCGAGCCGCTGCTGCTCGGGCCCGGAAGCATCCACGTGGCGCACACGCCGGAGGAGCGCATCTCGAAACGAGAGCTTGCGGACGCGGTGGGAATGTACGCGGATGTGGTAAAGAAGCTGTTGGCAAAGGCGTGAGAGAGGCGCAATGAATCTCACGATTGTCGGATACGGAAAAATGGGGCGGCTGATCGAGCAGCTCGCCCCGGAATACGGGTTCGACGTGAAACTGCGTCTCGACGTGGACAACAACGCGAAGTTCGAGGGCTTGACGAAGGAGAATTTCCGCGGCGTTGACGCCGCAGTCGAGTTCTCGACGCCGTCGGCGGCGCTCGAAAATATCGAGCGGCTGGCGCGGCTGGGCGTGAACGCCGTCATAGGGACAACGGGATGGTTCGGCGAAATCGAGCGCGCGCGGGCGGCGGTCGAACGCGGCGGCACCGGCCTGGTCTGGAGCCCCAATTTTTCGGTGGGAGTGAGCGTCTTCAATCAGATTGTCGCAGAGGCCGCGCGGCTGCTCGCGCGCCAGCCCGAGTACGGCGCGTGGGCCTGGGAAATTCACCATGCCACGAAAAAGGACGCGCCCTCGGGAACGCTGCTCGCCCTGGTCGAGCGCATGAAACGCGAGGGTTTTTCAAAGCCCATCGACGTCAGCAGCAGCCGCGCCGGCGCGCATCCCGGAACGCACGAGATCGGCTTCGATTCCGCAGCCGATACGATCACCATTCGTCACACGGCGCGCAGCCGCGAAGGATTTGCGCGCGGGGCGTTGCGCGCGGCGCGATGGGTGGCGGGCAAGAAAGGCTTCTTCGATTTTCGGGAGATTGTGAACGAGCTGGAGTAAGGTGGTCGGTAAGGAGGGGCAAATGTTTACAGGATGCGGCACCGCGCTGGTCACGCCATTTCGTCAGAATCTTGCGCTCGATGAGGACGCGCTGCGGCGGCTGGTGCAGCGCCAGATCGGCGCAGGGATCAATTTCCTGGTGCCCTGCGGCACCACCGGCGAAAGCCCCACTCTGAGCCCCGCCGAACAGCGGCGCGTGGTGGAAATCACCATCGAGGAAGCGCGCCGCACCAAGACGCCGGTGGTCGCCGGCGCCGGCGGAAACAACACCGCGCACGTGATCGAGATGGCGCGCGAGTTCAAGGCCCTAGGCGCGGACGGAATCCTTTCCGTCAGCCCCTACTACAACAAGCCGACGCAGGAAGGCCTCTACGAGCACTACAAGGCGATTGCCGCGGCGGTTTCGCTGCCGATCATTCTCTACAACATTCCCGGACGCACGGGCGTCAATATCGAACCGGCGACGGTGGCGCGGCTTGCCGAAATCGAGAACATCGTCGGCGTCAAGGAAGCCTCGGGAAATATCGCGCAAATGGCGGTGGTGCTGGCGAGCGTGCCGGAGCGGTTCCTGGTGCTTTCAGGGGACGATGGAATCACGATTCCGTTGATGGCGCTCGGCGGGCGCGGCCTGATTTCCGTGGTCTCGAACGAAATCCCAGCCGAGATGACGCGTCTCACGCAGCTTTGTCTGTCGGGCGATTTCGCCGGCGCGCGAGAGATCCACCGGCGCTACTTCCGCTTAATGGAAGCAAATTTCGTGGAAACGAATCCCGGGCCGGCCAAGGCCGCCATGGCGATGATGGGGCTGCTCGAGCCCGTGTTCCGGCTGCCGATCGTCGCGCCCAAGCCGGAAAACCTCGCGAAAATACGCAGCGCGCTCGAAGTCGTTGGGTTGATCCAACAAGTCTATGCCGCACGCTGACTTCAGCCGCGAGATCGAACGGCTGTTCGACGAAAATCCGGGACGCTATACCGACGCGCACTTGCGCCTCTTCCAACAATTCAAGGACGCCCTGAACGCGGGCGAAATCCGCGCGGCCGAGCCCGATTCCGCGCGCGCGAGCGGATGGCGCGTGAATCCCTGGGTGAAAAAAGGCATTCTCCTTGGTTTCCGCCTGGGCAAAGTTGTTGACATGTCCATCGACGCGGCGCGCCAGCCTTTCTTCGACAAGTCCACTTACCCGGTGAAAAATATGTCGGCGGATTCCGGCGTGCGCATCGTGCCCGGCGGATCGAGCATTCGCGATGGCTGCTACGTCGGCAAGGGCGTCACCTGCATGCCGCCGATGTACATCAACGCGGGCGCGTACGTGGACGAAGGAACGATGATCGATTCGCACGCGCTGGTCGGAAGCTGCGCGCAGATAGGGCGCAAGTGCCACATCTCCGCCGCGGCGCAGATCGGCGGCGTGCTCGAGCCGGTCGGCGCGCTTCCGGTGATCATCGAAGATGAAGTCTTGGTCGGCGGGAACTGTGGCATATACGAAGGCACGGTTGTAAAGCGGCGCGCCGTCCTCGGCACCGGCACAATTATCAACCGCTCGACTCCGGTGTATGACGTCGTCACCGGAAAGGTGCACAGCGCGAGCACCGATGAGCCGCTGGTGATTCCCGAAAACGCCGTCGTCGTCGCCGGCTCGCGTGCCATTCCCCAAGGCCGCGGCAAGGAGCTGCACCTTTCGCTCTACACGCCGGTCATCGTGAAATATCGCGACGCCAAAACCGACGTAAAGGTGCAGCTCGAAGACCTGCTGCGCTGAGCTGCGCAGGCTCCTCCGTGTCCTCTGAATCCCTCTGTGAACTCTGTGTTGAGTGCCATGTAACTCTCGGCTCAGGGCAACCCCTCAAATGATCGCCGAATTTCCCTTGACGCCCACGTCTCGCAGTTGTACATTGTATGCATACAATAGGCAATGGCGAACAACCCACGCACGCTGCGCATTGATCTGGCCTCCCCGAGGCCCGTTTACGAACAGATCGTAAGCGGCTTGCGGGCCGTCCTGGTGGCCGGCGAATTTGAGCCCGGCGATCAATTGCCCACGGTGCGCCAATTGGCCGTGGATCTTGGCGTGCACCACAACACGGTCGCCGAATCCTATCGCGTGCTCGCCGAAGAAGGCTGGCTCGATCTGCGCCGGGGGCGCGGCGCGGTCGTGCTGGACCGCCGCGACCCGCGGCCGACTACGGAAGCGAAACAAGGTTTCGGCCGGCGCCTCGAAGAGCTCGTAGCGAAGGCGATCACGGACGGGGTGCCGCGATCGGCGCTCGCCGATCAAATGGCCGCTCTCGCGAAGAAACTCGGCAAGACCTAGGAGCGGAGGGAAGAAATGATTGCGTATCCCCACATTTTCTTTGGCGGCATCATGCTTTCCGTCGTGGCGCTGGTCGCGTGGCTTTTCTGGATGCTGCCGCTGTGGTCGCGGCCCGGAATTTTTTTCGCGGTCACGGTTGTGCCCGACTTCCGAAAATCCGCGGAGGCTCAGCGACTCCTGCGAAACTATCGGATACAAACGCTCCTGCACGTCGCGATCAGCTTCGCTCTGATTCTGGCGGGAGCAGCACTTCAGTACTTTGTTTTCGCGATCGTCGGCATGCTCTGGCTGACCGTGGGTCCGCTGGTCGCCATCTCGCACGCGCACAAGCAAGCGCTACCGCACGCTGTCGCCGTCTCCACCATTCGCGAAGCGTCGCTTTCGCCGCGCGCGACGCAACTGCCCGGCGGATGGAGCCTGGAGCTTGGACCTTTTGTAATCCTGCTGGTCATCGCCATCTATCTGCATCTGCACTGGACCGCGATTCCGGAGCGCTTTCCGGTTCACTGGGGCATCGACGGCAGGCCCAACGGATGGTCGGCGCGAACTCCGGTGGGCGTCTACGGACCCTTGGTTTTTGGCGCGGCTCTCGTGGCAGGCCTCTCCATGCTCGCCTACGGAATTTCGCACATGGCCAGGCCGAACACCGCGACAGGAGGCACGGCAGCCGATTTCGCGCATCGCATGGCGATATTTTTGGTGGGCGTGGAATTCTTCCTCGTCGCCATTTTTTCGATGGTGGGGCTCTTGCCGTTCACGGGAAATCCGGGTGTCGTGCCGATTGTGATTCTCACTGCCGCGATTCTTGTTTCCGCGATCTTTCTGCGCGGATGGCTGAGCCACACACGCGATGCGTTGCGGCAAAATCCCGGAGACGGAACGCCCGACGCGTGCTGGAAGTATGGTCTCTTCTATTTCAATCCGGACGACTCGGCGCTGTTCGTCGAAAAACGCGTCGGGATCGGCTACACCATCAATTTCGCGCACGCTTCCGCGTGGATCGTCATCGCGCTCACGCTGCTGGTCCCGCTGGGCGGGATCTTCCTCGCACTCTCGCAGCAAAGGTAAGTTCGCGTCGTCGCACCCGTCGGCCTTGTCACAAGAACCCGACGGGAGCCGGCGCTTGACAAAGGCCGCCTCATATCATAATTTCAAGAGCGTCATGAAACTGCTGCGGACACATCATAGCCATCACCATCACGTGAACCCGTGCCCGCGGCGGTGTGGCTAGCTGGATCGAAATTAGCTGCACTCATCAGCCCGCTGGCGCGGCAAGCGCCGGCGGGCTTTTTGTTTTTCGGGGAGATTAAATGGAACTCGATTTCGAAAAGGAAAACGGGCTGATCCCGGCGATCGTGCAGGACGCCGTGAACGGCGAAGTGCTCATGCTGGGATTCATGAATCGCGAGGCGCTCGCGAAAACGCAGGAGACCGGCTTCGTCACGTTTTATAGCCGCTCGCGAAAGAAGCTCTGGATGAAGGGCGAGAGCAGCGGCCAAAAGCTGCTGCTGCGCGAGATGCGCGTGGATTGCGACCAGGACGCGCTGCTGGTCCGCGCCGAACTCGATGGCGGCGCGGTTTGCCACGAGGGCTATCGCAGCTGCTTCTTCCGGCAGATGGATCGCGCGGGCGAAGCGAAAGTGGTCGCCGATCGCGTGCTTTCGCCCGAAGAACTCTACGGCAAGGGGAAAAAATAATGAGTCGCTTGAAACTCGGCATTCCAAAGGGAAGCCTGCAGGATTCGACCGTCGAGCTGTTCGCAAAAGCGGGCTGGCGGATTTCGGTCAGCTCGCGCAGCTACTATCCGGGCATCGACGATCCCGAGATCGAATGCATGATGGTCCGCGCGCAGGAAATGGCGCGTTACGTCGAAAGCGGCGCGCTCGATGCCGGCCTGACGGGCAAGGATTGGATTCTTGAAACCGGCGCGGACGTCGAGGAAGTGATCGAGCTGGTCTATTCGAAGACGAGCTTCGGGCGCGTGCGGTGGGTGCTGGCCGTGGCGGAAGATTCGCCGATGCAAAGCGTGCACGACCTCGAGGGAAAAGTAATCGCCACCGAGGCCGTGAAGATGACCGAGCGCTATCTCGCCAAGCACGGCGTGAAGGCGCGCGTGGAATTTTCCTGGGGCGCCACGGAAGTGAAAGTCCCGCAGCTGGCCGACGCGATCGTGGAGGTGACGGAGACGGGCTCGTCGCTGCGCGCCAATCATTTGCGCGTGGTCGATACGCTGCTGGAATCCGCTACGTGGCTGATCGCCAATCGCACGGCCCGCGAAGACCCGTGGAAGCGCGAAAAAATCACGCACATGGGCATGCTGCTCGAAGGCGCCATCAAGGCGTACAGCCGCGTGGGATTGATGCTCAATGTGCGCCGCGACGATCTCGACAAGGTGCTCGCCGCGCTCCCCGCACTGCGCAATCCCACGATCGCCCAACTGAGCGACGCCGGGTGGGTCGCCATCAACACCATCGTCGAGGAAAAAACTGTCCGCGAGCTGATTCCCAAGCTCAAGGCCGCGCGCGCCGAGGGCATCGTCGAGTACCCGCTGAACAAGGTCGTGTATTGATGCGCATTTTGGCGCTGACGGACGCAACCGAAAGGAAATTGCTGGCTTCGCGCCGCGCGAGCAGCCGCGATGCGGAACGCGTTGCCGCGCGCATCGTCGAGGACGTGCGCCGCCGCGGAGATGCTGCGCTTTTTTCCTGGACGAAGCGGCTCGACCGGCTGGCGCTCGGCCCGCGGAATGTGTGGGTCTCGCGCGCTGAAATGCTCGCGGCACGCAAGAGCGTCTCGCGCGAATTTCTTGCGGCCATCGACCATGCCGCGCGCAATATCCGCGCCGTCGCTCGCCGCCAGAAGCCGCAAGAATGGACGATCGACGTCGAGCCCGGAGTGCGCGCCGGCCAGCGCGTGCGCGCAATCGAATCCGTCGGATGTTATCTGCCGGGCGGGCGCTTTTCGCTGGTTTCCACTTTGCTGATGACCGTGATTCCCGCGCAGGAGGCCGGCGTGCGCGAGATTGTGGTCGCAAGCCCGCAGCCGGGACCGGCGCTTCTCGCTGCGGCTGAAAAGCTCGGCGTGCGGCGCGTTGCCCGCGTGGGCGGGGCGCAGGCCATCGCCGCGCTCGCCTATGGCACGCGCTCGGTTCCGCGCGTGGACAAGATTTTCGGTCCCGGCAATCGCTTCGTCACCGCCGCGAAGAAGCTCGTCAGCAACGACTGCGCCATAGACATGCTCGCGGGGCCGACGGAAGCTCTGGTCTTTGCCCAGCGCGGAAACGCGCGATTCATCGCATCGGACCTGATCGCGCAGGCGGAGCACGATCCCGATGCAATTTCGATTCTGGTGACCACCTCAGCGCCTCTGGCCCGCGCCGTCGCCACCGAAATCGAAAGCCAGCTGGCAAGTCTGCCGAAAACGAATCTGGCGCGGCGCTCGCTCGCAAAAAATGGCGCAGTCCTGGTTGCGAAAGATATCGCGGCGGCGGCGCGCTTCGTGAATCGCTTTGCGCCCGAACATTTGAGTTTGCCGGGCGGAGCGGACGGTCTGCTCGGCCGCATCGATTCCGCCGGAAGTATCTTTCTCGGCGACTGGAGCGCGCAGTCGTTCGGCGATTACGCGAGCGGCACCAACCACGTCCTGCCGACCGGCGGCGTGGCGCGCACGCGCGGCGGCCTTTCCGTTTCCGACTTCGTGAAATGCATCAGCGTGCAGGAAGTTTCGCGCGCGGGTATGCGCCGCCTCGCGCCCGTGGTCGAGCAATTCGCGCGCGCCGAAGGTTTGCAGGCGCACGCGCGGTCGGTCGAGGTGCGCAAATGAAAGCCGCGATTCCAGTGCGCCGCGCGGTCGAGCGCATGCGTGCTTACAATCCGCCGCTCGAAGGCCGCACCGACAAGCTGCGCCTGGATTTCAACGAGAATCCCATCGGCTGCTCGCCCGCCGTCCGCCGCGCGCTCGCGAAATTGAGCGCTGCATCCATCTCGGCGTACCCGGAGCAGGAAACCGTGCGTCGCAAGGCCGCAAAATATTTTGGCGTCGAGCCTTCGGAACTTCTGCTGACGAACGGCACGGACGAAGCGCTGAGCCTTGTGGTGAACACGTTCGTCGGGCCGCGGGACACGGTTCTGCTGGTCGAGCCGACATATGCGATGTACCGCTTCTACTCGGAACTGGCGGGGGCGCGCATCGTGGCGCCGCGCTACGACGCGTCCATGTGTTTCCCGTGGAACAATGTGCTGGCGGCGCTTCGGGCGGGGCCGCGCGTATTCTTTCTGCCCAATCCGAACAGCCCGACCGGCAACCTGCTGTCCACGCGCGAATTGCAGCGGCTTCTGAACGCGGCACCGAGGACGATGGTCGTCGTCGACGAGGCCTACTTCGAATTTTCCGGCGTAACCGTGATCCCCTGGATTCGCCGGCATCGAAATCTGATCGTCACGCGCACGTTTTCGAAGACCGCGGGTCTAGCCGGGCTGCGCCTCGGCTGCATTTTCGTCCATCGCGAATTGGCCGCGACCATGCGAAAAGCGCAATCGCCCTATCCGGTGAACGCCGCCGCGCTCGCGGCTGCGGAGGCCGCGATGCTCGACCGCGGATTCATTGCCCGCACGGTGCGCGAAGTGCGGCGCGGCCGGAGCGAGTTTGAACGCGGTCTCGCGCGGCTGAAGGTGCGCTACTTTCCCAGCGGAGGGAATTTCCTGCTCGTGCATTTCGGCGACCGCGCCAAAGAAATCGTGGCGGCGTTGGCACGCAAAGGAATTCTGGTCCGCGACCGCTCGAGCGATTTCGACGGCGAAGGATACGTCCGCATCACGCTGGGAACCCTCGCGCAGACGCGGCGGCTGCTGCGCGAATTGAAAGAGATCCTATGAGAAAAGCGGCATTGCAAAGAACCACGAAGGAAACCGACATCCGCCTGAAGCTGAATCTCGACGGCCGTGGCAAGTCGAAAATCGGCACGGGCATCCGGTTCTTCGATCACATGCTCGAACAGATCGCGCGCCACGGCGGCCTGGATCTCGAACTCGCGGCGCGCGGCGACCTGGACGTGGACCAGCACCACACCGTCGAGGACGTGGGCATCGCGCTGGGCGAAGCGGTGAAAAAAGCGCTGGGATCGAAGCGCGGAATTCTGCGCGCGGGATATTTTTTGATGCCCATGGACGATTGCCTGGCGGCCGCGGCTCTCGATTTGTCGGGCCGCGCCTATTGCGTCTGCGACTTCAAGATTTCCGCGGCGCGCGTGGGCGATTTTCAGACCGAGCTGATGGAAGATTTTTTCCGGGCATTCGCGCACGCCGCCGCGGCCAACGTGCACCTGAAATTGATGTACGGACGGTCATCGCATCACCAGGTCGAATCCATTTTCAAGGCGTTCGCCAAGGCGCTGCGTTTCGCGGTCACGCGCGACAAGCAACTTCGACGCGTGCTGCCATCGACGAAGGGGCTGTTGTGAAAATCGCGATCGTGGATTACGGCGCCGGCAATTTGCCTTCGGTTGAGCGCGCGCTGCGCGGGCTGGGCGCGGATACCGAACGCGCGGTCGAGCCCGCGCAACTGGCCGCAGCGAAAGCGATCGTGCTGCCGGGCGTGGGGCACTTCGCCGCATTCGTCGCGGGCCTGCGCGAGCGGAACCTCACGGAGCCGCTACGCGCCGCTTTCCAGGCCGGAGTGCCGATTCTCGGGATCTGCCTGGGACTTCAGGCCATGTTTGCGTCGAGCGAAGAGGCTCCCGGAGACAAGGGCCTCGAATTTTTCCCGGATGTGGTTCGCGCGCTGCCGACGAATGTGAAGTCGCCGCACATCGGCTGGAATCAAGTGCGCCGCACGCGAGAAAGCGCGCTGCTTCGCGGCATTCCCGACGACGCCTATTTTTATTTCGCGCACTCGTTTGCGGCGCCAGCCTCGGCGGAGCCGACGGTCGCGGCCTGCGATCACGGTTTTCCGTTCGCGGCCGTGATCGAGCGCGGCAGCCTGCGAGGCGTGCAATTTCATCCTGAAAAATCCGGCGAGACCGGCGCGCAGGTGCTGCGCAATTTCGTGGAATCCATCCAATGACGCTCGCCCGCAGAATCATTCCGTGCCTCGACGTGGACGCCGGCCGCGTGGTGAAAGGGATCGAGTTCGAGGGCCTGCGCGATATGGGCGATCCCGCCGAACTCGGCGCGCGCTACAACCGCGAAGGCGCGGACGAGCTCGTGGTGCTCGACATCAGCGCGTCCGTGCAGGGGCGCGCGACGTTTCTTGACACGATTCGCCGCGTCGCCGAGCAACTGAATATTCCTCTGACGGCGGGAGGCGGAATCCGGAAAATGGAGGACGGCCGCGCGGTGCTGCGCGCCGGCGCCGATAAGGTGACTGTAAACACCGCGGCGGTCGAGCGGCCGGAATTAATTTCGGAGTTGTCGCAGCAATTCGGCGCGCAGGCCGTCGTGCTTTCACTCGACGTGAAGCGCAAGGGCGATTCGTGGGAAGCGTACACGCGCGGAGGGCGCGACGCGACGGGCCTCGACGCCGCAAAGTGGGCCGCCGAAGCGGTCTCGCGCGGAGCCGGAGAAATCCTGGTCACTTCGATTGACCGCGATGGCACCTGCAGCGGATTCGATTGCGAGCTGACGGCAAAGATCGCGGCTACGGTGCCGGTGCCGGTGATTGCATCGGGCGGCGCCAGCACGTTTGAAGATTTTCTCGCCGTGTTCACCGATGGCCGGGCCGACGCCGCGCTCGCTGCTTCGATTTTTCATCAGGAGACGCGCTCCATTTCGGCGCTGAAAAAATTCCTGGCCGAACGCGGCGTGCCCATCCGCATGAGCCGATAGGCGGAAAATAAATGGAACTGATAACGCGATGATGATTCCCTGCATTGATCTTCAAGGCGGAAAAGCCGTGCAACTGGTGCGCGGCCGGCGGCGGGCGCTGGCCGTGGACGACGTCCTTGGCCTGCTCGACCGGTTCCGCGACTATCCGATTCTGCATGTGATCGACCTCGACGCGGCCATGCGCAAAGGCTCGAACGCGCGATGGATCAAGCTGCTCTGCAGCCGGGCGAACCGGAAGGTGCGGGTCGGCGGCGGTATACGGACCGTCGCTCGCGCCGAGAGAATTCTGTCCTGGGGCGCGGAAAAGATCATCGTCGGCAGCGCGGCATTTCGAGATGGAAAAGTCGCGCGCGATTTTCTCGATGCGCTGCGCAAGCGCGTCGGGCGCCAGCACGTGATCGTGGCTCTCGATACGGAAGGCGGCCGGATCGTCGTGCGCGGTTGGCGCGAACGATTGAAGCTTCGCCCGGCGGAAGTGATTCCAGAGCTCGAGCCCTTCTGTTCGGGGTTCCTTTCCACGTTCGTCGACAACGAAGGCACGATGAAGGGAACCGACCTTTCGTGGTTCCGCCAGTTGCAACGCGTTACCAAGCTGCCCATCACCGCCGCCGGCGGAATTCGCAGCATGCGCGAGGTAAATGCCCTCGAAAAGGCCGGCATGGACGCCGCCGTGGGGATGGCCATCTACACCGGGAAACTCGCCGCCGACAAAACCGGCCTTCGCCGACCCTAGCCTTCCGAGCTTCACGCCGTCAATTACACTCCCCGTACTCCGCTGATAATACGCTAGTTATATGAACGCCCCGTCCCTTAGTACAGGTCCGCCGCCTGAACTTTCGTACCAATCGATTGAGAAACCTGGCCCATTGGGCATACCCGAGCCGGACGGTACTCTCATCCTCGTTGGAAGAAGTGAGTCATCGGGTCCCGACCGCAAGGGACCTCCTAAACGGGGGAAATTGAAATGCGAACCACTGAGGGAATCCGCAAAGCCGCACCGAGTTTGATGCTTCTGGCCGCCGCGCTGACGCTGAGCCAGCCGCTCCACGCGCAGCATATGATCACCAACCTGCCGCGCCTCACCGAAAGCGGTGACAATCCCGTCAGCTTCATGCGCCCGCACTATTCGATCAATGCAGCGACAGCGAGCGCGCCGTCCGGCCCGCCGACTTCGGCGTTTACTCCGGCGCAGGTGCGCCACGCCTACGGGTTTGACCAGGTGACGAATCAGGGAGCCGGGCAGACGATCGGCATCGTGGACGCCTACGACGACCCGAACGCGGAATCCGATCTTGGCGTCTTCAGCGCGCAGTTTGGTTTGCCGGCTTGCACCAGCAGCAACGGCTGCTTCCGCAAAGTCTATTCGAATGGAAAGAAGCCCGTCGCGAACGCGAATTGGGCCGTGGAAATCGCGCTCGACGTGGAATGGGCGCACGCAATTGCTCCGAAAGCCACGATTCTTCTGATTGAAACACCGACCAACAGCTTGAACGATTTGGTCAACGGCGCGGTCGTCGCGGTGAAAAATGGCGCCTCGACCGTGTCGATGAGCTGGACCGCCGCGGAGTTTTCGAGCGAGACGAGCATGGACAAGAATTTCGTCTCGAACGGCGTGACCTATCTTGCAGCGTCGGGCGACGCCGGGACCGGCGCGGCCTATCCGGCGGCTTCGCCGGACGTGATTGGAGTCGGTGGAACGTCCTTGTATCTGAATGCCGGTGGGAACTATCAGAGCGAAACGGCGTGGAGCGGCAGCGGCGGCGGCTTGAGTTCCTACGAGCGCGAGCCTTCGTTCCAGTCGCAGTTTGGAATAGCGAATGATTCGCACGGCTACCGCGGCGCTCCCGACGTCTCCTACAACGGAAATCCAGGCACAGGCTACGCGGTTTACGATTCCATCGGGATCAGCGGCTACTCTGGATGGTTCCAGGTGGGCGGGACGAGCGCGGGCACGCCGCAATGGGCCGCGCTGATCGCCATCACCAACTCGATGCGAGTGGCCGCGCGCAAATCGAATCTGAGCAGCACGAACACCGTGCTCTACTCGCTCGCGAAGACGGCGATGAACTCCGACTTCCGAGCGGTCACCCAGGGAACCAACGGCACGTGCGGCACGATGTGCACCGCCTCCGCCGGATACGACTACGTCACCGGCCTCGGCACGCCGCAGGCCAGCGCGCTGATCAATGCTCTCGTGGCGCAGAAGTAAGCGGCCTTCGCTTCCCACGCAGTTCGGGCCCCGCCTGGCTCCCCTCCAGGCGAGGTTTGTTTTTCCCCAGGGTCGCCTAAGAAAATACAGGCCACAGATCAACACAGATGAACGCAGATAACTGCCAGAAAGCCTTGTGTCTTCATCTGTGTTAATCAGTGTTCATCTGTGGCTAAGCAGCCTGCCGGTTGTTTTCCGCTACACGTACGCCATCCGGCGTCGCGCAGATTCGCCCGCATAGTGTATAGTTTTTGAAGGCGCGGCCATCGTAAACGCCAGGTTGCTTTGGCATCAGGCCACTTCGAATCGCTTTGCGCCGCATCTTCCTAAGACATGAGTAAGCCATTGCGAGTGATGAAATTCGGCGGCACGTCTGTCGGCGACGCTTCGTGCATCGCGCGCGTCGCGCAGATCGTGAAGGAAGCATCAGCGGAAGGCCCGATCGTCGCCGTGGTATCGGCGATGGGCGGCGTGACCAACCGCCTGATCGAAGCCGCGAACCTTTCGGCGGCGGCCGAGGGCCTCCAGGTGGAAGCTATTTATGCGTCGCTGCGCCAGCAGCACGAAACCGCCCTCGCTGCGCTGATCAAAGATGACGCCAAGCGCAAACAAGTCGCGGCATGCCTGGGAAAAATCTTCGATGAAGGCCAGCGCCTCTGCCGGGGCACGGCGCTCCTGCAGGAATTGACTCCTCGCACGCTCGACGCGATTTCGAGCCTCGGCGAGCGCCTTTCCGCGCCCATGGTGGCGGGCGCGCTCGCGGAATTGGGCGTTCGCAGCGAACCGGTGGAATCCACCGAATTGATTGTGACGGATACATGCCACGGCGGGGCCGATCCGCGCATGGATCGCACCCGCGAGCGCTCCGAAGCGCGCCTGCGCCCGCTGCTGGAGCAGGGCGTGGTGCCCGTGGTCACCGGATACATCGGCGCGACGGAAGAGGGCGTGCTGACGACGCTGGGGCGCGGCGGTTCGGACTACTCGGCCACGATTTTGGGCGCGGCGCTGGGCGCCGGCGAGGTGATCATCTGGACTGATGTGGATGGGGTGATGACCGCGGACCCGCGGCTGGTTCCCGATGCGCGCACGATTCCTGAAATCTCCTACCGCGAAGCTACCGAGCTCGCGTACTTCGGGGCCAAAGTGCTGCACCCGAAGACTCTGCATGCCGTCTCACGAGCGGGAATTCCCGTGTGGATCCGAAACAGCTTCGCGCCGGAGCGAACGGGCACGAAGATCACTCCCAAGGGGCGTACCAATGGCGGAGGCGTGAAAGCGCTCACCGCGATTCGCGACGTCGCGCTGATCACCATCGGCGGGCCGGGAATCGTCGGCCTGACGGACGTCGTGGGCCGGACGTTTTCGACGACGGCCGAGGTGCACGCCAGCATCCTGCTCATCTCACAATCCTCGTCGCAGAACGATATCTGCTTCATCGTCGCTGCTCCCGACGCCAAGCGCTCCGTCGAAGCCTTGCGCAAGGAATTCGCGCAGGACGTGGCGCACGAAAAAGTGGAACACATCACCGTGGATCCGACCATCGCCATCGTCGCCGTGGTGGGCGAGAACATGCGCGGCACCCCGGGCGTCGCCGGGCGGACGTTCAACGCCGTCGGACGCGAGAACGTGAACATCATCGCCATCGCGCAGGGATCGTCGGAGACAAACATCTCCTTCGTGGTCTTCGAACGGGAAATCAAAGCGGCGCTCGCGGCCTTGCACAGCGAGTTTGGCCTGGCGGGATCGAAAGCCAAGGGTTCCTGAAATGATGGGAAAAACTGCGAGGGCGGCGGACAAGTCGGCGGACAGGGGGGCCGAAAAAGGGGTGCAGCGATGCATCGACTCCGCGTGCGGCGCGACCTACGGACTTCGCGAACGTATCTATGTGTGCCCGCGATGCGGCGGGACGCTCGAAATCGACTGCCATCTCGTGGCCTCCGGCGGCGCGACGGCGCTGCGCAAGCGCTGGGCGGCGCGCGCGGCTTCGCGCGATCCGCGCGACGTGAGCGGCGTCTGGCGCTATCGCGAGATGCTTCCCTTCGATGAACCGATCCCCTTCGTGACCTTGTTCGAAGGCAATACGCCGCTCTATCACGGCCCGCGCTCGGCGCGCTATTGCGGCCTGGACGATTTGCGCCTGAAGCATCAGGGATGCAATCCCACGGGTTCGTTCAAGGACACGGGCATGAGCACGGCCATCACGCAGGCCGTGGTGGTGGGCGCGCGAACCGCGGTCTGCGCGAGCACGGGAAACACTTCGGCAAGTCTTGCAGCGTACGCCGGGCGAGCCGGATTGCAATCCGCCGTGCTGCTGCCGCGCGGTCAAACTACGGCGGGAAAGCTGGCGCAGAGCCTGGACTACGGCGCGTTGGTCTGCGAGATTGACGGAAATTTCGACGACTGCATGCGTTTAATTCAGGAGCTGGGCGACGATCCCTCGATTTACGTGGCGAACTCGATCAACCCATTTCGCATCGAGGGACAAAAGACCGTAGCCTTCGAGTTGATGGAGCAGTGCCTGTGGCAAGTTCCGGACCACGTGGTGGTGCCCGGCGGGAACATGGGCAACAGCACGGCGCTCGGCAAAGGCTTTCAGGAGCTGCTCGAGCTCCGAATGATCGACCGCCTGCCGAAACTGAGCGTGATTCAGGCCGAAGGCGCGGCCCCGCTCGCGCGACTTTTCGAGACACTCGATCTAAGGCAGACAGCCGGAGGAGAGCATCTGCCGGAGACGATGGCTCCGGTGAAAAATCCGCGCACGCTGGCCACGGCGATCAAGATTGGAGCGCCCGTTTCCTGGAAGAAAGCCCTGCGAGCGGTCCTGCGCTCGGGTGGAAAAATTATCGCGGTGAGCGAACAGGAAATCGCCGATGCGAAAGCCATGATCGGCCGCGACGGAATTGGTTGCGAGCCGGGCTCCGCCACCACGGTCGCGGGAATCAAGAAGCTGGTGGCCGCGGGCCACATTCGAGCTGATGAAAACGTGATCGCCGTGCTTACCGGCCATATGCTCAAGGACCCGGATTACGTGAGCCAGTACCATCGCGGAACGCTGGGTCTCGATTCCGGCGGGACAGATGGTTCCGCGCCATCGCGGCCCATTGATGGCGCATTTCAAAATTCTCCCGAGCGCGTGGCGGCAAATAAAGCCGCGATTCTGGCGACTCTGGAGCGACGACGATAGCGACGGGTGGCTTCCCCGGCGCGATACACGCGCGCGCCGCCAAAGCCGCTTCGCGACTCCGCCCAGTCCAATGACGACCCCACGGCAAAGTTCGTTTGAAGTCCGCGTCCCCGCCTCCACCGCGAATATGGGCGCGGGATTCGATTGCCTGGGCCTCGCTCTGGAAATGTATCTGAGCGTGCGCGCCACGGTGCTCGCCAAACCCGAAGGGCGCGCACTGGCACGAAGCCGCGGGGTGCGCGGCACCTCGGAGCTTCCCAGCGATCCCGATCAAAATCTAATTTTCCGGGCGATGCGCCATACCGCCGAGCGCGAAGGATTTACTTTGCCGCGCGTGCGGCTCGCCGTGCAGAACGAGATCCCCGTCGCGGGCGGGCTCGGCAGCAGCGCGGCGGCCACCGTGGCGGGAATAGCCCTCGGCTTTGCCGTCACCGGCCGCGCCATCTCGAAGGACGCGGCGCTGCGCTATGCAACCGAGATGGAGGGCCATCCCGACAATGTCGCCGCGGCGCTGCTGGGCGGATTGGTGGTCACGTTCAGCCGCCCCGACGGCACCGTGGCTGCCGTGCGCAAACACTGGCCGAAAGTGATTCGCTTGATCGTGGTCACGCCCAACTTGAAGCTCGAAACAAAGAAATCGCGCGCGGTGTTGTCGGCCAGCGTTCCGCGCGCCGACGCCGTGTTCAACTTGCAGAGGTCCGCGCTCTTCGTCGCAGCGCTCGAAGACCGCCGCTACGAGCTCCTCTGGGACGCGATGCAGGACCGATTGCATCAAACCGCGCGCCAGACGCTCATCCCGGGACTGGCCGAAGTGCTCGCGCTGCCGCGCATGCCGGGCCTGCTCGGAATCGCTCTGAGCGGCGCCGGGCCGAGCGCGGTCGCACTGGCTACCGGGCGCTATGACGAAATCGGAAAGGCGATTGCGCAGTGTTTCGAGAAACACGATCTGGCGCCAACGGTCCGGCAGCTCGAAGCCGCGCAAGAAGGTCTCACCTCCACGCAGAAGTACATCTCGCAGAAGTAGTCCTGCTCGGAAAGAATTTCAGGCGCGGCGTTTCTTGCGAATCCAGCCTAGGCAACCGACACCCAGCAAAGCCGCCAGCCCAACTGCAAGCAATGCCGCCGCTCCCGGCTCCGGCACATCGACAGGCGGAGGCGGAGGGGGCGGAGTGTTCGGGCCGCCACCAGTAGGCGGCCAGAAAATCGGAGGAATGATGCCCCCGGGCGGCGTCTCGGGCGGAGAAGCAGGAGTCCCCGGAGGGGTTAATGGCGGCCCCGCCGGTGGCGTATTGGCGGCAACCAGGATCGGAGCTTCCGGCGTTTCAAAAACTTGCGGAGGCGGCTGCTCGGGCGATACCGGCTCGACCGGAATCGGGGACAATCGATTTCCGCAACGGGCGCGCGCTTCGTTCACGCCGTCGGTGATCACAGCTTCGCCCTTCGGAAGCTTCAGCGTCTTCGCGGTCCAGAAAACTCGATCGCCGAGCCGATAGGAAACGTACATCGCGCGGTCGCTTTGCAGGCGAATCATTCGCGCCTTCTCGAGATCGAAATCCCCATAGTGGCCCGCGACAACGGAATCGCGAAGCACCGCGTTTTTAAGCTCTTGCGCGCTCTCCACTCCGCCCGGAATCACCGAGTAGGGATACACGGGACGCCGAACCAGCTTTAGGCTCGATGAAACGTCGCCGGAGTTCGTGAATTCCGCTTGCTCGTGCGGCGCCGCACCCGCGATAGATGGAGTTGGAACTGTACGGGGCTTGCTGTTTCGCCCGCTAAAAACTAAGAAGCACGGCAACGGAGGCGCACACCAGCGCAACGAAATGAACCCAACCTAAGACACTAATTCTGCTGCGCAAAGCTCCCCCAATGGATTTACCCACAAATCCCTGCCCCTGGGCGAGGCAGAGTCCTACGTGTCCAGCCGTGAACGAGCAATTATCCTGCCAGCAATATTTGTGTTGATTCTGCTAGGCCAACGCCAACGAAAGCCGCGCGGTTCCAGGCTTGCTAGGAGTTCTATTACCTCAATTGTGCAAACATTTCTCCGCGTGTTCGTCAAAAATCGTGGAAAAGTTTGCAGCCGTGGTTTTGCCCGTGGTGCGCTCGCGCGCGAACTCCACCGCCAGTTTCTGGAGAGGAGACTCTCGGCAACTGACTATGCTTACTTCATTTGCGTCGATCTCGCGGCGCGCAGACGAGCGGATTCTTTCAATTCCTTGTGCCAGTGCCAGAACATGACGCCGAGAACGGTAAGCGGTCCGAAAATACACAGGATCGCGGCCGAAATCACCAGGCTCAGGAGAAGGAAGTTCGTCATGGTCCCCGCCATCAGATTCCTCCTTCGGACAGGTACCCGCACCCTTGAGAAAACATTTTGCGCGCTCATCCGTCAATTCGTCAATAGTTCGAATTCGCCACGCTTGTAGCGGAGGCTTTCAAAACCGCCGCCACTTCGCGCGCGGGTGCCACCGCCCACTCGATGACCGGAGGCCGCGCGTGCGATAATGCCCTTTGACGAAACCACGCGGAATCCGCGCGTGCGGGCCACGCGTCTCATAAAGGGACTTCTGGAGCGCTGAAGAGATGTGGATCGTTCGACTGGCATTACGCCGTCCCTATACTTTTGTCGTCGCCTCCATTCTGATACTAATCCTGGGCGTGGTTTCGATCGTTCGCTCGCCCGTGGACATCTTCCCCAATATCGACATCCCCGTCATCAGTATCGTGTGGCAGTACACGGGACTCTCGCCCGAGGAGATGTCCAATCGGGTCATCTACAGTTTCGAGCGGTCGCTGACCACTACCGTCAACGACATCGAGCACATCGAGTCGCAATCCCTCAACGGCGTGGGCGTCATCAAGGTTTTCTTCCATCCGAATACCAACATCGCCAGCGCCGTCGCCCAGGTGACCGCGATCAGCCAGAGCGCGGTGCGGAATTTGCCGCCGGGGATTACTCCGCCGTTCATCCTCACGTACAACGCTTCGTCCGTGCCGATCCTGCAGCTCGGGCTTTCCGCTCCCCAACTCAACGAGCAGCAACTTTCCGACATGGGCCAGAACTTCATTCGCAATCAGCTCATCACCGTTCCCGGCATCACCCTCCCGTATCCCTACGGCGGGAAACAACGGGCCATCATGGTGGACCTCAACACGGCCGCGATGCAGGCGAAGGGGCTTTCCCCGCTCGACGTGGTCAACGCGATCAACGCCCAGAATCTGATCCTCCCTTCCGGCACGGCTAAGATGGGGTCGTTCGAGTACGAAGTGGAAATGAATGCCTCCCCGGAGACCCCGGCGGAATTGAACGACTTGCCGATCAAAACCGTGGGCGGCTCGACGATCTACATCCGTGATATCGGATTTGTCCGCGATGGCTTCTCGCCGCAGACCAACATCGTGCGCGTGAACGGATCGCGCTCCGCGCTGATGTCCATCCTGAAACTGGGCGATGCTTCCACACTCGACGTGATTGCCAACGTGCGGAATGCCCTGCCGGCGATTCAGGATTCCTTGCCGCTCCACGTGGACATCCGCGCCCTCTCCGACCAGTCCATCTTCGTGAAGGCTTCGATCAGCGGCGTGGTGCGCGAGGGAGCGATTGCCGCCTGCCTTACCGGCTTCATGATCCTCGTGTTTTTGGGGAGCTGGCGCAGCACTTCGATTATCGCCGTCTCCATTCCGCTCTCGATTCTGACTTCCCTGATTGCGCTAAGCGCGCTGGGCCAGACGATCAATATCATGACGCTTGGCGGACTCGCGCTGGCGGTCGGCATCCTGGTGGATGATGCGACGGTGACCATCGAGAATATCAATCGCAACGTGGATCAGGGCAAGGAGCTCGTGCAGGCCATTCTCGATGGCTCGGCGGAAATCGCCATGCCCGCCCTGGTTTCCACTCTTTCGATTTGCATCGTCTTTGTGCCCATGTTTTTTCTCGCCGGAGTTCCCAGGTTTCTGTTCGTGCCGCTCGCGGAGGCGGTGGTGTTCGCCATGCTTGCTTCCTATGTGCTGTCTCGCACGCTGGTGCCCACTATGGCTCGCTATCTGCTGATCGAACAAACCGACGAACAGCGCCGGGAGCTTACCGCCGGGTCTCGCAACGTCTTCGTGCGCATGCAGGCCGCATTCGAAATCGGGTTTGAACGCTTCCGGGAGGGCTATCGCGGGCTGCTCGAAGCCTCCATTCGCCACCGCAAGCTCTTCATTGTCTGCTTTCTGGGCTTCTGCGTGCTTTCCTTCGCGCTGCTGCCGCTGGTGGGTCAGGATTTCTTTCCCAGTGTGGACAGCGGTGAGTTCAAGTTCCACCTGCGCGCTCCGACCGGCACGCGGATCGAAGATACCGCCGCCCTCTGCGATCAAGTCGAGAACGACATACGGAGAGAAGTTCCTCCCGCCGAACTCGGCACTATCATCGACAACATCGGGCTTCCCTATAGCAATTTGAACCTCTCCTACAGCACTTCGGCTCCTATTGGACCGGGGGACGCCGATATTCAGGTTGAGCTGGCGCCCAAACACCACCCGACAGAGCAATATGTCCGCGCGCTTCGCGCCAAGCTGGGCCGGGATTTCCCCGGCATCACTTTCTACGAATTGCCGGTGGATATCGTGACGCAGATTCTGAATTTCGGACTGCCGGCCCCGATTGACGTCCAGATCGTCGGGCGCAATGTGCTGGCCAACCGGGAGTTTGCCCAACAGTTGATGAACCGGCTGAAATTCATTCCCGGGACGGTGGACCTGCGCATCCAGCAGCCCATGAACTATCCGCGGTTGCAGATTGACGTGGACCGCACCAAGGCGAATCAGGTGGGCTTCACGCAGCGCGAAGTTGCGGAGAACCTTCTGATTTCGCTCAGCGGGAGCTTCCAGACGTCTCCGGCCTTCTGGCTCGATAGCCGCACGGGCGTCAGCTACAGCATCATCACCCAAACGCCGCAGTACCGGATGTCCAAGCCTCAGGACCTCGAAAACATCCCGATCGCGAACGCTTCGACCGGTTCTGCGCCGCAAATCCTCGGCGATCTGGCTTCGTTTACGCGCGGCGCCGAAATGGCCGTGGTCAGCCATTACGACATTCAAACCGGAATAGACATCTACGGCGGCGTCGAGGGCCGCGACCTGGGCGGCGTCGCGCGCGACATGTTGCCGATCATTGACCAGAGCCGGAAGGACCTGCCGCCGGGATCGCAGATATCGGTGCGCGGCCAAATTCAGACCATGAACGCTTCCTTCACCGGGCTGCTCGCCGGCCTGGCGTTCTCGATCGTCCTCGTCTATCTGCTGATCGTCGTAAATTTCCAGTCCTGGCTCGATCCGTTTATCATCTTGATGGCGTTGCCTGCGGCGCTGGCCGGCATCGTCTGGTTCTTGTTCGTCACGCGTACCACGGTCAGTGTCCCCGTGTTGACCGGCGCGATCATGTGCATGGGCGTGGCCACCGCGAACAGCATTCTGGTGATCAGCTTCTCCAAGGAAAGGCTGGAGGCCGGAAAGACTTCGGCGGAAGCGGCGCTCGAGGCGGGATTCACGCGATTCCGGCCGGTCTTGATGACCGCTCTGGCGATGATCATCGGTATGCTTCCGATGTCCCTGGGACTGGGAGAGGGCGGCGAACAGAACGCGCCGCTCGGCCGCGCCGTGATCGGCGGCCTGCTGTTCGCCACCGTGGCCACGCTGTTTTTTGTCCCGGTGGTTTTCAGCGTCGTGCACGGAGGACGCCAGAAGGGCCCGCTGGCGGGGGCGTCCTCGTGAAACGGATGCCTCCCGAAAGTCGTCTTATAAGTTTGGGCCCAACGCGAAGAGGAAAGCATGATTGACGGGAAAGAACCCGGAACACCTGCCGGGCAGCCACGGCCAAAACGAGGCGCGTTATGGGCGATCGTCGCGCTGCTGATCGTTGCGGCCATCGTCGTGGCCGGAATTATCCCCCGATGGCGAGCCAAGGCCGCTCTTCGCAGCGAAACGTACGATCTGGCGATTCCGACCGTTGCCGTAGTTCATCCGAAACTCGGAGCGCCGCAGACGGAAATCATTCTTCCAGGAAACATTCAGGCGTTCACGGATTCGCCCATCTACGCCCGCACGAACGGCTACCTGAAAAAGTGGTATGTGGATATCGGAGCGCGCGTGACCGCGGGCCAGTTGCTCGCGGATATCGAAACTCCCGAGGTGGATCAGCAGCTCGATCAGGCGCGCGCGGATTTGAATACCGCCCAGGCCAATTACCGGCTTTCGGAAATCACCGCGTCTCGCTACCAGGATCTGCTGAAAACCGATTCGGTCTCGAAGCAGGACGTGGACAACGCCAACGGAGATTTTGAAGCCAAGAAGGCGATGGTGGCCTCGGCGCAGTACAACGTAAAGCGCCTCGAGGAGCTGCAATCGTTCGAGAAAATCTACGCGCCGTTTGAGGGCGTGATCACCGCGCGGAATACCGACGTCGGGCATTTGATCAATTCCGGCGCCGGCGGCCCGGCCACCGAGCTATTCCATATCGCTTCGCTGCGAAATCTGCGCGTCTATGTCAACGTGCCGCAGCAGTATTCGCAGGCCGCCAAACCAGGCATCCTCGCCGATCTGACCCTGCAGGAATTTCCCGGGCGGCGTTTCCCGGGAAAGCTGGTTCGCACCGCGGAGGCGATTGACCCTGCTTCACGCACGCTGCTGGTCGAGGTGGATGTCGAAAATCCACGCGGCGAGATTTTCCCGGGCGCTTACACCGAAGTCCATCTGAAGGTGCCGACGGGCGTTCCGGCGTTGATTCTGCCCGTCAGCGCGCTGATCTTTCACTCGGAAGGCTTGCAAGTCGGCACGGTGCAGAATGGCAACAGGGCCTCGCTCACAAAAATCACGCTCGGGCGCGATCTGGGAAACGAGGTCGAAGTCGTTTCCGGTTTGACGGCCGGCGATTCCGTGATTACGAATCCCCCGGACTCGCTCATCGAGGGAGAAACCGTCCGCGTCGCCACCGCCAGTGCCAACGGGCCGCAGGGCGAAACGCCCCAGAATTCCCAGTAAGTTTCAGATAGGATATCGGATCGAGCAAGCTCAGTCTGAGGAGGAATTAGAATGAAACGGATCTATCAAAGCATCGCGATCGTCTTAGGCGCGGTTCTGCTGTTGTTTGTGACCGCGCGCATCGAACGCACTACCGGCGCGCAAGGCTTCACGCCACCACCTAGCCACGCTGTCGACCCAAACGCCAAGCCCGGCACTCCGGGCGTGTTTACGGATTTCAAGGGCGAAGCGCCGGGCAACGTGCATCACATTACGGCGAAGGATCTGCCCGACCCATACGCGACGAAATCTTCCGCCGTCTTCTCGCGTCCCGTCCCGCGCGGTGACGCCTGGCCGCAGGCGCCCGCCGGATTCAAGGTTGAACTCTACGCCGAAAGCCTGAAGGGCGACGACGGCAAGCCCATCTCTCCGCGCACCATCATCACCGCTCCCAATGGCGATTTCTTTGTCGCCGCGCAGAATCAGGGAGAAGTACTCGTGTTTCGCACCGGCCCCGACGGGAAAATGGCCCAGATGCAGGTTTTCGCTTCGAAGCTCAATCTCCCGTTCGGACTCGCCTTTTATCCCGCGGGTCCGAATCCGAAATACCTGTATGTGGGCGATACGAATGCGATCCTCCGGTTTCCGTATGCGAACGGCGATCTGAAAGCCACGGCGGCCCCGGAAACTGTCGTTGATAGTCTGCCCGCCGGCCCGAACCATTTTTCGCGCGGTGTCGCCTTCTCGCTCGACGGCAAGAAAATGTACATCTCCGTCGGCTCGCACACCAACGTCACCGACATAGACACCGACAAGTCCGAATTTCACCGCGCCGACATTCTCGTCGCTGATCCCAACACCTTGAATCAGGACGGCAAGACCATCGACGTCTACGCCAGTGGCATCCGCAACGGCTCCGGCCTGATGACGAATCCCACCACCGGCGAACTCTGGACCTCGACCAACGAGCGCGATGAACTCGGCGACAACATTCCGCCCGACTACATCACCTCCGTGAAGGAGGGCGGTTTCTACGGTTGGCCCTGGTATTACACCGGAGGAAACCCCGATCCGCGCTTCCCGGGAAAACATCCCGAGCTGAAGGACAAGGCGATCGTGCCCGACGTGCTGATGGAACCGCACAACGCCTCGCTGAACATCACCTTCTACGAAGCGAAGCAGTTCCCCAAACAATATCAGGGCGATCTTTTCGGCGCCGAGCACGGATCGTGGAACCGCTCGGTCCGCACCGGCTACGAAGTGGTTCTCGTCCCTCTGAAAAACGGCCACGCCACCGGCGAATACCAGGATTTCCTCACCGGCTTCGTCAACGCCGACGGAAATTGCTGGGGACGTCCGGTCGGTGTGACAGTCGCGAGCGATGGATCGTTGATGGTGACGGATGACGGCTCGAACTCCATTTGGCGAGTCACCTACGCAAAGAAATAAGCCCATCCTGTTTCGCCCTTCTCGGGCGATTGGGAAAAGCTGGCGCGTCCGCCGGGCGGAAGTTTTGAGCGTTGCTGTACTTCTGCTCGGCGGTTGCACGGTCGGACCGAAATATGTCCGGCCCGCGGCCGAAGTTCCCGCCGATTACAAGGAATCGGCGAATTTCAAGACCGCGCAGCCGAGCGACGCCTCCGCCAAGGGAAAGTGGTGGGAAGTTTATGGCGACCCGCAGCTCGATGCACTTGAAGAGCAGGTCAGCGTCTCCAATCAATCCCTGAAGGCGGCTCAGGCGCAATTCCTCGAGGCGCGCGCCGCGATTCGCACCGTTCGCGCGGGATATTTCCCCACCGTCACGGTGGGCGCTTCCGCTTCCGGAAACCGCCAATCGCAGAATCGCGCGCTCGCTTCGAATACGGCGCTCGGAAACTACGCCGATTATCAGTTGCCGCCCATTGACGCCGCCTGGGAACCGGACGTCTGGGGCCGCGTCCGTCGCGCAGTCGAAGCAGCGCGTTCCGAAGCGCAAGCGACCGCCGCGGACCTCGCGAACATCGACCTGAGCCTCCATGCGGAACTTGCGCTCGATTATTTCCAGTTGCGCGGGCTCGATTCGCAGAAGCAACTCCTGGATTCAACCGTCACTTCGTACGAGCGCGCCCTGCAATTGACCGACAGCCGCTACAAGGGCGGCATCGCGTCCGCCGTGGACGTGGCGCAGGCGCAGACGCAGCTTGAAACCACGCGCGCGCAGGCCGCGGACGTTGAGGTGGATCGCACCGCGTTCGAGCACGCTATCGCCGTCCTGATCGGCAAGCCGCCCTACCAGTTCAGCCAGCAGTCTTCGCCGCTGGCGAATCCTCCGCCTGCGATTCCGCCGGGCTTGCCGTCCGACCTGCTCGAGCGCCGTCCGGACATTGCCGCGGCCGAGCGCCGCGTCCAGGAAGCCAACGCGCAGATCGGCGTCGCCCGCGCGGCATATTTCCCGATCTTCGCGCTCACCGGCGGCGGCGGATTCGAAAGCTCCAGGATCGGCAATCTTCTCGACGGCCCCAGCGGTTTCTGGTCGCTCGCCGGATCGGCCGCCGAGCTGATCTTCGATGGCGGGCAGCGCCGCGGCATCAGTGAGGAGGCGCGAGCCAACTACGACAAATCGGTGGACACCTACCGCCAGACCACGCTGACGGCATTCCAGGAAGTCGAGGACAACCTCGCGGCGCTGCGCATATTGGAGGACGAGGCCAAAACGCAAAATGCGGCCGTCGCCGCCGCCGAACATTCGCTCGATCTTTCCAACAGCCGCTACAAAGGCGGCGTCGCGAATTATCTCGAGGTAACCACCGCGCAGAGCGCCGCGCTGGGCAACGAGCGCGCCGCCGTGGACGTGCTCACGCGCCGCATGGCCGCCAGCGTCCTCCTAGTCAAAGCCCTCGGCGGCAGCTGGAACGTTTCGCAAATCCCTAGCCTGTAGCGTTTCGGGTTGGTTTGAGTGGCACAGACACTCCTGTCTGTGCTCTGACGACATCCGCGTGGCCAGGATTGACCGCGCGCCCGCTAGGTCGCTCGATGTACGATGTTCCTGCATCTTCGATGATCCGCTCCCGAAAGCTCGCCGTATGTTTCTCCACTGCGCTCGCACTGCTTGCCGCAGCCTCGCCGATCTTTGCCCAATCGCTCGATTCGACAAACGCCCGCATCGATCTGCACGACGGCTGGATGCTGCAGTCCTCCTGCAAAGTTTCGGCGAAAGGCGCACAAATTTCTGTTCCCGGCTTTCGCACCGATGGCTGGCACGCAACGACCGTGCCTTCGACCGTCGTCGCGGCGCTCGTCGCGGACAAGACGTTTCCCGATCCCTACTTCGGCGACAATCTTCGCCCGATTCCGGGAACAACTTATCCCATCGGCAAAATGTTTTCCGTGATGCCGATGCCGAAAGACAGCCCGTTCCGCTGTCCTTGGTGGTACCGCACCGAATTCCCGGCGGCGAACGTGTTCGACGGCGAGCACGTTTGGCTGCATTTCGGCGGCATCAACAATCGCGCCAACGTATGGCTCAACGGCCGCAGGATCGCGGAATCGAAGGATGTCGCTGGCGCGCATCGCACGTACGAATTCGACGTCACTCCGCTGCTGGCGCGCGACCGGCCCAACGTGCTGGCGGTCGAGACCATCGCGCAAACGGAAAAGGACCTGGGCATCAACTGGGTGGATTGGAATCCGACGCCGCCGGACAAGGACATGGGACTGTGGCGCGAAGTTTTTCTGCGATCCACCGGCGCGGTCGAGATTCGCGATCCGCAGGTGATCACGCATTTCGCCGATAAATCGCTTGCCGAGGCCGATCTCACCGTAGAGGCCGAACTTCACAACGCCAGTGCGGCGCAAGTCACCGGCACGCTCGAAGCCGAACTCGAAGGCCATCGAATTCGCCAGACCGTGACGCTCGGAGCTGGAGAGAGCCGCACGATTCGGTTCGCGCCGGATACGTTCGCCGAGCTGCGCATTCAAAACCCAGATTTGTGGTGGCCGCATCAGATGGGCGCGCCCGCGCTGCATTCGCTCACGCTGCGATTTTCGCTCGGCGGCCAGGCGTCCGATTCCGCGTCCGTCCGCTACGGCATCCGCGAAGTCACTTCCGAAATCGATCCGCAGGGGCACCGCCTGTTCCGCGTCAACGGCAAGCGCATTCTGATCCGCGGCGGCGGCTGGGCGCCGGACATGCTGCTGCGCGAGTCGCCCGCGCGATTGAAAACGGAATTCCGCTACGCCCGCGATTTGAATCTCAACGCGATTCGCCTGGAAGGCCCCATGGAGTCGGACGCCTTCTTCGATCTCGCCGACGAGCAGGGCATTCTCGTCATGGCCGGATGGACCTGCTGCGACTACTGGCAGAAATGGACGGACTGGAAGCAGAGCGACATCGAAATCGCCACCGCGTCCCTGCGCTCGCAAATCGAAAGGCTGCGCAGCCATCCGAGCATGCTCGCATGGCTCAACGGCAGCGACCAGCCTCCGCCCGCGATGGTCGAGCGCCCGTTTCTCGCCGCCCTCAAGGACCTCGACTGGCCGAATCCGGTTCTTTCCTCGGCGTCGGAAAATATCACGCCGCTCACCGGAAGCACGGGCGTGAAAATGCGCGGCCCGTACGACTACACGCCGCCCGACTACTGGCTCGCGGACACCGGCAA
>Ga0209517_10001625_pt1 | contig 33526 bp, 34 predicted proteins | sample PeaSoiMetSII2010_FD_187695 | JGI IMG/M metagenome (GOLD analysis project Ga0209517, IMG submission 187695) | Peat soil microbial communities from Weissenstadt, Germany - SII-2010 (SPAdes) (version 2) | ecosystem: Environmental > Terrestrial > Soil > Wetlands > Peat | place: Germany... | reverse complement strand
AGAGCAGCCCTTTGATCCGGTTGACGTGCCTCACCCGCTCGCCCACCAGCGTCCGGCGCTCGCGGCAGACACGCCGGCGGTCCTCCTCCTGCGGCGTCGGCGCCCTGGCCATCGAACACACCCGCGGTTCGCCCCGCTTGTAGGCCATCAGAGTGCGCACCAGGGTCTCGCCATCAATCCGGTCGGTCTTCGCCCGCCGACGCCGGCGCGAGATCAGGATCGACGCGGCGTCCACCACGTGGCTCTCGATCCCTTCAGACTGCAGCACCCGGTGGATCCAGAAACCGTCCAGACCGGCTTCCTGAATGACGATAATCGGGAAGTCTCGCCCCGTCCGCGCTCGCGCTTTCTCCTTGAGCTGAGCGAACCGTCTGAGCAAGCCGGCGGTATCACCCGCCGGAACCGAGTGCTTGGACATCTTTTCTCCGCTTCCAGGCGACAGGGACGTGATCAGCCAAGTCCTGCGCGACAGTTCCAGCGAGACAAAGATCGCGCCAAGATCGGTGCGGATAGCGGCCTGCATAGGCCGGGGTGCGTCTTCAGGCATCGTCGCCTCCAGAGTGGGTGGGTCAGCGACCTCACTCTCAAAGAGCGATGGTCGCTAGCCAGACGCCCATGGGATCTCTCGGCGCAACCCCGTCGCTGCCGTTAGTCCCGGCGAAGGTCTCTTTACTGAACCCACAACCGACGCTCAGCCTCGGCGGTGGGAACTACTCTTCATGCCCCATTTGAGCCATTCGCCGATGCCAACCCTGGGTTACCAGTGCGGATCGGCGCCGCGCCATTATGAACGGTCGACGCATGGCTGACCAATCCTGGCGTCGGTGCGCCGACGAGTACGCGCCGGGCGAAGGCTGCTAAGCTGCCGCTCCCGCACCCCGAGCCCGACCCGCCCAAACCCCTGCCCGGCATGAACGATTCCCGCACCCGACCGCTGGCCGCGCTCTACGTCGCCGCGCCGTTCAGCATGGGCTACGTCGATTTCTACACGTTCCTGATCCCGCTCTACGCGCTGTCGTTGGGGTTCGATGCGGCGCAGGTCGGCATCCTCGTCGGCGCCCGCTCGCTCGTCGCGATGTTCCTGTCGATCCACGCCGGCGTGCTGATGGACCGGTTCGGCACGCGCAAGGTGACGCTGTTCTTCGTCTGGACCGGCATGGTGCTGGCGCCGCTGTTCCCGCTGGTGCCGTGGTTCGGGAGCCTGTTACTGCTGCAGTTGGTCAACGGCGCCGCGGTTTCCTTTGCCTGGTCCGGCGCGCAGACGCTGATCGCCCAGATCGCCGAGGGCGACCCGCGGCATCTCGGCAAGTTCACCTTCTGCGCCCGCCTAGGCTCGACCACGGCGCCGATCCTCGGTGGCGCTGTGTGGGATTTCGGCGGCGCCTGGCCCGCCTATCTGCTCGGCGCCGCGTGGGGCGGGGTGCTGACCGTGGCGCTGTTGTGTGCGCCGGAGGCCGAATTCTTCGCGCCCCCGCGAGAGGAGGGCGCGGTACGGGCACGGTTCCGAGCCCGCGACGTGTTCCCGCGCCTGGCCGATTATCTTGACTCGTTCATGCTGCTCGCGATCCCGGCGATCGCCTTGTCGATGGCGATCATGGCGATGCGCAATTCGACTTACAGCATCCAGACCTCGGTCTACGTCGTCTATCTCCACCGGGTCGGGCTGGTCGGCACGACGATCGGCGCCCTCTTCGCAGCCGCTGAGATCGCCAGCGGCTTCGGGGCGCTATTCGCCGGGCGGGCGATGAAGCTCGGCAATGCCCAGCGCACGATGCTAAGCGGCACAGCGCTGTCCATCTTTCTGATCGCGGTGACCCCGCTCCCCGGCGGCATGCTCGCGCTGTTGCTGCTGTTCCAGATCATCCGCGGCTGGCTCGAAGGGGTGATCCAACCGGTGGTCTTGTCGGTGCAGGCGCGGGCTGCGGGCCGCCACCAGCAGGGCGCGGTGGTGGGCTTGCGCCAGACCGGCCAGCGGCTGACCTCGATCATGGTTCCCCCGCTGATGGGCGCGATCGCCGACCACTGGGGGGTCAGTCAGAGCTTCATCATTCTCGGCGGCTTCATGCTGCTGCTCTGCATACCGCTGGCGCTGGCTATCCGCCGGGTAACCCGGCGTCCCTTACAGGACCAATCCCCCGCCGAGGCGACGGACTGAGGCCGGCCCGGCGTTAGAAAGCTCGGCGGTCGAGCGGCGCGTGCGGCTGCTCCAGGCCGTCGACCGGGATGTTCCGGCCGTTGATCCAGTGCGCGCGTGGCGATGCGGCGAACACAATCACGTCCGCCACCTCCTCAGCGGTGCCGAGCCGGCCCATCGGGAAGCCGTGACGCGCGTAGTCGGCGTAGTACTCGGGGTTGGCGAGGCGATAGCGGTCCCAGCCGTTCCCGTCGACCAGGATCGAGCCCGGCGAGACCGTATTGACACGGATGCCGTAGGGCACGAACTCCAATGCCCAGCGTTCGGTATCGAAGATCAGCGCCGCCTTGGCCGCGCCGTATTGCCCGGACATCGCCAATTGCGGTGTCCAGCCCGAGATCGAGGCGATATTGACGATCGCGGCGCCGGGGCGGCCCTTCATGTGCGGCAGGGCCAGGCGCATCATCCGTACAGTCTGGACCAGGTTTCGCTCGAGCGCTCCACGCCAATCGTCGTCGCTGCTGTCGGCGATCCGAGCGCCGCCGCCACCACCGCCGACATTGTTGACCAGGATGTCGATGCCGCCATAGGCCACGACCGCGGCGTCAATCAGTGCCGCGGCGTCCTCCGGCTTACCGACATCGGCCGCGTGAGTGGCGACTTCGGCGTCAACCGAACGCAGCTCGGCCGCCGCGGCGGCGAGAGTCCCCGGCGAGCGCGCCGTGAGCACCAGCCGGCAGCCCTCGGCAGCAAATGCCCTGGCGGCGGCGAGGCCGATCCCGCGGCTCGAACCGGTGACGAGCGCAACCTTGCCGGCGAGTTTGAGATCCATATGCCGCGCTTCCGTTACGCCGCGCTACGGCGCTTGCGATCGGCGATCCAGGCGGTCACCTGGTCGTAGTAGTTCGCGAGGTAATACTCCGCGATGTCATCGGCGGTGGTGTTCCAGACGCCGTCGTGACCGAGGATATACTTGAGCGCCTCGTCGAGGTGTTTGGCCGCGTTAGGCCGCCCGATATTGTGCGGGTGCAGCGACAGGCACATGACGCGCCCGCTTTCCGCACCCTCGCGATAGAGCGTGTCGAACTGGTCCTTGATCATCTGCTGGAAGTTGTCGGCCTCACGGTTCCACGCGAGCATGCCGGCATCGTTGGTCTGGCCCGTGTAAGGGACGAAGATGAATTTCTGCCCGCCGCGCACGTTGATCGGCCATGGCTGGTCGTCGATGATCCACGACGTGTGGTAGAGGCAACCCGCCTCGGCCATCAAGTCGTCGGTTCTGACCGTATAGCCGGCGCCGCCGCCCAGCCGGCCCTTGAGCCGTTTGCCGGTCATCTCCTTTACGTGCGCGATGAAGTCCTGCCAGTAGGCGCGTTCCTGCTGCTCGGTCAGGTCGTAGATCGGCCGGCTGTTGTAGAGGCCATGCGCCATGTAGTCCCAATCGGCGGCGACCATCGCATCCTTGATCTCCGGAAAATGATCGAGGATTTCGAGATTGAGACAGCAGCACGCCCGTACCTTGTGCTTGTTCAGCACGTCGAGCATGCGCCAGAAGCCGACGCGGTTGCCGTAATCCATGCGCGAATAATGCGGGATGTCCGGCTGGGTCGGGCGGTTCTCCGGGAGGTACTCGAAGAACTCCATATTCGGCGCGACCCAAAAGGCGACGCGCGCGTTGCCGGGCCATCGGATGACCGGCCGCTCGCTGATCGGGGCGTAGTCGAAGCGGCCGGGCGGCCGCGGCGCTGCATCCTTCGCCGTCGGCGGTGCGGCTGGAGGCGACACGACCGCCGTCCGGCTTGGTTGGCCCGACTGGGCCGCGAACCATTCGACGATCTCCGCCCCGGTCGCCTTCCACACGCCGGCATGAGCGCAGATATGGCCCAGCACCTCGTCGAGATGCCGGATGCGCCACGGCTGCCCCATGATCCACGGGTGCAAATGCAGCACCATCAACCGCCCGGTGGTCGCGCCGTCGGCATAGAGCCCGTCGAACCACTCGCGCCACAGCAGGTTGGTCTCGTTGATCGTGCGGCGGCCGTGCAGGTGGATGTAGTTGTCGTCGAGATAGGCGTTCACCCCGAGCGAATAGAGCTCGCCGATCTTCGGCGTCATCTTGTAGGGCTGCTCGTCATTACCCCAGTCGCAGATGTAGCGGATGCCTTCCGCGGCGAGCAGGTTCGGGGTGTTCGGCGTCTCCTGGAAATCGGGGCCAGACCAGCCGAGCGGCCACTTGCCCGTCGCCCGCTCGACGGCCTCGATCGAGGCGCGGATATAAGCGCGTTCCTCGTCCTCGGACATGCCGGCATGAATGATCCGGCGACGCGACAGGCCGTGGGCGATGAACTCGGCATCGCGTTGCAGTCCTTCGCATATGAGCGCCGGGTAGTGGTCGGCAACTGTTTTGTCGAGCGCCAGGGTGGGCTTGATGCCGTATTTGTCGAGCACCGAAAGCAAGCGAAAGATGCCGACCCGGTTACCGTATTCGTGGTTGCCGTAGCCGCCGATATCCGGGAATTGCGGCTGGTTCCCGGTCCACAGGCCTTCGGGTCCCCCCATCGGACTGACGGCCTGCCGTGTATCCGCCGGCACTTCCCAGTCCCAGTGTTCCAGGTTGACGATGACAGCAAGGGCGACGCGGGCGTTGTCCGGCCACTTCAGAACGGGCCGCGTGATGATCGGTGACCAGGGATAGAAGTCCTGATCCATCCCGTAGGCGCGGCGTGCCGGCATGTACTCCTCCCTTGGGATCGCTACGATCGGCCGACTCGCGGCGGGCGACCGGGCATCATCGCTGATCCAACGACCATGGACTGTCCCAGGATACGCCGATGAACAAATCGGCAAATAGGTTGCAAGGCGGCTTCAGAGAAAACCGCTTGGCGAGGTGGCCGTTCGCACGCCGCCTCGGTCGATCCTTCAGAAGGGGCGGCCCTCGAAGGCGACCGCGGCTGAGGCTCTAATCGGCCGATTGCGGGTCCCATTCGAGGAAATGACATGGACTGTTGCGGCCACGCCCACAGCGTCGGGCATCATCACGGGATGTGGGGCCCGGTATTGACCTCCGTCGAGGCGATGCTTGCGGGCGAAACCGGCCAACGAAGCTCGACGGCCGCGGCGAAAACGGCCGAAGACGCGGCGGCGGCGCTGGCGCTGTTGCGACGGTCGATCTCGGTCGATGTCCACACGCATGGCGGCAAGACCGGAATCTCGTCGAAAGCGCTGCCCAGCGGTGACCTCGCGCAGCATATGCGCGCGGGAACGCTGGCCGTGGCCTGTCTTGCCGACGTGCCAGACGGCCCAATCCTCGGCCGGGATGCGGCAGGCACGCTATCGGCGCTGCGCATCCCGGCGCCTGGCGAGCTTTACCGCCATCATCTCGACACGCCTAGCGTGGATGGATGAGCTGGTGGCCGACCACGGCGTACGGCGCGCTCTATGCGCAGCGGACATCGAGGCGGCGCATCGAGCCGGTGAACCGGCCGTCATCGGCGATGTTGAAGGGCTGGACTTTCTCGACGGCAAGCTCGAGCGGCTCGAAGAGGCGCATCACAGAGGCCTGCGGCATCTACAGCTCGTGCATTATACGCCCAATGACATCGGCGACTATCAGACCGGGGCGATCACCCATAACGGCCTTACCGAATTCGGCGCCGAAGTAATCCGCGCATGTCATCGGCTCGGCTTTGTCTGCGATGTCGCGCATGCAACCGAGGAGACGGTCAAGAAAGCCGTCAACATCGCAACAAAACCGCTGCTGCTGTCGCACACGGCGATGTCCGGGTCGCACGCCATGGGGCCGACACCGCTCGCGGGCCGCCAGGTCAGCCCGGATCACGCTCGCGCGATCGCCGAGACTGGCGGCTCAGTCGGCGTCTGGCATTTCTTTCCAAGTCTGGAAAAGTACGTCGACGGGCTCGAGGAGATGGCGGACGTCGTCGGCGTCGATCATGTGAGCATTGGCACCGACCAATTCGATGCGCGGGGTTGCGTCGCGGACTACACGCGCTGGGTGCACCTGGTCGCGGCGATGCTGAGCGGCGGCTTCACGGCCGATGAAACGGGGAAGATCGTAGGCGGCAATTATCTGCGCATTTTTCGCGCTGCGGTGGGTTGAGGAAGACGACGATGGACATGCACGGCATCCCGTTCGGCACGACAAGCTGGGACGACGTACCCGAGACGCTGCATCCCGGCGAAACCGGCACGGCGCGCTGGCGCACCCGCGAGTTCGGCGGCATCCGGGTGCGGGTCGTCGAATATTCGGCAGGCTATTTGGCCGACCATTGGTGCTCTAAGGGTCATATTCTCTATGTGCTGGACGGTGTGCTGCATACCGAGCTCGACGACGGCCGCAAGGTGACGTTGACGCCGGGCACCAGCTATCAGGTGGCCGACAATGACGGCGCGCACCGCTCTTTCACCGAGACCGGAGCGCGGCTGTTTATCGTCGATTGAAAACGAACGCGTTGGCCTAAACGCCGGTGAGTCTATGACGCTGACTGGGCTCAGGAGTTCTGGTTCAGTAGGGAAGGCCAACCCAGCCTAAGCCGCGAGCAATGGCGGCGTCCCGAGCCGCTCTCTCACCGTGCCCAGCACCTGTTCCGCAGCGAGCGCGATGGCGAGCAGCTTTTGCTCGGCCCAGGCTGGCGCGATGAACTGAAGCCCGACCGGCATTCCTGCCCGGTCAAGCCCGACGGGCAGAGTAATCCCGCAGAGGCCGAGGTAATTGACTGCAAAGGTATTTCGAACGATGCGCCGATTGGCGGCGAGATAGGTCTCCGGGCTGCCGATCTCCGACAGTACCGGCGGCGTTATGCAGAGCGTCGGCGTGGCGATGACGTCGATCCCGTCGAAGCGCGGCACCGCCCGGCGCGCTAGCGTCCGCGGCCTCCCGAGCCGCGCCAAGTAGTCGCGGGCGCTCGGCGCCTCGGCGCCGCGCACCGTCGACGCCATGATCGGGTCGAGCTGGTCCAGCCAATCCGGCAGTTCCTGGTCGAGAAAGCTGCGCAGCTCGATCGCGCTGACACCGCCTTCAAGAAAGACAGCATAAGCCTCCGCAGCCTCGGGAAGGGCTGCCGGCCGCAGCACGGCCCCCTCGCGGGCAAGCGCATCAACCGCTTCGCGCGCCGCCTCGGCGATGCCAGGATCGCAGCTGTCCCAGAAAAACGGATCGTCCACCGCGATACGAATTCCGTCGAGCGCGAGCATGCCGCATTTGGCGAGGAAGCGCTCTGCGTCGCCCAGCGCCGGATCGAGCGCGGCAAAGCCGTAGGCAGCGTCAGTCACGCTGCGCGCCAGTAGGCCGGGCGTGTCGAAACTGTAGCTGAGCGGCACCACGCCCTCGGTCGACCAACGACCAAGCGTCACCTTGAGCCCCACCGTGCCAGTCATCGAGGCCGGAATGCGGACCGAGCCGGCTGTGTCACTGCCAAGCGCCAGCAGCGCCGAGCCTTCGATGAGACTGACACCGGCGCCGCTCGACGAGCCGCCCGGCGAGCGGTGCGCAGTCGCATCCCACGGGTTGCGAGGCGCGCCGTGATGGCTGTTGAGGCCCGTGCCACCAAAGGCGAACTCCACCATATGGGTCTTGCCGGTGATGACGCCGAGCTGCCGCCGCAAGGTCGCGACCAGCGGCCCATCCTCTTCCCAGGGGCTGGCCGGCAGGGGGCGGCTCGATCCGGCAAAGCACGGGAAACCTTCGGCCGCGAACAGATCCTTGATCGAGATCGGCAGACCCTGGAGTGGACCTGCGATGACGCCCGCCGCAAACGCCGCATCGGCGGCGCTTGCCACGGCTCGCCCTTTGTCCGGCGCCCACAACAGGTAGGCGTGCAGCCGTTCACCGAAGCGTTCATGCCGCCCGATCGCCTGTTCGAGCAGGCCTTGCGCCGTTGTCTGGTTCTCCCGCAGCGCGCGGGCAATCTCGATCAGCGGACGCGAGAGCAAATCGGCCATTGATGCCTCCTTTGCCGTCGGCAAGTCAGACGCCGGACATCGGCCGGCCCCAGCGATCTTCGTAGACCACATCGGCGAGCGGCACACGGCGCACAGGGCCGAAGCGCCCTAACGGGTATCCGATCGGCAGCAGCGCATAGGAATGCACATCGGGCGGCAAGCCAAGCGCCGCCTCGGCCTCCTTTTCGAAGTTCAGGTAGAGCGTCGTTAATGTCGCCCCGAGGCCCAGTGCTCGCGCCGCTAGCAGCATGTTCTGCACCGCCGGATATATCGACGACCCAGCCGTGCGCGCTGGGTTGGTGCCCTCCATGCAGGGCACGATCCACACGGGGGCCTCGTGGATGTGGTAGGCGAGATACTGCGCCGCGTCGAGCATCCGCCCGAACCGCTCCGCGCTGGTCCCCGGCGCCGGCGTACCCGAGCGGTAGCGCGGGCTCACCACCTCGTCCCAGGTGCGCTTGTAGAGCGCGCCGACCGTGCGCTTGACTTGCGGGTCACGGACGACGAGGAACCGCCAGCGCTGCATGTTGCCGCCCGAGGGTGCCGAGGTGCCTGCCTCGAGGATTTTGCGGACGAGGCCGTCGGGCACCGGGTCCGGCTTCAAGCGCCGCATCGACCGGGTGGTCGCCATGATCTCGAACAGGTCGTGCATCTCGTCCGCCATGCCACCCTCCGCCGTTCGGCGTTGTTCTTAACGTTGCCGACGCGCTTGTCGACCGGCCATATGGCCAACCCCTCGACTGGGTAGGGCACCAATAACCCCTTGAGGCGCGCGGCATCGGCCGGCTCCTCGCCGAGCCACACCGGCCAGGCTTCCGGTGGCAGGATCACCGGCATCCGGTCGTGCAGCCCGGCGACAAGATCGTTCGGTGGACAGGTGATGATCGTCGCGCTGCGCATCGTCTCGTTGGTCGGGGACCGCCAGTTCTCCCATAGCCCAGCCATCGCCATGAGCCCGCCGTCCTTGAGCGCGATGGCGTAGGGCTGCTTCTCCTTCGAGCCGAGCTTCTTCCACTCATAAAAGTTGTCGAGCGGGATCAGGCAGCGGCGGCGCTTGAACGCCTCCCGAAAAGCCGGCTTTTGCTCCAAATCCTCGCAGCGCGCGTTGAAGGTCGAGTAGCCGATCTTGATGTCCTTTGCCCAATACGGGATCAGGCCCCATCGAGCGATGACAAGGTTGCGGCTTACTGCGCCAGCGTCGTAGCGGACGATCGGGATAGGGTCGGTCGGAGCAAGGTTGTAGGTCGGTGCAAAGTTCGGTACCGGCTGCTCAGGCGGCAGCTTGAAGACCAGCTTGATCTCGCTGAAGTCAGTGGATAAGCGAGCGCGGCCACACATGCCTTACGAGTCGCGATCGCGCTGGGTACGAGCGCGCTTGCTAATTTCGTATTCCGCTGCCTCGATTCCCTCAAGGACGCGGCGTGCCAGCATATCGGGGTCACCCTTAGCGTGGCGGTAGATCGCGTCGGCGATCAGTCTCAGCAGCACAGAGCGATCCTCAGGCGTCATCGATCACCGCATGCTGTCATCACATCCATCCTGCCCCGGGTTCGGCTCGCTCAAACCTACCATCCTCGGCCATCACGCCGCTGCTGCCCGTCACCCCGGTCGTCACGCCCAGACGTTCGTGGCCGGCCTCAGGCAAAACGCGTCTGGGCCCAGCCGGTCTCGAAGGGCACGTTCATCAGCGGTTCCGACCGTTTGTGGCGGAACATCCACGTCCCACCCACCCGCGCGTAGGTTTCGTGATCGATGCTGGCACGCCACATCGCCCGGTTTCCAGAAGCGACCGTGCACGGCATGAACAGATACCAGCGTGCTCGCGCCGTATCACCGTCTACGTCGATCTGGCCATTCAGGCTGTAATGAATGGCAAAGGAGAAGATCTCCGACGCTCCCCGGAAGAAGTTCCTGATCGCCTCCCGTCCCTCGAACCGGCCCAGCCCGGGGCTTTCCCACAGCGCATCTTCGGTGAACAGCATCGCGATCCGCTCGGCATCGTATTGCTGGTCGCACAACGCGGCGTAGTGAGCTTTCAGATTGCGAATCGCCTCCGCGTCTTCCAGCACCTGTAGCCGCCGTTCCAGCCGTTCGATCCGCGCGGGGTCAAAGGAATTGCCTTGCGCCATGTCTTCCTCCCCGAATAGCGCGTCGGTCCGACGAACGGGCGACTGGGGCCGCGAGGGACGCCGCTCACGACAGCATGAAGCCCTCGTAGCCGCGCGCCGCGACATCCGCGCAGATCTGCCGGTAGCGCAGCATGCCGCCGGCATAGGGCATGAAGACGCGGGGCTTGCCCGGGATGTTGGCGCCCAGATACCAGGAATGCTTGGCCAGGGGCAGCACGGTCTTGTGGGCCATTTCGTTGACCTCCGCTACCCATTTGTCCACCGCGTCGGCCCGCGCCTCGATGCGTTCGAGTCCGCTGTCTTGCAGGTGCCTGATGCAGTCAGTGATCCAATCGGCGTGCTGCTCGATCGCCACCGGCATGTTGCACAGCACCGATGGGCTGCCCGGACCGGTGATCGTGAACAGGTTGGGGAAGCCGGCCACCTGCAAGCCGAGGTAGTTGCGCGGTCCCGCCTCCCATACGTCCTTCAAGGAAACCCCTCCGCGCCCGCGAATATCCATGCGCAGCATCGGACCGGTCATCGCGTCAAAGCCGGTGGCGAAGACGATGATGTCGACCGGGTATTCGGCCTCGGAGGTGCAAATCCCCGCGCGGCTGATCCGCTCGATCGGCGCTCCCCGCAGATCCACCAACGTGACATTGGGTCGGTTGTATGTCTCAAAATAGTTCGTATCGATCGGCGGGCGTTTTGCGGCGTAGGGATGATCGATGTCCGATAGGATCGCCCCCGTCGCCGGGTCCTTGACGATCGAACGGATCTTGCGCTTGACGAAATCCGACGCTGTGTCGTTCGCCCTCTTGTCGATCATCATGTCCTGGAACGCGGCGCGGAACTGCAGCCCGCCGCGCTCCCAAGCGGCTTCGTAGATCTGCTCGCGCTCCTCCGGCGGGGTCTCGACCGCCAGACGCGGTTCGATCTTGAACGCCATGCCGTTGATCGTTTCGTGCGTCGCGGCCCGGATTTCGCCGGGATGCTCTTTGATGTGCCGCCGGAACTCCGCGGTCAGAGGCGCGTTGCGCGCCGGCACCGAGTAGTTCGCGGTACGCTGGAACACGGTCAGATGCTTCGCCGACGCCGCGATCACCGGCGCCGCCTGGATGCCGGTTGAACCGGTGCCGATCATGCCGACCCGCTTACCGGTAAAATCGACTCCCTCATGCGGCCACTGGCCGGTGTGATACCAATCGCCGGCGAAGTCCTCGAGCCCGGGAAATTTTGGCACATTCGCGGTCGACAGACACCCCACCGCGGTGACCAGAAACTTGACGACATAGGTGTCGCCCTGCTCGGTGCGCACCCGCCAGCGGTTTGCCGCATCGTCGTAATGCGCGGCGACGACTTTTGTGTTGAACCGGATGTCCCGCTTCAGGTCGAACCGGTCGGCGACGAAATTCAGATAGCGCAAAATCTCGGTTTGGCCCGGATAGCGTTCCGACCACTCCCACTCGCGCATCAATTCGGGAGAGAAGGGCTTTCGGAGTCGCAGCGCGCACCGGGGTAGCGGTTCCAGTACCAGGTGCCGCCGACCCCGCCGCCCGCCTCCAGCGCCTCTACCGACAAGCCGAGACGATCGCGCAGACAGAGCAGCTGGTAGAGACCCGCGAACCCCGCGCCGATCACTAGCGCGTCGAGTTCGGTCGTCCGGCCGCCCTCGTTACTCGCATGAACCATCGTGTCGTGTGCCATTTTCGCTCAACCCGTTGAACCATGGCCGCAAGCCTTGCCGCAGAAGCGTCTGCCTCTAGCGGCCCGCCCGCACGAGGTGGCCGGGGCGGGCGCCGGTATCTTCACCGTTCTCGAAGACCGGGGTCCCGGCAACGAGGGTCGCGCGGTAGCCGTCGACGCGCTGAACGAGGCGGCGGCCGCCGGCGGGCAGGTCATGGACGATCTCGGGCTGGTGCAGGCGCAGCCGGTCGAAGTCGATGACGTTGACGTCGGCGCGCAGGCCGGGCTTGAGCCGGCCGCGATCGCGGAAGCCGAAGAAATCGGCGGTTTCGCTGGTCTGCATCTTGACCAGCTGCGGCAGCGGCAGCCCAGGTCCGCGCTTGCGGTCGCGCGCCCAGTGGCTGAGCATATAGCTCGGCAGGCCGGCATCGACGATTTGGCCGCAATGCGCGCCGCCGTCGCCAAGACCGAGCAGCGTGCCGGGATCGACCAGAAGTTGGCGGATCTGCTCGTGATCGCCATGGACATAGCCGACGACCGGGAAGAAGAGGAAATGGTCCTCGCCTTCAGTCAGGTAGTCGTAGGCGACCTCCTGCGGCGTACGGTTGCCGCGCGCCGCGATGGCGGCGATGCTCTTCTCCGGCGCCGGCTCGTAATCCGGGGTCGCGCCGGTCATCACGAACATGCGATCCCAGCGCGTCGCGACAAAGCGGATGAACTGGCCCTGCCGGTTGAGCTCAGCCTCGGACGGCGGCTCGGCCAGGATCGCAGCGCGCACCTCGGGGTCACGTAGCCGCGCCCAGCGCTCTGCCGCCGGCAGACGATCGAGCGCGCGATAGGCCAGGCGGAAGGTGAACGGGTTCATCGAGGTGTTGTGGCCGAGGATCACCCCGACCGGCCGGCCGGCGACCTGGGCGGTGATGCTAGCGCCTTGGGCGCGGGCGGCATGCACGCCGGTCATCAACCGCTTCCAGCGCTCCGGGTCCGTCGGCCGGTCGGTCAAGAGGAACCACACCGGGCGACCGGTCTCTTTCGATAGCTTGGTCATCCAGGCGAGCTCGCGCGCCTCGTCCATGAAATCGCTGTTCATGCCGAACGCACCCCGGCCGATGGCGCCGAGCGCTTGGCCGATGCCAAACAGCTCAGCCTCTTCGGCGAAGTGGCCGGGGACGAGTTCGCCGGTCTTGGTCTTGTGCGAATAGGTGCGCGAGGTGGTGAAGCCGAACGCGCCGGCCTTGAGCGCGGCCTCGGTCAACCGGCGCATCGTGTCGATGTCCTCGGGGGTGGCGGCCTCGCGGTTGATGGCACGCTCGCCCATCACATAGACACGCAGGGGATGATGCGGGATCTGCGCGCCGATATCGATCGTGCGGGGCATGCGGTCGAGCGCATCGAGGAAGTCCGGGAAGCTCTCCCACTCCCAGTTCAGCCCTTCATGCAGCGCGGTGCCGGGAATGTCCTCAACCGCTTCCATCAGGTCGATGAGACCGGAGCGGTGCTCCTTCCTCACCGGTGCAAAGCCGACGCCGCAATTGCCGAAGAGGATCGTGGTCACGCCATGCCACGACGACGGCGCGAGTACCGGGTCCCAGGTCGCTTGGCCGTCGTAATGGGTGTGCACGTCGACCCAGCCGGGGGTGACGAGGAGACCGTCCGCGTCGATCTCGCGCTTGCCGGGCCCGGCTTTGCCGCCGACCGCGGTCAGCCTGCCGCCGTCTATCGCGATGTCGCCAGTAAAGGCTTCGGCGCCGGTGCCGTCGAGGATCGTACCGCCGCGAATGACGATGTCGTGCATGGTTTTCGCCCCGAAAATGCGCCTGCTTTGCTGCGGACAGCATGCGCCCCCGGCCGCGCTTCGGCAATCCGGGGCGCCACGCTATGCGCGGGGATCGCCATGACCCCCGTGCAGGTCGGGGGCATCGAGGCTATCCCTAGAACTCTATGACGGCCTCGTTGTCGTCGCCGAGAATCAGGTTGCTGGTCGTCGAAGGCCAGGTCGGCAAGCGCCGCGCCGGCGCGATGACCGATATCGGCGCATATCAACCGATGCGGTGGTGCTCCCGATTCGGCCGCTGTTGCCCCTTAGGCGATCTTGCGCGGTGATCCGCCGGGGACGGCGAATTGAAGGGGCGCGGCGGGTACCGTTCGCGCCGCCCCGGAAGCTCGGCGGCGCCCTATCTGAGCAGTGTCGCCGCTTCTGATATTGGCCGACCTCTTACATCGCTCCGGTTCATCCTGCCGTCAGGTTGCTACTCGACGAGGCTGCCTAGTGGGCTCATGATTTTGCCGAGCCGCAGGAGACTTCGGTCATGGATCGAGCGCCCACCGCCCGCCTACAGGGGTTGATCCATCGGCGGGATAAGGTTCTGGCAGTGCTCCATCCGCCGACGGCAGCGCATGCGCGGATCATGGAGCGCGCCGGGTGTGAAGCGCTGTTCGTCGGCACCGGAGGGGTGGTCGGTGCCTACACGGGCCTTGCTGATGTTGGCACCGCGACACTCTCCGAGTGCGTTGAGATTGCCGGCTGGATCGCGGAAAGCGTCAAGATCCCGGTGATCATGGATGGCGATACCGGTCACGGTGGGATCATGGCGGTGCGCCGCATGGTGCGCGAGTGCATCCGCCACGGCATCGCTGGAGTGCGTATCGACGACCAACCGATCGAAGGCAAGCGCAAGACCCAGAGCGCCGGGGTCGAAGTGGTGCCACTCGACCTCGCTATCGCCCGCTACCGCGCCGCGGTCGATATGAAGAATGAGCTCGACCCCAACTTCGTGATTATGGCGCAATGCTATGCGCGCGACGCCGCGAATGGCGGCCTCGACGACGCCCTGCTCCGGCTTAAGGCGTACCGCGAAGACGCCGGGGTGGATTGGGTGCAACTCGAGTCACCGCACTCGGTCGAGGAGATCAGGGCGGCGCGCGCCGCCGTCGCTGGGCCGTTCTCGTTCATGAAGGGGAAGCTCGGCCGCTATCTCGGGCTCGACGAGCATCTGGCCTTGGGAGTCACGATCGCCTGGTATCCGGGCTTCACCCATCACGTAACCTGGGCGGCGCTGTGGGATTTTATGAGTGCGTTTCAGACCGAGGGTGTTGCCGCCTGGGACGCCTTTATCGAAAGCCGCAAGGATCGGCCGTACCCGGGCCCGGAAATGCCGGATGACGGCGAGGGTGAGGCGAAACAGCGCGTGCTCGAGGAGCGCTATTTGTCGCCAGATGCGCTGGCAAAATACCGGAGGGAATGATGGCGCGCGACGGCTACCGCATTTTCGACTCGGACACCCATGTCGGGCCCGATGCGGCAATCCTGTCCGGCTATCTGAGCGCCACCGAGAAAGACCATCTCGCCCGCTGGGACCAATACCGCTCGGAGGGCCGGTTTGGCCACGTGACCTACACCAAGGGCCAGCGCCACTACCGCCGTCGGCTCGGCGACGCAAAGCCTGACGAAGCGCCGGCGGGCTACATGGCCGGATTTACCGGCGTCGCGCGTGAACGCGATCCGTCGCCGAAGGTCGATGCCGACCCGGCCGCTCGCATCGCCGACATGGATTACGAAGGGGTCGACGTCAATCTGACCCTGCCCTCGGGCTGGTTCGGCACCTTTACGTCAGGCGATGACATCGCCCTCGAAAGCGCGATGTACCGCGCCTACCACCACTGGATGAGCGATTACTGCGGTGCGTTCCCGCAGCGGCTCGGCGGTGTCATCCTGGCGAGCGCCCGCGATATCAACGGATCGCTCGCCGAAATGCGTCATTGGGGCAAGTCGCGCTGGGCCTGGGGGGTGATGGTCTACGCCCCGGTCGGGGCGCCGCTCGACCATCCGAGCCTCGAACCGTTTTACGCCGCGGCGGCCGAACTCGACCTCGCATTAGTGCTGCATACTTTCACAGTGATGCCGCCCTATGCTCCGGGCGGGCTGGATACCTGGGACAATCTGTGGCTGCAGCGCTCGGCGGCGCATCCTTGGTGCGGTATGCGCAACATGGCCTCGCTGATCGGCAGCGGCGTGATGGATCGCTACCCGAGCCTGCGCATCGGAACGCTCGAGGCCGGGCATGGCTGGCTGCCGTTCTGGATCAAGCGGCTCGACGAGCATGCCGAGACGATCAAGGCGGCCCTTCCCGAGCTGCGTCAGCGGCCGAGCGACTACGTCACCGGCGGGCGCTATTTCCAGAGCATCGAGATACCCGAAGGCGTGGCGCTGACCAACGCCGTATCCGACCTGCTCGGCGACGATTTGCTGATGTACGCCTCCGACTACCCGCATGGCGAAAGCCACTTCCCGAAATCGGCTGAAATCGTAGCCGGTTGGAAGATGCCGGAGCCACGCAAACGCAAGCTGTTTTGGGACAACGCAACGAAGCTTTACGCCCGCGCTCGGGTTGGCTGAACCGCTTTTGGGAATTTCGTCCCAAACGTCCCGGGAACAGCCGCTATCGGACCCTCAACGGTCATCGTTGGCCCGCGTGTCTGTCGACCGAATTTGCCCCGACGCAGCCCTTGCTCTGCGTCCCTAGACGCATTCCCTGTAGTCGATCGCCCGTTGATGCCGGGCGGCGAGCGCAATGGTACCGGCTGGAACAGATATACACAGGAGTTTGCCTCGGGCTAATCACACGTCGGCATATTCGACCGAAATATGCCTTCCGGCGTGGTCCATCAGCAGAGCCGTCGAGATGATCCCGACAACAGCCATCAGCGCGACATAGATCGCGATCGAGGAGTATGTGACGAACAACCAAGTCGAAATGGTCGCCCTCAGTCTTCCCGTGTCAAACGTTTCAGGCACTCCCAGCGATCAGCGCAGCACCTTTTTCGCCGATCATGATCGTCGGTGCATGCGTGCATGCATTGAGCGCTGCGGGCATGATCGAGGCATCGACGACGCGCAGGCCCTCGATGCCGTTGACGCGCAGCTGCGGATCGACGACGGCGGTCGGCTCGGCGCCCATGCGACAGGTGCCGCTCGGATGGAAGAATGTCGCGGCTCGGGCGCGGATATCCGCCTCGATCGACGCCTGGTCATTGGCGATCGGTCCGGGAGCGAGCTCCTCTTCGATCAGGTCGCTTATCGCCGACGCACCCATCATGTCGCGCATCCGCTGTACCGACCGAGCGAGTGCATGCAGATCCTCGGGCTCAGAGAAATATTCGGGGAAGATCAGCGGATGCGCTGTCGGATCGGCGTTGCGCAGCAGGATATGTCCGCGGCTAAGCGGCCGGCCGGAACCCACCATCACGGTGAAGCCGTGGCGTTCCGGGAACAGGTCTCCCAGGCGAAACCCGACGCCTCTGCGGGTCACCAGCGCCGGGATCATCACAACGATCGTATCCGAGACGGCGAGTGCGGGGTCGCTGCGCATGTACCCGCCGGTCGCGACATAGCTCTCGGCAAGCGAGCCGCCGCGCGTCAGCGCGTAGCGCAGCCCCATCGCGATCGCCGCGCCCGGGTTCAGGTATTTGTACGCGGTCACCGGCCGCGAGCACGCATAACGCAGCGAATAGGACGGGTGGTTCTGCAGATTGCGCCCGACCTCCGGCGCATCGAGCACCACCGGTATTCCAAGGCCAGTGAGATGAGCGGCCGGCCCAATGCCCGACAGCATAAGGAGCTGCGGGGAGTTGACGGTTCCGCCGCAGAGGATGACCTCGCGCTCCGCCCAGACCGTCTCACGCACGCCCCGCCGGACGACCTCGACGCCTTTTGCCCGGCCACCCTCGATGACGATCCGTGCCGCGACCGCCTCCGACAGCAAGTCGAGATTACCGCGCTGCCTTCCGGACTGCGCGAAGGTCATCGCTGTGCTGGCGCGGCGACCGTTGGCGATGTTGGTATCGATCCGGCCAAAGCCCTCGGCGACATCGGCGTTGAGGTCGTCGACGACCGGGTATCCCGCCTCGCCGGCAGCGGCAAGGAACGCGTCGCAGATCGGCAGATCGAGCCGCGACTGCTTTACGCCCATCGGGCCGTTGTCACCGTGCCACTCGCCCGCGCCGCGGCTGTTGGTCTCGGCTTTTTTGAAGTACGGCAGCACCTGTTCGAACGACCATCCGTGACATCCGCGCTGTGCCCACTGGTCGTATTCAAGCGAGTGGCCGCGCAGGTACAACATGCCGTTGATGCTGCTCGAGCCGCCGAGAATGCGGCCCTGAAACCACGATAATCTGCGCCCGTTCAGGGCGGGCACCGGCTCGGTCTGGTAGTTCCAGTTCTGCCGGGGAAAGCTACTGGCGATGAACGCGATGCCCGGCACCCTGGTCGTCACGCCTAGACGTTCGCGGCCAGCCTCGATCAGGGCAATGCGGGCCTCCGGCAGCATTTGCGACAAACGGCCGGCGACGACGCAGCCGGCGGCACCCGCGCCGATCACGACATAATCCCAACCTTTCGCCGACATCGATCGTGCTCGGGAGCGCACCCTCAGGCCCTCTTATGATGCCTGGTCCGCATCTGCCGGCCGAGACAGACGCCCGTGCCTATTCGACCCTCTCGAATTTCTGCAAGCAGCGGATATGCGCTGGGCGAGGCGTGTCGGGAAAGATTTGTGGCCAGCCGGTCCACGACACTTCGCCGACATAGACATCGCCGCGCGAGTCGACCGCGAGTCCGTGCGGGGCGAGGAACTTGCCGAGCTCGGTTCCTGCCGGCGTCTCGCCGAAGCGACCGATCAGCTTGCCCGTGTGGTCGACGATGCTGACCCGTGGCCCGAGATTGGGGATGTCCCGACTGACCGCGGCGGCCGGACCGACCTCGCCGACGTAGAAGATCGGCTGATGTCCGTAGGGCATGCAGAGACCGCACGGGCGATGCAGGTTCTGCCACTGCGTTTCGAATTGGCCGTCGCCGTCGAACACCTGAACCCGATGGTTCTCGCGGTCGGCGACATAGACCCAGCCATCGGCATCGCAGCAGATGTTGTGCACGATATTGAACTCGCCCTCGCCGGTGCCGGGTTGGCCCCACGACATCAGCAATTTGCCGTCCGGGGAGTATTTGTGGACGCGCGAGTTGCCGTAGCCGTCGGAGACGTAGATCTCGCCCTTGGGCGACAGCGCGGTGTGAGTGCAGCGATGAACGGCTCGCCCGACATATAGGGCGCGGGCTTGCCCGGCACGCCGAGCTCCAGCAGCACCTTGCCGTCAAGCGTGACCTTGCGCACGAAATGCCCGCCGTCGTCGGTCAGGAACAACGTGTCGTCCGGCGCCATATGGACGCCGTGCGCCCGCGGATATTGGCCCTCGCCCAACGAGCGCAGAAAATTGCCCTCGCGGTCGAAGATCATCATCGGGTGCTCGCCGCGATTGAAGACGTAGACGTTGTCGTGACTGTCGACCCCGACCCCGCCGACCTCCTTGAATGACCAGCCCTCGGGGAGTTTCGCCCAGTCGGCGTTCACACGGTATTTGAACTTGCCGCTTCCGACGATCATCGAAACATTCCTTCTCGTGGCTGCTTCGGTTTGCCGCCAGTATAGAGCGCAAATACCCGCAGGCCGCTAAACGAGGAGGAGACCATGCGCCTCAAGGACAAAGTCGCGATCGTCACCGGCGCCGCGCATGGCATGGGCGAGGCAGAGGCGCGCCTGTTCGCCAGAGAGGGCGCCAAGGTCGTAGTTGCCGACGTGTTAGGCGAGCAGGCTGAGACCGTCGCGGCCGACATTCGCGCCGGTGGCGGCGAGGCCATGGCGGCCACAATCGACGTCACCAGCGAGCCGGCATGGGTCGCGCTAATCGAGAAGACGGTATCGCGCTATGGCCGGCTCGACATCCTGGTGAACAACGCCGGGATTTCCGGCAGTGCGGTCGGCGATCCGGATGGGCTGGAGGGCTGGCACCGGATCATCGCGGTCAACCAGACCAGTGTGTTTCTCGGCACCAAGCTCGCCGCCGAGCAGATGGCGAAGAGCGGCGGCGGTTCGATCGTCAATATCAGCTCGATCATGGGCTTTGTCGGTGGCCCCGGCGGCCATCCTGCCTATAGCGCCTCGAAAGGCGCAGTGCGGATCTATACGAAATCGGCGGCGGTGCGCTATGGCCCCCTGGGTATTCGCGTCAATTCGGTGCATCCCGGTTACATGCCGCCGATGCTCAATGCGACCAATGCAAACGAGCGCGCCGACAAGATCGCGCTGACGCCGCTGCGCCGGCTCGGCGAACCAATCGAGGTCGCGTATGGCGTCCTCTTCCTCGCCTCCGACGAGGCGTCGTTCGTTACGGGAACCGAACTGGTGATCGACGGCGGCTATATCGCCCAATAGGTTCGGGCCATGCCTTACATCGATACCGGTCGCATCAACTTGTTCTTTGAAGAGGCTGGTAGCGGCGGGGTGCCGGTGTTGCTGCTGCACGAACTTGGCGGCAGCAGCGAGAGCTGGCGCGAGGTCATCCCGCTTCTGGCGGCGGACCGTCATGTGATCGCGGTAGATATGCGCTGTGCTGGGCGGTCGGAGAAGCCGCCCGGTACTTTCACTCTAGCCGACGTCGCTGACGACCTGGGTGAATTGTTGCGCGCGTTGAAGCTGCTCGGACCGGTGGACGTGATCGGCGCGGCCTTGGGATCGCTGGCCAGCGCGTTGCTGGCGATCCGTCATCCCGAGCGGGTTCGGCGGCTGATGCTGTGCGCAGTCGCTCCGGACATGGCGGGGCCGACGCGCAACTATCTGGCAGAACGGGCCGGAAAAGTGAGGACCATGGGCATGCGGGGCGTCGCCGACGCGAGCCTGGCGAACTCCTTTCCCTCACCTAACACCGCAGATCGTGCAGCATATCGCGGGATTTATTTGGGTAATGACCCGATGGCCTATACCGAATTGTCGTTGGCGCTAGGGCGGCTGGAGATGACGGCGGCAGATTGGAGTGCGATCCGGGCACCGGTCCTCGTTGCCTCCGGGGCGGATGATTTCTTGTGGCCGCCCGAGATTGGCCGTCAGGTAGCCGCGCTGATACCCGGAGCGCGGTTCGAGGTGCTGGAGGACGCCGGACATTTCCCGCACCTGCAGGCACCGGCGACATTGGTTAGGTTGGCGCGCGGCTTTCTCGACCGATGAACGCGAGAGCGATCCTCACCGCGTCTTCGGTATCTCAAACCCCGCGCCGCGCTCCACGTGACGCACGAGCGTGCTGATGTCGTTGTTCCCCGCGCCTTCGAACATCGCGTGCTTGTAGACCAAACGCGCGGCCTGACAGACCCACATCGGCACGCCCAGCTCCTCCCCTTGCGCGATGGCGAGGTCGATATCCTTCATCAGGATATGCAGCGCTGCGCCGTATCCGAAGGAGCGATCCAGCACGGAATTCGGGATCACCGTCTGCGTTACCCCGTTCTGCCCGCTGCCGGCGTTGATCGCGTTCACCATCACTTCGGGGTCGAGCCCGCCCTTCGCCCCCATCACAAAGGCCTCGGATGTCGCGGCGAGCGAGACCGCGAACAGGATATTGTTGGTCAGCTTCAGCACCTGTGCGGCGCCGGGCCTGTCCCCGGCTATCGTCAGCGTCTTGCCCCACCTTGAGATTAGTGGCCGGACCTTTTCGACCGCCGCGGGGTCACCAGACACCATCACCGACAGCGTTCCTGCTCGCGCGCCGGCAGGCCCGCCGGAGATTGGGCAATCAACGATCGTCACGCCGTTTGGCGACAGCGCCTCCTCTATCTCACGCAGAAACGGGACTCCTACGGTGCAGGTATTCACCAACACCTTCATTGTTTTGCCCTCGGCCAATCCATCTGCGCCGAGCGCCACCCCACGGAAAGCGTCAAGTGTCGGCAGGGACACGAACACGATCTCGCAGCGGTCAGCGAGATCCTTCGGCGAAGCAGCCCGACGCGCCTGACGCTCGAGCAGCGGCTGCATCGCCGCCTCGTTGATGTCGTAGACCGTGAGGCCGTGCCCGTCGTCGAGCAGCTTGTGTGCCATCGGCTGGCCCATATTGCCGACGCCCAGATATCCCACTTCCACTGATTTGCCTCCTGACCTACGCCGTCTGCGCCGCCGCAAACTCCCGCGCCGGCCGCAGAAATTCGGGATCGAACACCTTGGTGGCCATCACCTGGCAACGGCGGATCAGTCTGATCTCGTCGGGACCGTAATCAGCGATCGCCCGGTGCAAGGTGCCGAGATGGTCCCAGATCAAGAGGTCGTTTTCGGCCCACACATTGGTGTAGCGAAATTGCCGCTGGAGCTGGTGCGCGAGCAGGTATTTGAGCATCTCGTCGCTCTCGCGCTTGGGCAGCTCGTTGACGCGCTCGGCGAAGCCAGGGTTGCAGTAGAGCACCTTCCGTCCAGTGATTGGGTGGGTCAGGAACACCGGATGCACGACGGGCGGGCGTCGGCGGCGCTGCTCGTCGGTCATCGGCGGCCGCGGGCTGTTGTGGACCCGCCGCATATGCTCCCAGAACTTCTCGATGTTGTGGGTCACGGTCATGCCGTCGAGCCGGGTCTTGATCTCGTCCGGCAGTGCGTCGTAGGCGAGGTGCATGTTGGAGAATTCGGTGCCGCCGAGCGGCTTGCCGTCGCGGTGCGGGATGCGGACGCCGTAGAGCACATTCACGAACCCCGGCACGTCGCGATAGGTCATGTCGGTGTGCCAGTCCTGGCCCGCATCCGGGCTGCCGATGTATTCGCCGCCCTCCTTGAGGTTGGAGAGGATGTCGATCTCGGGATACTCCTGGGTCGGGTCGCGCCCGCGGGTCGCCGGACCCTGGATTTCGCCGAATAGCTCGGAGAAGCGCTTCAACTCGCCGAGGTCAAGGTGCTGGTCGGGAAACCGCAGCACGCCGTATCTGCCGAGCGCGAGCAGGATTCGCCCGAGATCGCGCTCGCTCAGGGGGTGCGCTAGATCGATCCCGCGCGCCGTCGCCCCGAGCACCGCGCCGATCGGTTCAATGGTGAGCATTGCCGTCTCCTCGCCTACAGCTGCGGCTCGACGACTACGGTGCCGACCTTCCCTCCGGCTTCGACCGCCTTGTGTGCCGCCGCGGTCTGGTACAGCGGGAAGCGCGTCGCTACCGAGAGGATGCGCCCCGGCGACGCCGTCCAGGCGGCGATGTCCGACTGCGCCCTGTGGCGATCCGGGTGGGGAACGCCAGCCAGCGACATCGCATAGACCGCGAGGTTTTTCTGCATCAGGTCACGCACCGGCACCTTCGGCTCGCGGTCGCCATTGGTGGCGTAGACCATGATGCTGCCGTTGACCCGCAGGCAGCGCAGGGCAGCGGCGAGGTTGCCGCCGAAATCGACCTCGGCGATGTGGTCGACGCCGACCCCGTCGGTGATGTCGAGGACGCGGGCGGCGACGTCCTCGCTTCGGTAGTTGATGACATGCGCGGCGCCGCCGGCCTGGGCGCGTTCAGCTTTCTCCGCCGAGCTGACCGTGGCGATCACGCGAGCACCAGCCCAGCTCGCCAGCTGTACTGCGTAATGGCCAACCGCTCCGGCGCCGCCGGTCACCAGCAGCGTCTTCCCCTGCACCGGCCCGGCCACGAAAACGGCGCGATGCGCGGTCATACCCGGCACGCCTAGGGTCGCGCCTTCCGCAAATGACACGTGATCGGGAAGCTCAGTGACCAGATCGACGGAGAGCGCGATGTATTCGGCCGCGGTTCCCATCCAGCGGCCGTTGCGCTGGCCGTTGTAGAGCCAGACGCGCTTGCCGAGCCATCGCTCGGGCACGCCGGGGCCGACTTGGTCTATCACCCCGGCACCGTCGCTATTGGTAATGACGCACGGGTATTCCATCGCCGGCGGACCGCGCCTCCGGTAGGTATCCGACGGGTTGACGCCGGAGGCCTCCAGCCTGACCCGCACCTCACCATGCCCGGCCTCGGGCGTCGGCAGCTCACCGCAAACCAGGACCTCGTCTGCTCCTCCCTGCCGGTCGTACCAAACCGCACGCATTGCCGCCTCCCGCTTTTCGCCGTGGGCGTTCTAACATTTTTCGCCGGTACAGCCCCTGGAGACGAACTGTCACCAACTGGGCGCTCGGGCTGCGACCGGTGGTGCGATCTTCAAAATGCTGGTTCGTCGCCATTGGACAGCGAGGTAACATCCCGTTCAGCGCTGGCAATGACATCTCCGCAGGCGTCCGGAGAGGCTGACCACCGCCATCGGCAACCGTGAATTGGGATCGTCTTGGAGGTGCTGGGTTCATGGACAAGGCAATGATCGAACTGCTGGCGCGACGCGCCGGGTTGGATAAGGCGTTGACGGAGTTTCCCGAGGATGTCGCTGCCGCTGCCGAGCAGGCGAGCGGTTCCGTCGCGAGAATGAAGGCGCCGACCGATCCGCGGGCCGAACCCTGGCCGCCGATGAAGGCCGGAACCGGCCTATGAGCGATCTGCACTGGCTGACGGCGATGGAAGCGGCGCAAGCGATCGCCGCCCGAAAGCTGTCGCCCGTTGAGCTGATGAAGGCGCTGCTCGAGCGCATTGCCCGGCTCGACCCGAAATTGAACGTCTTCATCCACCTCGACAGCGACGCTGCGATGGGTGCGGCAAGGGCCGCCGAGGCCGAGATCACATCAGGGAGCTTGCGGGGGCCGCTGCATGGTGTGCCGGTCGGCATCAAGGACATCATCGATGTCGCAGGCCTGGCGACCACCTGCCATTCCAAAATCTTGATCGACAATGTCGCGGCAGCAGATGCGGTGTGTGTGTCGCGTCTGCGAGGAACCGGCGCCATTGTTCTGGGCAAGCTTTCCACGCATGAATTCGCCATCGGCGGGCCGAGCTTCGATCTCCCATGGCCACCCGCGCGCAATCCCTGGAACCCTGATCACCACCCCGGCGGGTCTTCCTCGGGCTCCGGATCGGGAATTGCCGCCGGCCTCTTCCCAATGGCGTTAGGCAGCGACACCGGCGGCAGCGTGCGCAACCCGGCCAGTGCCTGCGGCATCGTCGGGCTCAAGCCGACCTATGGGCTGGTTTCACGCCGTGGCGTGTTTCCGCTTTCCTTTACGTTGGACCAGGTCGGGCCGCTGACTCGGACCGTCGCGGACAACGCGCTCATGCTCGACATAATCGCCGGCCACGACCCACTCGATCCCGGCAGTGTCGCCGCACCTTCGGGCCATTATGGCACCGGTCTCGATCGCGGCGTACGCGGGTTGCGCATCGGCTTCATCCGCCACTTCCACGAAAGCGATCTGCCCGCCGACCCCGAGGTCGCCGCCGGGCTGGAAAACGTCGCCGCCACTCTGCAAAAGCTGGGGGCGGACATCCGCGATATCCGCCTGCCGACACTCGGCGAATTTGCTGCTGTTAACCGGGTGATCCTCCAGAGCGAGGCCTGGGCGATCCATGGCCCGTGGTTGCGGGAGAGACCGGGTGACTACGGCCAGCTCGCTCGGCGTCGCCTGATGGCTGGGGCGTTTATGAGCGCGGGCGATTACGTCCAGGCCGCCCGCCGGCGCCTCGAGATGGTCGCAGCGGTCGAAGACACTTTGCGCCAGGTCGATGTGCTGCTCTGCGCCAGCGCAATGGACCCGCCGAGCCGTCTCGACGACCCGGTCGAAACCGAGCGCACCTATCCCCGGCAGGCGCGCACGCCCTTCAACGTCACCGGTCATCCCGCGCTGGCGATGGTGGCGGGCCTCTCGTCAACTGGCCTGCCGCTGTCGGTGCAATTCGTCGGACGCAATTTTGCCGAGGCAACGCTATTCCAAGTCGCACGGGAGTGGGAGCGTGCCGCCGGGACAGAGGAGAAGCATCCCCCGATAGGCTGACGGCCTGGGGGTGCCCCACATCCCTAGGGCAATGTCGAAATCCAGAAATCTGCGATGAGGGTGGCCCCCGGTGCCGGCATTGCAGCCGGCGTCTGGACGCAGACGAAGGGGTGCGGTCGCCGTCCGAACCGCGCCGACCAGGCCATTGCTATTCCAGGAAAATCAGCGATATCAGCGACGAAATACTGCGCGCGTAGCCGTTTGGCCATTGACGTTCCAGCGGCCCGACACAGGGCTTCGGCGGAATCGTAGGACCCGGTGTGCGCCAGCCAGGTAAAGCCGGCGAGATTGTCTTGCCGACGACGTGGCTGTCGCCCGAGCCCACCCTTTTCGACGACGACAAGCGCAAAGTGCTTGCCCCGGGCCGGGTATGCGCCAAGCTAGACAGAACCAGTTGCGGGGAGGTGCCTGAGATGGACGACATCAAGTTGGCGGCCCATGACGAAACTGCATCCGCTCGACCACCGCGCTATTACGGCGTGCACCACCTCGCGCTGAATACCGACGACATGAAGATGACCGTCGACTTCTATGTCGGGGTGCTCGGCATGCGACTTGTGCATGCGATGAAGGTGCCGCCCGGCGTCGGCATAGGACCGGGTAATCGTGGCAATCCGCCATTCGAGGAAATCCGCCACTACTTCTTCGACATGGGGCGGGACGGGCTGCTTGCTTTCTTCGAAATCCCCAAAGGCGCCAAGTCCAAGGGCGACCGCGACGCGATCGGCACGATGCAGCATGTCGCGTTCGCGGTGTCCCCCGAGACGGCGGCACGGCTGCAGGCGCGCCTCACCGAGCGGGGAATTGACACCCAACTCGTCGAGCACGCGCCGGGACAGAAATATTCGCTTTATTTCTACGACCCGAACGGCATTCGCCTCGAACTGTTCTGGCAGCCGGCCGATGGCGACGAGCCGCGGATCATCGATGCCTTTACCCAGACCAAGGAGAAGGCGCTGGAAGAATTAAGAACCCTGACAGCCGACGAAGCCTGGCTCGAATGGGCGACGCACGGCTTGCCGTCGTAGCCCTGTTCGGCACCTCGTGAACAGCCCACCGCAGCCGCAAACCGGAGTCATCGACCCGGGATGTTCTGGCGGACTTCGTCACCAGCGAAATTCGGTGACGGTTTGATCATGATGGTCTCGGAGCTAGATGTTTTGCGCGCCGCGCATCTCCATCTCGAGCGCCATGGCGGCCAGGCAGTCGCGAAAGCGCGCGAAATGGTCCGGACCCTGAAAGAGCGCGGCGACAATGACGGCGCCGACACCTGGCTACGGATCATCGTGGCGATCGAGACAATGCGTCAGGAAGCCTCGGGCCCCCATTCCGCCCCAGATGCGAGCGGAACAGCTTCGGCGTCCTCGAATGGGCCGGCAACAAGCCCGAGCTGAAACGCGAGTGGGATCGCTACCTGCGCTCGCGCCGCGAAGACGACAACTGCGTCTGACCGGATCAGTTCAGCGTCATTTTACGGGATCGGCATTAATTTGCGGCGGGGCAGACAGCAGCTTGATCGGCCGTTCAAGCCCGGCATAGTGCCTGATCGGTGGGGGCATCGGGCCGGCTGAGCACGGAGCTACAGCACATGCAAACCTACGATTACATCGTCGTCGGCTCCGGTTCGGCCGGTGCGGCCGTCGCGAACCGATTGTCGGCAGACCCGCGCAATAAGGTGCTGTTGCTCGAGGCCGGTCGGGTCAGCCATCCCTGGTCCCCCATCCCGATTGGAATGGCCCGGCTGATCGCCAATCCCGCAGCCAACTGGCTCTATTCCTCCGAGCCCGAGGCGAGCACCAACGGCCGCCGGCTCCCGGTGCCGCGCGGCAAACTGCTCGGCGGTTCCAGCTCGATCAACGGAATGGTGTTTGTCCGCGGCCAGGCCCAGGACTTCGATACCTGGGCGCAGATGGGCAACCAGGGCTGGAGCTACACTGAGGTCCTGCCTTTCTTCAAGCGCATGGAAAGCTATGCCGGCGATGGCGACGATGCCTTTCGCGGCCGCGAGGGCCCGTTGCGCGTCACCAACCCGGAACCGCGCGATCCGCTTTTCGCGACGATCATCCAGGCGGCGGCGCAGGTCGGCATCCGGCACAACCCGGATTACAACGGGGCCAGCCAGGAAGGCATCGCGATGAGCCAGGCGACGATCGCCGGCGGTCGCCGCATGAGCACGGCGCGCTGCTATCTCGATCCTGTCCGCAAGCGCCAGAACCTGCATATCGAGACGGAGGCCTTGACGGAAGGGCTGGTGCTCGACGGGAAGCGCTGCACCGGGGTCCGCTATTCCGTCGCCGGCGAGGTGCGCGAAGCTCGGGCGGCGCGCGAGGTCGTGGTCAGCGCCGGCGCGTTCAACTCGCCGCAATTGCTGGAGTTATCGGGCATCGGCCAGCCCGAACGCCTGCGCAATCTCGGGATCGAAGTGCGCCATGAGCTGCCCGGCGTCGGCGAGAACCTACGCGACCATTACGTTCCGCGCACCCGCTGGTTGGTCGGCAAGAAAGGCATCATCTTCAACGATCGGGGGCGCGGCCTCGGTCTGGTGCATCAGGCCCTGCGCTATGCGCTGTTCCGGCAGGGCATGCTGGCGATGACCGGCGCCCCCGATCCGTGCGTTCGTGTGCTCGCGCGAGGGCCTGGAGGCACCGGACCTGATGCTCGGCTGGATCCCGATGCTGACCGACCCCACCCCGAAAGGCCCGCGGATATCGCGGCAGTCGGGCCTGACCCTTTATGCCCACGTGATGCGCCCGGAGAGCAAGGGACACGTTCACATCGCCGCGGCCGATGCGCGCCGACCGCCGGCGATCAACTTTAATTTTCTGTCGTCACCGCCCGATGCGGAGTTGACGGTGCGCGCGGTCCGCATCGCCCGCGCGATCATGACCGCTCCCGCCATGACCCCCTTTCAGGTGAACGAAGTCGCGCCGGGCCCCGATCGGACCACCGATGACGAAATCCTCGACTGGGTGAAGAAGGCCGCAGAAACGACCTACCACCCTGTCGGCACCTGCAAGATGGGGTCCGACCCGATGGCAGTCGTCGATGCCCAGCTTCGCGTCCATGGCATTGCGGGGCTACGGGTCGCTGATGCCTCGATCATGCCTACGCTGACATCGGGCAATACCAATGCGCCGTCGATCATGATCGGCGAAAAGGCGGCAGACATGGTGCTGAGCGCCGCCGGCTGACCACTGGGCAACCCGCAAACACTGCGAGAATTACCTCGCCTGGCGGCAGCAGCGTGGCGACCTCGACAAGTTGGCGGGGGCGTTTGGCTGGGCTGCCGTCGGTCCGCTATTTCGACCTGACGAGCGTGTAAATTCGCTGGTCCAAGTCCAAGCACTCCGAATGGCTGAAATCGGCGCTTCTCAGCCATTTCAGGGCGCTGGAACGAATGACCGTGATCCTACCCATTCCTGCCGTTGGCCGACGCCATCCGGGAAGTTTCAGTCGGGTGGGAGCCGTCGTTCCCGACTGTGTGGAGGTTAAGGACTCTCCGCCAAAGCCGTCATTTACTGTAGTCGCCGCCCTAAATGCAGGAACTCGACGATCACGAACCGGCCAAAACCCACTATGGTTTATGCAGCTGTCCTACCTGCCGAACCCGAACGCCGCAGAGCGCATCAACTCGACCTCGCCTTCCGGCACAGAGATCACGCCCCGGATGCCGTGGGGATGCGGTTAATGCTTGGCACTTCGCGTGCCAAATATTCTGTCCCAAAAACCCGCCGTTACCCCAAAGTCAGATCGGGCATCGCGATGGTGGCGATTGTGCCGTGTGCGTGCAGCATCGAGATAGCAGCCGACGCATCTCCCATGGTGAATTTGGTGATGAACGAAAATGTAGGCCAAATAGCCGATCGAAAGTCCAACCAGCAGAATTGCTATAACCGGCATATCAACTGATATACTCAAGCAAATCCCCAAAATATAAATGCTGCTGGTTATTAGAGATGGTACGCCAATGTATCCGGTGGGGTTGACATGGTGGAGGTGGTGAGAATGAGAAAACATAAACCGGTGAAATCCCCAACGATGGAATAGATACTCGAATAACGACCATAGAACGAGACCCAATAAGAGCCATGTTAGGTACAGATGCGGCATATTTTGTATGAAAACAAGCAGGGTTGTTGTTAAAATCATCACCGGAAAGGCAATAAAATCAAAATAATAGGACCAGAAATGCAATTCGGAGGCTTTCATTTGTATCCCCTCCCATCTGAGCTTACGGCAGCCGTTTTGTCCTTGGTTGCGCGATGCCTCGCCGTAGGACCTATGCGCTTGTTGCCCGGCTGCTATAATGACCGCAGGTTGCCGCAGCGGGAGGTAGATCATGTCATTGGGACTAATCCTCGTCATCATCCTCGTCATCGCCTTGCTTGGCGGCTTCAGCGGCCGCTTTGGCGGCTACGGCTACGGCTACGGCCATGGTGGCGTCGGTATCATCGGCATTGTCCTGATCGTTCTCGTCATTCTGTTAGTCCTCGGTCGGATTTGATCTGACAGGCGGATAGTCGAAGCCGGCATCGCACCGCCCGTCGGCGGCGAGTACTGCTCGTCGTCATTGTCCGCGAGGTCCTAGAACTCACCGGGGTGGTATATTGGTGCTCCAACAGGGGGGCAATAAATGCCAGACGAGCCGCGGGCCATACCAACCAATCGAGAACTCACCTCAGAAATAGTTGCAGCATATGTTCGGCGTAATCAGATCGGGACCGATCAACTTGCTTCCTTGATCTCGACCACTCATCAGGCGCTCGCCAACCTCGGGAAACCCGCAGCGGAAACTTTCAGCGAGCGAAAGCCTACTGTGTCGGCCCGGCAATCCGTTCACCGCGATTATGTCGTCTGCATGGATTGCGGTTGGAAGGGGAGCATGCTTCGGCGGCATCTAACGACGGCTCACGGGTTGAACACGGACGAGTATCGAGCAAGGTGGAACCTAAAACTGGATCATCCGGTCACGGCCCCAGGTTATTCCGAGCGTCGTTCCACGATGGCAAAGCTGATCGGTTTCGGCCAAGGCCGAACGGCGTCCGCCGAAACAATGGCTGTCCCCGAAACAAAAACGCCGCCGGCTCCGAAGCGCCGTAGTAGACCCCGGACAGCGACGCCCTCGGCCGGGACCGCTTAGTACTCGGCCACCACAGCATTACGGCGGCGACGCCGGAATGCCTCGCGGAAGACCGGCTGGGAGAGGTAACCCAACTTAGCTGATAGGCGGATCAATGCCGCCTTGGGTCGAATCCGGCAGTTTGGTCCCCGCCCCCTTCGGGCGGCCAGCTCTTTATCAAGCCGGCTCTGTTACGCGCGGGAAGAACCGTAAACCGTGTCGTCCCTGATACCGGCGTCGCACATCGCGCGCATCCGAACGTGGCTGAAATACGATAAGACGATCAGTCAGGTTGCCCAGGTCTACGGGGTTGCCGTCAGCGCAGCCCAGCGCCTGCTGTAACGCAGATCCGCAAGGTTGCGATGCAAGGGACCACGTCCTCAAACGAGCGCCGCGGCATGATCACCACGGCTACTTGTCGGGCACATTGTCGAAGAGGCAGACCCCGCAAACGAGGGCCGGAATATGGGTGTCAGGCGCGGGGATAACCCACCGTCTGCGCAAATGTCACGAATTGCTCGGCCGGCAGCTTCATCGCCCGGGCGAGCTTCGGATAGTCGACCGCAGCGCGAAACACGGTGGCTAGACCCACCGAGGCACAGAACAGATAGACGTTCTGACCGATGAAGCCAGTGTCGACCGACGCATAGAGACGACGCTCCTCAGGCGAGATGTCCGTCATACGCTCGCCATGGGCCACGTAGATGAGCTTGAGCGGCGCCGCCGCGACAAAATCCTGCAATCCAGTCTGGGCACGGATATCGTCCGGCAAATGAGGCACCAATGCGTGCGCGCTGGGATCATAGAGCCACACACCATCCGACATCGCCGCATAGACGTCGATCACCATTACGTGCCGCCAATAAGGCGCCGTGCGGTCGCCGCTCGGCCGATTGATGCCGAAAGCGGCCCACAGCAGGTCCGACAGCGTTTGCGCGCTGAGCGGCTGGGCCGAATATTCACGTGTCGAATGCCTCAGCTGGAGCGCCGCCAATAACGGCATGCCGCCTACTTTGTCCGGCGGCGGCAACGGCCGCGACCCTGGTTCCTGCGCCGTGGCGGCGATTGGGGCAACAGCAAGAGTTGCGCTTGCGAGCATTCCTACACCGACTTCGCGTCGTGTCATCAATCGGTTTTCCTTTTGGTGAGAGGCATTGTGCCGCTGCTGGTGCGCTAGGTTCATAAACAAGCTACCCGCGTTCGGCGGCGCGGCCTTGATCTAGGTCAGAAAGAAGGTCTTGTGAGCGCCGTGTTTTGCTGCAGTTCTTGGAGGGGTGGGTATGGCATACGATCTCTACTACTGGCCGACGATTCAGGGGCGCGGGGAATTCGTGCGGCTCGCGCTGGAAGAGGCCGGTGTCGAATACATCGACGTTGCCCGCCGCCCCGGTGGCGTCGCGGCGATGCAGCGACTGATGGATGGAGTTGCCGCCGCGCATCCACCCTTCGCCCCACCGTTCGTCAAAGACGGAGAGGTGTTGATCGCGCAGACCGCGAACATCCTGCTCTATCTCGGGCGCCGCCACGGCCTCGCGCCCCGCGACGAGAGGGGAAGGCTGTGGGCGCATCAGCTGCAGCTGACGATTGCCGATGTCGTCGACGAGGCGCACGACACGCATCACCCGATCGCGTCCAGTCTCTACTACGAAGACCAGCAGGCCGAGGCCCGCCGCTGCGCCGCCGATTTCATCGCTAATCGAATCCCGAAATATCTCGGCTATTTCGAGCGGGTCCTCGAGCGCAACCCGCAGAGCGACCGCTATCTCGTCGGACGTCGAACGAGCTATTGCGACCTATCGCTGTACCAACTCATCGCCGGATTGGACTATGCCTTCCCGCAGGCGATAACTGTCCTGAAGCCGCACTTTCCGCGCATCAACGCGCTATATGACCGCATCGCGACCCGGCCGCGCATCGCGGCCTATCTGAAGTCGCCGCGACGTATTGCCTTCAACGAACAGGGCATCTTCCGTCACTACTCGGAACTCGATGTTCCGAGTGAGCCTCATACGTAAGCGGAGGCAGCCCGTCGCTGCGGGGTGAGCCTGCGCTCTATCCAGCGGCCTGCGGTCGTTTGCCGTTTGGGTATTCCCGAGCAAACAGGATCCCTTGGTGTATGAATCGTTGGTGTTCGCAGCGGCATGATACCCCTCACTGTCCGCTGTCGGCGCCATGCTGCCGATAGCGCTGTAGGCGATGTTGGACCGGATTGACGTCGAGACCTGTCGTTCGAATGTCTTCATAGACTGTACTGCTCGCCTATCGACGAGCGCTGGGAGGGGTGGTCGGCTCAAAGGAGGCGATCATGCGAAATACTCCATGGAACAAGGGCCGTCTCACCGGGCAGAAGCGTCCGCTCAAACCGAGGGATGTTTGGGCAATTCGAGTGCGTCTCCAGCTCCAGCAACGAGCACGTGATCTTGCATTGTTCAATCTTGCCATTGATAGCAAGCTCAGAGGCTGCGATCTCGTGCGTTTACAAGTCGACGACGTATGTGCCGGTGGCCGGGTACGAGACCGGGCCACAATCATTCAGAAGAAGACAGGACGGCCGGTCCAGTTCGAAATTACCGAACAGACCAGAGCCTCGATCCGAGCTTGGCTTCCCGAGGTCCAGACCGCCAATGGGCGGTATCTGTTTCCAAGCCGCCTCCGAGTACAGCCGCACCTGTCAACACGGCAGTATGCCCGGATCGTCCATATTTGGGTTGAGAGCGCGGGACTCGACGGCGCCGCCTACGGCACGCACTCGATGCGGCGAACAAAGGCGGCCCAGATTTACAAGAAGACGGG
>Ga0209517_10001624_pt1 | contig 33529 bp, 26 predicted proteins | sample PeaSoiMetSII2010_FD_187695 | JGI IMG/M metagenome (GOLD analysis project Ga0209517, IMG submission 187695) | Peat soil microbial communities from Weissenstadt, Germany - SII-2010 (SPAdes) (version 2) | ecosystem: Environmental > Terrestrial > Soil > Wetlands > Peat | place: Germany... | reverse complement strand
GCCATTGTCATGAAATAACCAGCTCAATCGGCGGCAACCGCTCCCTTACGGTCGCGGCTCTGAGAGCGCATCGGAGCCGCGACCGTAAGGGAGCGGTTGGCACGGTTATTTCGCGACGAGCGCTTAGCACAGCGCGGCTTCGCCGCAGCCGAAGGCCAAACGGAAGCTCGCCGCAATCCCCGGAACCTCGGGTCAACCAACTGATTCGGAACGCCTTGTGGCGGGCTGGTAGCCTGCGGGCCGACTGTCAGTCGGCCCTCGCTCGGCGCTGGGCGTTTCTGCTGCCAGAGACGTCCCCGAAAGGACTGCCTGTCGCTCATCCAAAGGCTGAGTGTTGAAAACCGACCGCTGAAGGCTTGCGGCGAAGCCGCATTGTGCCACAATGCGGTTTGATGCGCCGGCGCTCCGCCCTACGGAACCGATTCGAGTACTGCCTCGCGCTGGGCGTTCTGAAGTCGCTCGAATGGACGCCCCTGCCGCTGGCCCACCGGTTGGCGCGCGCCTACACCCGCCTGCTGGATCTCGCGATTCCGCGCCTGCGCCAGGTGGCCTGCCGCAACCTCACTTTCGCACTTCCGGACGCCAACCCCACCCCCATCGCCGACGGCGTTTTCCGCTCCATCGCCCGCCTGCTGGTGGCCTTCGCCAGATTCCCGTCCATCCGCCAGGACAACCTCGCGCGCTGGATCCGCTGTGAAGGCGCCGAGCACTTCGAAACCGCCATCCGCCAGGGCCGCGGCGTGCTCTTCGCCACCGCGCACCTCGGCAACTGGGAGCTGAGCGCCTATGCCCACGCACTGCTCGCGTCACCCATGAACGTGATCGTCCGCCCGCTTGACAATCCCCTCATCGACGCCCTGGTGGAGCGCCGCCGCGCGCTTTCCGGCAACCGCCTTGTGATCAAGAAGGATTTCGCGCGCGCCATCCTGAAGGCGCTGTCCGCCAACCAGGCCGTGGGTATCCTGATCGACCAGAACACGTCGCTCGAGAACGGCGTGTTCGTCGACTTCTTTGGCATCCCGGCCTGCGCCTCCACGGGCTTGGCCAAACTCGCCGCCCACAGCGGCGCCGCTGTCATCCCCGGCTTCGCCCTCTGGTCCGAAGAAGAAGGCCGTTACATCCTGCGGTTCTACCCGCCGGTCGCGATCTCGGGCGATGCCGTCCGCGATACCCAGACCCTGCAAGCGAAGCTGGAAGCGGTCATCCGCGCTCACCCCGACCAGTGGTTGTGGATCCATCGGCGCTGGAAGACGCGTCCGCCGGGCCAGCCTTCACTGTATGAAACGGTCCCCAACCAAATGAGGCCCGATAACACCTTGTAGTATTCTGGAGCCGGGTCCCTCATGATCCCGCTCCGGCCGTCGCCTCTGAACAACATTATCTTCGCCCTGGCTATTACCGCACAGGCCCTTCTCCTCACGATTTGGCTTGGGCCTTACCTGGGGCCCGACCGGTACCTGCTGTTTCTCGCGGGCGTGTGGCTGAGCGCCTGGTATTACGGGCGCACCAGCGGATTGACGGCAACCATCGCCTCAGTCGGGTTAATCGTGTTCTTCTTCCTGCGCCCCGGGACCTTCGCCGCGCTGGCGCCGTCGGGCAACGTGGTGCTCGTTTCGGTAACCTTTCTGGCCATGGCCTTGCTCATCACCTGGGTGACCGCCTCCTGGCGCGAGAGCCGGCAACTTCTGTCCTCCACTCTTTCGAGCATCGCCGACGCCGTGGTCGCCACCGACCGGGAAGGCCGCGTCACTTTCCTCAATGCCGTGGCCGAAACGCTCACCGGCTGGCCGCGCAGCGAGGCGCGCGGCAAGCCCGCCGCGGAGGTCCTGCGCCTCATCCATGAAAAGACCCGCCAGTCCGTCGAGAACCCGCTGGCGCGCACCCTCCGCGACCGCGTGATGGTGGCCATGGACGAACACACCGCGCTGATCTCGCGCAGCGGCGCCGAAGTGCCCATCGAGCACAGCGCATCGCCTGTGCGCGACGATGCCGGCGATCTGCGCGGCGCCATCCTCGTATTCCGCGACATCAGCAAGCGGCGCCAACTGGAAGAGCAGGCCACCCACGCTCAGAAGATGGACGCCGTGGGCCGTCTGGCGGGCGGTGTGGCGGGCGACTTCAACAACGTGCTCACGGTGATTACCGGTTACGCCGAGCTGCTCCATGCCGAGGTTCCCACCTCCAGCCCGTTGCGCCGCTTCGTGGACGAAATCGTCCACGCCGGCGAGCGCGCCGCCGCGCTCACCGGCCACCTGCGGGCGTTCAGCCGCGGCGCAACCGCGCTGCCGCGCGTGTTGGATCTGAACGCCGTGATCTCGGGACTGGAACCCATGCTGCGCCGCATGCTGGGGCAAAACATCGAGCTCATCCTCCTCACCTCTCCCGGGCTGGGCCGCGTAAGAGCCGACGCCTCGCAGATCGAAGAGGTCGTCGTCAACCTGGCGGCCAACTCGCGCGACGCCATGCCGCAGGGTGGAAAACTCGTCATCGAGACCGCCGACGTCGACCTCGACGAGGGGCCTGCCAGCAAGAATCTCGGACTGCAGCCCGGCTCCTACGTCATGCTGGCGGTCAGCGACACCGGAGTGGGCATGGACCCGGAGACGCGCTCGCGCCTGTTCGAGCCGCTCTTCACCACCAAAGCTCCGGGAAAAGGCAGCGGGCTCGGCCTGGCAACGGTCTACGGAATCGTCAAGCAGGGCGAAGGCCAAGTCTCGGTCTACAGCCAGCCGGGTTGCGGCACCATCTTCGAGATCTACCTGCCGCGTCTCGAGGAAACCGTCGCCGAACCGGCGCGAAAGAGCCTGTCAAAGGGCTCCGAAACGCTCCTGCTGGTGGACGACGAGGAAGACGTGCGCAAGCTGATGTTGGCCGTCCTCCAGTCCAACGGCTACGGTGTGCTGGAGGCGAACAGCGGCTTGGCTGCGCTCGCCGCATACGAGAAGAACGCCCACAAGATCGACCTGGTACTGACCGACATTGTGATGCCGCAGATGACCGGTGTCGAACTGGCCCGCCGGCTTGCCGAACGCGCGCCGGGTCTCAAGGTCCTCTACATTTCGGGTTACCGCGACAATCCCATCGTGTCATCGCTCGGCCCGGCGCCCAGGGACTTCCTGTACAAACCATTTACACCCGACGCGCTGCTGGCCAAGGTGCGGGAAGTCCTGGACTCCGAACCCGAGCCCCGTGCGTAGACCGGATTTCAACGCGGTGAAACCGATAATAGGGACATGACCGAAATCTTCATCCGGGAGGCATCCGAAGCCGACCTCCCTGCGATTCTCCGCGCCTATACCGAGTCGGGCATCGGTGGCGGACGCTCGTTCACCATCCAAGAGGCGCGGGAGCAGTTCGCCCGACTGCGTGCCTGGCCGAGCTACCGTTTTTTCGTGGCGGTGGCGGATGGAGAGGTTGCCGGCACCTACGCGCTCATCGTCCTGGACAACCTGGCAAAGCGCGGCGCCCGCTGCGGTGTGGTGGAGGACGTGGCCGTCTTACCGGAGCATCAGCGGAAAGGCATCGGGCGGGCCATGATGGATCATGCGCGCGCGCAGTGCCGCCTGGCGGGGTGCTACAAGCTCACGCTTTCGAGCGGGTTACCGCGTGAGGACGCTCACCGGTTCTATGAGTCTCTGGGGTTTGAACGTCACGGATACAGCTTTCTGATCCGGCCGTGAACGATTGGGAAGGCCCCCCTCGAGTCTGGCCGGTGCGAGTTGGAATCGCGGCTCTGTTCACCCCCGTCCCCTCCCCGATTGATGCAAATATCGGCGTTTGGGGTCCTATTTACTTGAACTGTGCCCCGTTTTGCGTCAAACTGGACCGAAATGGGTATCAATATCGGTCTGGACATCGGGGCCATCAGTCTCGAGCTGGCCGCTTTGGGGAAGCCGGACGACCGGGGCATCCTGGAAGCCCTTTGCGCCGCCCGTCCGGAGTTCCGCCTGACCGCGTTGGATGACCGCCCCCTGGTGCTGTCCGACTACCGGCGCATCTCCGGCAGCCCCATCCAGTCGACCTACGACCTGTTGCACGAGTTCTACGAAACCGTTCCCGAGGACCGGGTCGACGGTATCCGCGTGACCGGATCCGGAAGCCGCACCATCGCCAAGGTCCTCGGCCTGTTCTTTGAAAACGAGTTCAAGGCCATCGCCCGCATGGTGGGAACGTTCTACCCGCAAGTCCGCACGGTGTTCGAAATCGGCGGCGAAAGCTCCAAGTACATCCGGCTGGCCGGCATCAACATCCTGGACTACGACCGCTCGGGCGAATGCGCCGCGGGAACGGGCTCGTTTCTCGACCAGCAGGCGCTGCGCATGCAGTACTCGGTGGAAGAGGTGGGCGAGGTGGTCTCGACGGCCAGTTGCGCCGCGCGCATCGCCGGGCGCTGTTCGGTATTCGCCAAGAGCGACATGATCCACGCCCAGCAGAAAGGCTATTCGCCCGCCCAAATTCTGCGCGGCCTGTGCGATGCGGTAGCGCGCAACTTCAAGAGCTCGATCGTCAAGGGGCGGCCGGTCCAGGCGCCGGTGGCGCTGATCGGCGCCGTCTCGCAGAATGCCGGCGTGACCGGCGCGCTGCGCGAGGCCTTCTCGCTTTCCGCAGGCGACCTCATCGTTCCGCAGCAGTACGCATGGTGCGGCGCCATCGGCACGGCCATTCTGGAGGCCGAAGAGCCGCGCAAGCGTTCGATCCTGGAGATCCACCGACTCCGCCAGCACGATACCGAAGAGAAGGTGCGGGACACCCACCCGCTCTCCACGGAAAACGTGGTGCAACTGCGCGACCGCGTCGGGGTGTACGTGCCGCCTCCAAACGACACCCCCATCCCTGCATATTTGGGGCTGGACATCGGCTCCGTCTCCACCAACGTGGTGGCGATCGACGAATCCGGCGCCGTGATCCACGACGTGTACCTGCGCACCGCCGGCCGTCCCATCGAGGCCGTGCAGCAGGGTCTCGCGGAAGTCGAACGCCTCTGGGGCCGCAGGCTGCGCGTGTGCGGCGCCGGCACCACCGGCTCCGGCCGCGAGCTGATCGCGGAGTTAGTGGGCGCCGACGTAGTCAATGACGAAATCACCGCGCACAAAACGGGCGCCATCCACATCAGCCGCACTCTGGGCGGCGAGCCTGTGGATACGATCTTCGAGATCGGCGGTCAGGACTCCAAGTTTATCTCCATCGAAAACGGCGTGGTGGTGGACTTTGCCATGAACGAGGCCTGCGCCGCGGGAACCGGCTCGTTCCTGGAGGAGCAGGCCGAGAAGCTGGGCATCGGCATCAAGGGCGAATTCGCCAAGCTGGCGCTCGGCGCCGCCTCTCCCACGCGCCTCGGCGAGCGCTGCACTGTCTTCATGGAGCGCGATGTCACCGGCTGGCTGCACAAGGACGAGACCGTGCCCAACCTGGTCGCGGGTCTGGCGTATTCCATCGCGCTGAATTATCTCAACCGCGTGGTGCGCGGGCGGAAAATCGGCAACGCGATCTACTTCCAGGGCGGCACGGCGTACAACGACGCCGTGACCGCGGCGTTTGCGAGCCTACTGGGCAAAAAGATCACGGTGCCGCCGTACAACGGCGTGATGGGAGCTATCGGGATGGCCCTCATTGCGCGGCAATGGCACCAGGCGACCGGCGCCGCCACGCGCTTCCGCGGGTACGACCTGCACAAGCTCCGGCTCTCCACGCGCGACTTCGTCTGCAAGGCGTGCTCCAATCTCTGCGACATGAAGGAATTCGTCATCGAGGGCCAGAAGAGCTACTGGGGCGACAAGTGCTCCGACAAATTCCGCAAGCCCTCGACCACGGGACGCAAGCCGGTAATCGAAGACCTCTTCGCCTATCGGGAGCATCTGCTCGAACAAACTCCCCAACCCCCAACCCCCAACCCCCAACCCCCGCTTTCAGTCGGGTTGCCGCGCGCCATGTCGATTTTCGACCAGTTGCCCTTCTGGCGCCGCTACTTCGCCGAGCTCGGCATTACAACGGTGCTTTCGCCCGTAACCGATCCGCGCATTTCCGCGGCGGGCATCGAACTGGCGGTGGCCCAACCCTGCTACCCCGTGCAGGTGGCGCACGGCCACGTGCAGGCGCTGCTGGAATCCGGCGTCGATTATGTCCTGGTGCCGAACATCGCGGATGCCGAGGGCGGCGGCGAATCCTGCGCGTCGCACTACTGCCCGTGGAACCAGACGCTGCCCTGGGTGCTGCGGTCGGCGCCCACGCTCGAACCGCAGCAGCACCGCTTCCTCATCCCGACCCTGCATTTCCAGCTCGGCCCGGCGCAGGTGAAGAAAGCCCTCGCCGAGACCATGCGGCGCATCGGCGTCACCCGCCGCGCCAGCGACCATGCGGTGGATGCCGCCTACCGGGCGCAGCGCGAGTTCCAGAATCAACTGCTGGAAGCCGGACGCCGCGCGCTCGCGGTGCTGGACCAAACCGGCGAGCCCGGCCTGGTGCTGGCCGGCCGCGGCTACAATATTTACGACCGCGGCGTGAATTGCGATATCCCGCGCAAACTGCGCCACCGCTACGGGGCGAACGTCATCCCGCTGGACTTTCTGGTGACCGGCCGCGAGCCCATCGGCGACCTCGACGACAACATGTTCTGGATCTCCGGCCGCAAGATCCTGGAGGCGGCGCGGGTGGCCGCGAGCCGTCCCAACCTGCACCTGGTCTACATCACGAATTTCAAGTGCGGGCCCGATTCCTACATCAAGCATTTCGCCCGCGAGGCCGCCGGCGCGCCGCTGCTGATTCTGCAATTCGACGGGCACGGCAACGATGCCGGCTACATGACGCGCTGCGAAGCGTACCTCGACAGCAAAGGAATTCTGCGATGCTACCAGGCACCAACGGAACAGCGGGCGACCATCCACTAAAGGGCAAGCGCATCTACATCCCGCCGATGGCCTACGGCAGCGCGCGCGCCTTCGCGTCGGCTTTTCGCGCCATCGGCCTGGATGCCGAGCCGACTCCGCCTTCCGACCACCGCACTCGCGAGCTGGGCGCGCGTTACACCTCGGGCGACGAATGCTATCCCGCCAAGGTGACGGTCGGCGATTTCGTGAAGGTGCTGGAGCGTCCGGAGACCGATCTCGGACGGGTCGCGTTCTTCATGCCGACCGCGCAGGGTCCGTGCCGGTTTGGCCAGTATGCGCCGTATCTGCGGCACGTGCTGGACGCGAACGGATGGCGCGATGTCGAGATTCTTTCGCCCACCAGCCAGAATGCGTATGCGGGGTTGGGGAGCTTGGCTGGTCCCTTCGTGCGCACCGGCTGGCGCGCCTTGCTGTGCGCGGATCTGCTGCAAAAGCTGCTGCTGATGCGGCGCCCCTACGAAGAGCGCCGCGGCGACGTCGAGGCCGCCTACGAGGCATCGCTCACCGACCTCTGCAGCACGCTCGAGGAGACACCCGCGGAGCCTCCGGTGCAACTGCAGGCGTTGAAGGAGTCCATGGTGCGGGCGCGCGGCCGCTTCCGCAAGGTGGCGACGCGGGCCGAACGCGCCCCGCTGATCGGCATCGTGGGCGAGATTTTCTGCCGCCTGAACACCTTCTCGAACGAGAACCTGGTGCAGTGCCTGGAAGGATACGGCGCCGAAGCCTGGGTCTCCGACCTGGTGGAATGGATCTGGTACACCAACTCCGAGCACTTCCGCAAGCTGAAGCTCACCGGACGCATGTGGACGGCCGAGGCCCTGGGCGCGTGGGTGCGCAAGCGCGTGCAGAAGCGCGACGAGCACGTGCTGGCCGAGCCGTTTCACGAAGACTTCGCCGGCCGCGAGGAGCCCGATATCTACGAAATTCTGGACTGCGCCCGTCCCTACCTGCCCCGGGAGGGGGCTTTCGGCGAGATGGTGCTCAACGTGGGCAAAGTAGTTTACCTGGCGAAAAAAGGCGCCGCCGGGATCATCGATATCAGCCCGTTCACCTGCATGAACGGCATTGTGTGCGAGGCGATCTATCCGCGGATCAGCCGGGATTTGGGCGGAATTCCCATTCGCAATTTCTATTTCGACGGGACGCAGTCGGATCTGGATCGGGATTTGGGAGTATATATGGAATTGGCGCGGAGCTATCAGACGGGCAGTTTGGCCTCCACTCGCTGACGGTCCAGCCCCCAGGCGCCACTGGCGCGGCGATCCAACTGGCAATCAGCACCACCGCGAATCGGAACGCGTGCAGGAAGGCGCGTCGATTCAAATTCTGCCCGGTGATGATTCTTAATCTCTTCATCGTCTCACGATTCACATCGATTAGAGGTGGACGACCGCCAGCTTCCAGTCAGGCAGACATCAGCAACATAGCCGCCCGCCTACGACTTGCCCGTCCGCTGGTCCTTCTTGGGGAGCGCCACTCCCGCGGACAGGAGGTAGCCAACCTCCCGCAAAGTCCGCAGGAAGGCTGTCTCCGAGGATGCGGGAACCACCAGATGCCGTTCTCCGGCACGCATGCAGTGTTTTCGGGTCCTTGCATCGCTGGCTATGAGCGCGGCGAGAGGGGCGTCGGCGCACTCAATGAGCCGGGCAGGGCCGCAGTCGCGGACTTTGACGCTCCGTTCCGCCATGTCATCGAGCAGACGTGCGACGGTTCCGGGAATCGGCACGCTGCTTCGTGAAGTCAGGAACTCGCGGATCTCCTCCACCGTCCTTCCCTCGTTGATGGCCACCAGGAGTTTGCCCTCTTCCAGCCGCCAGACGAGGTCCGAAACGCGGCTGGCGTAGACATCCAGGGCCAGCCGGTCGCCCTGCTCCAGGTCCGGGCCGACGGCGGCGATCTCCAGGTTCGGCAGCACGCGGAGAACCTGCTTCGCCTCGGGCGGCGCGGATTGGTAACCCGATTCCACGCCCAGGCAATACGCTCCGAGTGGCGTGACGCGGAGGTACATCAGCCCGTCGTAACGGCTGAAGAACGGAAGCTCGTCCGTTCCCCACAAGCTGTGGTAGTCGCGCCGTGAGCCCGCGGGCGGGATGAGGGCGACGTCGATCACACCGAGTGTAGCGGCATACTCCAGCAGCAGGCCGAAGATGTAGCGTTCGTCCAGGAAGCGGCTGCCACCCTCGTAGCCCAGCGAACCGTACTGCAACTCGCCGATATAGAGATTCCAGGGGTTGCGGGTGACCGCAAAGTCATTTCCAGAGGCATGCCTGAACCGCAGGAATTCGTCGGTCGAGACCCAGCGGCCGGCCGGACACTCGGCGAGGGCTTCGGCGACGGCCTCCCGGCGCGACGAGACCGCGGTGAGCCCGTGCTTGCCCTTGCCGGTCTGCCCCTTGACGCACTCGATGCGCGAAAGTTCGTCGAGGACCTTGGTGCCCAGCCACTTCGTCCACAAAGTGCGGATCGTCCCGGCGGCCGGTTCGAAGAGCGCCTTGCGGCCCGCCTTGGTAAGTTGCAATCGCGTCCCCGAGATCTGAGCGAGCCCTCCAGCCTGTATCAGCAGCGGCCAGGCGAACGCGCGGATGGGACCGGCGTTTTCGTCATGCCACTCGCTTTTGGGCGCCGCGCGAGGATAGTAGTCGCCGCCCTCGAGGATCGCCGTGATGGCATCCATCGTGGCGCCGGAAGCCCGGCGCGTTGCAGCGCTCACCGCAACTTTGCCGGCGTCAACCAACCGCAGGACGGAGAGCGCCTCCCGCTGCGCCGTCCGTTCCCTCTCATGGATTATGAGCGTTACCTTCTCCGTTCCCTTCTCGCGAGTTCGCTGCTCGGGATTCCACCGCTCGAACGGGAGGTCGTAAGTTGGGGGGAGTTGATCGAGTATCTTCACCTTTGCCTCCGCCGGCGGCGGCACAAAGGCCCGGAGCCGTTCCTTCAGGTCGTCCGGCATGACGCTGCGATAAAAGAAAAAGCAGAGGGCCGACGGACGGCGATCGCGCTCGTACTGGCCGCCCGAGCCCCAGTTGGGATCCCGGCCGTACTTGGCGCGGAACCTTTCAGCGGGGAACTCCGTGGACTCGGAATGGACGACCTCGGCCACCGCCGCCTGCTGCACCTCATCGAGGCACTGCCAGACCGTACGCAACCGCTCCCCCGCCAGATGACGGATGACGACCGCGGCGAGGTCCGGTTTCCCCGTGGGCAGTTTCTCCTTGGTCAGCGCGGCGAGCTTCCTGACGTCGTCCGTCTTCATGTAGTCGGAGAGCGCCAGGTCCAGCGTCGGTATTCCTTCACTGTCGAGGTAGTGTTTCATGCCGTCTCCGGGCCCGGTGCTTCGCTCGCGCCTTCGAAATGACTCCGCATCGTCTGGCTCACCTTTCCTCCGGCCGGTCTTTCCAGTCTAACGCCGCTCGAACCTGGTAGATCAGAGAGCCGTTCCCCTGATTGCCGCTTCGAAGACGCCCGTCCAGACTGGGGAGATCGACCTGACAGAGGTCCATCAGGATTTCATAGGGCCGGGAGGCGCCCGATATCATTCTGGAGTGTGCGGGACCGTACTTGCCGCGGGAAGGGGCGTTCGGCGAGATGGTGTTGAACGTCGGCAGGGATTTAGGCGGAATTCTCATTCGCAATTTCTATCTCGACGGCACGCAATCGGACTTGGAGAGGGACGTCGGCGTGTACATGGAGTTGGCGCGAATTTCTCGCGGGCAGGGCAAGTCACTTTCATGGCAAAATGAGGATGAACGCAATGCCGGTCACTGCCACGCCCGCCGAACACAGGCTCCTGCTGCACAACATCAGTTGGGAGACTTATGAGCGCCTGCTCGCCGAGAGCGTGGAGAATTGTGGCACGCGGTTCACCTACGATGAAGGGAACCTGGAAATCATGGTAGTCTCCATTGGCCACGAAACGCCCAACCGCACCCTCGCGGCCATCGCCGAGATCACAGCCTATGAGACGGGACGCGATTTCGTCCGCGCCGGATCTACAACCTGCAAGCGTAAAGATCTGGCTAAAGGCTTCGAGCCGGACTCCAGCTTTTACTTCCGCGACGCCGGTGCTATCCGGGGCAAGGACGAAATCGATCTCGCCACAGACCCTCCGCCGGAACTGGTCATCGAAGTGGATATCACGAATTCCTCCCTCGACCGCTTCCCGATCTACGCGGCGGTCGGGGTGCAGGAAATCTGGCGCTATGACGGACAGCGCGTTCGCTTCCATACGTTCGATGGAAGCACCTGGCGCCTGATCGACGAAAGCTTGGTGCTGTCTCCGATGACCGCTGCTCAAGCCACGATCTTCCTTGAGCGGGATCGCCATGAGAAGGCGAGCGAGTGGCTCCGCGCCCTCCACGAGTGGATTCGAGCCCAAGCCTGATCTCTACCCGTGGGATCGGCGCGATCGTGGCATAATTAGCAGTCAGTGGTCTTCGTTTCTCACTCCGGCAAGGATGACCCGGTAGTCGCGGAGATTCGGCGGGCTCTGGAGGGTTTGGGAATCGACGCCTGGACTGACTCGCAGCGGCTCGCCGGCGGGGATGAACTGAAACCCGAGATCCGAAAGGCCATCAAAGAAGCGTCGCACTTTCTTGCAATTCTTAGCCCCCATGCGATCAATTCCAAGTGGGTATTCCAGGAAATCAAATATGGCGTTAAGCTGGGCAAGAAAGTAATCCCTGTCCTGCTGCCCGGCATTGAACCCAGCGCCCTGCCTCTTTGGTTCGGCGAAGAGCCCGTGGGCGTGAAGTTGACTGTTGGTCCGGGTGGGGTGACGGCGGCGCTGCCGGCGCTGCTGGCTGCTTTGGATGTGCAACTCTCTGAGGACGAAGCGCCGCCCGTCGAAGCTGCTCCGAGCCCGATCGCGGAACTCGTTCTGGAACTGAGCGATCCCGGGATCGACTTGTCCGATGGCAAGCGGCGCGCCACTGCAACCGCCCGCCTGACTTATTACCCGCCGGACGGTGGCCGCGCTGTCGAAGGCCAGCGTTTCCCCTTTACTGCGCCGCTCGGACCTATCGAATCGGGGGAACTGGCCTGGTATCTCGAGCGCTACATCAACTGGCCGAGCGGGGTCTTTCAGGATCGGGCGCGCCGCGTCGAGGAGGCCCTGCCCCGGTGGGGGCAGGCGCTGGTGCCGCAGGGATTCCTTCCTCTATTCATGCAGGTTTCAGCCAGCCAGGCGGAGCGCCGCTTCACCATCAAAGTGGACAAGGACTTGATCGCCGGTTCCACGCGCGAGCGCCAGAAGGAGGCGGATGAGGCCGCCACGCTGCTGCTCTCGCTGCCTTGGGAATTGATCCACGATGCCAAGGGCTTCCTGTTCCAGGGAAAGCGCGGCGTCCGTGTCCGCCGCAGTCTGCCCAATCGGGATCCGCAGCCGGCGGTGGCCACCGCGCCGCCCATTCGGGTGCTGCTGGTCAGCCCGCGCCCGGAAGACGCCGGGTACATCGATCATCGTGTCAGCGCCCGTCCGCTGGTGGAGGCGCTCTCGAAGCTCGGAGAGTTGGTGGACTTCCACATCCTCGTGCCTCCGACTTTCCAGGCGCTCGAACAGGAGCTGCAACGCCGGCCCTACCACGTGGTCCACTTCGATGGCCACGGAGTCTACGACCCGAGAAAGGTTCTGGGCGCGCTGTGCTTCGAAGATCCCAACGACTGCAAGAAGACCGACCTGGTGACGGCGGACAAGATTGCGGCCGTAGTGCGCGGCCACCGCGTCCCGCTGTTTTTCCTGGACGCGTGCCAGACCGCCATGGCGAAGGAAGATCCGTCCACTTCGGTAGCGGGCAAGCTGCTCGAAAGCGGCGTGGCTTCGATTGTGGCCATGAGCCATTCGGTGCTGGTGGAAACCGCGCGCCGCTTCGTCGCGAAGTTTTATGAGGAGTTGATGGGCGGCAGGCGGGTGGGCCAGGCCATGCTCGCCGGCCAGCAGATTCTCAAGAGCGACACCTTCCGCGGCAAGGTTTTCAATCTGGAATTGCGCCTGGAGGATTGGTTCGTCCCGGTGCTCTTCCAGGAGGAGCAGGATGCGCAGCTCATCCGCAAGTTGCCATCGGAGCGGATCCAGGAGCTGATTGCCCGGCAGCGCGAGTTGTCTTTCGGCGCCGTGCCTGCGGAGCCGGCACACGGGTTCGTCGGTCGCAGCCGCGAACTGCTGGCGGCGGAGCGGCTGCTCGCGGGTGAGCGCTACGTCGTTTTCCAGGGCGATGGCGGCGAGGGCAAGACCACGCTCGCGGCCGAATTGGCGCGTTGGCTGGTGATGACGCGGCGATTCCAGCGCTGCGCGTTTGTCAGTTTGGAATTCATTTCCGATGCGCGGGCCGTGCTTTATGCCATCGGCGGCCAGCTTGTGCCGAACTACGAGTCCCGCGCGGGGCAGGATGAGAAACTCGCCCTCCAACTTGTGGAGCGGACGCTGGCGGAGCAGCCGACGGTGATCTTGGTGGACAACGTGGAGTCGGTCCTGCCGGATGCCGCTGGCGTCATGGAACTGTGCCAGGGCCTCGCGAAGATCGGCCAGACGCGCCTCATCTTCACCAGCCGCGAGGCGCTGCCGGAGCCGTTCGGGCGGAACGTCGTCCGAATCGGCCGATTGGATCGACCGGATGCGATCCGCGTGGTGAGCAGCGTGTGCGAGTCTCCCAAGGACGTCGAGAGTGAGCGGGAGATCGAGGACTTGGTTGACTCCGTTGGCTGTCATGCGCGCAGCCTGGTCCTGCTGGCGGGTGAAGTGGCGGCATCGGGAGTTTGCGGCGCTACGAAGAGAATCCACGAGCTGATGGTCTCGCTGGAAGCGAAGCACCCCGGCGAGCGCGAGCGGTCGCTTTTTGCGAGCGTCGAGTTGTCGCTGAGGAGGCTGCCTGAGGAAACGCGACGGAAGATCGGCCCGTTGGGCGTGTTCCAAGGTGGCGGGAGTCTGGTTGCAATTGCGCTGGCGCTCAAGCCGGAGGGAGAGCGGGTCGTGGCGCTGGCGCGCGACATGATCGGCGTCGGACTGGCTGAGTTACTTGAGTTCAACTATTTGCGCTTCGACCCGGCGCTCGCTCCGGCGCTACTCGCCGGCATGAGCGCTGAGCAACGCGAAGCTTCCCTCGCAGCGTGGGCGGAAGCCATGGGGTTGATGACTGATTTCTTGTACCAACAGCAATTCGAGGATGTCAACCTCGCCCGGAGCGTTACCCTGCTCGAACTGCCCAACCTGCTGGCTGCTCTCGAACACCTTCGCAAGGCGGCGGAGCCGGAGCGTGTGGTTGATCGAGCGACCAGCCTTGAGGCGCTCATCGCGATGATGGGTCGCGCCAAAGCGCTGGCGCGCGTGGTGGAGATTCGGTCCGACGCAGCTTTGCGACTCGGCGCGTGGAGCCATGCCCAGTTTCTGGCGCAGCATGCTGCGATGGAACGGTTGATCGATCACAGGCACCTTCGCGAAGCTACGGACCAAGCGAGATCGCTACTCGCGAGGACGGATGTTGCCGGCGACGCCGCCTACCAAGAAGCAGCGTATGACATTGCGGTGGCTCACGTCACCCTTGGCCGAGCCTTGCAGATGAGCGGCGCCGCCGAGGAAGCGTTGGGACATCTCGATGAAGCCCAGCAACGCTTTCAGAAACTTGGGGCAGCCCGCATGGCCAGTTTGGCGCTGATGGAAAAGGCGGATTGCCTGACAGATCTTGGCCGATACAACGAAGCTGCAGATCTTTATGAAGAGTCGATTCGGGGCGCTGAAAAAGTCGGCGACTCGAGGCAGGTAGCGGTCAGCAAGGGTCAGCTTGCCACTCTGCGACAAAGTCAAGGAGGGTATCCCGAAGCGCTGAAACTTTACACCGAAGTACGCGAAATTTTCAGGCAGCTTGGTGAACCGTCCGCAGTGGCGTCTGTGTGGCACCAGATAGGCATAGTTCATAGCAGGGTCGGTCGGTACCAGGCCGCCGAGGAAGCCTATCAAGAGTCCCTGCGTATAGAGGTTCAGTTGGGCAACCGTGCGGGTGAGGCGTCGACGCTCGATGCACTTGGCTCGCTCTATTGGCAGATGGAGCGACGCGAGGAGGGCGTCCTGTTTTACCGCCAAGCCGCTGAGGTCTTCGCCGAAGTCGGAGATCTGTGGCACGAGGGGACCGTGAGAGGCAACCTGGCGAATGGGCTCGTTCGGCTCGGGCGCTTTGAGGAAGCGCGCCATGAAATCTATCGCGCCATCGAGCGTTTGAAGCCCTTTGGCCACGCGGCAGAGCCGTGGAAGACGTTCAACGTTTTGAGCAGGCTGGAACTAGCTGTGGGCAATCAGCCGGAAGCGCTAAAGGCTCGCGGCCAAGCCGTGCAGGCATATCTTGCCTATCGCCGGGACGGCGGCGAGAGCCGAACAACGGGCGCACAACTCTGCGCCATGATTGCGCAGAACCCAGATGGCGCGCGAGCCGGGCTTGCCGAACTACGCCAAAAAGCAGACCTGCCGGCTTGGCTCACCGCGATGATCCCACCGCTGGAAGCCATCCTCGACGGCTCCCGCGACCCAGCACTTGCCGACGACCCTAACCTGGACTACGGCGACGTAGCGGAACTGCTGCTCCTGATCGATCGATTGACCACGCAATCGCCGCAAAGATCACCGGTGCGGTGATCCAATTGGCAATCAGCGTCGTCCGCCCCGGGGCCTCGGTGCCGACGGCCTGCCCGACCATCGCTACCGCACCCAGCAGCACGATGTAGACCACCATGCCGATGCGGCGCCAGGGGCGATTGTCGCGCGCCGCCCGCCAATACAGCACCAACGCCGCCACCGTCATCACCGCCTCGAACGCCATCTCGACCGGCAGGTTCCGCCAGAGGCCGAGTCCCAATTCCCAAGTCCCCGGCCCCGCCACCGGCAGTCCCTTCACGTGCACCAGGCCATCCAGCAGGAAATGGGAGACTACCGCGATCCCCACCAACACGGCGGGCCCGTCTGCCGGCGGAAGGCCCAGACCAGCAGGCCGAGGCACGCGCCCCACACCAGCAGCGGCAACAGGCCGTGGGACCACGGAAACGTGAACAGCATGTAATGTACGGAAGCGAAATCGGGCGGATACTGGTAGCTTTCCCATCCCGCCCACACGAACCAGCCCAGAAGGAAATCGGCGAGGAAGGCGCCAAAGACGAGCAGCCCGGCGTTGAGCCGCCGGTCGGCGGACTTCAGTGCCAGGCCGACAGCCGCGTGTCCGACTCCGTTGCACGGAGCGATGCCCACGGTGTTACGTCTTCTTGAACAACTTGTCGAAGGCGCTGCGCGCGTCGTCGGCGTTGCGCGGGGCGGGCGGTCCCGCTTGTACCGGAGGCGGCGGGGGCGAGCTGGCCGTGCCTTCCCGCGCCACCGTCACCCGCGGCGCAAACAGGCCACACTCGTTGGCCTTGTCCTTGGCCGGAATGCGCACCGGAATCGGCTTGAGGCACTGGAAGCGCATGGAGGGCTCGAAATGCGAGCATTGCTTGCAGCAGTGCAGTGCCGCGTTGCATTTCGGGCAGGCGCCGCTGAAGTCGACCCCCGGCGGAAGGGCCGTGGAACAGTTGTAACACCGGGCTGCCGCCACGTGCTGAACCAGGCGCGGCAGCCGCGGGCCGGTCACGTCGATGGGGGGACGCGGGCCCTGGGGCTTGGGACGCTCGTCGCCGTTCCGGTAGCCTTTGGAGTCGCGGTCCGAGTCCATGTACCCGTGTTGTCTATACTTGCGATCGCTGTCCATGGGGAAAAATGCTCCGTGATAGCCGGACGAAAGAACGTTTTGACGCGAACCCATCCCCCACGCGCACGACGGTAACATCGGTGGTCAACGTGGAATTACCGGAGGGATCTACGGGACCGCCTTGGGCGCCAGACCCAATCAGGTTCGGGGCCCGACTAATGCTTCAAATACCTATGTACCACGGATTGAGGCCGTTTGCACGCCCCTTTTGCCCGTTTTGAGTTTTTGCGCGCAAAATTATGCAACGGAACTCCATTTCAGCAGGCTGCTGCACGGCCGCGTCAACGGATCCTCGAAATGGTTGGGACTCACCCGCAGCGCGTAGCCCAGCCGGCCGGTCCGGTCGGGAACGATGTCCTTGCTGAAAAACGCCACCGAGCCTTGCTGCTCCACGGCGGGCAGCACCGATACCTCGGTGTCTTCCAGGTTGCCGTTGCTGTCGATACGGCCTATGACCACCTCCACCCGCACGTCGTCGGCCGTCAGGCCCGCCAGGTCGATCGCGGCGCGCACCGGAACCGGCTTGCCGCTGAGCACCGTTCCGGAAAGGTCGGTCCCGGCTTCCACGAATCGCACGCGGTCCCATGCCTCGCGAATCTTGAGGTTCCATCGCGCCTTGTCGCGAACCTGGCTGTAATCGTTGCGCTGGGCGCGGATGTGCTGGGAATGGGCCGGCTCGTAGAGCTCGGTCATGTACTCGCGCGCCATGCGGCGGCAGTCGAAGGTGGGGCTGATGTAGGCGAGCGACTGCTTCACGCGGCGCATCCACTCGCGCGGCGTCTGCTCCTTGCGCTCGTAAAACATGGGAACGATCTCGTTTTCGAGCAGGTAGTAGATGGCGCTGGCGTGCAGCCCGTCCTGGTCCTCGGAGTACGGTTCGCGCTCCCCGATGGCCCAACCGCCGACGCGCTCGTAGGCTTCGTCGAACCAGCCGTCGAGAATGCTCAGGTTGAGCACTCCGTTCATCGCCGCCTTCATGCCGCTGGTGCCGCAGGCCTCTTCGCCGCGCCGCGGGTTATTGAGCCACAGGTCGACGCCCTGCACCATCTCGCGGCCTACCTTCATGTCGTAGTCTTCGAGGAAGACGACGTGCTTCCAAAGGTCCGGGTCGCGTGAGAACTGGACCACTTCGCGGATGAAGCTCTTCCCCGGCTGGTCCTTGGGGTGGGCCTTGCCCGCAATCACCAGTTGCACCGGCATGTCCTTGTTCAGGAGGATTGCCTTGAGCCGCTCCACGTCGCGGAACAGCAGGGTGGCCCGCTTGTAGGTGGCGAAGCGCCGCGCGAATCCGATGGTGAAGGCGTTGGGGTCGAGCACCTCCGCGGAGCGCCGCACTTCGGCGGCGGAAGCCTGGCGGCGGAGCGCGGATGCATTCTGGCGCACGCGCACAAAATTCACCAGGCGCCGCTTGCGCCGGCGGTGCACCTCGAGCAGCTCTTCATCCGGAATCTCGTTGACCTGTTCCCAGATGCCCGGTTCGTTGAAGCGCTCCCGCCAATCGGGCTGCAGGTACTGGTCGTAGAGCGACGCCAGCTCGCCGTTGAGCCAGCTCGGCAGGTGCACGCCGTTGGTTATGGAGGTGATCGGTACTTCCCAGAGCGGCAACTGCGGCCACAGGTCGTGGAACATCTCCTGCGACACCTGGCGGTGCAGCCGGCTCACCGCGTTGCGGAACGACGACGTGTTGAGCGCCAGCACCGCCATGGAGAATCGCTCTTCCCGGTTGTAGATATTCTGGCGGCCCAGCGCCATCATCTGCTGGAAGTCGATTCCCACCTCCCCGCAGTATTCCGAAAAGTAGTGGTACATCAAGCCGGTGTCGAACAGATCGATGCCGGCGGGGACCGGCGTGTGCGTGGTGAATACGTTGCTGGTGCGCGCCGTTTCCAGGGCCTCGTCGAACGTCAGGCGTTGATCGCGCATGAACACCCGGATCTGCTCCAGCGCGAGAAACGCCGAGTGGCCCTCGTTCATGTGGAACACCGTGGGCTTCAACCCCATGGCCTGAAGCGCCCGCATGCCGCCGATGCCCAGCACGATCTCCTGGCGGATGCGCGTATCGATGTCGCCGCCGTACAACGAGTCCGTAATATCGCGGTCCTGCGGCAGCACGTTTTCCGGGATGTTGGTGTCCAGCAGATACAAAGTGATGCGCCCCACGTCCAGTTTCCAGACCTGGATGTAGACGTTGCCCGTGGGCAGCTTGACCGTCACCTTGAGATCCTGCCCGCCGGCATCCTTCACCGGGAGCAGCGGCAGGGTGTAGAAATCGTTGGTAGGGTAGCGTTCCTGCTGCCACCCGTCCGGGTTGAGCATCTGGCGGAAGTATCCTTGCTGATACAGCAGCCCCAGCCCGATGAGGGGATAGTCCTGGTCGCTCGACGACTTCAAGTGGTCGCCCGAGAGAATTCCGAGCCCGCCGGAATACACGGGCAGGCACTCGGTGAGACCATATTCGGCGGAGAAATAGGCGATCAACTTGCCATCCGCGGGTGGCGGCCCCTTGCGCACGCGGGTGTCGAAGCTTTCGCACGCCATGCGATACAGCGACAGGTAGCGCGGATCGTTTCCGGCCCTTTGCAACGTGGCCTGCGGCAAGCGTCCCAGCATCAACACGGGGTTGTATCCGCAATCCCTCCACAGCGCAGGATCGAGGCGGCGGAACAGCGACCGCACGATCGGCTCCCAACTCCAGAGGAGGTTATAGGCCAGTTCGGCCAGGCGGGAGATCGAGGCAGGCAGTGCGGGACGGACCAAAAACTCTCGGATCGGCTGAATGTGAAATGGCATACCCTAGGGGCTACCTTTCAAGATAGCAGATGGACCGGTAAGAGCTGCGGCTATAGCGCTAGCGCGGGTACCGCCGGTACCGATGGTACCGCCCGCGGGCATCATTTAATTAGGTGCTTCACCGGGTTGAAACTCTCAAGAAAACAGACGCCAAAACCGATCGTCTGTTCCACCTCGGAATCCCCCTGCACGCTTCCGGCTCAAAATGCGTCACTATAGCTTAGGGCTCGATGCGTCTTCTCGGATTGTTCCTATTCCTGGCCGCTGGCGGCGCCTTCGCGGGCGAATCGGTTGTCCTCGCCACCGGAGCGCGCCTGCACGTGGATCGCCACGAGATCGACGGTCTCAGGGTGCGGCTGTACAACGGCGAGGGATACCTGGAGATAGACGCGGTCCAGGTCCAGGGCTTCGAAGCGGACGAATCCGTGCCATCCGTTCCGGCTCTGGCGAGCCCGGTCCCTGCGCCCGCAGCGGTGCTACCACCGACGCCCTCTCCCATGCAGCTCGCCGACGCCGCTGCCGACAAGTACGGTCTTCCCCGCAATCTGGTGCGCAGCGTGATGGCGGCCGAGTCCGGTTTCTCGTCCCAGGCCGTGTCGCCAAAAGGCGCCGTCGGCCTGATGCAGTTGATGCCCGCAACCGCCCAGATCCTGGGCGTGAACCCCAACGACCCGGTGCAGAACGTGGACGCCGGAGCCCGCTACCTCCGCGACCTGCTGGTCAAATACGATGGCTATCTCTGGCACGCGCTGGCGGCCTACAATGCGGGCCCTGCCGCAGTGGACAAGTACAATGGCGTGCCTCCCTACAGCGAGACCATCCACTACGTCTGGAAGATCGACCAGGCCCTGAAAAAGGGCGCCGACTAGCCGGCTATTACAGTCGCCGTGAATTGCCGATTACGGAGAGGCTGGAAAGGACCATCGCTCCGGCGGCCATGATCGGGCTCAGGATGCCAGTCATGGCGAGGGTGATGCCGGCGGCGTTGTAGGCGAAGGCCCAGAAGAGATTCTGGCGGACGATCCGGAAAGTGCGGCGAGCCAGATCGAGGGTCTCGGTTACGGCGGCGAGGGAACCACTCATCAGGACCAGCGGGGCGGCCTGGATGGCGATGTCGGCGCCGCCTCCAATGGCGATGCCGAGATCGGCCTGGGCCAGGCTGGGAGCGTCGTTGACGCCGTCGCCGGCCATCGCGACGCGCTTGCCGGATTGCTGAAGGTTGCGAACGGTCTCGACCTTTTGTTCGGGGGTGGCTTCGCCGATCCAGTCGTCGGCGCCGATGGCGGCGGCCGTGGATTCGGTGATGAAACAGGTATCGCCGGAGAGAAGCACGCTGCGAATGCCGCGCTGGTGCAAGGCGGCGCAAAGGGCGGAAGCCTCGGGGCGGATGCGATCGCCGAAGGCCATGGCGCCGCGGACGGCGGAGTCCCATCCGTAATAAATGATGGTCCGGGCTTCGGAGGCGATCGCCGGGAGGGCGTCAAGGTGGCCGGTAAGGGTCTCGACGAGGCGGCGGTTGCCTAGGAAATATTCGGTGCCGCCGATGACGCCGGTAATGCCCTGGCCCTTATGGGTTCGGACGTTTGTGGCGAATAGGCTGGGCAGGGCGATGGCCCCTACAATTGCCCGGGCAATCGGGTGCTCGGAGCAGGACTCTATGGCGGCCAGCTCGGGCATTCGGGTGGTGTCGCCGGCGGTTTCGACGAGGGTGAACTCGCCGGTGGTCACAGTCCCGGTCTTGTCGAGGACGACTACGTCCACCTGGCGAATGGTTTCAAGTACGCGGGTGTCACTGACTAGGATGCCGCGGTGGGATGCCGCGGCCACGGCGGCGGTCAGCGCCAGTGGAGTGGCGATACCCAGGGCGCAGGGGCAGGCGATCACCAGCACGGCGATGGCATGCAGCAGGGCCTCGGCGGGATTGCCGCTGCGCCACTGCCATCCGGCAAAGGTCAGGATGGCCAGCAGCAGCACGCCCGGAATGAATACGCGCGAGGCGCGGTCCACGGCATGTTCCATGCGCGTGCGGCTTAGGGCGGCCTGCTCCACTTTGCACGCGATCTGGGCCAGGGTGCTATCGGCCCCGACGAGGGTGGCGCGGATTTCGAGCACGTTGCCAGTGTTGATGCTGCCGCAGATCACGGGGTCGCCGGGTGCTTTGGGGTGCGGCGCGGATTCGCCGGTGAGCACGGATTCATCGGCATGGGAGTGGCCTTCGAGCACGATGCCATCGGCGGGAATGCGTTCGCCGGGCTTCACGCGGAAGGCGGCTCCGGCGCGCAGGGCCTGGATGGAAACGAATCGCTCGCCGCCTTCCGGGCCTCCTTCCAAAACCAGGCGCGCTTTGCTGGGCATCAGGCCGTAGAGCAGGGTGAGGGAGCGGGCGGTCTTATCCTTGGCGCCGCGCTCGATGGCCTTGCCGGCCAGCACCAGGGTGACGATGGCGCAGGCGGTATCGAAATAGACGTGGCGGCCGCCGGCGAAGGCTTGCGTGACGCTGTATCCGTAGGCCGCCAGAATCCCCATGGCCAGCAGCGATTCCATGCGCAGCACGCCCGCGCGCAGGCCGTTCCAGGCGATGCGCAGAACGGGGGCGGCACAGTAGAAAACCGAGGGCGTGGCCAGCGCCATGAGCACGATTGGAATGTATCGGCCGAAGCTGTCGGCGACCGGCTCGAAGTAGCCGGTGTAGATGACCAGGCTGAAGGTCATCACATTGAGCCAGAGGAAGGCGGCCAGGCCGAGGCGGAGAAGCAGGTCGCGGCGCTCGGCGTCGGAGGCTCCGCTGTTGCTGGTGAATTCGGAGGTGCGGTAGCCCAGTGAGTGGACGCGGCTCAGGATGCGGTCGGCGGGCAGGTATTGCGGAGCGTAGCGGACCTTGAGGAGATCGGAGGCAAACAGGACCTCGGCGGAGACTACGCCTTCGAGCCTGGTGAGGGCGTGCTCAATGAGCCAGCCGCAGGACGTACACCACATGCCGGAGACGCGATAGACGGCTTCGCGGATCTCGGAAGACGGCGGAGGGGCGCGATCGGCGCATTTTCCGTTACGATTGGAGATCAGACCCAGCTTGAGGCTCTGTTGAAACAGCTCGGTCTCGCGGAAGCTCTGGCCCGAAGCCAGGACACCGCTTTCGAGCAGAATGGCGTAGACGTTGGCGCAGCCGGTGCAGCAGAAGGACTGAGCGCCCGCATCCAGGCCGCAAAGATCACACGTCATGGGCGGACGTGGGCAGGACGATGCACTGCCCCACTTGGATCATTTGGGGGTTGGCCCTTTTGGTTTCGACGTAGGCGTAAATCAGGATGCCGATAAACACGGCGCTGACGAACACCAGAAACGGAATGAGCACAGGCACAGACTTTTTCATTTTCCCTCCGGCGCCAGAAAGGTCATGGGGATGGATTCCGTGACCTGGTCGGGCACAGTGCTGGACACGATGGTGAAGTGACTGACGGGATCCCGGCGGCCGCCAGGGCTCGATATTTCAAATTCGCCCTGCACGCTGGCGCCGGGTTGAACCGATATCGGGTTAGGGGACAGCGCGAGTGAGGCGCCGGGCAATTCATGGATCGAGAAAATCACCGCTGCTGGCCGCGGGCTGCGGTTCGAGAGGCTGTAGCGGAATCGGTTGTAGACGCGGCCATCAGGGTCCAGCTTGTACAGAGTAGCGCGCACGGGCGCCACCTGGACCAGGACGGAGTGGCGCATCCCCATGGCCACAAACAGGCCGGAGGCATAGCCCAACAGCACCAGCAGCACGATGACGCGCTTGGCGTCCCACGGTTGGCGGTGGCCTGCCGTGAGCGGTCCTTTTTCGCCCCAGACGTAATGGATCAGGCCGGGCTTCTTGAGGCGGCCCAGGACCTCGTCGCAGGCATCGATGCACTCCGCGCAATGGACGCATTCGATTTGGAACGGAGACTCGCGGATGTCGATGCCCATGGGACAAACGCGCACGCACTTCTTGCACTCGATGCATTCGTGCGTCTCGTCGCGGTAGTGCACCAGCAGGGTATGGCCGTCGCCGAGCATTCCTTGCAGATAGCCGTAGGGGCAGACAGTGGTGCAGAAGCGCAGGCGGACGAGGCTGAAGTCGAGGAAAGTGAGCGCGGTGACGCTGGCGCCCGCGATTCCGCCGGCAGTGCGGATATCGAGCGAAGCCAGGCGGCGGAAAAGATCGCGCGGCTCGACGAAGTAGGAGATGAAGATGAAGGCGAGGCCGACAGAAGCGGCGGCGACCACGAAGTAGAACAGCACACGCACCAGGCGTTCGCGGGCGGCGGGCTTCCAGTGACTGAGCTTTTTCATCACGCGGCGCCGCAGGCGCGATTCCAGCGCCATGGAGGCTTCGCTGAAAATCATCTGCGGGCAGAGATAGCCGCAGTACACGCGGCCGTAGAAAACGGAAGAGACCACCACAAGAAACATGAGGAACATCAGGGTGAAAAAGATGATGGCGAATTCGTTGATCCAGAGCTCACGGCCGGCAAAGTAGAAACGCTGGCGGGGGATGTCGAAGCGGATGACGTCCAGGAACGGAAGGGCCAGGAAAAGCAGGAAGCAGAGCACGTGGACGCGTTTGCGAAGGCGGTGCCAGGGAGACTTGCTAACCATGACACACCGGGGCGGCGGCCAGGCCGCGCCAGAGCAAAATCGCGCCGAAAAGCATGACGGGAATGGCTGCCAGCCGGTTGCTCCACGGCCCCAGGCGGAGGCCGGCGAACGAAGAGACGAACCCCACGCTGAGCAGCGCCACGGCCGTGCCCATTCCAAATGCCAGCATGGTGAGAGCGCCGGCGGCGGGCGCAGCGGATTCAACGGCTTTCAGCAGCGCTGCGTAGACCAGGCCACAGGGCAGAAACCCCAGCGTCAGGCCGAGCACGAACTTCCCGCGAGGGGCGAGAAGCAGGCGGCTCACGGCGCGCGAGAATCGCCCGCGGCTCTGGATGCGCACCAGCCCGCTTTTGGGGAACAATCCGATCATGAGGACGCCGGCCACCAGCATGGATGCCCCGGCGAAGATGCGCGCTCCGGATGCCAGGCCCGCCATGCGGCCCAGCATGCCGAGGCCGCCGCCGGCCGCTCCCGCCAGCGCGCCCAGGAACATGTAGGTGAGGATGCGGCCGGAGTTGTAGGCCAGGTGCGCGCGCAAGGCATCCTCGCGGCGCAGCTTCAGGCTGTAGCAGAGTACGATGGGGCCGCACATCTGCAGGCAGTGCAGGCCGCTGACCAGGCCTAGTCCGAAGATCGCCGGAAATTCGAGCGAGGCGGGGGTCATAAGGGTTGGCAGGCGAAAGCGCCTGCCCCACCAAGCAGAGTGGTCATTGGTAGAGCACCTTGGGATTCCGCGCCTCGACCGTGACGCACTCGCGGTAGAAATCGAAGTGCTTCATGGCGATGGCGTGCGTGGGGCAGCGCGAGGCGCACATGGCGCAGCGGATGCAGGTTGTCTCGTCCTTCATCATGACGGCGCCGAGTTGATCGAGCTCTTCCGGCGGAAGCTGGCGGATGTCGCCGAACTCTTCGACGGCCTTCTCCAGCCAGGCATCGTCTTCGATCAGCTTGCTCAGGCCCACCAGGCGGATCAGGTTTTCCGGGCAGATGTCGACGCAGCCATTGCATGCGACGCACTTCGAGGTGTCGAAGACCGTGTTGACGTTGCAGCGCAGGCAGCGCGAGGCCTGGCTGCGGGCCTGCGCTTCGGGATAGCTTTCTTCGACGATTTCGATCGACGCCGCGCGGCGGTCGCTTTCGAGAGTGGGCGGATTTTCGCGCCGGATGACGTTCCAGCCATCGGCCATGGTGTACGCGGCGGGCAGCCACTGCTTGCGGACGGCCACTTCGGTTCGGGTGCCGCGCAGGAAGTCGTGCATGGAGCGCGCGGCGATCTGCGCGGAGGCGATGGCGTCGATGAACAGGCGCGGGCCGTGCGCGATATCGCCGCAAGCGAAGACGTCGGGGGACGTCGTCTGGTAGGTTTCGCGGTTCACCTTGATGAGGCCGCGCTCGGTAGCCACGCCGTCCTCGGGGGCCAGGAACGAGAGGTCGGAAGTTTGGCCGATGGCGAAGATCACGCTGTCGGCCGGGATGTCCTCGATGTGGCTTTCGTCGAACGCCGGGTTGAAGCGGCCGGAGGCGTCGAACACGGCGGTGCAGTGGACCGTGCGCAGGGCTTTCAATTGGCCGCCATCCAGCACAAATTCGCGCGGGCCGCGCTGGTTGTGCAGGTGAATGCCCTCCTCGGCGCCTTCCAGAACTTCGACTTCGTCGGCGGGCATTTCCTGGCGGCTTTCGAGACAGACCACGTGGACTTCTTTATCGGCGCTGATGCGCAGGGCGGAACGGGCTACGTCGTAGGCCACGTGATCCGGAGGCAGGTCGACCGCTTCGCGCGGGCGCACGGCGGAGCGGGCGACGTCATAAGCCACATTGCCGCCGCCGATGACGACGATGCGTTTGCCGAGGGGAAACGGCGTGCCGGCGTTGAACGCGCGGAGGAAGTCCATGCCGTCGATCACATTTTCGTTTTCGGCGCCGGGCAGCGGGAGCTTGCGGCCCTTGGGCAGGCCGATGCCCAGGAAGATGGCCTTGTAGCCTTCACCGCGCAGGCTGTCGATGGTGAAATCGCGGCCCAGCCGCATGTTGCACTTCAGCTCCACACCCAGCGAGAGGATGGCGTTAATCTCGTGCCGCACCAGTTCGCGGGGCAGACGAAACACCGGCACTCCCACGGTGAGCATGCCGCCCGGTTCGGACCAGGATTCGAAGACCGTGACCTTGTAGCCCATCTTGGTGAGGTCGTGGGCCACGGTGAGGCCGGATACGCCGGCGCCAACCACCGCTACACGCTCGGGGTACCCTCCGGGTCCCCCGCGGCCGGGAGGCAGCATGGCATCGTTGTTGGCTTGGCGGTAGAAGGCGTAGTCTCCGGTCTCGGGGCCGAACCGGTCGGTGACGAACCGCTTGAGCGCGCGGATGGAGACGGGGGCGTCCACGTCGCGGCGGCGGCAGTTGGTTTCACAAGGAGCGCCGCAGACGCGTCCGCAGATGGACGCGAACGGGTTGTGGGCGCGGGCAATGCGGTACGCCTCCTTATAGTCGCCATCGGCGATCGCGTTGACGTAGCCGCACGCGTCCGTGTGTACCGGGCACGCGTGCCGGCACTTGACCATTTCGATCCAGTAGTCGGTGGCGTCCGGTACCCTGACCTCGCAGAAACCATTCTGCATGCGAGCGTCCTCAGTCGTGCGGCTTGGCGAAGGAGAAAGCCAAGACGACAATGCCGAAGATCAGGATCATAGCCGCGATGGCGTACATAAGCGCGCCGGAGGCCTCGGTGGCGGCATTCATCGCACGCACCAGGGAGCCGCGATCCGGTTGGTTCACGTCGCCGTACATGTAGACCAGGAAGTAGGTAAGAGCACTGCCTGCGATCACGATGTAGGCCAACTTCAGGAAGCCCGGGACCCCGGTGCCCTCGCGTTCGGTGATCCAGCCACCGGCATATTCTTTGATCTTGGGTTTATCGGGTTGCATGGGTGAGATCCTGCCTTGTGTTGGTGGCGCAGGCACTCATGCCTGCCGTGTCGAGACTTTTCTCGACACTTTTTCGCCGTTGTGACAAAGTGTCGACGCCAGACGTCGGCATGAGTGCCGACGCGGCAGGCACGAGTGCCTGCGCCACGCCGTCCTCAAACACGTGGTACCGGATGTCTTCGCTTTCTTTGCTCCAATATCCGTCTTTCCGCGATCGGAAAAAGAAGAACAAGGCCAGCACCAGGCAGATGGCGAAAAAGAAGTAGGCAAAATACACGCTCGGCCAGGTATAGTCGTTCATTTCTCGTAGTCCTGATCGGGCCGCCAGTTCTTGGCGCGGCCGATAGTCTGGATGTAAGCCACCAGGGCGGTGAACTCTTCCGGGTTATTGACGATCCACGGGAACGTCGGCATCACGGAGCCGGGCACCAGGTCACGCGGATTGCGAAAATGGGTGCGATGCCACTGCGTGTCGTACTTACCGCCCACGCGCGAAAGATCGGGGCCCGTCCGCTTGGTGCCGAACATGTGCGGGCTGTCGTAGACGAACTCGTCGGGCGTGGAAATCGGCGAATCCACACCGCGCCAGCCGCTGCGCTTGGTGTCGGCCACCAGCGTGCGCGTCTGCTGCGTGTGGCAATACCAGCAGCCTTCCCGGACGTAGATGGCGCGGCCCTTCAGCTCCAGCGGCGTGTAAGGTTTCAGCCCCGGCGCGGGGCGCGACCAGCTTTTGTCCACCAGCGGCGGCACCACGGTGGTCAGCAGTCCGCCGAGAAAGAAAAACGCCAGCGCGGCAGCCACCGCGAAGCCGGCGCTATTATCGGCTCTACCGAGCATATTCTTGCCTCCCGATTACCGTCGCCATGATGTTGTAGGCGAACGAGACGATGCCGCAGAACATCAGTATGCCGGAGAAGAACCGCACCAGCCACACGGGCTGGAGCGCCTTCACGGTATCGATGAAGGGAATCGAAGGATTGTTCCACTGCCAGCCCTGCCAGAAGCCGCCGAGCCACAGCGTCACGAAGAAACCGAGCCCGCCGATCATGAAAAACCAGAAACTCCAGTTGGCCAGCGCGTCGCTGTGGAGCTTGGTGTTCCACATGCGCGGCACAACGTAATAAGTCCCGGCCACGGCGAAGAAGGAGAAGCATCCCAGCAGCGCCATGTGCGCATGTCCTGGAATCCAGTCGGTCTTGGAGACGATGGCGTTGACGCTGCGCAGGCTGTGCATGGGGCCCTGGAAGCAGGTCAGCAGGTAGAACACCACGCCCGACATCAGAAACTTCAGCGGGACGTTGTCGCGCAACTGCTGCCATTGGCCTTTCATGGTGGCGAAGAAATTGTAGACCACCGCCCACACCGGAATGAGCAGCATGATCGAAAACGAAATCGCGATGGTTTGCAGCCATTGCGAGATCGGCCCGTGGATCATGTGGTGAGCGCCGGTCCACACATACACGAAAGCCAGCGACCAGAAGCCGACCATCGAGAGGCGATGGCTGTGGAGCGGCGTATTCGAAGACCTGGGAATGAAGTAGTACGCGATGCCCAAGCCGATCGGGGTGAAGATGAGGCCCACGGCGTTGTGGACGTACATCCAGTTCAGGTTGGCCTGATTGACGCCGGTGGTGAAGTCGACCGCGAAGTTGCCGGTGGGATAGACGAAGGCGGTCCAAAGAATGCAGCCCATGAAATACCAGATAGAGACATACATCTGCTCGTATTTGCGCCGCGCGATGGTGGCGAAGATGTTGAAACCGAACATCACCCACGCGATGACGACGAGGACGGCGAGCGGCCTGGGCAGCTCCGCATATTCGAAGCCGTGGTTCTGCCCGGCCATGAGCGAGACCACCGCGCCCAGGATGATGACGTTCCAGAGCGCGGCCGTAGCGGCGCCGAGCTTTTCGCTATAGAGTTTCACGCCACATAAGCGCGGCACAATGTAATAGGTCAGGCCCATATCGCACGCCAGCAGCCAGCCGAACAGCATGCCGTTGACGTGCAGCGGACGCAGCCTGCCGTACGAAAGGTAGGGCACCGTCCCCAACAGCTCGGGCCAACAGAACTTCGCCGCAATGGTAAGCGCGACAATCCCGACGATGAAGAAGTAACTGATGGCGCTGATGAGGAACCACTTCGCGGTCGTATCCGTGTGGATGGTGGCTCCCTTGTCGGGCGCGGCGTGGACAGGCCGGACTCCCGCCCCGCTAGTTTCTGGCATATTGACTCCTGGTTGATTTCGGATTGAGACTGCGAATGAAGTTGACGATGTCGCCTACATTCTCCTGGCTGAGCCCGTAGTCGATCCAGGGCGGCATGGCCGTGCCCTGGACGCCGTAGAGGATCGAATCGAAGAGGCGGTTGTCGGAAACCTTATCGACGAACCAACTGTTGCGGAGATTGCGCGGATGCGGCAGAATGTCGAGCGAGTTGGGACCCTTGCCGTCCGCCTTGCGGCCGTGGCAGCCGGTGCAACGCTCGAGGAAGATGCTCTCGCCGCGGGCGATGGATGGGGCGTCGCTGGCCACGGGGTTCTGCTGCGGCGCCTTGTGCGGCTTCAATTCCCTCCGCGGCTCTTTCGTAAATGTCTGGAGCACGTAATCGAGCACGGCGTTGACCTGGTCGTCCTTTAGCGCATGCCCCCACGGCGGCATGGATGTGCCGGGGACGCCGCTCTGAATCGACGCCACGAACCGCTCGCGCGGCTTCGAATTCATGAAGGCGGCCTTGGTGAAATCGCGCGGCGAGGGGTCGATGTACCAGGCTACCTTGCCATTCCCGTCGCCCTTTTCGCCGTGACACCGTTCGCACAGCTCGTGGTACGCCGCGGCCGGAGACGCGGGAGCGGGCGGCGTCTTCAGAGTTTCCAGGTAGGCCGACATGCGGGTGAAGTCTTCTTCCGGGAAACGGAACGTGGGCATGATGGAATCCGGGATGCGCGCTCGCGGGCTCTTGAAGTGATCCATCAGCCAGGCATCGTCGCGGATCAGTCCTTCGTAGCTGAGGTCGGGCGCCACGCCGCCATCGCGGTCGCGCAGCTTGTGGCAGGCGGTGCAGGCGCGGTCGGCGATGAGTTGCTCGCCGGCCTTCTCGCCCGCCGTTCCCGGTGGTATCACCACGGCCACGTTGGCGATATGCGCTTTGTAGCGGTCGAGCGTGGTTTCCGCGAAGTTCACGCCGCGGCGGCTCTTGAGGAAGATCACCAGCGCCCGGATGTCGGCGTCGCTCAAATTGAATTTCGGCATGAACGAGGTGGCCAGGTTCGCCCGCGGCTCTACAATCGACTCCCACAGGTAGTCGATCTTGAACTTCTTGCCCACCTCGGTGAGATCGGGACCGAGCGTGCCTTCGCTCATGCCATCGATCTTGTGGCAGCCGTAACAGTTCATGGCGTAGAACAGCTTGCGTCCGCGATTGACATTGGGCGTGCCGGCGAAATCCTCCCCGGTGTGGCACTGGGCGCAGTTGGCCTCCATGTATTCCTTGCCCTTGAGGTGCGGCTCGAAATCCTTGCGCCAGTTGGGCTGCGTCACGTATCCCAGCAGCGGCTCCGGCCAGAATTCGTCCTCGCCGTGGCTGTGAAAGTTGTCCAGCCCCCGGCCCTGCCCGTCGTGGCACACGGTGCACCCGAAGTCCGAAAACTTGTGGCGCCGCTCCCAATTGCCGTTGCGCAACACGTCACCCATGGCTGCGGAATAAGGGTGCGCTTTGAGCGGTTGGGCGTGGCCCGCGAAGCGCGGATCGTCGGCAGCCATGTGGCAGGTGGTGCAGCGGTCCACATGCGTATCGCCGAAGCTCGTCACGATGATCTGTTCGATGCGAGGAGCGCGCGCTTCCAGCTCGGCCCGCTCCCCCGCGTTCTTCGAAAGTGACCGCGCCTGCTCGAAATACGCGGTCTGGTGCTGCTCCCAGCGGTGAAAAAACTGATCGTAGAAGACCACGCCGTGTACGATCAGTACTACGAAGCTCGCAATTGCCAGTGCCAGTCGCATACGGTCAGCCCTTTCAGAACGGCGACACAAACGTCCAGTTCGGCCCTCGGAAGAACGTGCCGATGATGATGAAGATCACGTTGAGAACCGCCAGCGTGAGAAAAATGGTGTTGGCCAGCAGCCGCTCGCGCGCGAACCACCTCCCTACGCCTTTGGGATTGCGGTCGATGTACGGCGCCAACAACAGCAGGAGCGCGAAGACCGTGGGAATCCCGATGCCGCCCCAGAACGCCGAGTAGCTCACCATTTCCTGGAGGCCCAGGAAGTACCAGGGCGCCTTGGCGGGGTTGGGCGGGTGCATCACGTTCACCGGCTGTTCGAGCGGAGCGCTGAATGCCAGCGAGACCACCAGGATCACCGAAACCGTCAGCACGAAGACGAACAGCTCGGCCATCAGGAGGTTCGGCCAACTGTAAACCGAATCGTCCGGCACGTTGCCGACCTTGGTGAACGGGCCGCGCACGAAGCCTTGCAGGCCGTAGATCTTCTTCTGCAGCTCCATGCGGACTTTCACTACCGGCTTTGCCGGCGGGGCGCTCGGTTCGGGCCGCGACAGGCCGCCATCTTTCCGGATGCGCCAGAAGTGGATGGCGATCAGCAGCACCAGCACGGCCGGCAACACCGCTACGTGCAGCACGTAAAACCGCAGCAACGCTTCCTGCCCGACGGTGGTATCCCCGAGCAGCACAAACTGCATCTGCTTGCCGACCAGCGGTGCATACCCCGCAATCGAGGTCCCCACCGTAATCGCCCAGAAGGCCAGTTGATCCCACGGCAGCAGATAGCCGGTGAAGCTCAGAAAGAGCGTCGCCAGCAACAGCACTACGCCGATCACCCAATTGAATTCGCGCGGTTTCTTGTACGCGCCGGTCAGGAAGACGCGGCACATGTGCAGGAAAACCACTCCCACCATGGCGTGCGCCGACCAGCGGTGCATGTTCCGCAAGAAGATGCCGAATGCCACCGTCCCGCGCAGGTCGAGCATCCGGTCGTATGCCTGGGTGGTGGAAGGCACGTAGTAGAACATCAAGAGGACGCCGGTAACGATCAGGATGAGGAACAGGAACAGGGAGATCAGCCCCAGCCCCAGGGTGTAGGCCGGCCGCAGCGTGTTCTTGTGAACTTTGACGGGGTGTATGTGGAGGAAGAAGTTCGTGAAGCTCGTCGACGCGCGCTCCAGATCGGTGGAGGGTAGCGGGTTCCGGAACACGGAACTCCAGACGTTGGCGGGCAGTTGCCGGAGGGCGCCCCACACACCCGCTTCGGCCTTGCGGTCTTCGGTATCGGTAGTCATACGTTGAAGTAGGTTCCGGGATCGACCTGGGCGTTCTTGTCGACTTCGATTTCGCCATTGGGCGCGAGGGTCACCTTGAACCAGGGGAGGGGCTTGGGCGCCGGACCGCCGGTGACGGTGCCATCCTGGTCGTAGCGCGAGCCGTGGCACGGGCAGGAGAAGCCCGTATCGGAGATGCCCACGATGCAGCCGAGGTGGGTGCAGGTGGTGGAAATGGCGGCGAGGCGGTTGCCTTCGCGCACGATGCAGACGCGTTCCACATCGCGCGAAATGCGCGTGCCGGGCGGAAAATCGTCCGGCTTGCCGATGGCGAAGCGCGCGCTGGGCCCATAAGTGACCCGCGGCTTGAAGAAGAGCCAGTCCGAGACGGCCGCCAGCGCGGCAGAGCCGAACAGCCCCATGCTCGCCAGCCAGGAAAACACTCGCCGGCTGGGCATATCCTGTTCCTTATCAAGGCTTTTGCTTACCACTGCCATCCGTTTTCTCCTGGGATGAATCCACCAGCTCCTCCAGATCGCTCCAGAAAACCTGGTACTTGGTGTCCTCGATATTGCGGAAGTAGTCTTTTTTGACAGCGAAAACGAAGATACAGGCCGCCGCCAGCCCCATCAGGAGGCTGGCCCCTACTGCCAACCACGTCAGTTCCATTGGGGCGCCACCTTCTTTGCCAAATCGCCGATCCAATCGCTCCGCAAAACTCCTGCCATCACCCCCGCCACAGGCAGGCGACCGGAGGTGGCCGGTGATTCTTGACCCGGACAGCGCAGTCAGCGATTCGTATCAGCATCATGCGAATTACAACTATTTAGAGCCTTTTTATCTTGTTGAGGCGGTGCATTCTAAATGCCAGATTCAAAAGGCTGGTTTATCAGGACTGTTGGGGTCCAGAATTGAGTAATCCGTGTGATTTCACGCACCCACTTGGGGGAAAAGGCCCCGAACGAGCGGACGGAATGCCCTCGCTGCCATCCAGTGACTTAACAGGTTAGCGAGCGAGTTCGCGGCGCATCCATGCCTGGGCGAGCCGGAGTTCATGACGCACAACGTGGACGGACCTTCCCGCCACCAGTGCGGCCTCCTGGGCAGTCATGCCGCCGAAGTAGTGCATTTCGATGACCTGAGCCAGTGAGCCATTCTCGCGCGCCAGAGCCTCCAGGGCGCTGTGCACTTCGAGCACCTTCAGTTGACGGCTGCCACTGTCCGCCTTTGCCTCGATGTTCGTGTCCCATTGGACGCGGCCGCCGCCGCCGCGCTTGGCGGCGCCCACCGCACGCGCGTGGTCGACCAAAACCTGCCGCATCGCGCGAG
>Ga0209517_10001622_pt1 | contig 33557 bp, 26 predicted proteins | sample PeaSoiMetSII2010_FD_187695 | JGI IMG/M metagenome (GOLD analysis project Ga0209517, IMG submission 187695) | Peat soil microbial communities from Weissenstadt, Germany - SII-2010 (SPAdes) (version 2) | ecosystem: Environmental > Terrestrial > Soil > Wetlands > Peat | place: Germany... | reverse complement strand
GGGCGCCCGCAATCTCGTCTTTCTCACCCTTGGCACGGGAATTGGTGGAGGCGTAGTCATTGATGGCCGTCTGCGCCTGGGCCCGCTAGGCGCCGCTGGCGAAGTGGGTCACCAGACCGTGATTCCCAATGGCCCAATGTGTGGCTGCGGCAATCGCGGTTGTATCGAGGCCGTCGCGAGCGGCTCCGCGCTAACCGGCGAAGGCGTCCGCTTGTTGCGCAGCGGCCTTGCTCCGCATCTCCTCGAACTCGTCGGCGGAGACGTCTCCGCCGTCAACCCCATGCGCATGGCCGAAGCTGCCCGTCTCGGCGATACCGCTGTGGCCCAATCGATTGAATACGCGGCCAACTTCCTCGGGATCGGCGTCGCGAATCTCGTCACCATTCTTCATCCCGAAGTAGTCGTCCTCGGTGGAGGCATGTCCAGCATGGGCGAACTTCTCCTCGCTCCCGTGCGTCGTGCCATCAAGGAACGCGTGCGCATGTTTCCGGCCGATGATGTCCGCGTGGAACGCTCCACTCTCGGCGAACGCGCGGGCCTTTATGGTGGCATCGGCCTGGCGGTGGCCGGAGGCCTTACAGATTTGGCCGAGCGCGGTATGGCGCGGCAACCAGATTAGGAGGCATTCCCATGGACTACACGTACAACGACGTCGCCAAGATGATCGATCACTCGCTCCTCAATCCCACGCTCACACGCGACGATCTCGAAGCCGGATGCCGTGTGGCCCTCGCCTACGATACCGCCAGCGTCTGCACCATGCCGTTTTACCTCAAGCGCTGCGCGGAACTCCTACGCGGAAGCAAAGTGAAGGCCAGCACAACCATCGGCTTCCCTCATGGCGTGAACACCACCTTCATCAAGGCGACAGAAGCGCGCCAGGCCATTGCCGACGGCGGCGAAGAACTGGACATGGTCGTCAACATCAGCAAAGTGCTGAGCGGTGATTGGGCCTACGTCCGCGACGACATCAAAACCGTCGTGGATATCGCCCACGCCGCAGGTGCCAAGGTGAAAGTGATCTTCGAGAATTGCTACCTGCAGGACGCCCACAAAATCCGCTTGTGCGAAATCTGCGGCGAAGTAAATGCGGATTGGGTCAAGACTTCCACGGGCTACGGCTCCGGCGGCGCCACTCACCCGGATCTCATCCTGATGCGCAAACATGCCCCCGCCAAGGTCCAAGTGAAAGCCGCGGGCGGCGTCCGCGATCTGGATGCTCTGCTGGCCGTGCGTGCGCTAGGTGTATCGCGCTGCGGCGCCACGCGCACCGCCGCCATGATGGATGAAGCCCGCAAAAGGCTCGGCCTCGCTCCAATCATAGTAGGCGAAGCCGCTGTCCACCCCGCAGGCTACTAACAAGGACCTTCTCCGGAGCTGTGGGTGCCCCAGGTAACGATTTTTTTACCTGGGTCTTGGGTTCCTCTTCTCTTCCTCTGCGCTCCTCTGCGTTCTCTGCGCCTCTGCGTTATCTTTTCTCCTTCTTCTCTTCCCCTAAAACGCTTGGGTTTCTCTTCCTCCACGCATCGCAGCGAGAGTTGTCATCCCGACCGGAGTGCCGCGCCGGGTGCCCCAGGTAACGATTTTTTTACCTGGGTCTTGGGTTGGACTTTTCCTCCTTTCGGTGCCAGCTTGGGTTAGATGTTCCCTGTTCTCAATCTGCTCGGGTTTTCACCCCGCCCCGTCCCTATCCTTCAAAAGTAAAACCAGCATCGCCGAAACAATCATCGAAACCCCCACAAACGCCAGTCCACCGGACGTGCTTCCCGTCCGTTTACTCACGGCGCCAATCACATACGGCCCCACAAACCCGCCCAGATTTCCAACCGAATTAATCAGCGCAATTCCCGAAGCCGCCGCCACGCCCGTCAAAAATTTACTCGGCAGCGACCAGAACGGCCCGAAGAAGCTGTCTACTCCGATAGCCATCAGCGCCAACAGCGCAATGGACAGCGCCGGCGAGGCGACTCTTCCCACCACCAGCAGCGCCATGCCTCCAAGAAGGGCCGGCACCGCTGCGTGCCACCGCCGCTCCTGCGTGCGGTCCGAATGGCGAGAAAGCGCCAGCATCGCAATCAGCCCGCAAATATGCGGGATCGGCACCAGCAACCCAACCGTCGTGTTCGAATAGCGCCCCGAAAGTCCCTTAACCACCTGCGGCAGCCAGAAACTCATCGCGTACAACCCGACGATGATCGTGAAATAAATAATCGCCAGATACCACACCCGTCCGTTCCACAACACTTGCAACGCCGAAACTCTCCCCGAAGCCCCGGCCGCCTTTTCTTCCGCCGCCAGTTCCGCCGCAAGCCAATCTTTTTCGGGCCGCGTCAGGAACCGCGCATCCGCCGGACGATTCGGCAGCAAGCGGTAAGTCAGAATCCCCAGCACAATCGCCGGCACAGCCTCCAGCACAAGCAGCCATCGCCAACTGCTCACTCCCAACCAGTGAATATGATCCAGGATGAGGCCGGAAATGGGCCCGCCCACAATGCTTGCGATTGGCAGGCCCGTCATGAAAAACGCCACCGCCTGTGCGCGTTCGCGCTGGCGAAACCAGTACGTCATGTACAGAATCATGCCCGGGAAAAACCCGGACTCCGCCACGCCCAGCAGAAAACGCACCACGTAAAGCTGCACCACATTCTGCGCGAAGCCGGTGCACGCGGACACCACTCCCCAACTCACCAGAATCCACGCAATCCACTCGCGCGCTCCCAGCTTGTGCAGCATCACGTTGCTGGGCACTCCAAACAGGAAATATCCGAAAAAGAAAATTCCCGCCAGCAGCCCGAACTGCTCCGCGCTGATAGCCAGCTCCTTGTTCATCGTCAAGGCGGCGAACCCGATGTTTACGCGATCCAGAAACGCCACAATATAAAGCAGAAAAATAAACGGCAGGATGCGCAACTGGATTTTGCCGACGGCACTGCTCGCAGGGTCTGTGGTGTTTGCGTCCGAACGCGCGGTCATGAAATCACACTGGCTGCAAATTCGCGTAGCGTTCGATGAATTTCTTCGTACCGCGCCCCGGAAAACTCACGGATATTCGCCGGTCGTCCTCTTCGCCTTCCACGCCGACCACAGTCCCGACTCCATACTCCGCATGGCGCACCTTCTGCCCCAGCAGCGGATCGGCCTTGCCTCCCCGCATAATGGCAGGCCGGCTGAACGAACTCGCCGGTGCCGCACGCCGTTGCGGCGCTCGTTCCTTCGGCGCAGACCCTCCTCGCGCCCGGCTCCGGAATTCCTCCTGCGAATACGAATATTCCGGATCAGGCTCGTAGCGCCTCGTCTCCCCAATCTCCGCCATCGAACCCCGCACCGTGTCCACGAGCTCGCTGGGGATCTCGCCCAGAAAACGCGAGGGCAGGGAAGCGCGCATCTGCTGCTCGTTCCCGAAAATCCGCCGGTACAGCGCGCGTGTCAGCGTCAACGATTTGCGCGCCCGCGTCATGCCCACGTACACCAGCCGGCGCTCTTCCTCGATTCCTTTTTCCTCGTTCATCGACCGGCTGTGCGGGCAGATGCCGTCCTCCAGTCCCGTCAAAAATACATGGTCAAACTCCAGCCCCTTCGTGCTGTGCAGCGTGATCAGCGTGACGCCCGGTTTGCCCTCGAATGAATCCGCGTCGCTCACCAGCGCCGCTGCGTCCAGAAAATCCGTGAACGATTCCCCCGCCTCGATGCTTTCCGCCACCGCGCGTACCAGTTCTTCCAGGTTTTCGATCCGTGCCACGTCTTCCGGCGTGTTGCGGTCCTTCAACGCGGCCATGTAGCCGGTCTCTTCCAAAACGTAACGCAAAAACTCTGCGGCCTCCTTCGTCGAATAAGCCTCCTGCAAACGCACAATCAATTCGCGAAACACGCGCAGCGGCGCCACGGACCGGCTCGCATTCGGGCCGGTCATCAGCGATTCCATGGCATCCCAGAACGAAAGATTCTCCCGCTGCGTGATGTCGCGCAAAGCGTCCACGGTCGTCTTGCCGATCCCGCGCGCAGGCACGTTCAAAACGCGCAGCAGCGAAACATCGTCCTCTGGATGGAGCGCCAGCCGCACGTAAGCCAGCGCATCTTTCACTTCCGCGCGGTTGTAAAAGCTGAATCCCCCCACAAGTTTGTACCGCAAACCCCGCCGCCGAAATACCTCTTCAAACGATCGCGACTGGAAATTCGTGCGGTATTCCACGGCGCAAGTCTGATCCGGATCATCGCCCAGAATGCGGTCCAACTCCCCCGCCACGAATTCCGCTTCGGCCTGCGCATCGCGTGCCTCGAAATAACGCAGATTCTCGCCCTTTTCCTTCACCGCCGTCAGAGTCTTCCCCAATCGGTCTGGATTATTGGCCACCACGCCCGCGGCAGCATCAAGGATATTCTGCGTCGAGCGGTAATTGCGCTCCAGCCGCACAACCTTGGCCCCGGAAAAATCCCGCGAAAAACTCAGCAAAATAGAAACGTCCGCCCCGCGCCAGCGGTAAATAGACTGGTCCTCGTCTCCCACCACGCACACATTCTGCTTTTCGTTCGTCAGCAGCCGCAGCAAATCGTATTGCACGCGATTCGTGTCCTGATACTCATCCACGTGTACATATTGAAATCGATTCCGCCAGCGTTCGCGAACCTGCGGCACCTCCCGCAACAGTCGTGCCGCACGCAAAAGCAAATCGTCAAAATCCAGCGCGTTGCTCCGTTTCAGCAGCCCTTCGTAAGCAGCAAAAATGTCCGCCACCTTCCGCGTATCCGGCCCGAACGCATCCGCCTTCATCTGTTCTGGCGATTGCGCCTGATTCTTCGCGTAGCTGATCCGGCTCAGCACATTTCGCGGCGTCAGCGCATCGTCTTCGATGTGCAGCTTGGCCATCACCAGCTTCACCGCCGCCACTTGGTCATCGTCGTCGTAAATCGCAAAGTCTTTCGGCAATCCCGCCGCAGCCGCCTCTCGCCTCAATAGCCGGGCGCACAGCGAGTGAAACGTGGAAATCCACGGCCGCTCCGGCGGAACGCCCGCCCGCAGCAGCAAATCGGTGACGCGCGTCTGCATCTCTTCGGCAGCCTTATTCGTGAACGTCACCGCCAGAATGGCTTCCGCCGGCACGCCCTTGGAAATCAAATTCGCCATCCGGTACGTGATCGCGCGCGTCTTGCCCGTTCCCGCCCCGGCCAAAATCAGCACCGGCCCTTCCGTGGTTTCCGCGGCAAGTCGTTGCTCCGGATTCAGTTGTTCAAGGAAAGTCTGCATGTGTCCTGGAGATTCAGAAATTTGCAAGCCCATTCATGGTAGCCGACCGCACCACTCTCAGCAAATCTCCAAAAGCGTCGGTAGCAGTCCAAATTCCGGTTGGCATGTTGATCAGGCATTAGACCCATGGTGGCTGGATGCTTGAGGCCCGACCCCCCGAGTGCTATGTTTGCCCGCATGGAATCTGGATCGAACGAGGATTTGATTTCTCCGATTGCACCAGATGTGATGAAGTGTCTTGGACGTTGTGGCTTCTTCGAGAAACTCGACGGAGTTCTCAGTCCGGAAGACAATTCGAGTCCATCCCATGACTGTGATGGAACATTCAAACTCTCCGAGTCGATTCTTCTCGCGGCTGGATTCGAGCAAGACGACATGTACGAAATCTTCGCTGTGCTGCGATCCAAGGGCGGATTCTGCGATTGTGAAGTGCTTTACAATGTGGCAGCGACTAGCCGCCTGAAAGGTAAGTATTGGCGGAGCCGAACAGCAGGAGAGGTTTCAGAGACCCATCACTCTTCTCACTCTCGGCCAAATTAAGTGCCGGGTGCCCCAGGTACCGTCTTTGTACCTGGGTTCTTGGGTTTCTTCTTGGCTATCTGTCATCTCAACCCCATCTGGCTCAGTTGACCTCCTCATGAAACCCATAACGGAAAGCTAAGAACTCCCCGCTCTTGCCCAGCAAGCGCCGGAGGCGCGCCACAATTTAGCCCAGGGCGTAAGCCCTGGGTCTACAGGGCACAAAAACGTCTAGCGCCGTAGGTGCGGCACTCCTGGAATTTCAAATTTTCTCCCAAGGATCTCGACATGGGCACCGAGCTTAATTCGACGCCCCGCTCCCCAGCGCAATATCAAAATACGAAAGCGGCTGCTTCGTGCTCATCGTCGTCAGGTTCGGCACGTACAACCGCGACGATTGCAGCAGCTCCACCTCGCCCCTCAAATCAAAATACAGCAGCCCCTCAAGCGTAGTGTGCGCCGCCACGATAGGGGAGGGAATCGCCGCGTTCTGGCAGGTATCGCGAAACTCCGTCCAGTTCTTATCGCGTGAAGGTGCGGATCGCCCGATCGGAATCGGCAAAGGAAGTTTTCTTGCTGTAGGATCCTTGCCGCTGCTTTTCAGCAAAACCGCGTCGGCCACATCATCCGCCGAGAGCGACTCCAGTTCCTGCTTCTCATCCTCGCTGAACTGCACCAGCAGCCGGATGTGCGCCAGATCAATCCGAATGCTCTCATCGGTGTCGTTTTTGAAAGAAACCTGCAGGGCAATCACGCCTTTGGAAAATGGCGACTTTTTCGGAAACCTCTCTTTGTAGCGCGACGCAACCGTCCACGGATCGATTCCCACAGTCATCCCCTCGTGGGAGTCCTTTATAACGGCCCGCATGGGTGCAGCCTGCTGCGCCGCCAGCAAGGGCGCCAGCATTGCCGTCAGGAGAACCACCAGAACCGCAGCAGAAAGTTTTCGCATGAGGATATAATAAGCTGTTTGCATCCTGTGGCCTTCGATTCCTTGGGGTGAAGCAGGGTTGCCCTGTTTCAGGCAGAGCGGGCCGTCGCAAAACCGAGTCACACCGGAGCCAGATCGCGTGTATTTCTTGTATAGCCTCTTAATGAGCTTGGCCGCCGTTATCACTGCGCCCTATTGGTTGATTCAGGGCCTGCGTCATGGCAAGTATCTCTTAAACTTGGGCGAGCGGCTCGGTTTTTCCGTTCCCGCCGTGGCCAAACTCCCCGCCGACCGCCCCGGCGCCATCTGGATTCACGCCGTATCCGTCGGCGAAGTGCTAGCAGGCGTAGCGCTCTCCAAGCGCCTCAAGGAAGCAAATCCCCACCGCCCGCTCGTGATTTCGACCACCACCATCACGGGACAAAATCTTGCGCGCGAACGCATGCCCTTCGCGGATGCAGTTGTATATTTCCCCTTCGATTGGGCCTTCAGCGTTCGCAAACTAATGAACGCGATTAAGCCCTCTGTGGTCGTCATCCTCGAAACCGAAATCTGGCCCAATTTCCTGCGCGAAGCGGGCCGCCGCAAAGTGCCCGTAATCTTCACCAGCGGCCGCATCTCGGATCGCTCCTTCGCGCGCTTCCAGAAGTGGCTGGGCATCTTCGGCTTTTACCTCCGCCCATTGCTTGCCTCAGCGCTTTCCAATGCCTCCGCATTTCTGATGCAGACTGAGGCCGACGCGCAGCGCATCCGCGCCCTGGGTGCTCCCGCCGCCCGCGTGAAAGTCAGCGGCAACCTGAAGTACGATCAGGCCCTCCCCGCGCCCACGCCTCTCTCCACCTGGCTGGAAGTGGAATGCAAGCAACAATCCCGCTGGCCGGTAATCGTCGCAGGCAGCGTTGTAGCCACGGAAGAGCCGCTGGCCCTCATCGCCTTCGGTGTCCTACAGGGTGACTACCCCAACGCCCTCCTGATCCTCGCGCCGCGCAAGCCGGAACGCTTCGCCGCCGCCGCGGAATTCATCCACGAAGCTCATCTCAAATTCATCCGTCGCTCCGAACTCGGCGTCCCCAGCCCCGGAACATCGTCCAGCGCAAACGCCGCAAATTTCCCAGCCGGCACCACCGTGCTTCTCCTTGACAGCATCGGCGAACTGGCCTCGCTCTATCGCATCGCCGACGGCGTATTTGTCGGCGGCTCCCTCGTCGAATCCGGTGGCCACAATATCCTCGAGCCCGCCGCATTCGGCAAAGTGCCTGTCTTCGGCCCTTCCATGGAAAACTTCGCCGCCATCGCCTCGCGCTTTGTGGAAGCAGGAGCCGCCATTCAGGTGACCAGCCCGGAAGATGCCGGTGTCGAGTGGATTCATCTCCTGAAAAGTCCCGAAAAAATGCAAAAAATGGGCGACACTGCGCGCCAGTTGGTGGAGGCCAGCCGCGGTGCCCTCGACCGCGCTTTCGCCGAAATCTCGCGGCAACTCGGTGGCGCTCCACAATGAACCTGCCGACAATCCTCCGCTGGCTCCTGTGGCCGCTGTCGTTACTGTACGGATTCGCAGTGCGCGTCAGACTCTGGCTGTACGCCCATGGCATTCTCACGACGAATTGCCTGCGCACCCCGGTCATCAGCGTCGGCAACTTAACCGTCGGTGGCACCGGCAAAACCCCTATGGTCATCTGGCTGGCCGAACATTTTCTCGCTGCAGGGAAGCGCGTCGCGATTCTCAGCCGTGGCTACAAGGGAACTGGAGAATCCAGCGATGAAATCGCGCTAATGAAATATCGCCTGAATGATCGCGTTCTCTTCGGCGTCGGCGCGAATCGCTTTGAGCAGGGTCGCCTCCTTGAAAAAAAAGGCGTGGACGTTTTCCTCCTCGACGACGGCTATCAGCACATCCAACTCGCCCGCGACGTCAATCTCCTCCTCATGGATGCCGCGCAACCCCTCGCCGACGAACTCCTCCTCCCCGCCGGACGTTTGCGCGAACCCATCTCCGCGATGAACCGCGCAACGTTGCTCGTCTTCACGCGCACGGAAACCTCCGCAGGCGCCGCCGCGGCCATCGGCAAACTTCAAGGCTATCCCGCGTTTTCAGCCGCCACACGCTTGCTCGGCTTTCGCAGGTTTGCCGCAGGCGCGCAATTTCTTACTCCTGCGGAAATTGGCGGCGGCCCCTTCTTCGCATTTTGTGGCATTGGCAATCCGCGGGCCTTTTTTTTGGACCTGCAAAACTGGCACACTCCGATTGCCGGCACGAAAACCTTTCCGGACCACCATCGTTACACTGCCGCCGATGTACAATCCCTCGTACAATCGGCGCAGCGGTCGGGCGCTCTCTCTCTGGTCACCACGGAAAAAGACGCGCAGAACCTCGGGCAAGCTCAATTTGGAGCGACGCCTGTATTCGTGTCGGTGATCGATCTGGAGATTTCCCCGGAGACCGAATTCTGGGAAGCGGTGCAGGCGCAAATTGTCGCCCGCGCCTCTTCCCGTATGGTTAACTGATTTTCTCAGGTGGCAGGTGCACAGCGGCATGAACATCATGATTCGCGCAACGAATTGGGTCGGCGACGCCATCCTGGCGCTGCCCGCGATTCGCGCTGTCCGCCAGAAATTCCAAGATGCGCGAATTAGCATCGTCGCCCGCCCCTACGTCGCCGAAATCTACCGCGATCAGCAGCTCTGCGACGAACTTATCCCCTATGACCCCAAAGTGGCGCATCGCAGCTGGAGCGGCCGCGCCCAGCTCATAAGCGAACTCCGCGCAAAGAAATTCGACGTCGCTTTGCTTCTGCAGAACGCCTTCGACGCCGCATGGCTCGCCTGGCGCGCGCAAATCCCCGAACGTATCGGCTACGCTCGCGATGCCCGCCGCCTCCTTCTCACAAAAGCCATTGCCGTGCCCAAGCCCAGCGAAATCCCCTCGCACGAAAAGTTCTATTATCTCGAACTGCTTCGCCGCGCCGGTTGGACCAACGAATTGCAGAACGACGATCACATCACTTTGCATGTTCCGGAAGCACTCCGCGCAAAAGCCGCCGATACTCTAATTTCAGCCGGAGCCCGCCCCCACGTCCTTCGCGTCGCTCTCGGTGCAGGCGCGTCCTACGGCTCCGCAAAATGTTGGCCGCCCGATCGCTTTGCGGAATGGGCCAATCGTTTCCAGACGGAAACCGATGGCGACGTGATTTTATTCGGCACCGGCGCGGAAGCCCCCGTATCGAACGCCATCATCGCCAGCATGAAACGCAAGCCCGTCGACCTCACCGGGAAAACCGCGATCGGCGATTTACCGGCGCTACTCTCGCAATGCCACGTATTCCTCGGCAACGATTCCGGCGCCATGCACGTAGCCGCCGCCGTCGGGCTTCCAGTCGTCGCCGTCTTCGGCCCCACCGATCCATTCGGCACCGCTCCAGTCACCCCGCGCTTCACCATCGTCCAGGAAAAGCCCTACTGCAGCCCCTGCTTCCTGCGCCGCTGTCCCACCGATCATCGCTGCATGAAAAGCATCACGCCGGAAATGGTCACCGCCGCCGTGAATCCGTGGCTCGCAAAATTGGAGGTGCGCCCTGCCTGAGCAGACTTCACGCCGCCGAGCCGTTTTCCTCGATCGCGACGGCACCATTTCCGAAGAAGTGGGTTACTTGAACCATGCCGCCCGATTTCGATTGTTTCCCTTTGCCGCCGCGGCCATTCGCCGTTTGAACGAAGCGGGTCTGGCCGTCGTCGTTCTGACCAATCAATCAGGAGTGGCGCGCGGCTATTTTCCCGAATCGCTGGTACAGGAAGTCCATGATCGGATGATCTCCGCGCTCGCGAAAGAGGGCGCGCATCTCGACGCCGTCTACTATTGCCCGCACACCTCCGCCGACGGTTGCGAGTGTCGCAAGCCGAAACTCGGTATGATCCATAAAGCCGAGCGCGATCTCCGTGTGCAGGCAAGCGGCTCGTACGTAGTCGGTGACCGCTACGGCGATATGGAACTCGCCTTTCGCGCCGATGCCCACAGCATCTTCGTGCGTACCGGCTACGGCCTCGGCGATTGGACCTGGCATCACCAGGAATGGCCAAGGCATCCCGAATGTGTTGTGGATGATCTGACCGCAGCCGTGGATTGGATTCTGGGGCAAAAACAATGAGTCGCGCAGCGAAAATCAAAAGCACATCTTCTTCCGTGGACCTCATGGCCCTGGCGGACATCGTCGAACACTTCGCCGGGAAGCATGTCGTCGTTTTTGGCGATTTTGTGGCGGACGCATTTCAGTTTGGCGATATCACCCGCGTTTCCCGCGAAGCCCCCGTGCTGATTCTGAAGCATCGCGAAACGCAAATCGTTCCCGGCGGCGGAGCCAACGCAGCGAACAACTTTGCGGCACTCGGCGCAAAAGTCTCGCCTGTTACAGCCATCGGCGATGATGCTGCCGGAGATCGTCTCTTGGCCGTCTTCCGCGAAAGAAAGGTGGATGTCTCCGGGATTCTCCGCGTCAAGGGTTGGACCACGCCCACGAAAACCCGCTTCCTTGCGGGCTGGGCGCACACCTTGGGACAGCAGGTGCTTCGCGTGGATTACGAGCCAAGCGAATTCCTCGGCGAAGCGACGCGCAAGCGCCTGGCGCAAGTGCTTGCCAGGAAAATGCGCGGCGCCGATGCCTTCGCCGTTTCCGATTACGGTTTTGGTGTGGCCACTCCCGAAGACGTCCGTGCGGCGGCCACTCGCGTGAAGCGCGCTATCCCCGTCACGCTCGATTCCCGCTACCAGCTGAACAGCTACAAACACGCGGGCATCACCTCGGCAACTCCCAACGAAGCCGAAATGGAATCCCTTCATCACACGTCTATCGGCAGCAACCTCAAGGAACTCGAGCGCTGCGGCCAATCCACCCGCGAAGAATTGAAACTCAAATCGCTCCTGGTAACGCGCGGCCGTGATGGCATGGCCCTTTTCCAGCCTGACCTGAAGCCTCTCCACATTTCCGCGCACGGCAGTGCTCAGGCCGTGGACGTCACCGGCGCGGGCGATACCGTCCTTGCGGTGTACACTTTGGGGTTGGCCAGTGGCGCTTCTCCACTCGAAGCGGCGCACATCGCCAACATTGCCGGCAGCCTGGTGGTCATGAAGCGCGGCACGGCCACGGTTTCCCGCGAAGAGCTTCTCGAAGCCATTCGCCAATCCGCCGTCAAGGGATCGGCCTCTTGATGCAAAGCGCATTTGCAAAACAGGGTTTCACCGCCACACAATCGGAAGCACTCGGGTCGTATGCGTAAAGCCGAATCGAAAATTAAATCGCGCCAGGACTTGCGTCTCCTCCTCGAAGGTGCCAAGCGGCATGGCAAGCGCATCGTCTTTGCCAACGGTTGCTTCGACACGCTGCACGTTGGCCACGTGCGTTATCTTTCCGGCGCCAGGCAACAGGGAGACGTTCTGGTCGTCGGCGTCAATTCCGATTCCAGCGTTTCCCGCCTGAAAGGCCCCGGTCGGCCCATTTTGAACGAACACGCCCGCGCGGAACTCGTTGCGGCTCTACGCGACGTGGATTTCGTCGTTCTTTTCGAGGAACCTAACGTGGAGAAGTTGCTTGAGGAATTGCGCCCCGAGGTTCACGCCAAGGGCACGGACTACACTGCGGAATCCGTTCCAGAACGTGCCGTCGCCGACCGCTTGGGAATTCGTGTCGCCATCGTCGGCGATCCCAAGGAGCACTCCACGCGCGCTCTGCTCGATTCCATTCGCAAGGCGCCGCATGCCTGAGCCACGCTTCCTCGTCGTTCGCCTGGGTTCACTCGGCGACATCGTGCACACTTTCCCCGCCGTTGCCGGGCTCCGCGCATCGTTTCCCTCGGCTGAAATCATCTGGTTGACGCACCCGCGCTGGGTGGAACTCGTCGCCAGCAGTTGCCTGGCCACGGAAATCTGGCCCGTGGATTCGCGCGATCTGGGCAGCGTGCGCCACGCCCTCCGCAAAATCCGCAGCGCCCCATGGACTGCCGCAATCGATTATCAGGGTCTATGGAAATCCGCCGCGTTGCCGTTTTTCGGAGGCGTCGGCAAGCGCATCGGTTTTTCCTCTGCCACCATTCGCGAATTCGGCGTTCCCATTCTCTATACCGATCGCGTGGCCTGCCGCACAACACACATCGCCGATCGGAATGGCGAACTCACCTTACGCGCCGACGCCACCAAGCCTGTAGCCGAAGTCACGCTGCAAGTGGCTGACGCTGACCGCGAACTCGTCCGCAAACAACTCGAAGAGCAAGACGTCGCTCGCTACATCGTTTTAAGCCCCGGCGGCGGTTGGCGCGCCAAATGCTGGCCCACGGAACGCTTCGGTGCGTTGTGCCAGAAAATTCGCGCGGACCTGAAGCTCTCCTGCGTCATTAATTACGGCCCCGGAGAAGAGCCGCTCGTCGCCGCTGTGCAAGCCGCCAGTGGTGATGCGCGCCCCATCGCCTATGATGGAGACATGGGACCACTGATGGCTCTCTTGCACGGCGCACAGTGCATCGTCGGTGGCGATACCGGCCCGCTCCATCTCGGCATTGCTCTTGGCGCGCCCGCGGTTGCGCTCTTCGGCCCCACCGATCCCGCGCGCAATGGCCCCTACCCGCCGCAGCATATCGTCCTGCGTAGTCCCGGCGCGCACACCACCTACGGTCGTGGCGACGTGCCCGATCCTTCCTTGCTGGCCCTTTCCGTCGAAGATGTCTTCAATGCCGTTCGCCAGTCCCTGGGAAAAACCGCATGACCGCCATCGATTTTTTCTCCCGTTGGCGCGTCCGCATCGGCTATCCTCTCGCGGCCGTGGCGCTCTTTCTGGCACGCCCAACCCCGCGCTCCATTCTTCTCGGTGCGGCAATCGGCTTGATCGGCCTCGCCATCCGCGCCTACTCCGCTGGTTATTTACACAAACAGGAAGTTCTCACCACGACCGGCCCGTACGCGTACACGCGCAACCCGCTTTATTTCGGCAGCGGCATCCTGGCCATTGGCGCCGCAATGGCGATCCGCTCCCTTCTTGCGGCCGCGTTGCTTTTTGCTTATTTCGCGCTCGTTTACTACTTCGTGATGCGCCGCGAAGAGGTGGAGCTTCGCGGAAAACATGGCGCGGCCTTCGACGCCTTCGCCTCCAGCGTGCCGCTCTTCTTTCCGCGTCTCATGCCGAATCGCCAGCCCGCCGCGGCCAGCGGTTCCTTTTCCTGGGCGCAGTACAAACGCAATCACGAATACGAAGCGGCGGCAGGTTTTCTACTTTTCCTGATTGTGCTGGCGGTGATCTGGCGCTTGCGCACTCCCTGATGGCGCCACGCCCTCCGCGCATGCCACAAAGCAACTCACCTGCAAGTCGTGCCCGTCAGTAAGCACGCGCACCGCTCCATCACGGTCCGTGCGCAGCATTCGCGTTCCGTTCTCCTCCAGCCGCTCCAGTAGCTCCGGGTTCGGATGTCCGTAAGGATTTTCTTCTCCCGCCGAAATCACACTAACCCGCGGCGCAACGGCGGCAAGGAAATCCGGCGTCGTCGAGTTCTTACTCCCGTGATGTCCCACCTTCAGCACGTCCGCATGCAGTTCCGCCGCGGCATTCTCCGTAAGCATCGCGGCCTCAACCTGCTTCTCCGCGTCGCCCGGCAACAGGAACGTTTTTTCCAGGTAACGCAAACGCACCACCAGCGAATCGTTGTTTTTCGCCAGCGGCGCAACTTCCTCCGGCGGAATCTCCGGCCACAAAAAATCCACCTGCACCCCATCCCACAAAAAATGCTGGCCGCGCAGTTCGTAATGGACAGGCACATGCATCTGTGCCGCTTCCTCCTTCAATCGCGCAAAGGCCGGCGCCGCCGTTTCCCGCCCCAGCCATAATTCGCCCACTCGAAAATTCTGCAGAATGGCAGTAAGCCCTCCAATGTGGTCCTGGTGCGCGTGCGTCAGCGCTACCGCATCCAGCCTCTGAATCCCTCGCGACCACAAGTACGGTGACACCGCGTCTTCCCCAGGGTCTGGCCCCAGATGCTCTTCCCGCCCTTGGAATCCCTGAAATGTCCCTCCGCCGTCAATCAGCAGCGTGCTGCCTTTCGGAGAAATCACCAATATCGAGTCACCCTGCCCCACATCCAGCACCGCCATCTCCAGTTCATGCGCCACAACAGACGGCCGGAATGGATACGTGACGATCAACACCGCTGCAAAGAGCGTCACCACAACCGTCGCAATTCGCAACCTTCTGCCCATCGGAAAACGCATTCCCGCCACCAGTGCAACGATCCCCGCAAAAAATAGAAGCATGACCCAAGCCGGTGGCCCGGGAATCCGGTAACTCCCGCTCGGTATGCGCGCAAAAAGATGCACAATCCCGCCTTGCAATTGCACCAGCCATGCCAACGGCCACGCCACCACGCGCCCCAATCCATGCCACACCAACGCGATCCCCAGGCTGCAGAAGCCCAGCGGAACGATCACGCCCGTCAGCGGCACTGCCAACAAATTCGCAAACGGCCCAAGCAGTGCAATGCGATGGAAATCCCGCGCCATCAGCGGCAGCATGCCGAATTGCAGCACCAGCGATACCGCAAACAGTTCGCAAAGACGGCAGCTCCAGCGCAATCCCGTCACACCCGCATTCTGCGTCCACAACGCCGCTCGCTCCGAAAGCCGCGCCGTCAATGCGCTAGCCGCGTCGCGCAGATCCAGCCGGAATTGCACTTGCCGCGGCGCGTAAGCCGCATCGCGCGTTACGTCGCGCCAATTCCGCAATGCGCTCACCACGGGCTGGATGCGGCGGTCCATCCAGGGCACCGCAATTCCCGCGATGCACCCGATCGCCAGAAAGGAAAGCTGAAAGCTCGTATCCACTACGGCCTTTGGTCGTGCCACCAGCAGAATCAGCGCCGCCAGTGCCGCGGAATTCAGCAGCTCCAATCTTCGGTAGAACAACATCCCCAACACGACGATTCCCGTCATCAGCCCCGCGCGCAAAACCGGCGACCGCTGTTCCACAACCAGAATGTACGCAAACAGCGCCATAAGGATGAGCAGCGTCGCGAAAGTATTCGGCACCCGCAGCCGCCGCGTCAGCCAGAACAAAAAGAAGGCCAGCGCCCCAACGTGCAGTCCGGCCACCACCAGCACATGAAACACGCCCGTCTTTTGGAAGTCCACCGATTCCGTGCGATCAATGAACGCGCGGTCTCCCAACAACATCGCGCGCAAAATCCCCGCCACTTCGGGCGAAGCAGGAAAGAGCCCATCCAGTGTGTCCCGCAGCTTTCCTCGCCATCGCCCCACCCGTGTCTCCATCGTAGGCGGCGGCGTCCCAAGTTTCTCCAGCAGTGAGCTCGCCCGCAGCGTAGCCTGCACATGGATGTTCTGCTGCGCCAGGAATTCACGCCGGTCAAACGCCCCCGCATCCTTATATACAACCGGCAGGCGCGCCACCGTGAGCACGGCAACTTCATCCCCCGCGTGAAGCTCCGGCAACCCAGCCTCGCCCTCCTTCGGCGTAAATCCGATTCGCATGCCCCCAATCAGCGGCAGCACTCCCTCCGCGGTTTCCACCCGGCGCAGGTTAAGTTCCAATCCGTAGCCCCACGGCAGGTGTGACACTTCGCTGCGCAGCCGCCCTACATAGCGCAGCGGAACCTTGCTGCTGATTTGTCCCGCAGCCATTCGGCTAAGTATATGTTCGGCAGGCAGCGGCTGTTCCGCGAGGCAGGCAGCAATTACTCCAAGCAAAATCCACCCGACAAGTGAAAAACTCGCCGCAGTCCAAAGTTTCTTGCGCCAGATGAACAAAATTGCAGTAACTAAACACACCACCAGAAAAATCAGAATAATTGCCAGAAAATTCTTCGAGGTTGCATGCACCGCCACGGCGGGCTGCAGGCCGAGCAAAATGCCGCCCGCAAAGCACGCGGCAAGTGCTACGGCCGGTAACTTCAAGTGACCCTTCGCAACTTCACAAGCGTTTCAATGTGGAATGTCTGCGGAAACAGATCGAACAGATCGACTTGCGTGATTTCGTACCGATGCGCCGGAACCACTTCCGTGGCGGGCCGTCTCTCCGAACCGGTCAGCACCGCAAGGTCCCGCGCCAGCGTGGAAGGATCGCAGGAAAGATACACAATTTCCGGCGCGCCCAAATTCGCCAACCGCGCGGACACTTCCGCGCCCAATCCGAACCGTGGCGGATCCAACACCACCAGATCGGGCTGCTCCTGCTCCTTCTTCAAGAACTCTTCCGTGTGCTCGTTATGCGAGACGACCTGCAATCCGGCCAATTCCGCGTTCACCCGCAAATCGCGCGTCGCGGAAAGATTCGCATCTACGCTCACCACACGTGTAAACACTTTCGCCAGCGGCAGCGTAAAAAATCCCACCCCCGCGAACAGATCCAACGCATAGCCGCCCTTCGCCCCTTCCAGCACGCTCTTCAACAGCTCTTCAATCAGAAAACGGTTCACCTGGAAAAACGACAGATGGCTCACGCGAAACGCAAATCCTCCGGCTTGATGCGTCAAATAGCCCGGCCCGGAAAGCTCAAACCGGTTCTTGCTCTGGTCCAGCAGTAGCAAACTTTCTAGTTGTGGCAGCGCCGTCTTGAAATCACTGATCAGATCCTTCACGGGCTTGGAAAAACGCTCAAATGCCACATTCAGCGCCAGCTTCGTGTCCTCCGAGTCCATGAACGCTTCGATTTCCAGAATTCCCGGGGGCAGGGAATTTGCTCGCGCCAACTCCTGCAGTTGCCCAAACACTTTGGTTAGTCCCGGCGAAAGTACCGGACACTGGTCAATCGGCACGATGTGTGCGCTCTCCGGCAGGAAATAACCAAACGCTCGCGGCAACGCGTCGCGGTACGCCCACTGCGCGCGGTTGCGGTAACCGTAAGCCTCTGCGGAATGCGCGCGGATTTCTCCATTCCAGGCCACGCCACCCAGCCGCGAAAGCGTCTCGCGCAGAATTTCCCTCTTCAAGCGGCCCTGCTCGGCAAATTCGATATGTTGGAAATGGCAGCCGCCGCAAACGCCAAAATGCGGGCATGTGGGTGCGATGCGCGCCGCCGCCGTCTTGGTCACCTCCAGCAGCTTCGCCTGGATTAGCTTCTTCTTTTTTGTGCGTACCGCCGCCCGCACTTCCTCCCCAGGGACCACGTAGGGGACGAACACCGTGTTGCCATCGGCGTGTGCCAGGCCGTCACCCCCATACAACAGCTTCTCAATCGATAATAGTAACTCATCAGCCATAAGTGTCCAGTCCTATCTTTCATCCAACTTCTTCAAATGTCCGCTGAAGTTGTTGCGTTCTTGACCGGCCGGGTGCCCCACCCTCGTTTTGTGAGGGTGAGTCTTGGGTTGCTCTTCTCCGAAACTGGAAACTTACAACTGAAAACTGATAACTTCCCCATGTGCCCGCGCTTGCTTCCTCCAGCCTTCGTAGCCCCCCACCTCTTCACGCAAAATAGTACAAGCTCAGCCGCGGCAACCGGTATTCATCCAGCAGCCGTTTCTGCTGGTACTGCTTTTCCACCAACGCCAGCTGCGCCGCCTTCATTTTCCTCCGATAGGCCGACAATTGCGAATCCACCTCGCGCCGGATCCTCAGCATTAACTCTTCGCTCGCATTGCTCAAAAGCGTCGCATGCACCTTGTCATCCAGAATGGTCATCCGTCGTTCCAAATCCTCCAAGTCCAGATTCCCCGGCGCTTCCAGCAGTGTCAGTGATTCCCGCAGCGAAACTGCCACTCGCTGCAACACGCCCGCAACCTCTGGCTGCGTCTTCGTGCTTTGCTCCGCCCCTTTTTCCAGTAGCTTTGCGTTTCGTTCCATATACTTGCGCAATTCCTCGCGCGCAAACGGCTCACTCGCCTTCGCTCCATTTACGGGTTGCGCGCCCGCCGCCGCTTCCTGCGCCTCTTCCGCGGCATCCAGCACCGCATCCGTACAATACCCCAGGCTCTTCAGCGGTTTTCCCGCGCCGCGCCGCGATCGTTGGTACGCCTCGAACGCGCGATCGATCCCCTTCAACGCCGCTTCCAGCGGCACGCCCGCCTTCTGCCACGTCTCCATGATGGCCCAATCCAGTGGCGAAACCAGCAGGTGTGCTCCGCGCTTCTTCCAGAAATATTCCTCAATTTCGGTGAAATAATTGAAGTAGTTCCAATTTTCCATAAGGCGCTGCTGAACCCGGCAATCCGGAAGTTTCGTTGACTTCCTGCCCTTCACCCCGCTCCCCAACAACTGTTATCCCGAATCCCCCGCGCTTTTTGCGGGGATGAGGGATCTGCTTTTCGTTCTTGAGCAAAATACCCCGAGGACTTCATCAAAGCCCATTAGAGACCAATGCACCCTGGAGATGATCTCCCCTTACCGCTGCACCTTCTTCGTTGCAATGCGGGGCTCGCTGGCGGGTGTCTCCCCATGTTTCCCCGGCCCCTCAGTGTGCTGATTCCTTTCCCAGATCAACCGCAAACCCGTCAACGTCAAAAACTCTTCCACGTGCTGAATGTGTTTCGATCCTCGCGCTATCAGCCGCGCCTGCCCACCAGTAGCTACGACCACCGCCTCCGCCTTCAACTCCGCCTTCATCCGCGTCAACATCCCGTCCACTAAATCCACCCATCCGTAGTACAGCCCCGCCTGCATGTGCGTCACGGTATTTGTCCCGATCACCTTCCCGGGATCCTTGATCTCCACACGCGGCAATCGCGCCGCTCGCGTAAACAGCGCCTCCGACGATATTCCAATCCCCGGCGCAATCACCCCGCCCAGGTATTCGCATTTCGCGGAAATCACATCAAAGGTAATCGCCGTTCCAAAATCCACCACGATGCACGGCCCGCCAAACTGCTGAAACGCCGCAACTCCATTTACGATGCGGTCCGCGCCGACTTCCATCGGGTTATCCACCAGCACCGCCATGCCCGTTTTCACGCCTGGTTCCACAAACAACGCCTTCTTGCCCAGGTACGCACGCGACATCTCCGCCAGCGTCCAGTTCAGCGGCGGCACCACGGAGCTGATCATCACCCCGGTAATCATTTCCTGATTCAGCCCGGCCAGGCTGAAGAGGTTGCGCGTCAACACACCGTACTCATCCACGGTCTGCGCGCGCGCCGTCGTCAACCGCCAGTTGGCGATCAGCTCTTCGCCGCGGAATACGCCCAGCACCGTGTTGGTGTTTCCAATGTCAATCGTCAATAACACTAGCGAACCTCGCTCACGTCTCCGGCTATCACCGTCACCACTCGCCCGTCATCCCTCTTCACGATCAACAATCCCTCCGGGCTCAAGCCATCGGTCTTGCCGAAATACGTCTCCATCCCGGATTCCACCTTCACCCTCTTCCCGTTCGCGAAATCCGACTCCTTCTGGAAGCGTTCCGCAACAAATCCCGCACCCTCGCGCAGCAACCGATTGTAATCGCTCTCGAATTGCGTCAGCAACCGCACCAGCAATTCCAGCCTCGAATGGCTCTTTCCGCCGGATTCCTTGCGCAGCGAAGTCGCCAGCCCCGCAATCTCCGCCGGAAACTTTTCCTGATTCACGTTGATCCCCAGCCCGATCACGACAAATCGCACCGCCGTCGGCTCCGCGTGCATCTCCGTCAGGATGCCGCCCAGCTTTGCTCCGCCCAGCAGCAGATCGTTCGGCCATTTCAATTCCACGCTCAAACCCGTTTGCGCCTGGATCGCCGAGCGCGCCGAAAGTCCCGCCAGCATCGTCAGCAGCGGCGCCTGCACCGGCGAAAGCTCGGGACGCAACAGCAGCGTCGCGTAAATTCCCGTCCCGCGTTCTGAATGCCAGCTCCGGCCCAAGCGCCCGCGCCCCGCAGTCTGCTCCTCCGCCAGCACCACCGCGCCTTCCGGCTCGTCCGTGTAGCCCAGCTCCATCGCCACATGATTCGTCGAATCGGTCTTAAAGAAGTGGTAGAACCGCTTGCCGAACAAACTCCCCTTCATCCGCTTGCGCAACAAATCCGGCAACAATATATCGGGTACTTTCTCCAGGAAATACCCGTTGCCTTGTTGTCCCTTCACGCGTACACCGAGTTCGCGCAACCGTTGCACCCAGTGCCACACCGCCGAACGCGACACCCCGATCTCTTTCGCAATGCGCGCCCCGCTGATCACAATCATGGTGTTTTCCGAAAGCAACGTAAGCAGCGCGGCAATTCGCTTGTCAGTTGTCCCTGGTAAGGTGGTGAGTTGTGGCATCAAGCCCCAGTCCGTTAGTTCTGCGCCCTAGCTTACTTTTCCTTGAGGCTGTCCACAAGCAAACTTACATCCGCCGCGGGAGCCGCATGTGCCAGCGCCCCCGACGAAAGATAATCGGCCCCGGTCTCCGCATACGAACGGGCATTCTGCAACGTGATGCCGCCTGAGATTTCAACGATGCAATCGGCGCGCACGTCACGCACTATCTCCAAGCAGCAGCGCGCTTCCTCCGGAGTCATATTGTCCAGCAACACGGTATCCGCTCCCGCCCCTAACGCCTCGCGCAACTCGGATTCGTTGCGCACCTCAATTTGTATGGGCAGGGAAGCACGCTCCGCAGACGAAGGCGCTGTGCCTACCGCTTCGTAAGCCGTCATCGCCCGCGGCTTCATCTGCGCCGAAGCGAAAGCATGCGCCTGATCCATCGCCGCCTTCACACCACCCGCCAGTGCGATATGGTTTTCCTTTAACAGAATCGCATCGTACAAACCAATGCGGTGAGTCGTTCCCCCTCCCATCTTCACGGCGTATTTTTCCAGCAACCGCAGTCCCGGCGTGGTTTTCCGCGTGTCGCGTATCTTGGCGCGCGTCCCCGCAAGTTGTTCAACAAATCGATGCGTCAGCGTGGCGATCCCGCTCAAACGCCCCAGAAAATTCAGCGCGGTGCGTTCACCCGTCAAAATCGCCCCCGCCTTGCCCGAAAGGTGCGCCAGCACGTCACCGCTCTTCACAAACTGCCCCTCATTGGCGAACAGATCCACGTCCATCTCTGCATCAAGCCGCTGAAAAATTCTTTCCACCAGCGGTAGCCCCGCGCAAACCAGTTCCTGCTTCGCCAAAATGCGCGCCTCGCCAGATGCCTGTGCCGGTATCGTTGCGGCAACCGTAACGTCGCCAGCCCCAACATCCTCCGCCAAAGCCCGCTCAATCAATTCCGCAATGTATTCCGAATCCCAATCCATCAAACTTCCCCGGCGGGCCGCCCCACGTCCCGCTTTCTCTTCTTCCTCCTGGCTTCTCTTTGTGACGTCGGAGCTCTTAGCTCCATGATCTCTGCTTATCGTCTCTTATCGATTTCCCTCTCACCTGAATTGTCATCCCGATCCCGCGACGCGGGACCCGATCTTTTCTTGCGCGCCGCCTTATGGCGCGTCGGGCCGCGAAGTGGAGGGATCGCGGCAACCTCTCATCCTCATTCCCCACTCCGTCTTTTGCACTCTTATTCCCTTCTTTTCTCGCCGGGTGCCCCAGGTAACGCTTTTTTACCTGGGTCTTGGGTCACTCTTTTCTTAACTCTGCGAACTCTGCGTCCTCTGCGCTCTCTGTGTAATCTTTATTCTTCGCTTTTCTCTTCTCCGAAAACTGTCAGCTGTAAACTGTAAACTTACCCGTGCTACCGTCCCTCTTTCTCTTCTGCGCCCAATCCAGCCAACCTCTCTCATTCCCCCAACTGCTTCAGCCTCTCACCAATTTTCTGCAGTTCCACGCGCTGCCCCGCCAGCACCTCTTCCATCTGCTGAATAATATTCAGCGGCGCCCGGCTCCGAAACGTCTCATTGCTCAACTGTTTTTCCTTCGACGCAATCGCCTTCTGCAGTCCTTCCATCTCCTTCTTTAGTCGCGCCCGTTCCGCCCCCACATCCGTCGTCTCCGCGGGGTAAGGAATCTGCAAATCAAATTGCGCGCTCGAACGCATCCCTCCGCTGCCTTCCTTCAACTTCTCTGCCGTCACTCTCAGTTCGTTCAACAGTCCCAGCCGCACAATTCCGTCGCGATTCGCTTCCACAATTCCCCGCACGCCCGCATCCGCGCTCGAAAACTCCGCCGCCACTTTTTTCTTCGGATCGAGCTTCATCTCCGCCCGCACCGTGCGCAATCCCTGGATCACCTCTTGCACCAGCCCGAATTCGCGCAACCCCTGCTCGTTCTTCCACGCCGCCTGCGCCTCCGGATAAGTATCCAGCGCAATGGACTTCGCCCCCGCCTTCTGCGGCAACTGGTGCCAAAGCTCCTCGGTCAAAAACGGCATAAACGGGTGCAGCATCCGCAGCGCCGCGTCAAATCCCGCAAACAGATTCTTCCAAGCCACCGTCGCCCGCATCCGGTCCGCATGTTGCAATTCCGGCTTCACCCATTCGATATACCAGTCGCAGAAATCGCCCCAGAAAAATTGGTACACACTCTGCGCCGCCTCGTGAAAACGATACTCATCCAGCGCCGCGTCTACCGTTTCCACCGTTGCAGCCAGCCGCGCAAACAGCCAACGGTCCACCAGCGGCACTTGCCCTTCAAACGCGTACGGTGCCTTCTCGCGCACTTCCGGCCCCGCCAATTCTTCCAGCGAAGTTCCGCCCTGCTCAAATTTATCCAGATTCACAAACAGAAACCGCGACGCATTCCATATCTTGTTTGCGAACGATCGAGCGCCCAGCATCCGGTCGTCCGACAAAATAATATCCGTGCCCGGCGCGGCCATGGACGCCAGGCAGAATCGCATCGCGTCCGTCCCGTACTGCTCATTCAACGCCACAGGGTCCAGTCCCGTGCCCTTCGACTTGGACATTTTCTCCCCGCCCGCCGTACGCACCAGCGAGTGCAGGTACACCGTGCGGAACGGCACTTGCCCCGTGAAGTGCAGTCCCATCATGATCATCCGCGCCACCCAGAAAAACAGGATGTCGTATCCAGTAATCAGAAGATTCGTCGGATAATATTTTTTGTAATCAGCCGTATTCTCCGGCCACCCCATCGTCGAAAACGGCCACAAGCCGGAGCTGAACCACGTGTCCAGCACATCCGGGTCCTGCTCCAGCTTCGTCGACCCGCATCTCGGGCACTTCGTCGGATCTTCCCGCGCCACGATAATCTCTTTGCAGTTCTGGCAATACCACGCCGGAATCCGGTGCCCCCACCACAACTGCCGCGAAATCGTCCAGTCCCGGATATTTCGCATCCAGTTGAAATATTCCTCGCGGCGATTGTCCGGGATAATCTGAATCTCTCCGCGCTCCACCACGGCCAGCGCAGGCTCCGCCAATGGCTTCATGCTGCAAAACCACTGCGTCGAAATCCGCGGCTCCACAATCGTCCGGCTGCGCTCGCAGTGCCCAATCGCATTTATATGTTCGGTGATTTTCTCTAGTAACCCCTGCGCCTGCAAATCCTCCACAATCTTCTTCCGCGCCGTGAACCGCTCCAGTCCCTCATACGCGCCTGCATTCTCGTTCATGTGCGCGTCGTCGGTCATCACGTCAATCTGCTCCAGGTTATGCCGCCTCCCCGCCTCGAAGTCGTTCGGGTCGTGCGCGGGCGTAATCTTCACCGCGCCCGTGCCAAACTCGCGGTCCACCATCTCGTCGCCAATCACGGGAATCTCGCGGTTCATCAGTGGCAGCAACACCTTTTTCCCTATCAGGTGCGCGTAGCGTTCATCTTCCGGATGCACCGCCACCGCCGTATCGCCCAGCATCGTTTCCGGCCGTGTCGTCGCCACAATCAAGAATTCCAGCGAACCCGCCACCGGATACTTGATGTACCACAGGTGCCCCTGCTTTTCCTCGTGCACCACTTCCAAATCGCTCAGCACCGTCCGGCATCCGGGACACCAGTTCACCATGCGCTTGTCCCGGTAAATCAGTTTCTCCTCATACAGCCGCACGAACACTTCCCGCACCACACGCGACAGTTCCGGCGACAACGTGAACCTTTCCCTCGACCAGTCGCACGACTCCCCAATCTGCTTCATCTGCCGCTGGATCGTCCCGCCGCTCTCTTCCTTCCACTTCCACACGCGCTTCAGGAACTCTTCTCGCCCCAGATCGCGATAGTGAATCCCCTGGTGCATCAACTCCCGCACCACCGCGCGCTGCGTCGAAATCCCTGCGTGGTCCGTTCCCGGCAAGTACAAGGTGTTGTACCCGCGCATGCGGTGCCAGCGCGTCAAAATGTCAATTTCGGTGTGCTCCAGCATGTGCCCGATGTGCAGCGAACCGGTCACATTCGGCGGCGGGATAACAATGGAGAAAACCGGCCCAGGCGCATTCGCGTCGGCCTTGAACAACGCCTCATTCACCCAGAAATCCGCCCAGCGCGGTTCAATCTGTTTCGGTTCGTAGGCTTTCGCAATTTCCCGGGGCATTCCGCAGGGTTCTCCTTATCTTCCCGCGCAGCGACGCAAGGTGCGCCCTCCGTGCGGCAAGGTAATCCTTGAATATAAGGGCACGCCCTCCGCCCCGTCAATTCGTCAGCCCACCTAAGACTTTCGGATTGGCCTGTAGCGGGTGCCCCAGGTAACGTCTTTTTCTCTGGGTCTTGGGGTAGTTTCTCTCTCGGCGTCCTCAATTGAGTTTGCTTTTCCCCGGGAGGCCAAGTCTTCAGCGCTTGTGTGAATTCCAGAGGGCTTCGTCAGGGCATGGCTTCAGCCATGCCGTAACATTACTCTTGCATTGCGGCTTCAGCCGCCGAGGTCCGCTCTTGAAATCCGCACAGAACCTCTTCAACTCCGGCATTTTGCCAAGCAAGCGCCGTAGGTGCGCCACTCCCGGAATTCCAATCGGTTTGCAACGATTTCAACGGACCAGACAAGTCCTGGAAGCAGTCGCTTAAACGCTATCAGGCGGTCGGAGCTTCCGCGCCTGCGTGAATACTCGTGTTCTTCGTCACGGCACGGCCTTAGCCCTGTCGTAACCTGAAGACTCTCAACTTCCTAATTCTATTTTTGGAATTGCAACTACGACTTGTGGTTATTCAACTCGTCTTTCACCAGCGCTTCGATCACGGGCTTCAATATATCGTGCGTCACCTTCTGCAGCATCTCCGGGCTCATCTTCGCCAACACCCGCGCCACCAGTTCATCCATGTTCGGCTGTTTCTCTTCCGGCACTGCAATCGGCGCACTCGCTTCAACTGGCGCTGCCGCCACTGGGGTCTCTTCCGTGTGCGCCTCTTCCACAGGCGCTTCCACAACCGCCGCAGGCGTGTGCGACTCCGGCTCTTCTGCCTTGTACACCGGCACTTCCTGAGTCTCGTTGGGATTTTCTTCCTGCACCGCAGCCGCCAACTTAGCCGCCTTCGCCGCCTCTTCCCACGTGTCGGCCCACTTCGGGGTGTGCGGCGCCTCCGCCGCCTCTGGCTCGTGAATCAATTCCGCCGCGTAATGAGACACGGCCGCAACCGCCTCGGGCACGCTCTCCACCACCGGTGCCGCTGCTTCCGCAACCGGTTCCTCGTGCACAGCCGCTGGCACCTCCGCTGCCGGAGCATCCCAGGTCGCTGCCAACTGTGAAGCCTTGCGCGCTTCCGTCTCCCATGGCGTTGAACTCGTCGTGAACCAGCTATTCGCCGGTGCCGCTTCCTTCACGGCCTCTGGCGCAGCCGCCTCTTCCGCGTGAGCTTCCGCTGCCGCTTCCGCCACACCTTTTTCTTCGTGCTCGCGCTTCAATTTCTCTTCGACGCCAGCGGCCATCGCCGCAGCCCAGGCATCCCCGGAGAAGGGAACTGGCGGTTCCGCGGGCTTCGCTTCCAATGTGGAAACCGCAACGCCTTCAACCGAAGCTGCTTCTGTCGCCGGTGCCTTCGCTCCACCCGTTTGCCACGGGGGCGGCGGCACACTCTTTGCCGGAGAGTTTCCATGGAACGCTGCATCACGCCAATCGGGCGTCTCGCTTCCCGGCTTCACGCTGGGCACAACACTCGGAACGGCCACTTTTTCCACCGCTTCATCCAGGCCGCCGGGCCGCCACCGCGCGTGTGGCGAACTTTCCTCTTCCTCTTGTACCTCTTCATCCTCTTCGCCGTGCCCGCCCCAATTCCGTTCATCCTCCAGCGGAGAGTGTGCCGTGATTTGCAGTGACGCTTCGTCTTCCTCTTCCTGGGTGTCCAACATTCCGCCAAACGCCACGGGCCCTTGCCCGGCGGCAATCTTCAATTGTTGCGGCATGGTAGGAAATTCTTCGGGTACGTCCGCCGTTTCCTCTTCGGGTTCCGCGTTCTTTGCCTCGGAAAGTGCCGCCAACTTCGCAGCCGCTGCGGGCTTCAGCCATTCCGGAGTGCTCTTCCGCGGCGCTTCCGGTGCTTTCTCTATGGGCGGCGGCGGGCCAACCGCAATCCCCGCGCGCGTCAATGCCGACTTCACCATCGAAATCAGCGGATCTGGCGGCACAAACGGCTTCTTCAATACACCGTCCGCCCCCACTCGCTGGGCTTCCTGCTCATCCAGTGGATCGAACGCGCCCACCAGCAAAATCACCGGTATATGCTTTAAATTCTCATCTTCTTTCACATATTTGCAGACTTCATACCCATTGCGCACCGGCATGAACACATCGGCCAGCACCAGGTCCGGCTTAATATCGGAAATCTTGCGCACGGCGGCTTCGCCATTGCCCACGGCAACGACGTCTATGCCCTGATCTTTCAGGGCCAGCCCCACCATCTTCTGGATGTTACTGTTGTCGTCCGCAACCAGGATCTTGGCCACCGAACTTCCTCCCAACTACCCACACCAACCGCGGAGCAAGATTCAAACTGTATTGGAGCATTCAGGCGAGAGGGCGTCAATCATCCCGAAAGGGTGTGTGTCGGAAGTAGACATGGCGCGTTCCCAATCCGCAACCTGTCCTAAAGGACAAGGGATGCGACCCATTTCGCACCCCTTCTATCCTCTACACTCTGTTTCCCGTTGCCGAACCAGCGCCGGAGGCGCGGCAGAATTTAGCCCAGCGCGTCAGCGCTGGGTACACGATGGCTAAAGATCACTAGCCCCGTAGGCGCGGCACTCCTGGAATCTCAATCTCTTTGCAAGGATTTCAACTGAGCCAGATAAGTTCTGGCAACTACCACGGGATCAGCTTCCGTAACCCCTTTTTCTTGCTGCTCGATTCTTTCTGGTTTTTCGAGTCGGCTGCCGGAGCGGTCCCATCCGTCTTCGTGGCATCCGGCGCCGTTGCGTCCGTCGCTGGGGTAGTCCCATCCGCCTTCGCGGCATCGCCTGTGGCAGCATTCGCCGCTGGCGGATTCGCAGTAGTTCCATCCGCTGCCGGCGTGGCAGGGCTCGTTGCGGGTGCATTGGTGCCGGTCCCCGTCTCCGCAACAGGTGCTGCTGCATCGGGGGTCGTCGCCGCCGGCGGGTCTGTCGTATTCACGTCTTCCGCCGTCCCACCAGCCGGTGTCCCTCCAGCCGGCGCGTCTTCACCCGGCTTCACCGTCAACACCAGCCCGGTCTTTCCCGCTCCAGTCCCCGTCATCCGGCTGCCGCCAGACAACACATCCGTCCAGGGCGACGTGTCGCTCTCCGGTTCCATTTGCGGCGCACCAGAGTGTGAAGTGGCATCAATGTCCGGTCCGTTATGAAGCATGCCCCTGCCCCTGTGCATCAGGCTTTCCTTTGGACGCGGCACATTCTGTTCCGCCTGCATCCATGCCAGAGCCTTGGGGTCCGCTTGGGGAATCGGCATGCCAAACGCCTTCAGCTTGCCTCGTGCATCATCCGCATGTTTCGAAAGTGGGTAGTTCTTCAGAATCTGCGCGTAGTACAGCCCCGCGATGTCTTTCCGCTCGCTCCTCTCAAACACGTCTCCCAACATCCACAGCGCCGTATCAGACTTGCTGTACAGCGGGTAGCGTTGCGTCAGCGGCAGCAACCGTCCTGCGGAAGCACGGCGATCACCCTTCACGTAATAGTAGTAGGCAATTCGAAACTGCCCCTCCGCAATCACCTCTTGCACTTCTCTCAGGTGTTGTTGCGCTTGCGGTGCCAGCGGATCCTTGGGGTATTTCTGCAGAAACGTCTGAAACTCTTCTTCAGCCAGCCGCGCGTGGTTATTGTCACGGTCCGGCTTCGGCATCTCGTTGTAATTGGCCATGGCAATCTGCATTTGCGCATAGGCCGCTTCCGGCAGGAACGGGAAGAAAACGATGAAATCCTTGTACCCGGCGATTGCTTGCGTAATGTTCGACGATCCGCCTTCCTTGTAGTAGGAATCGGCGATCGCCAGCTTCGCTTTGGCCAGGTACTCGCTATCCGGGTAGGTATTGATCAGCGTCTGCAGACCCAGCCGGCCTACCTCATGCTTACCGTGCTTGATATCTTCCAGCGCCTTATTGTAGAGCTGCTTGTCCGGCTCCACCGTGTTGCTGGTTTCGGTGGACTTATCTACCTTTTTTTTCTTATGAAAAATCTGGGCGGAAGACACATTGGCGCTCACCAGCACCAACGCGCATAACATCACAAGAAGCGGAATTCGCCTCAATCCTCACCTCTCTCGTTTGATTTCCCACAAGGCCCTGCCAGGTGTCACCCCCGGCGGGGAGTTCCCCGAACTTCGCACTCGAACCTCCTGAGTATACCCTGAACGACCGGCCAGGTGGCTCAAGAACTTTGCCCCAAAGGACAGGCCCCAGCTCTTCACCCATACGATGCCCCCTCCCGCCCTCAAGGTTATCCCGCCCCACTGTTCTCTCACCTCCCCAGTACACCCCTCTACGGCCGGGAGCACCGGTAACGGTTCTTTACCTGGGTCTTGGTTTGCTCGTCTCTTCCTCTGCGAACCTCTGTGTTCTCTGCGCCTCTGCGTTATCTTTGCTTTTCCGGCCCCTTCAACTTTCAACTTTTGATTCCTTACCCAACACTGTCATCCCGACCGGAGCGGCCCGACCTCTCTCTTTCGCGCCGCTCTTTGGCGCGTCGGGCCGCAAAGCGGAGGGATCGCGGCAACCCCTCATCCTCTTTTATCACCCCAATTTATGAACTCTTTCACTCTTATACTTCCGAATCCCTTCTCCAATCATCGTCCTAATCCCACCCCCGCTGCGGTGTCCCCGCTTCTTTCCTAACTGAAAACTTACAACTGACAACTGATAACTACCCCCCCTCACCAAAAGAAGTTTTTAACGTTTTGTAATAGAATCTCCGCCTCCAGGTAACTACAATGCTTCCATAGCTTGCCGCTCCAGCGGCGGCAGGCCCCGCTCATGGACAAACGAAAATTTCTTTTTGCTTCTCTCTCCGGATTGATCGGAGACATTGCCTGGCAAGTCCTCAAGGAAGGCCACGACGTCCGCTACTTCATTGAAGCCGAAAAAGAACGTGACATCGCTGATGGCCTCGTCCCCAAATCCAAAGACTGGGAAAAGGACGCCAATTGGGCCGATATCGTTGTTTTCGACGACACTCTCGGTCAAGGCACCCGCGCCCAGACTCTGCGCGCCGCCGGAAAACCCGTCATTGGCGGCACCGCCTACACCGATAATCTCGAAGACGATCGCAACTTCGGCCAGGAAGAACTCAAGAAGGCCGGCGTCACCATCATCCCCTATCAGCAATTCGATTCCTTCGATCCTGCCATCGAATTCGTCAAGAAAAATCCCGATCGCTATGTGATCAAGCCCAGCGGCGAAGCCCAGAACGTCAAACGCCGCCTCTTTGTCGGCGAAGAAGAAGACGGCGTGGACGTCATCGGCATGCTGGAAGCCTACAAGCGCGCTTTCTCCGAAGAAATCAAGATCTTCCAGCTCCAACGCCGCGTCAACGGCGTCGAAGTTGCCGTCGGCGGTTTCTTCAACGGCAAAAAATTCATCACTCCCATCAACATCAACTTCGAACACAAAAAACTTTTCCCCGGCGAAGTTGGCCCTCCCACCGGCGAAATGGGCACCGCCATGTTCTGGAGCGAGCCCAACGCCCTCTTCAATCGCACCCTCCTGAAAATGGAGCCCAAGCTCGCTGAAGAAGGCTACGTCGGCTACATTGACGTCAACTGCATCGTCAACAACAACGGCATCTATCCGCTCGAGTTCACTTCCCGCTTCGGCTATCCCACCATCAGCATCCAGCAGGAAGGCATGCTCACCCCCATCAGCGATTTTTTCTGGGAACTTGCCGTCGGTCTCGATCCCAAGTGGCGCACCCGCAGCGGTTTTCAGGTCGGCGTGCGCATCGTCGTTCCACCGTTCCCCTTCGACGACGAAGAAACCTTCAACTCCTTCTCCAAAAATGCCGCCATCGTTTTCAAGCGGCCCATGAGCGAAGGCATCCACATTGAGGACGTGAAGGAAGTCAACGGCCAATGGGTCGTCGCCGGAACTTCCGGCGTCGTCCTCATCGTCTGCGGCATCGGCCAGACCATGAAGCAGGCACAGGCCCAGGTCTACTCCCGCATCAAAAACATTCTCATCCCCAACATGTACTACCGCACCGACATCGGCGACCGTTGGGTGGAAGATTCCGACAAGCTCCACAACTGGGGCTACCTCCGCTAACGAGATTGTCCTGTAGCGCAGGGAGAGTCCGCGAGCCCTGCGGTCTTTTCTTAGCTTCCCACCGTTACGCCGCCCCCAAAGTACTTGAGGGTGCCCCATCCTTCGCGTTCTATGCGAAGGGTGGGCTCTTACGCTCCAACGCCCCAACTCTTCATCTCTTATTCGATTCTCGCAGTCCACACAGCCTTTGCCTACTATCCTCAAGAGCGTTTGAGTTATCCTCCAATGAGCATGGCAGCCACTCCGATTCTAGACTTGCAAGTGTCTCCACCCGACCCTTCGCCGACCAGGTGGTTTCCGGTGCTCTTAGGGGCCCTGATTGGGTTACTCGTGGGGCTCACCCCGATGATGAGTGTCCGGTACTTGCCGAGTTCCAACGGGTTCTTGTTACTTCCTGCGCTATACATTGCGATAACAGTTCACGAAGCTGGACACCTTCTCTTCGGCAGCATCGTTGGGATGCCACCGGGCTCGCTCGTCATCGGCGGGATTGTCATCTTTAAGTCGGGACAACGCTGGTTAATTCGTTTCGACTACCGCCGCATTTTCGGTGGCGGATATGCGAAAGTGCTCCCTTCAACCGACAGTTTTCGGCCAACAGCCTTTGTGTGGATGGTTGCAGGGGGGCCGATCGCAAGCCTGATTTTCACTCTCGCCTGTGGCCTGGCGGTATTCAGCCTTGGCAACGGACCTTGGAGATGGGTGGGAACACTTTTTTGGGCGGGGCTACTGATTGCCTTGGTGCCACTATTACCAACTTCGAGCGGACTGAACAAGTCCGACGGTGCTAGGCTTCTGGTACTCATTCGGCAACCAGAGCAATCCCGGTCGTGGATGGCCGTGCGCGCGCTGCAGACTGAGGAGACTCACGGAAAGATGCCCCGCGAGTGGGATGCCGAACTTGTCAGACAGATGTTATTGACAGAGCCTTCAGCCAGCGAGTATCCGTATGTTCAACTTTTGGCCTTTTATCGTAGCTTGCACCAAGGCAATGAGCCGGAGGCGCTCGAACACCTTGAGAACGCTTTGGCTAGATCCGCCCATGCCGGGAAAATCGTGCGTCAGTGCCTATTCCTTGAAGCTGCATGCGCTAGCGCGCAGCTACGGGGCAACCCGGCGCAAGCGCGTGTTTGGTTGCAGCGAGCCTGCGCGTTGCAAAAACCAAGATCGACCGACGGTGTAGAAGCAGCGATTGCGATCCGCGAGAAGAGGTATGGTGACGCACTCCCTCACTTAGCGGCAGTTCGGACGCTCATAACGCGACGCAAGCTGGATTCCGGTCTCTGTCGATTTGCGAAGGAGAAGCTCGCTGATGATGAGCGCGCTTGTTCAGAAGCAATGTCGGAACTAAGCCGATAGCGCCAAACCTGTGCGCACCTCAACAGCGAAAACTAGGATTGCCACTTCACTGCTAGAATAAGCCATGCAACGCAAAGTCTTCTGGATGACCTTCATGGCCGCCGGCCTCGTAGCCGACTTGGTCTTGCCCTTCTGGTGGGCCCTCGCCGCCACCATCCCCATCGCCGTCCTAAGTTGGTGGGTAGCCTACCGCAGCGAATGGTTCTAATTTGAAGACTCCACCGACGAAACTCCGCGTGATTCTCCCAACATTGTCATCCCGACCGGAGCAGCTCGATTTTTTCTTCCGCGCCGCGTTATGGCGCGTCGGGCCGCGGAGTGGAGGGATCCCTCCTCGATTTCGAACATTAAGTTGACTTGGTTTTGTGACACAAGGGTCAGCGCGCGGCCGCGTGCCCCAGGTTCGATTTTTACCTGGCTCTTGGGTTATTCTTCTCTTCCTCTGTGAGTCTCTGCGTTCTCTGCGCCTCTGCGTTATCTTTGCCTTCCGGCCTTTTCAACTTTCAACTTTAAACTTTCAACTTCTTCAATTTCTTTTTGTGCCACACTCACCACTCGGCAGGCACGAACCGCTCCTCAATTCGCCACTGTCAATTCCACTTCCGTATTCGCCGCAATCCGCGCTCCGCCCATCGGCGTCTGGTCAATCACCGTTCCATGCGGCCACTGCGCTGCCGCCACGTAATTAATCTTGTGTCGCAGACTGGTCTGGTCCAGCCGGTGCTGCACCTCAATCTCATTTGACCCAATAAAATACGGCATCACATACGAACTCTCGTGCTGTCCCGCGGACACCAGCAAGTCCACCCGCGGCGTCGCCCCGCCTTTGCCTGACTTGGGATTCTGCTGCACTACCGTATCCACCAACTGGTCCGGCAGCGCCAGCGTGGATACTTCCCCCACCTGCAACCCCGCCCTCAGCAACTCAATCCGTGAAACCCGCAGCGTGTTGCCTTCCAGGTTCGGTATCTGCAATTCGCGTTGTCCCAGGCTCAACACCACGTGCGCCTGCTGCGAAACTTTCATCAGCATTCCCGCCGA
>Ga0209517_10001620_pt1 | contig 33560 bp, 27 predicted proteins | sample PeaSoiMetSII2010_FD_187695 | JGI IMG/M metagenome (GOLD analysis project Ga0209517, IMG submission 187695) | Peat soil microbial communities from Weissenstadt, Germany - SII-2010 (SPAdes) (version 2) | ecosystem: Environmental > Terrestrial > Soil > Wetlands > Peat | place: Germany... | reverse complement strand
CGCCTTTCAGGCGGCGCAGGCCTCCGCTCCAGACGCCCTCCTCCCCGACAATCCCCAATCTTCTATCAGTTGCTCTGGTCTACTTTTACTCCGCCTCTGTGGTCTGCTTTTATTCCGCCCTTGCTGTGCCGCAAGTAGTCGCGGATCGTGAGCTGATGTTCGCCCATCTCCGCCAACATGGTTCCCACCATGTGCCGAAAGGTGTGCCAGCCCACGCCTGTGATGCCGATCCTCTTGAACGCAGGTTGGACCTTCTTCTTGAGCACTGATGCCAGATCGAGTGGCTTGTTGCCTTTCAGTCTTTCCGAAGGAAAGATGAAATGCTCTGGTTGGTTGTAAAGACTCTGAGACTTCCACTCCAGCAAGGCATGTTTCAGGCTTGGATGCATCGGCAACAGCTTCGCCGATGCTTCCGTCTTGGTGCACTTCAGATGCCCACCTCGACGCCAATAGTACGAGTGTTGCCAGGCTTAAGCTCGTGTTTTCGAAATCGCAGTCGAGCCACTAAGCAACAAACGGCCACCAGAGTGGGCAGAAGAACCGACTGAGCATGGAGTCTTCGGTCGCCAACCGCCATGGCGAGCTGCTTAATACGTCGCTAGTTTATCTTGCCGCGCTTGCCGCGTTTTACGTCATTGGTTGGTACACACCGGCTTTGGCTCGAGCTTCATCACCATCTGTGCGACAGACTGCGAGCATCTTAGTCGTTCGAGGGGTGTTACGCGGCACGCCCTTGTGTACGACTCGTTATTCACGAATTCATGATTTTGATGTGTACTTTTCACTGCGCATTGGCGAGCAAACCTATTGCGGAGATTACGAAACGGTTGTCCTTGATGAGATCAATGATCTGGCGTCCTCTGAAGGCAAAGACATCGAGGTTACTCTGGACCAGAGCAAGAAAAGAATAACTCTGTATACGCCTCAGAACAGAAGGCTGAAAGCTCGCATCGTGCGCACGAGCGAGTGTCTGCCCACAGCACTTGCTCAGAGCGGCAATCGCTAACTTGGTCAAGAATCCGGACTCATAAATCTAGAACGCTAAGTGGAGCCGGAAGGAAGGCACAAGCACAGGCCCGCGGTCACGGTTGTAGCCGGGATTGTTGATGTGCTGCAGCCCTCTTCAGTGGTCAGTCAGAAGAAGCAAAAGGTGAGGCGATAGGCAGGATACAGAGGCTCATCGGGACACCTGTTCGTTTCTTCTACACCGGGAAGCCGCCGACCGTTCTCGGAGGCTTGTACCCACAGCTTCTTTTCATACGTCCTTTGCTCGTTTTAGGGGGGAAATCTAGCTTTCGCGCCTGAAATCCTATATAGTACCCCCCTAGGGTATCTGTCACGCAAAAATTGCAAAGACAATAAAAAACATGAAGGACAAACACCCGGAAATATCGAAAGAGAAACAGAAGCTGCTCTCTCGGATCAAGCGCCTCGCGGGACAAATTACCGCGGTCGAGCACTCGGTCACTGACGGGGACGAATGTGCGGATATCTTAATGCTCCTGGCGGCGATTCGGGGCGGCGTGAACAGCCTGATGGCGGAGATCCTGGAAGACCACATCCGCTTGCACATTACGCATCCGGATAGCAGGACAGAATCGCCGGAGGAATTGACCGAAGATCTGATCGGGCTGGTGCGCGCCTATCTGAAGTGAGCCTCATGAGGCAGGAGTGCGAACGGGTTCATTGCAGCCTCTGAGGTATCCTCTGATCCAGGGATAAAGAGCGTGCCCACACCCGCCACGGTTAGCTCCACCACACGGAGAGACGAACACCCTTTTCAGTCCACATATTGCACCATCGTCATGAAGCCGTAGTCCATGTGCAATTGCTGGTGGCAGTGAAAAAGCGTGGGACCGGGATTGTCCGCTGTGAAATCCACCTCGACTTGCTTCCTGGCGGGTACGACGATTACGTCTTTTATGACCCCCGCCGTTGCTTTGCCAGCGAACCTGGTCAGCTCGAAGCTGTGCCGGTGCAGGTGAACCGGGTGCGCTTCATCGCTTTGGTTATCAAAGCGAAAGCGGTAACGATAATTAGCGCGGACGCGAATGGGATCGGTCTTCGGGAAAGATTTACCGTTTATGGTCCAGTTATCCACCCAACGGTTGCCTGCAAATTTCTTGCGGAAGACGAGCGGCATCACGCCTCCCGCCGGCTCGGGAGTCTCCGCTTCGCGCCCAAACATGGTGTAATCCCATGGAGTATTGGCAGGCGCTGTCCAGTGCGGCGCTTCGCTGCGGTTCGCATATTCCACCACGATACCCAGCCCAGCATTCCGCACTTGATCGTCCACTTCTCCGAGAATCCACATGCCAGGCTGATTCATCGTGACGACAGCGTCCACGCGCTCCGCCGGGCCCATCTCGATCACTTCCACCTCGCGCGGTACAGGCACGGCGTTCCCGTCCAGGCTGACGACTCTGAATTTGTGACCGGGCAGGGCGATGCGGTGCTGTTGGGTGGCGCTGGCGTTCAAAATGCGAAAAAGCACCTTCTGACCTTCTTTCACGCGCACCGGATCTCCTGAACCAAGCGCGTGGCTGTTCATGGAATAGACGGGATACGCTACCTCCAGACTTCCCTCCTCCTGGCTGCTCAGGTAGGGGGCCCAGCCGTGCAGCGCGAGAAAGACCTCCGCGTCGTACTGGCCCGGATCTTCTTTCGGTTCAACGTAGAGGAATCCGAACTGTCCCGTATAAGTGGCTTGTTTCAGATCCCGGCCGGCATGAACGTGACTGTGATACCAGCGGGTGCCCGTGGGACGCGGGACGAACGAATAGCGCCGGACCGAACCTGGAGGCACCATCGGAGTCCCCTCTTCCTCGGAACCGTCCACCTCGGAAGGAACGAACAAGCCGTGCCAATGAACTAGTTCCGGAATTCTGGTTTCGTTGAACACGTCCACCGTAACAGGTTGGCCCTCGTGCAGCCGCAAGACGGGGCCTGGGGCGGAGCCGTTGTATCCGGTCGTCTTGATCGTTTTGCGCCGCGCGACTTCGATCTCGACGGGCGAGATGTGAATCGTTACGTCGGCCTTGGAATTGTCCGGCGCAGCTTGCAAACCCATGCGTCGCACGAGTTCGGCGCAAGCTGTCGTTCCCAGCAGTGCCAGAAATGTTCTGCGTTCCATGTGGTTCCTAGGGCGAGTTCGCTGGCCGTGCAGGTGCCGACGCTGACGTCGGCGAATCCGGGATAAGCACTCTCTTCACCGATTCAGGAATTTCATTTGCGTGCGCGACCAATTGGCTAACCTGCCATAGCTGAGTATCAGTTAGCTTGGTCTTGAAGGACGGCATCCCAGACATGCGGATGCCATGGGCTACCTTCCAGTAACTCTCCGACGCTGGGTCATCTGTGACACCCGTACCACGGAACAATTGTGTCGGCTTCGGATACATCGTTGCCGCATAGTCTGTGGGTGGCTGCCCTGGAAGTCCGTGGCACAAGGCGCAGTGCTGTTTGTATAAGCTTGCACCGGCAAGAAGGTTAGGTTCGTCCGTGGACACGGGAGATGGGGGAATGTGTTGCTTCTCGATATGTGCGTCCAGGGCCATATTCGCCAGCTTCTTCTCAAACGGCATTGGAGGATCGGCCGTTGCTACCGGCGCCATACCCGCAGAGAAGTAATAGAAAACACAACCCGCTGAAATCGCAATGGCCAGAATGAAACCGATCACCATACCCTTTATCACTGGTGCGCTCCTGTCATTGATCAGAAATTAAAGCGATACCCCAGAATCATCTTGGCAATCAGGTGGTCGGTCGCGCCCGTGAGACCTACGCCGAGGCCGAAATTGATCTCCCATTGCGGAGCGATGTTCAAGTCAATCGCGGGGAAAAGTTGGTGCTGCTGCTGTGATACCGCATTGAACCCGGCCATTGGGCCTACCGAACCGTAATATTCCATACCTCCCGCCACCTTCGGAGTCAAATCGTAACTGAATTTGAAGTTGGGTGAAAAGACAACGCCTTGGTTCACGCTCTCGCCATGGAAAGACCGGTCAAGCGCAGGGTTCAAGGACCAATACCATCGGCCGATTTTTTGGTCCACAATGGGACGGATTTCCCACGTCCACGTGTCCACTGAATATTGCCGCCTCTGATAGCCGATTTCATTCGAGAGGCTCACACCAACCGGCCAGTGCCATTTCTTAGGGACGGCAACGCGCGGACGGATGTGACTACCCACCCACTGCCAGCTCTGGCCCTCGGTTATGGACGTGAAGATATAAAAACCGCACTCGAACCACTCATTGAAGCCATGCGTGATCTCGACCGTCTCGTGTTCGGCGTGATTGGTGGGGTAAACACCATCCATGATCGTTTTTGAGCCGTCGATCGTGAAGTTGCTATGCAGCTCAACCATCGTGTGTGCTGGATCGACCAGGTCGGACCCATACACCTGGATTTCATAATTCTCTTGAGCATGAGTGAGAGGTGCAGCCGAGATGAGAGTCAGAAATGCGATCGCGAGAAAACAACTACGCACAAGGCCGCTGCGGGAGACAGAATCCAGGTTCAGAGAGATGTCCTCAGTAAGTGGCATCTCACCAGATCGAATGGATATGCGGAAGAATGGGAAAGCGATCCTGCCCGATATCGCTGCCATCGGATCTCGGTGACGGATTGGTCGACCAGAGCCACAACGTCTCATGAGGAAGATTATCAGCTAGATGATGAATTCAGGGTGGCGGCAAAATGACAAGTTGTTCATGTTTCCTCACGAGGTCCTCAAAGTTGCATCAATTTCAGAATGCGTAAGTTCCGAGCGTTTTCATTTGTTCCTGTGATCTGCTGGGTGCTGGTTTCTGTAAATCCCTTGATCGGACCGATTGCGGCGATGGGTCAGCAAACGTCGCCGCTGCCGGATACGCCAAGCGCAAGTCAGACTCAATCGGCTCCATCGAGCCTTGCACAGGGCACTCAACAACATGAACCGAGTAAGAATCACATCTTCTGGATAATCCCCAACTATCGTGCGGACGAAAACCCGGCGGAAATCCAGGCGTTGACGCCTGCCGAAAAGATGAAAGTTGCGTTAGACGACTCTTTCGATCCATCGGCGTTTCTGGTGGCTGGCATCTTTGCTGGGCTGTCCATGGGGCAGAAGCAGTACAGCTCGTTCGGAACGGGAGCGCCGGGGCTGGGCAAGTACTACGGAGGAGCATTCGCAGATCAAGCGATTGGCAACATCATGACCGAGGGCCTGTTTCCAGTTGCTCTCCATCAGGATCCTCGTTATTTCGTGAAGGGCACAGGCGGATTTTGGAAGCGAACTGGCTACGCGATAAGCCGTGAAGTTATTACTCGGGGCGATGACGGCCGCAACCACTTCAACACGTCAGAACTGGCCGGAAATGCTGTGGCCGCAGGCATTTCCAATCTCTACTATCCGGACGCAGATCGATCATTTGGAAATACCGCGAGTAAGTGGGAGCAACAAATAGCCCTGGACACATTTTTCAATGTAGCAAAAGAGTTCTGGCCGGACATGCGCAACAGATTGTTTAGGCACTGAGCGCTTGAGACTGACCCTTGGTTAACGCTGACGCGCAATGCACAGTCAGAGAGGACAAAACTGACAATGCCACGGAGAAGGCCGATCTCCACTGAGACATCACAGTTGTACGCAACCAGCACTGAGTTCTGCAGGGTGTTCAAAGAAAATATGGATAATATGCACTTGCTTTCATTCTTGCTGACGGCCGATCTCGCAAAGGCTGAGGAATGCTTTGTCTCCGGCTTGGACGATTGCGGCAGAGGAAGCTATGTCTTTCGAAACTGGGCACGCTCCTGGGCTCGGCGGACCATCATCCAGAATGCAGTTCGCATGTTGGCGCCCCGTGCGAACTGCTCTGCCGTCATAGCGGTACCCAGTGAAACACTGAATTGCAAGTTTGGACGAACGCCGGAGGCCGATACCACAATTGCGAGCATCCTCGGGCTTGAAGACTTCGAGCGCTTTGTCTTCGTGATGTCCGTCCTTGAAAGATACTCGGATCAGGATTGTGCGGTTCTCCTCGGCTGCTCGCGGCAGGATGTCCGGGAGGCAAGAATGCAAGCATTCCTGCATGTTGCTGAGTCAGACAAGCTACGCGCCGAGAGCGCCTTGGACTCCAACGCTCACGAACAGACACAAACGAGAGAGGCGCAAATGGTGCCACCGTTTTGACGACGATAAAAGTGGGCGTTTGTAGGGAAGGTGCCGAGACCTTTCTGAAGTGTGTTCTAGTTGGAACGCCAGGCGCTACGGTCGGAGGACGTCAACCTGTTCTCGCAGCAGCGCGGGACGACTGCTGCTGTGAGAATCATGACACTCCACGCATGCCTTGGCGCCTGGAGAGCGGCACTGCAATGGGGCAGATTTCTCATGGCAGGCGAAGCAGATTGTTCCCTTCGGCATGAACAGATTCAGCCTCGTCATGTCGCCTTGTGTCTCAGTCAAGTGGCAGACAGTGCACGGAAGCGCCATGGCGGAATGCACGGACTTGCCTTCGCTTTTGTTCGCATGACAGGAGGAACAATTGGCCCCTTTGGGGAGGACGCCGGGGTGCTCGATGGTGGCTGCCTGAGTGGCAGTGACCAATAGCAGCAGAAGAGGACCGATCAGCGCGCCGGGCGTGTGTTTCATTGCAAGTTGCTACCCCGCCGGGCCCGAGTATGCAAAGCGCAAAAAGCTAAAGCAATAGTGCTTTTATGTCATGTCAATTCGGTTTCGAGCATGTGGACGGGTAGCGACAAACAAACCATAGCGCCGCCTCCCGCAGGCCCGGAGATGCTGGCCACGCCGCCGTGCCCCTTGATAACTGCATCCACAAAGGCAAGTCCGAGACCATGGCCGGGAGAATGTTTTCCCTTTACGAATCGCTCGAAAACCCGGCTGCCGATATCGGGCGGGAATCCCGGACCGTTGTCTTCGATCACCAGTTCTGCTGATCCTTGATGCGAATGGAGCCGAATGCTCACTCGGCATCCCGCTGGCAAGTGAGTCAATTCATTTTCAAGCAAATTGCTTACTACACGATTCAACAGGGTTGAGTCAGCATCTACAACCACATGCTTTTCGACGTCAATCGTCACTTCGTGATGGCGCTCGGCCATGGCCGGCTGGTAAATATCAACCAGTTGTCTGACAACGTCCGAGAAGTCAACCGGGCGGAGCTCAATGTGAAGCGCACCAGCCTCAGCTTCGGCAAGATCGAGCGTGGTGTTTAGCAACTGCGAGAGCCTGTCTAGGCCCTCGATTGCTTCTCCCACCGAGTCGCGCCACTTCTCGTTCCCTTCATCGCACAGCGCGGATTCGAGCGTTCCACGAATCAAGGTTACTGGACTTTTGAGGTCGTGCGCGACGGCACCGGTGACGGTGCGAAGCTGGTTCACCGAGGACTGCAATCGGTCCAACATGCGATTGAAAGTCTTTGCCAACCGCGAGATTTCATCCGAATTCACAGGCTCAGGCAGGCGTTCCTCTAAATCTTCGGTGCCAATTCGCGCTACGGTTTCCGTGATTCGTTCAACACGATGCAGAGTACGACGTACGCTCCAGTAGGAGATGACAAAACCGAGCAGGAACATGCCGCCCCAGACCATGAGAAAACGACGGACCAATGTGTGTAGCATATGCTGGGCGCCACGATCCGAGAGTCCCAGATAAACAGTTCTTCCGTTTTGCGCCTTCACAACGACTCGAAACGTTTGTCGATATCCGTCCACTGTTATGGACTTCGGAGGTCCCGGAACCAGCTTCGCTCGTTGAATCGCTGTGACAAAAGCATCCTTGGAGCTTGGGCCTACCCACAACGGAGCTTCGGTGTTATTGGGGTCTGCTGCCAAGAAGAAAACAGAATTCAGCCTTTCGCCGCGGGCATTGCGCTCGTCTGGTACTTCCTGAGTAGCAAGTTCAGCCACCTCTCGAACTATCCGCTTGTACAGGTGATCGCTCGGAGTATCGGCCGAGACCTGGGCAAGAACCTCTGCTTCGCCGCTAAGCCAGGTATCACTGCGTTCTCGAATGCCCTGAGCGACAAGGAAGTAAACTATGGTGAAAGCCACAGCGGTTCCGAGCGCGAACGCCAGAGTTGTCCAAATAGAAATCCGCCACGCGGCGGTAGCGCGTAAACTCTTAGGCATTCTTGAGAACATAGCCAACCCCACGAATTGTGTGGATCAGTGGCCGCGGGGCATCGTGGTCCACCTTGCTGCGCAAACGATAAATATGAACATCCACCACGTTGGTTGCGGGATCAATCCGCATCCGCCAGACGTGGTCCAGAATCATAGTGCGAGTTACCACCCGACCTTCATTGCGGCAAAGATACTCCAACAGAGAAAACTCCTGTGGAGTCAATTGCAACAATTGATCGCCGCGTCGTGCTTCACGACGAACCAGGTCAAGCTGCAAGTCGGCCGCCTGCAGACGCACGGATTCGCTTTGTGGAACAGCAGATCTGCGCAGGAGATTCCGCAGCCTTGCCAGCAGTTCCGGAAGGGCGAACGGCTTTGTGAGGTAGTCGTCTCCGCCCTGCTCAAGTCCCCGGACACGCTCGTCCACGGAACGCCGGGCAGACAGGATTAAAACTGGTGCCGAACTGCCTTGGGCGCGGCAGCGGGCAATTAAGTCCAATCCATCACCGTCGGGAAGGCCAAGATCGATGATGAAAGCATCGTGAATGCCTTCCAAGGCCATCGTTTCCCCGGTTTTCGCGTTACTGGCTGCATCCACCTGGAATCCGGCCTCCACCAGCGCCCGCTTGAGGAACTGCTGAATCGATAAATCATCTTCTACCAAAAGCAATCGCATAGGAGCTTCCCGCCAGTCCAAGACTTTACACCTCCAGAGGGGATGCAGGAAACCTCTCAAACGTTGAATGCCATTCGAACTGAACCAGCCGAATCGCCTGAAAAGATCTGCCTGAAAGCTCTTCTTGCAAAACTGTGTGCAAATCCTCTCGTCGGCTGGCTCATTGCAGATGCCAGGTCATGTCTACGCGCACCGGAATTTCATTCTTGACCGGCATCGTCAACAGCGACGGCGGGTCGATTTTGAAATCGGCGAGTGTGGCCGGAATGGTCCCCGTAATGTGAGCCTCACCGCCCTGTGTCTCCAGTTGGAGAGGAACTTGCTTGTACTGGACAGTCTGGCCAGCGAACTGAATCTCCAGATCGGCATTGATGGTCGCCGATGCGGCAGCCGATTCGGGCAGGCGGGTGCGTACGGTCACGATGGGAAACTCCGCTCCACGCGTCACCTGCAGCATATGAAGATCGCGGTTGCTGTCTCCGGAATCAAACGACTTCACCGGTACCGCGATCAAGAACTCGCATTGACCGGCGTGGCAAACACCTTTCCCTTTGGCCGCATGGCTCAGACCGTCGGTCTGATGCAGGGGGTGCGACACGTGGTACGTGAGGGTGCTCTGTTGCAGGACCCATTGGCTGTCGGCTCCAAACGTGGGAATGGCTAAGGACAAGAACGCAATTAGTATTTTCCTATTCATAAACTGTGCTTAGAACTTTACCGAAACCGACAGAAGAGCAGCGCCAAACGCCCCGGCCGTAACGATGGCCACCGGGCCATGCGCCCGGGCGATCCCATGCACTCTTTCCCCTTTGTTTTTTTGATCGAAAGCCATAATTCCCAGGATGGGTGTCGCAATCATGCCGGGGCCATGGATCCAAGCCATGACCTTGTGGAATCGGATCGGGCCGCGAGTTTCGGTTCCGGGCACCCTGGGCGCGCGGATGGCATAGTACGCGGTCATGAAATACAAATCTCCCGTCAGCCCGCCTAGAGCTGTATGCAGATCGCGCGAGGCGGTGCTGGTGCTCTTGCCTCCGGCGTTGAGCGAGGTGGCAACTGTGACAATCAAGGGAATAGTTGTGATCAAACCCATCCGTTGATGGATCTTCAGCATGTGTGTCCGTTTATCCAGCAGGGCCTGCTCCTGTGGGTTTCCCCGAGTCTGCTCCGGAGAAAGGCCAAGATCCTCAAGCGAAGGTGCCGTTGTACTGCTGGACGGTGCGTTCGGCAAATTCTCCTGTTGGGCCGGCGTCGGCTTGCCGGTGCTTGGTTCTTCCACCTCCAGTTTCTCGTCCAGAACCGCCGTCTCAGTCCCACTGGCCGTTACCGAAGGGATCTCCAAAGTCTTGAAACCTGCTGCCTCAAACTGCACCCGGTAATTTCCGGGAGCCACGTCAAGTGTGTAGGTGCCGTTCGGCCCCGTGGTCGCGCTTTGCGTTTGTCCAGTCTCTACGCTCGTCGCCGTCACGGTGGCATTCGCAACCGCGCCACCAGACGCGTCAGTAACCCTGCCCGTCAATGCACCCTTCCCAGACGTCTGAGCGATCAGAGACGGAGACCAAGTTCCGAACAGGGAAACGGCAAGAAGGCCGGGGACGCAACTCCACCAGACATTCCTCAACATCCTTCACCTCTCGCTTTCCGATGCCGCGATGGCCTCGTGTCGCAACGAGGCGCCCACCCCTAAGATATGTCCGGAACATTACCGTGCCTTTTCCGGAAGATGACAATTTGTTCATCCACGGGACTATTCGTCGCATTCCCTCCTCACTGCCGATATGATTCCATCAACGGACCACGATGTCGGTCTGTGGTTTGCAACCATTCTCTATTCTTGCGACTTCATAGTAAGCACGGTTTCTTTCGCTTTTTTGGGCATCCGGTATTTGCTACCTCGCCCTGTGATTCATGCGGCCTTGAAGTGCGACTCTTCCACACGCAGAACGATCGGGAGTTATTGCGATGCGACGAATTGTATTAGGGCGAGCAGTGCTTGCGGTTAGCTTGTTGAGTGCCCTGAGCGTTGCGCAGACGCTGACGCAGCGGCCTCCGGCGGGGACGGCGCAGGCAGGTGGTGCAGCTATGTCGTTGACGACGGAGGAAAAAGTGGTGGCTGCGCCGGTGACAATGCCGATGAGCGTTGCGGCGGGGACACCCATCAAGGTGGCTCTGGATTCGGAGGTGCGAATTCGTAGCGTGGGGCAGCCGATCCATGGCAAAACAGTGGAGCCGGTGTATGCATTCGATAAGCTGCTGGTTCCGGCTGGGACGCTGGTGAACGGAAAAATCTCGGCGATCGATGGTGTACCGGGGAAGACGCGCCTGCTGGATGCGACGGATGGGAATTTCTCTCCGGCACGGCAGGTACACGTCCAGTTTGATGAGTTGGTCATGGCCGACGGGAGACATGTGGCGCTGCAAACGGTGGCATCTCCCGCGCCCAATGGAGTTCTTCGTTTTGTCTCGGCGAATGAGAAAGCGGAGAAGAAAAACAAAGTGGAGGATGCGGCGTCGAAACAAGTGAGGGCGACCCGGCAAGAGATTCGGCGGCAATGGAACGATTTGCAGAAGCAGATCCACGAACCAGGGAAGATGCACAAGCTGAAACGGATTGCGCTGGCCCAGCTTCCCGTGCATCCGCAATACATTGACGCGGGAACGACCTTTAACGCGGACCTACTGCAGCCGCTGGATTTTGGGATGGAGGCGCTGAAGCCGGAAGCGTTGACCGATATCGGAACTCCACCTCCAACGGGAAGCGTGGTGCATGCGCGGCTGGTGACACCGCTGAGTTCGTCGACAGCAAAGCAGGGAGACCCGGTTGAGGCGCTGATCACAGCGCCGCTTGTGGTGTCGGATCATCTGATTCTGCCGGAGGGAAGCGTGATTAAAGGTTCAGTGGTGCAGGCGCAGCCCGCGCGGCGGATGGGACGCAACGGCCAGTTGCGAATCCTGTTTCATCAGGTTGCGCCGCCGAATGGGCTGGAGCAGAAAGTCGAGACGAATCTGGAAGGTGTGGCTGTGGCGAAAGACGAGCACTTGAAGCTGGATGCCGAAGGTGGAGCTCAGGTAACCACGCCGCGAACGCGGTATTTGACGACCGGTATTCAGGTGATGCTGGCAGCTACACAGGCAGCGCCGGATCGCGACGCGGGACAGGGGAATCCGAGCGTGGGAGAAGCTGGACACAGCGCGGCGAATGGCGCATCCGGATTCCGGTTTGTGGGAATGATTGTGGGATTGGCGGCGCATTCGCGGGTAGTGTCGGCGGGATTCGGATCCTATGGAGCGGCGATGTCCACCTATTACCACTTTCTGGCGCGAGGACGCGATGTAGTCTATCCCAAAGACATGGCCATGGTGATCGGGCTAGGAACTCGGGACAACAAGTCAACCAACGCGGCAGGACCGTCTGCGCGATGCCCTGCGACCGGGTCGAGCGTCTATGAATCCAGTGCAATATGTCGCTGATACCGATTTCGGTTTTTCATCGGTACGCTTGCGGTTTGAGATGGCGCTCTTGGTTCTATTCGGATGCGTTTGTCTGGCATCGGCGACTCCGCAGCAACAAGCAGCTCGTTCCGTTGTCATAGATTTGTCGGTGGTCGATGACAAAAGCCAGGCCGTTGCACAAGCGCGGGTCGAAATCCGCGCCCAAGGCCAGCTTCTGGCCACTGCATTGACCGATGCTGCTGGCAGAGCAACCGCCACCCTTCAAGGACGATCTGGCCTACGCCTGACTGTCAGCAAGCAAGGCTATCTCGCGACCAGCACAGTCTTGGAGACAAAAGCAAATACCGGTCCTACGGAAGTCGAGGTTGTCTTATCGAAGGCCGAACTGAGTCAACAGAGCATAGAGGTCCACGGCACGGCTTCTAATCCGGTCGTCGAGGAGTCCAGCAGTCAGTCGGCGATAGCGCCTGCACAAGCTCAAGAAATACCCGGTCGGCCGGCGACTTTGGCAGATACATTACCCCTGATTCCCGGCGTCGTCCGCGCCAGTGATGGCAGTGTGAGAATCGCAGGTTACGGAGAAAATCACAGTGCTCTCCTGGTCAACTCGGTCGACGTAACCGATCCCGCTACCGGCATGTTTGGGCTGACTGTGCCCATCGACAGCGTCCAGAATGCCTCGGTTTCCGAGATGCCTTACCTGGCGCAATATGGAAAATTCACCGCTGGCGTGGTCACTGCGGAAACGCGTCAAGGAGACCAGAAATGGCACTACGGTCTTAACGATCCGTTGCCTGATTTCCGCATCAGAAGCGCCCATCTGGCAGGCCTGAAGGATGCCTCGCCCCGGCTGGATCTTAGCGGTCCTCTCATTGACCGGAAGCTTTATTTCTTGCAAGACGATGAATACGCCATCAACAAACAGGAAGTGTATACGCTTCCGTTCCCCTTCAACCAGACCACATCGACCTCAATCAACTCTTTCACGCAGTTTACCGCGCTCCTTTCCCCTGACCAGACATTCAGCGCGAGCTTCCATCTGGCGCCGCACCTGCTGACCTATTCGGGACTGGACTACTTCAATCCCCAGCCCGTGACGCCGGACATCAACGTGCACGAGTCTACCGGCACGCTTATCCACCGGTTGGCCATCGGGGATGGACTACTGCAAAACACGCTCGCCATAACACATGTCAGCACCGGGATCGATCCGCAAGGCGACTCGGAGATGATCCTCACCCCAATCGGAAATCAGGGCAACTACTTTGCTAAGGAGTCGCGCCTGGCAACACGGGTTCAATGGATTGAAAACTGGCGGCCGCGAGACCTCCATTTTATGGGAGTCCATAGTGTGCAGGTTGGCTCGGTCCTTGCCCACGCCGAAGATGCAGGAGACTTCATTGCCCGGCCGGTCTTGATCGAGGACTCGACCAGCCAACTGGCGAGCCGCATAGATTTCAGCGGCGCAGGATCATTTGCGGTCAGCGATCTTGACCCCTCCTTGTACGTGCAAGATCACTGGCTGCTACGCCCCAATCTCGCACTCGATCTCGGAATGCGTTTAGAAAGTCAGACCATCACGCATACATTTAGGAGTGCCCCGCGCGCAGGCTTTGCCTGGACGCCTGACCGGAGCCAAACAACTGTTATTCGTGGCGGCATCGGAGTCTTCTATGACAATGTGCCCCTCAATACCTATGCATTCAGCAGTTATCCTCAACAGACGGTCACCATGTACAACAGCGCGGGGGGAGTGATCGGCAGCCCGATCCAGTACATCAATCTCACGCAGCAGGCTGCAGAGTCGAAATTTCCCTTCATTGACAGCGCAAAGAAAAGCGGGAATTTTGCTCCCTACACCGTCGGCTGGAATGTAGAACTCGACCGCAGCTTTTCCCCCTTCATGACTCTCCGGGTCAAGTATCTACAGGGTCAGGCTCACGACATGCTGACGATCCAGCCCGAGGTTGTTCAAAACCAGCCTGCGCTGGTTCTCGGTTCGACCGGCTCGGCGCAAACTCGGCAACTGGAATTCACCGCCCGATTTGGCGGCCAGGAGAAACGCCAGATATTCTTTTCTTACGTCCGCCAGTATGCGCGAGGGACAGTCAACGATGCGAACACTTATCTCGGCAACCTGCCGTTCCCCATCATGAACCCTAACTTCGTTGCCAGTTTGCCAAGCGAGATTCCGAATCGCTTTCTGCTGTGGGGGATGTACAGCCTGCCCAAGAAATTCCGGCTGATGCCGAAGATCGAAGATCGAAGCGGATTTCCCTATCAACCCGCAAATTTACTGCAGCAGTACATTACTTCTATTCCAGGCGCCCAGCCTCGCTTCCCGCGATATTTCTCCTTCGACCTTCGCGCCTCGAAGGACATCCAAGTCAACCCCAAACATGCCATTCGGCTGTCTGCAACGGTGATCAACCTGACCAATCATTTCAATGCGCTGGAAATCCACTCCAATGTGGCTGACCCGCAGTATGGACATTTCTTCGGCAATTACAGTCGCAGGGTATTTTTTGATTTCGACTTTCTCTTCTAAGCAGGGCTTGGTCAAGACGCCCGTAAGCAGTTCGTAGAGCACCACGCCCAGCGAATACACATCCGTGCGGGTATCCACACCGTTTGATGTGAAGCAGTGGAAGACCAGGCCCTTCCATGAGGTCCTGCGCCAGAACCGATAGGGTCCGATCGAGCCTAAATCCGGCGCGGCAAATCCCACGGGAGCTCGGAGTGAATGCGCGCGTGACAGCGGACGGCAAAGCTTATGGCTATTCGTTCTGCAGAGAGTTGTCGGATTTGTTCCTGGTGGACGGAGTGCGGTAGTCAGACGGAAGCAATCCCGGCCATGATTTCAGATCAGTTACGGTTCGTTCCGGGTCTTACGGCCGTGAGAACGCGCTTGTAGCTCGTGACCAGTTCCCCGCGCAGCACGCGGAATTGACGTTCCTGACGCGCCGGGCGCGGTGTCGGGCCTTATCCCGAAGCGCCCTTTGGTAACAGTAGCGGATTGCCGGTGATTACCTTGTCCTCGCGATCAGTCGCCGATTTCCCCTTCGTAATTTGATAGATTCTGCCCGCAGGGCCAATCATGGGACAACAATGTTGAATCTTCAGAACACCCGCCGCTGGAACCGGCTTCCGGTTGACTTGCCCGTCCGCGTGCTGACTTCCAAAGGCTTCTCGACCACGGTGGTTCCCGGCCGCGGCACCGAATTGAGTGAAGGCGGCATGGTCCTGTATGCCGGTATCCTGCTGAACCCGGGCGACTTGCTCGAACTGGAGTTCGATGCGCCTTACCACTCGCGCGTCTCGGCCATCGTTCGTTCCCGCAACGGATTCTGCTTTGGCCTGGAGTTCATTTCTCCCCTGCCCGCGTAGGCCGGGGAAGGTCGCTCTGACTATCGAGTAAATCGGTCGGTTGCTAACCCCTCCGCATTGACAAGCATCCCAGTTGAGCGCATGCTTTCGGCCTAGATGTGGGGTGCGTCTTTCTAGCCCATCGGCCCTATTGTCCTTCCTGACGTTATGGGCTCCTAAGGCCCCGGGCATCAGTACCGACCCCTCTTGGGGCGGATTCGTCCGATCGAAATGGGGGAAGACAATGAAATCAGGGAAATTGCTGTGCTTTATTGCAGTGCTGGTGTTCACTGCGCTGGCGATCCATGCCGGACCCGCCGTGCTGGTGGCTGCCACGCAGGGAGATGAGTTGCACAGCTACTCTTGGTCTTCGGGAAGCTCCGGGGCAAGTGCCACCCTGTCGCCAACAAGGTTGCTGTTCCGTTGCAGGAACGTGCCCAATGCCGGCTGCCAGTGCATCAACACTCGAACCGCGACCCTGAGTAATCCGGGCAAGGCGCCGCTGGACATCAAAGGAATCTCAACCACCGGTGCTTTTACCCAGGCGAGCAACTGCGGACCGAGTCTGGCAGCGGGAAAGTCCTGCGCGATCACAGTCCGGTGGTCGCTGGCCGATTCCGCCGGTACGCTCGACGTTAGCGACAATGCCTCCGGCTCGCCGCAGAAGGTGTCGCTGAACGGAGTGAAAGAATGCACTCCATGACCCAGTGAAGGTTGGATCACTTCTTGTCCGCCGGTTGCTATCGTGCACTGTCCGGTCTAATGTTCTGATGCAGAGGAATTCAGAATGAAGACCGACAAACTTGCCAACACCTTCCGCGTGGACAGCGGCAAGCATTTCCGGCTCAAAGATTTCGATCCGGCGGATACAGGCCAGTGGCGCTCGAAGGAGCATGCCGCTCAGGCCTTGCAGCAGGGCATTGCCCGCATGGCGGAGTTGCAGGACAAGCTTTACGCCCAGAACCGCTGGGCCATGCTGCTGATCTTTCAGGCCATGGACGCAGCCGGGAAAGACGGCGTCATCAAACACGTCATGTCGGGAGTGAATCCACAGGGCTGCCAGGTCTATTCCTTCAAATCTCCCTCGGACCTGGAATTAGAGCACGATTTTCTTTGGCGGACAACCCGCTGCCTGCCCGAGCGCGGCCACATCGGCATCTTCAACCGGTCATATTACGAAGAAGTGCTGGTGGTGCGGGTTCATCCCGAAATCCTCAAGAGTCAGAAGATGCCGGACTGTCTGATCGGCAAGAACATCTGGGACGAGCGGTTCGAAGACATCCGGTGTTTCGAGCGGCATATGGCGCGCGGCGGAACCGTCATCCGCAAATTCTTCCTGCACGTTTCCAGGAAAGAGCAGAAGCGGCGGTTTCTCGAGCGGCTCGACGAACCGGAGAAAAACTGGAAGTTTTCGGCGGCGGATATTCGCGAGCGGCAATGCTGGGACGATTATCAGGAAGCCTACGAAGCTATGATCCGCAACACAGCCAGCGAACATGCCCCCTGGTACGTCGTGCCGGCGGATAACAAATGGTTCACGCGCCTGGTGGTGTCGACGGTGATCGTCGCCACGCTCGAGTCTCTTGATCTGGCTTATCCCAAGGTGGACGACGCCAAGCGCAAGGAACTGGAAGCGGCCAAGAAGGTTCTCCTGTCGAAGAAGTAATCGGCGGACGCGGTCAGGTGCGGGTTTTCCACGACCCGCAGTCTCTGCCGCGTTGCAGCCAGCCCCCGGGGAGATTACCATAGAGCGCATTGTCCACTTCTTCCCGGAGAAACCTTCACATGGGCTCAGACAGCTCTTGCAGGAATGATTCGTTCTTCGCACGTTTGTTTCTTGTAATCGCAGTTTCAACTCTGTTCGCCACTGCTGCATTTTCTCAGGCCAAGCCCGAACACCCATCGAAATCGGAGAAGCCGGCGAAAACCGCTCAGACTGCCCAGCCGGCGGCGGCCGAGAGCAGCGATGCTTCTGAATCCGCCAAGCCGGAGGACAAAATCTTCAATGGAATGAAGTACCGCCTGATCGGTCCTTTCCGGGGCGGACGGTCGCTGACCGCGGCGGGCATTCCCGGCGACCCGACCACGTATTACTTCGGCGCCACCGGTGGCGGAGTCTGGAAATCCACGGACGGTGCTTTAACCTGGTCGCCGGTGTTTGACAAAGAAGGCACGTCGGCCATCGGCAGCATTGCCGTGGCCAATTCCAATCCCAACGTGGTTTACGTTGGAACCGGTGAGGCGTGTATTCGCGGCAACATCTCGCATGGCGATGGCATCTACAAATCGCTCGACGCGGGCAAGACGTGGAAAAACGTCGGCCTGCGCGACTCGCGGGCTATCGGCAAGGTCATTATTCATCCCACGAATCCCGACATCGTTTTCGTGGCTGCTCTCGGCCATCCTTACGGTCCCAACACCGAACGCGGCATCTTCCGCACCACCGATGGCGGCAAGACCTGGGAGAAAGTTCTATACAAAGATGAGAACACGGGCGGCATTGATGTCGCCTTCGACCCGCACAATCCCAACATTCTTTTTGCCGCGCTCTGGCAGGCGCGCCGCACCTCGTGGAGCATGTCGAGCGGCGGCCCAGGCAGCGGTCTTTACCGCTCCGCGGACGGCGGCACAACCTGGAAGCGCATCGAGGAGCATGGCCTGCCGAAAGGGCCTTACGGAAAGATCGGCGTGGACGTAGCCGCGACCTCAGAGCGCGTTTACGCCCTGATCGAAGCTCACAATCCTGACGGCGGCCTCTATCGCTCGGACGACGGCGGCGAATCCTGGCAACTGGTGAACCCCAGCCACAGCCTGTGGCAGCGGCCCTGGTACTACATGCACATCATTGCCGACCCGCGCGACGAGAACGTCGTCTACATCATGAATGTTGAAACCTACAAGTCCACTGACGGCGGACACCTGTTCAACAAGGTCAAAGTCCCCCACGGCGATAATCACGGACTCTGGATCGATCCCCTCGACACGCGCCGCATGATCGCCTCGAACGACGGCGGAGTCACCGTGACGATTGACGGTGGCCAGAGCTGGACCGCCGAAGACAACCAGCCCACCGCGCAGTTCTACCACGTCATGACCGATTCGGCGACGCCTTACCGCGTCTATGGTTCGCAGCAGGACGCGGGCTCGGTAGCCATTGCCAGCCGCAGCGACGAAGGTTCGATCGACCGCAGCGACTGGTACGACGTGGGCGGCGGCGAAGCGGGCTACATCGCGCCCTATCCGCCGGACCCCAACATTGTTTATGCCGCGGACTATCAGGCGACCCTCACGCGCTACGATCGCCACATTGGGCAGGTGAAGTCGGTTACCGAGCAACCGGAGCCTTCCGATGCTCACGGCGCCGCCAATCTCGAGCACCGCTTCCAGTGGACTGCTCCCGTCCTGATTTCTTCGCATGACCCGAACACGCTCTACCATGCCGGCGAGCGCTTGTTTGAGACGACCGACGGCGGCGTGCACTGGCAGGCCATCAGCCCGGATCTCACCCGTAACGACAAGAGCAAGCAGAAGGTCTCCGGCGGCGACATCACGATCGACGACTCCGGCACCGAGTACTACGACACGATTTTCGCTCTGGCGGAATCGCCGATCACGAAAGGCTTGCTCTGGGTCGGTACCGACGACGGCCTGATTCAGCTGACGCAGGATGAAGGCAAGACCTGGACCAACATCACTCCCAAAGACTTACCGGAGTGGAGCCGCATCAGCCAGATTGATGCCTCGCCGCATGATGCCGGAACCGCCTACGTAGCCGTGGATCGCCATCAGTTCGACGACCTGCGCCCCTATATCTACAAGACCAGCGACTACGGCAAGACCTGGGCCAGGCTGACCACGGGGCTTCCCGACACCACGTTCGTGCGTGTGGTGCGCGAAGATCCCAAGAAGCGCGGCCTGCTCTATGCCGGTACGGAGCAAGGCGTCTTCGTCTCCTTCAATGACGGGGCGAACTGGCGTCCCCTGAAATTAAATCTGCCGACCACGCCGGTTCACGACCTCGTGATCAAAGATAATGACCTGGTCGTCGCCACCCACGGCCGCTCCTTCTGGATTCTCGACGACGTGAGTCCGTTGCGCGATTACCGCGACGAGATCGCCCAGAAAGACGTTTTCCTGTACGCGCCCGCGACGGCATATCGCATTCAGGCGGGAGCCGGCGGCGAACGGCATCCTTCCAAGCGGGCTGGCCAGAATCCTCCCGCGGGAGCGGTGATTGATTACTTCCTCAAGGATGCGCCGAAGGCTGATGCGGAGGTCAAGATCGAAATCCTCGATGCTTCCGGCAAAGTCATTCGCGGATACTCCAGCGCAGAATTGGAGCCGCTGGACGAGCCGCTCGATCCGGATGACAAGAAGCCCGAAAAGCAGATCAAGCCGGAAGCGGGCTTGAACCGTTTCGTCTGGGATCTGCGCTACGAGGAGGCGCACCATGTTCCCGGCTATTACCTCTGGGAGTACACAAGCGGTGCGCGCGGCCCCGTGGCCGTTCCCGGCCATTACCAGGTGCGGCTGACCGTGGGCGGGCAAAGCCAGACTGCAGGGTTCGATTTGAAGCTCGATCCGCGGGTGAACGTCAGCCAGGCCGACCTGGAGCAGCAGTTCACCCTGCTGCTGGGAACCCGTGACGAACTCAACCGCGTCTTCGACACCGTCAATCAGATTCAGGACGTGCGTTCGCAACTGGCCGGGTTGAAGCGCCGTTTGCCGGAAAATGTCAGCGCAAAGACGATTGGCGCAGCGGCCGACGATCTGGAAAAGAAGCTGGTCGCGATCCGGGACGAAATCGTCAACCTCACCATCAGCTCCAACGAAGACTCGCTGGCCTATCCTCCGCAACTGGACGCTAAGCTGGCTGTCCTCGCCATGCACGCGGGCGGCGCCGACTCCGCCCCCACCGAAGCCGAGCAACGCCAGTTCGAGAAGCTGAAGCGGCAGAGCGGGGAACTGCTGGCACGGTGGGAGGACGTGCAACGCCGCGATCTGGCTGCTTTCCAGAAGCTTACCGCCGAGGGCAGTCTCTCGACCGTAGTAGTCCCGCCCGCCGGCCGGGTAGACGAGGAAGTCGCCGCCCACTGAGATCGGCTCGGAGGGAAATCATGTGGGGACAGCCGCCCCTGGCTGTCCGGTCGAGCGTAGCTCGACCGCTCGATATCCCATGTCTCGCAAAGGCAGCGAGACATGGGGCACCCACCGCCAGATAGGTTGACTTCCCACATTACGCCTATTACTTCCGTGCCACGAAGATGGCACTCTCGTGCCTTGTTCGCCCGATAGCGCGGCGCTATTGTGCCGATAGAGTCTGATGTTGGTTCCTCCCCTGTGGATAGGTCGAGTCGATCCCGTTGGTGGGAGGGTGGATATGCGATTCGTGCATCTGTGCTATGCGGCGCTTGGCTTCGCGGTGGCCCGCTGGATTTTTCGGCGGCAGCAAGTTCCGGTAGTCGACCCAGTTACGCGCTTCCGGTCGCAAGGACTCTTGTAGGACGGTTTTTCCAGGCTTGGGCGCGCGCCCCGTTGCGCCTCCATTTCGTCGCCGCGCGCCCATCGCTTCCTTCCTTACCTTTCCATAGTTCCGCGCCGAATTTCACCACAGCGGCACAGAGCCACAGAGAAAACCAATCAAGAATCAACAATCTGAAATCAGCAATCAAAAATCAAGAATCGCCTTTCTCTGTGCCTCTGTGTCTCTGTGGTGAAAACGGGCCTGCTCAGCGTGCTACACTAGCCACAAATCCCGACAACCGAGGCCAGCAATGAAGTTTGGCGTCATCATTTTTCCCGGTTCCAATTGCGATCACGATGCCTACTGGACCATCCAGCAAGTCGCCAAGCAACCGGTCACATTCCTGTGGCATGAATCGCACGACTTGGAAAACTGTGATGCCGTAATCGTCCCCGGCGGTTTCGCTTACGGGGATTACCTGCGCACCGGCGCGATTGCCAAGTTCTCGCCCGTCATGGAATCCGTGCGCAAGTTCGCCGATGCCGGCGGGCTGGTAATCGGCATCTGCAATGGGTTTCAGATTCTTTGCGAGTCGGGCCTGTTGCCCGGCGCCCTGATGCGCAATGTCGGCCTCAAATATGTCTGCAAGCCGGTGCAGGTGCGGATCGAGAACGCAGACACTCCCTTCACCAACGCTTGCCGGCAGGGAGAAGTGCTGACCATCCCCATTGGTCACATGGAGGGCAACTACTTCTGCGACCCCGAAACGCTCGAGGAGTTGCGCCGCGACAATCGGATCGTCTTCCGCTATTGCTCGCCCGCAGGCGAAATCACTGCCGAGGCCAACCCCAACGGCTCCCTCGACAACATCGCGGGAATCTGCAGTCGCGGCGGAAATGTGGTCGGCATGATGCCTCACCCCGAGCGCTCCGCGGAGCCGGAACTGGGCTGCACCGACGGGCTGAAAGTATTTCAGTCCATGGTCGGCGCCATGGCAGCGCGTTAATCTCGATCAGCGCTCAGCCGCGTACGCCGATCATCAGCCCGGCTGGTCCCGGCAGGCGCACCCGCCGGACGTCGGCAAAACCCGCATCCCGCAGCCAGTCCGCGTATTCTGGTTCGCTGTAGGTGCTGCCGGCTCGCGTTCCCACCAGCATGTTCAGCGCGAAAAGGGCCGCAGCGCGGGGAGCGGTCTTGCCTGGTTCGAGAATGAAATCCTGCACCACAAACCGTCCGCCGGGTGCCAGTGCCGCGCGGGCCCGCCGGAACAGTCCGCGGTTTTCTTCCTCGGAGAACATGTGGCAGATCTGGGAGACCAGAATCAGGTCGTAGTCGTTTCCCAGCGGATCGCTCAGCATGTTGCCCACGCGCGTGCGGATTCGGTCGGCAAGACCGGCTTGGCGGATGTGTTCCTGCGTCAGAGGAACGACCTCGCCCAGGTCCAGAATTTCCGACTTCATTTCCGGGGCGGCCCGCGCGAAGGCAGTGGAATACGCTCCGGACCCGCCGCCCAGGTCCAGCATGCGTTTGACGCCGCTGGCTCCGACCGCCTTCACCAGCGCGCCCGCCCGCTCGCGGGCATTGCGATCCATGGCATCGATGAAGGCTTTCACGACAGCCGCATCCCGTTCGCGGGTCCCGACCGAGGTCCCGGCGCGCACACACTGGGTCAGCGTGGACCAACTGTGCCAGATGTTGGCGATGTGCAGCAGGCCGTCGCGGGCATTATCGCCCGAACCCGCGGAGAAGAACCGGGCACTCCGCGCAGAGTTGAAGAAAGTCCCCTCTCTTTTCTCCAGCAGGTTCAGGCTCGCCAGGGCATTCAGCAGCATCCCGGTGGCACGGGGATCGGCGTGGATCTTATGTGCCACCTGTTCGGCAGAAGCGCCGCTGCCAACCGCAGTAAAAATATCCAACTCCAGCGCGGTGAGCAGCGCTCGGCTGGGCATGAACGCCCGCGTCATTTCATAGAGATCGTCGGGAAGAATGCCCGCTTCGTCTTTCGCCTTGACCGTGGCGCGATAGCGGTCGCGATGCTCGGTCGATTCTTTTTTCATCGCCGGCGCATCCGTCCACGCCAGGCGCGCTACCACTTTGCCGGAACCGAGGTGCGAACTCACGATCTCGGCAACATCTTCCTCCTTCACTTTCTGGTACCAGACGCCTTCGGGGTAAGTGATCATGATAGGGCCTTCATCGCACAACCCGAGGCAGCCGCAGGTGGTCACCTGAACATCGTTGTCCAGTCCCTGCGTGACGAGTTCGCGCTCCAGTGCCTGCAAGACTCGCCATGATCCGTTGCAGGGGCACGAGGTGACGCCTTCCGGCTTTTCCTGGGTGCAGACGAATATGTGATGACGAAACGGCTCCATGGGAGATTCTCCTGTATCGAATGTAGTGCGTACTTGATTTGCCTGGCTTATTCGGAAACCGTCCGGCTTTCTTGCGATTCCGTTGGGAGTCGCCGTGGAAGAGCGGCGCTTTAGCGCCGCGTTCGAAGTTCCTGAAGAAACCGGCCTTCAGGCCCTGAGGTCCGCCGGGGCTAAAGCCCGGAAATCTCTACAGCGTTTAACGCGGCCCTGAAGGGCCGCTCTTCCACGGTTGCCCAGTCCGCGTCGGAGCATGTCACGATGGCCAAACAACCCCTAATTCCTTACTCAGTTCTAGCTCTTCAAAACCCGCTCGATTGTCTGTATATCCACCAGTCCATGACATCCGTAAAGGACGGGAAGCACTTTCTTCGCGGGATGCTTCCGCCGCAATTGGGCAACTTTTTCGGTGCCGGAGCGGTACGCCGGCAGGTACATCCGTCCCAGCAAGGGATGCCGTCCCCAGGCTCCCGACAATTTACCGGCACGTTCTTCGGTGACCAGAAAATCGCGGCGCAGCGTCGCCGCAACTTCCGCCTGCGGTTTTCCCTCGCCCCAGGTCAGATACGACGACTGATTCTTGGCATCGTCCTGCAGCAGGGCCAGCAGCACGCCGATCTGCAAGTCTTCGTCGGGCAACTGGTCCACTTCCGTTACCCCATGCGCGATCAGAATCGCGTTGTTGGCAATTCCTTCAAACAGGGTCGCAGCCCGCGTGTTCATGGTGAGAACCGTGGCTTCGAAATCCGCTTTTCCGCGGACGTACAAATCCTGCAGGAAAGCAAAGGTCGTAACATGCCCGGGTACGACTTCGTGGCTCACCAGTTGTTCAAACTCGGGGAAGGACATCTGCAACGAGGCGTTGATCTCGTAAGTCGCTTCATACTTCGGGCTCCCGTCGGCGTTGCGCGCCCGCCCGATGTAGTTCATCGAACCGGAAAACCAGGCGTCCTTGATGGGCAGGAAGTCGATGTTGGCCCGCGGCACCTTGGCCAGCGTCCGGGGAAGATACGGCAGTAAGTTCTTTGCGCTGAGGTTATCGAAATTGGAGATGACCGACGCGCTCAGCGCGCGCACCGAGGCCATGGGGCTTATGCGATCGTGCCGCCAGCCATCCACGGCTGACAAGAGCCCGCCTGCACCCGAGGATGCGTAGCCCGCCCGGCCCAGCAATTCCGCTACGCGCTCCCGCTTCGCTTCTGGCTGGGAAGGCTCCGGCGGCTTGCCCGTTGCCGCCTCCACACAGCGCGCATATGGCACCGCCTCGCCTTTGCCCAGCACTTCCATGGCGAGGTCCCACATCACGGTGAGACAGTCCGCCAGCCCGGTCAGGTAAGGCTTGCGCAGCCCGCGAATCTTCGCCGCCTCGTCTTCGATTCCGGCGATCGCCTGCGGTAGGTTCACTGCGCGCAGATACTCCTCCACTGCTTCCCGATCAATACTCTTGCCCGTAACGCCGCCCGATTGCCGCAACCGCGCCGCCGCGGGATGCGTGTAGGCGGCGGGCAGCGGCTCATCCGAGAACCAGCAATCGGCGATAAAGCGCCCCGTGCCCGAAGGACACATGACGTCGCCGCCCCACAGCGTGTCAATGCCGAGCACAGCGTCGGCGATATATTTTCCTGCTTGATCCATCACTCCTCCTTGTTACGGTGGCGTCTCCGTTTGAATCTTATCGCCTCTTCGGATGCGTCATCCCTCGCTCCGCCTGAAGGACGGCTGCGCTCGGGATGACGCCGTCGAGAGAAAATCGTTAACAATTCAGACTTAAGCATGCTCCTTCTCGGTTTTCAGCGAACTGAACCAGACATACAGGCACAGGCCAACAAAAGCCAGCGCCGAAACGGTTTGCGAAACCGGCACGTTCTCGTAGAACGGCGTCTGAACCCACTCTTCTTTGAAGTTCGGCAGCACGCGCAGGGCCGCGCCAATCACTCCGCCGAGAGCGCCGCCTGCCATCAAACCTCCGGCAAGAATGATGCCGCGCTCGCGGACGCTCTTGCCCTGCTCGCCCCCGATCTTCTCACCGCGCTTGTTCACCAGGTGCGACAGGAAGCCGCCAGCCAGGATCGGCGTGGTTAATTGCAGCGGCAGATAGATTCCCAGCGCGAAGACCATGGAAGAGAGGCCGAGCATCTCCAGCACTACGGTGACCATGGCGCCGATGCCGAACAATACGTAGGGGGCCGGTTGGCCGCTCATGAACCCCGACACCACCGCTTTCAGCGCGGAGGCCTGCGGCGCTACCAACACCTGCCGCAGGTCGCCGGGCACGGCCTCTCCGAACTGGAATGCCTTGGCCAGCAGGATGATTGTCAGTCCCGCCGTGATGGCCGCCGCTACCACCCCGATGAACTTCACCTTCTCCTGCGCTCCAGGCGTGGAGCCGATCCAGTAGCCGGTTTTCAGGTCGGTAATGAATTGTCCCGAGGCGCACAAGGCTACACACACCATGCCGGCCAGGGCCATGACGAAGAATATGCCGGTGGTGCCGGAGAGTCCGAACTTCAGCAACACCACCGCGGATACGATGACCGTTAACAGCGTCATGCCGCTGGCCGGGTTGTTGGCCGTGGTGGCAATGGCGTTGGCCGCCACCGTGGTGAAGAAGAACGAGAACACGAGCGTCAGCAACAGGCCCACGAAGACCACGGTCCACGAAACATGAAGTTGCCCGAAGAAGATAGCCACTGCAATTGCCCCCAGCACCACGCCGAGAAGGATGGTAACGATGGGAACATCACGGTCGGTCCGCTCCATGTGCGGCGCTTCGCCGTGGCGGAAAGCGTGCAGCGCGATCCTGAACGATTCCACAACCACGCGCAGCGACTTGATGATGCCGACCAGGCCGGCGCTCGCAATCGCGCCCACGCCGATGAAGCGCACGTAATTCCGGTAGATGTCCGAAGCTCCCATGTGCGAAATGGGAATGGTCGCCGGATACACCGTGACCTCACCCAGGTGGCTGCCGATAAACCAGATCATCGGAACGAGCACAAAGTTCACCAGAACGCCGCCCGCACAGAAGATCAGGGCCACACGCAGACCCATCACGTAGCCCAGACCGAGGATGAAGCTGACCGCGTCGAAGTTGAAGACCATGCGCCCGCGCTCGGCCAGGGACTTCACCGCAGGCACGAACTGGAAGTTCAGATACTCCTTCCATACGTGGAAGGTGGTGACAAAAAAGTCGTAGATAGCTGCGATTACGGTGGCCTGAAGTAACAGTCGGGCCTGCGAGCCGCCTTTTTCGCCGGTGACCAGCACTTCGGTGATCGCCGTAGCTTCCGGGAAGGGCAGCTTGCCGTGCATTTCGCGTACAAAGTAGCGTCGCAGCGGAATGAGGAACAGGATGCCCAGGCAGCCGCCGGCCAGGCAGATAAAGATGGTCTGCACCGGATGCGGGTCCAGGTGGAGTGCGTAAAGCGCGGGCACGGTGAAGACAGCTCCGGAGACCACGGCGGCGGATGCGCCCCCCATGCCGGTGATGATCATGTTCTCCAGCACCGTAGAGCGCCGCCGGTACATGCGTGCCAGGCCGATGGCAAGGATGGAGATGGGAATCGCCGCCTCCATTCCCTGGCCCACCTTGAGGGCGGAATAGGCCGATGCGACCGAGAAGATCACGCAAAATGCCGTACCCCACAAAACGGATCGCAGGGTGATTTCCGGCAGATTTGCTTCCGCAGGCACGATCGGCAGGTAAAGCTCTTTGGCCCCCAGCGGCCGGTAGGCATTCTCGGGAAGGAACTTGGTTTCGAGTTCGGGCATCGAGGATCTCCCTGAAAGCGGTCGTCAACTCCGCGGGCAGTGTCCGCCATGCAAAACGGTCAATGGTAGGAGGATACCCCTATCCCGTCTGTGAGGTCAGTCACACTGGCAGATGACTGTGCGCGTGGCGATGCCCAATTCTTGGGCTGGTTTCACGAATGGGCTTTGGGTAGGGCACGGCTTCAGCCGTGCCGTTCAGCAACGCAAATAATGGGGGCTTTAGCCCCTGAGGGCTTGCCACACGGCGCGACCAAGAGCGTTTGTGAAACCAGTTCGTTGAAGGCCAACGTCGCCGATCTGCGTCCCCGCGTTCCCGCGCTGCGGAGGTGCCCCAGGGGTACCACAGATGTCTATACCCTCCCCGCCCCCCGCGGCGGTACTGTTGCCCTGTGGGGAACTGGTGGCGTGCGAGCGTACCGGTTCCCCGATTTCTTGCGCGAGGAGCGGCCTCGCACGCAAGAACCTGAGTCCCGATTCTGCGTGAGCCGTTCCGGGAGCCTCGACGCGATGGAACGCTACGTTTGTATCCATTGCCATTTCTACCAGCCGCCACGGGAGAATCCCTGGCTCGAAGCCGTCGAAATACAAGACTCGGCCTCTCCCTACCACGATTGGAACGAGCGGGTCACTGCCGAATGCTACCTGCCGAACGGAGCGGCACGCATTCTCGACGCGCAGTCCAGAATCGCCAAGATCGTCAACAATTACTCCCGCATCAGCTTCAATTTCGGTCCGACTCTGCTCTCTTGGATGGAGCAGAACGCGCCTCACGCCTATGAGCAGGTTCTCGCCGCGGACCGCCTGAGCCGGCAGCTTTTTTCCGGCCACGGATCAGCTTTGGCGCAGGCCTATAACCACATGATCTCGCCGCTCGCGAACCCTCGCGACAAGCGTACGCAGATCATTTGGGGAATTCGCGACTTTCAACACCGCTTCGGCCGCGATCCCGAGGGCATGTGGCTGCCGGAGACCGCCGCGGACGTGGAAACCCTCGATCTTCTGAGTTCGGCTGGAATCAAGTTCACGGTGCTCGCTCCCCATCAGGCTCGCCGGACCCGCAACCGCCTCTGGGAAGAATGGCACAGTGTAGAGGGCGGCACGATCGATCCCACGCGCGCCTACCAGTGCTACCTGCCTTCCGGCCGCACCATCAGTTTGTTTTTCTACGACGGCCCGATCTCCCACGCGGTGGCGTTCGAGAGTTTGCTGGCCGACGGTGTCCGCTTCGCCAACCGTCTGCTGAGCGGCTTCAACGACGCGCGCCAGTGGCCGCAGATCGTACACATCGCCACCGATGGCGAAACCTACGGCCACCATTGTCCGCACGGCGATATGGCCCTGGCCTACGCGCTCGATTATCTCGAACGCAACCAGCTCGCCCGCATCACAAACTATGGCGAATATCTGGCCGAGAACCCGCCCTCGCAGGAAGTGGAAATCATCGAGCACACTTCGTGGAGTTGTTGCCATGGCATCGCGCGCTGGACCAGCGATTGCGGCTGCCGCTCTGGCGACGGCATGGGCTGGAATCAGCAGTGGCGCCGTCCTTTGCGCTCCGCCCTCGACTGGCTGCGCGATGATCTCAGCGCCGTTTACCAGACGAAAAGCGCCGGCTTGTTCCATGACCCTTGGGCCGCGCGCGACGACTACATCGATGTAGTTCTTGAGCGCTCTCCCCGCAACAAAGATGCCTTCCTGGCCAAGCATGCAAAAGAACCGCTTTCTCCCGCCGACCGTGTGCAGGCCCTGCGCCTGCTCGAAATGCAGCGTCATCTGATGCTGATGTACACCAGCTGCGGCTGGTTTTTCGATGAACTGACCGGTCCCGCAACCTTGCAGATCCTGCAATATGCGGGGCGCGCCCTGCAGTTGAGCCAGCAAGTTTCGGGCGAAGATCGAGAGGCAGCTTTCCTCGCCCGGTTGCAAGAGGCGTGGAGCAACGTCCCCGGCTTGGGCAACGGCCGTCACGTTTACGAGCGCTTCATCAAGCCCACGATGTTGGACCTGGTCGGAGTGGCTGCGCATTATGTAGTTCGCTCCATGTTTGACGGATTTCACGACCACGATCGCGTGATGTGCTATCGCGTCGCGCTGGAAAGATCGCAGATCCTCGAGTCGGGGAAAACGAAGTTCGCCGCCGGGGTCGCTCGCCTCAGCTCCGAAATCACCGACACTTCTTTGACCGTGGGTTTTGGAGTGCTCCATTTCGGTGATCACAATCTGAGCGCGGGCGTGCGTCCACTCGGCGACGAGCAACGGAGCGACGCGCGAAGGTGCGACGAGCCGTGGTTTGACCGCTTCCTGGAGCAAGCCTCAAAGGCCTTTTCCGGCGCGGATCTGCCGGATTGCCTGCGCCTGATTGACCGCCACTTCCCGGGCTCAACCTATTCTTTGAAATCGCTGTTTCCGGACGAGCGAACCAGGGTCCTCAGCCATATCGTGGACTCGACTCTCGGCGATGCCGAGGCGCTCTACCGCCGGGTCTACCAGGACCACGCTCCGCTGATGTGCTTCCTTTCGGAACTGCAATTTCCATTGCCGCCAGTTCTGCGCCTCACCACAGAATTCGTGCTGGCCAGCACCGTGCGGCATGCTTTGGCCGATCCGGCGTCGGGCCTGGATATGGTTCGCTCGCTGCTCGACTGCGCCCGGCAAAGCGGCTTCAACCTTGACGCTTCCAGCCTGGAATCGGCTCTGCGCCATCGGCTGAACACGCTTGTGGATCTCTGGATGCAGAATCCCGGGAATCCGCAAATTCTAGAGGAAGTGGAGAACGTCGTTGCGCTTTCCCGCGCGCAGCCCTTCGACCTGAATCTGTGGAAGTCGCAGAACGCGTATTACGAGCTCTCGCAGGCGGTCGCCGGCAACGGCCACGGCACGATCCGAGACGACTGGCTCGAGCACTTCCGCCGCCTGGGACAATGGCTGGGCATCGCGATGCCCCAGCTGGTCGCTCACACCGATGCCGCGAACCCGGATTGTACGAATCAGAATTCAGCAGCGTAGGAATCTTTGATTGACGCCGCCCGTCCGGCGGTGGTCCGGTGGGCGTCCTCGCTCGCTGCTGCGGCAGCGTAGCTCAGTTCTCGTTTGGCTGTGGATCGTCCCGTATGATTTCGAAGCCGGTGCCGGAGGCACCTCTGAAGGTAGCCCGCCAGTTCACTGGCGGGAACCCGACAGCGAAATGGGAAACCCGTGCCGTAGGCACGGCTGAAACAGCACATCTACCACCGCCGGTTTCAGCCGTTCCTCCGGGACGGGCGTTCCTAAGAGGACGCTCGAACCCGGCCTTGAAAGGCCGGGCTATTTTCGGCCCGTCCCTACGGGACGAGTCAACCGGTACAATCTTGAAGATCCGAGAGCAGATAAAATTCCCATGCCGTGAACCCGCCCATGCTCCCCATTTCCTCCACCGACCGCGTCTTCATCCTCTGCGGGGCGGGAGTGAGCGCGGAGAGCGGCATCCCGACTTTCCGCGGCGTGGGCGGCGTCTGGCGCAACTACCGCATTGAAGAGGTAGCCTCGCCCTACGCCTGGCAGCGAGATCCCCGGCTGGTGTGGGAGTTTTACTCCATGCGCCGGAAGGTCGCTTCCGCAGCCAAAGCGAATCCTGCCCATTTTGTCCTGGCGAAGCTGGAGCAAACTCTCGGCGAGCGCCTTTTTCTCTGCACCCAGAACGTGGACAATCTGCACGAGAAGGCCGGCTCCTGCCGCGTGATTCACATGCACGGAGAACTTTTCAAGAGTCGTTGCGACACCTGCCACCGCCCGCCTTTTGACGACTCCCATCTTTACGAGCCGCCTGCCGAGATTCCCCGTTGCCCCTGCGGCGGCCAGATTCGTCCGCACATTTGCTGGTTCGGCGAGGTTCCTTTTGGCCTGAATCAAATTTACGCAGCGCTGGACGAGTGCACCATCTTCATGGCCATCGGAACTTCGGGCGTTGTCGAACCCGCCGCCAGCTTTGTGGCGCACGTCCGCGGCCGCGCCCGCACGATCTATGTCGGTCCCGAGCATCCGGCCAACGCTTCTTCTTTCACGGAATGCCACCTGGGCAACGCCGGCCAAGTCCTGCCCCGGTTGTTCGGTCCGTAGTGTCATTCCGGCTCGCCGGACGATTCCAGTCACGCCGGCGCGTGATTCTGATCACACTGCTTCCACAGCGCCGTCCGTTAATCTCTGTTAACTGCGTCAGGGAAAGCTGTATCTACCCGGGAAGGGAAGGGAAACGTCATGAGCCTTAGTCAGCTTGCACGATCCATCAAAGAGTCAGCCACTCTCAAGCTGAATGAAACCGCCGCTCTGCTGCGCGAAAAAGGAGAGCCCGTCATTCATCTGGGAGGCGGCGAGCCCAAGACCAAATGCCCGCTGGATGCGGTAATCAACTGCACCGCCGTGCTCAACACCGGCGAAGTCCGCTACACGCCGCCCGATGGCATCCCCGCGCTGAAGAAAGCCATCATTCGCTATACCGAGGAGCACTACCAGAAAGTGGTCTCTGCCGATAACGTGATCGCTTCCGGTGGCGCCAAGCAGGCGCTGATGGTGCTGCTGCACGCCATTCTCGATCCCAAGGAAGAAGTGATCTTTCCCGCGCCCTACTGGGTGAGCTATCCCGAGATGGTGAAGCTGGCGGGCGGCGTTCCCGTGCCCGTGACCGCCGAGGACGGCAGCTTTTGCCCCACGGTCAAAGAGATCGCAGACGTGGTCAGCTCCTACACCAAGGCGATCATTATCAACAGCCCCAACAATCCTTCGGGCGCGATGTATTCGAAAGAGTTCGTCCAGGAGATGGTCGAGTTCTGCGAAAAGAAAAGTCTTTACCTGATCATGGATGACATCTACAACCGGCTGGTGTTCGACGGCGGCAGAGCAGCCATCTGCTATGACTTCATGAAGGCGCCGCTCGAACAATCGAAGCTGGTGGTGATCAATGGCGTCTCGAAAATGTATGCCATGACCGGCTACCGCATCGGCTGGGCGATCGGCAACAAACCGCTGGTCGAAGCCATGGCGACGATCCAGTCGCAGCAGACTTCCGGACCGGCTGCGCCGACGCAGTGGGCAGCCGTCGGCGCGCTCAACGGCGTGCAATCGTCGATCGAGAACCTGCGCGTCACGCTGCAGAACAACCGCAACGTGATGATCGACCGCCTCATGGCTTTTGATGGCGTGAAGGTGAACCCTCCCCACGGCACGTTCTACTGCTTCCCTGACTTCAGCGCCTACATGAAGGATTCGCAGAAGCTCTCCAATTTCCTGCTGGAAAAAGTCCGCGTCGTCACCGTGCCCGGCAAGGAGTTCGGTTTCGAAGGGCACCTGCGGCTCAGCTACTGCGGGACCATCCGCGATATCACCGAGGGCCTGGATCGCATCAAATGGGCGCTCGACCCGAACTCGGCGAACGAACTCTACCTGGGCGACCGCAAGCTGGTGAGGGAGTGGCTATGAACATCTACCTCGACGTCCAATCTCCCGCGGTGAAAGAGGCCGGAAAGCTGGCCTCGAGCTATGGCCTGCAGAATCACGGACTGGTGAATCTGCGACGCGTGTACTGGAACCTGCCCACGCCGGCGCTGTACGAAGAGAGTATTTTCCGCTCGGAAGGGACGCTCTCGCACCTCGGCCCGCTGGTGGTGAACACAGGTAAGCACACCGCCCGGGCTGCGGCCGACAAATTCGTCGTGCGGGAAGAGTCCACCGAAGAAAAAATCTGGTGGGGCCAGTACAACCGGCCATTTACGGGAGAGAGCTTCAGCGCGCTGCTCACCCGCCTGCAGGGCTACCTGCAGGGCCGCGACGTCTTCGTGCAGGACTGTTACGCCGGCGCCGACCCCGAGCACAGCCTGCCCATCCGCATCATCACGCAGAAGGCGTGGCACAGCCTGTTTGCGCGAACCATGTTCCTCAAGATTCGCAGCCAGGACGCCCTGCAGCGCCACATACCCGAATTCACCGTGATCGCAGTGCCGTCGTTTCAGGCCTCGCCCATGGTGGATGGCACGCGCACGGAGACCTTCATCATCATCAATTTCCGCGAGCGGCTGGCCATCATCGGAGGCTCAAGCTACGCCGGCGAGATCAAAAAGACCATTTTCACCGTGCTGAATTTTCTGTTGCCGCTCGAAGGAATCCTCTCCATGCACTGCTCGGCCAACGTCGGCGCCGAGGGCGATGTCGCGATCTTTTTCGGCCTTTCCGGCACCGGCAAGACCACGCTCTCGGCCGACCCCAAGCGCCGCCTCATCGGCGACGACGAGCACGGCTGGAGCGACAACGGCGTGTTCAACTTCGAGGATGGCTGCTACGCCAAGGTGATCCGTCTTTCGCCCGA